>Ga0213881_10000126_pt1 | contig 61441 bp, 40 predicted proteins | sample BarmaccoBMER_R08_FD_160104 | JGI IMG/M metagenome (GOLD analysis project Ga0213881, IMG submission 160104) | Barbacenia macrantha exposed rock microbial communities from rupestrian grasslands, the National Park of Serra do Cipo, Brazil - ER_R08 ...
TATGGTCAGGGTCAGCACGCCTGCCGCGTAGTCGGCGGCGATCTTGTCAGCGTCGAGGGTCTCACCGAGGAAGACCTGCCGGGTGAAGGCGCCGTAAGGCCGCTCGGCGACGATCATCTCGGCCCCGTTGGCCTTCACCGGGGTGCGTTCGGCGCGGACGGTCAGCACGTTCTGCTCGACGGTCAGGCTGATCGAGTCGGAGTTGATGCCGGGCAGGTCGAAATGGATGAAGAAGGTGTCGCCCTGCCGGTAGGCATCCATCGGCATCGCGGCGGGCCGGGCGGTGGTGCCGAACACCTGCTGGGTGAGCCGGTCCAGCTCGCGGAACGGGTCAGTGCGCATGAGCATGATCGGTGCCTCCTTCGCCAATCCGGGTTGTCATGTCACGCTCATGGCATCTGTATAGCATCCCAGAGAATTACCTGACAAGACTCGACTGAGATTTTCTTTTGGGTCATACTGGAAGCAGGCGATGTGCGGCTGTCCGTGCGAAGGGACGGTGATGGTCATGGCCGCTGCGGGTACTGGCGGTCCCGGCCCGGATCTGTACCAGCTTCTGGGAGTGCCCCGCGAGGCCTCCCGGGAGGAGATCGCGCAGGCCTGGCGGCGCGCGGCCCGGGCCGAGCACCCGGACTCCCGGCCTGGCGATGCCGCCGCGCCTGGCCGGTTCCGCGCCCTGGCCGGGGCGTGGCATGTGCTCGGTGACCCGGGCCGCCGCGCCGCCTATGACCAGACGCTCGGATACGATCAGCCCCCGCCCGCCGCCCCGGCGGTGCGCATGACGCGCGCGGCCGGCCGGGCGCCCATGATGGGCACGCCCGGGCCGCCGCTGCGTGCCGGACCGGTGCGGGTGGAACACCCGCGCGGCACGCCACCGCCCGGCGGGCACGACGAGGATGAGCTCAGGCTGGCCATACTGACCGAGCTGGCACTGCGCTATCTCGCCCGGGAATGGGATCAGCCGTGGTGAGCCCGGGATGGGCGGACCCGGACCGGGGCCTGTTCAGCATCTCGGTGGCCGCCGAGCTGGCCGGGCTGCACCCGCAGACACTGCGGATCTACGAGCGTGAAGGGCTCCTCGACCCTGTCCGCAGCGCGGGCGGCACCCGGCGGTACTCCGCGAGGGACATCGACCGGCTGACCGAGATCTGCGCGCTGACCGCCGACGGCCTGAACCTGGCCGGCATCCGCCGGGTCCTGCAGCTACAGGAGGAAACCCGGCAGCTGCAGGCCGAGCTGGCCCGCCTGCGGCAACTGGCCGGCGGCCGCCCGGCGACCGCGCCAGGAACCGGCGAGGCCCGCCGGACCACCGGTGAGGCCCGCCGGACCACCGGCGACGCGCAGGATTCCCCCGCCCGCCCGCATTAGCCGGCGCGCGCTGGCCCTGATCGCGACCGGCCCGCGCTCGTTCCCGAAGCACCGCCGTTACATGAGGCTCGTCTCGTTACGTGAACGTCGAGTAGCGGGAATACCTGGGAAACGCCGTCTGGAGACGCTGTGGCTACATACCTGTCAAGCGACAGGTATCTGTGATTCGACAGCCGCCATCGCAAGCGCCCAGGGGCAGCCATGACGTACCGCACCGAAGACCTAGTCGAGCGCGCCGACCTGGCGCGTTTCGGCTACCCCCAGGAACTCCACCGCCGGGTCGGCAGCTTCGCCTCCTTCGCCGCGGGGTTCTCCTTCGTCTCCATCCTCACGACTGTCTTCCAGCTCTTCTTCCTCGGCTTCGGCTTCGGAGGGGCGGCATTCTTCTGGACCTGGCCGGTAGTGTTCGCCGGCCAGCTACTCGTCGCGCTGAACTTCTCCACGCTCGCCGCCCGGTTCCCGATCTCCGGCGCGATCTACCAGTGGTCGTCGCGGCTGGCTGGCTCCACGTTCGGCTGGTTCACCGGCTGGATCATGATCATCGGGCAGATCCTGACCGTCGCGGCCGCCGCGATCGCGCTGCAGGCTGTGCTGCCCTCCATCTGGACCGGGTTCCAGCTTGTCGGCGGCCCCGGCGCTAACAGCTCGCCCACGTCCCCGACCGGCGCGAAGAACGCGGTCATCCTTGGCGTGATCCTGCTGGTCCTCACCACGACGATCAACGTCATCGGGATACGGCTGATGTCGGTCGTCAACAGCACCGGCGTCGTGCTGGAGATCCTCGGCGTCATCGCGATCGTCATCACACTGTTCGCGCACGCCAAGCGGAGCCCAGCGGTGCTCATACACACGACCGGCGCGGCACCGACGCCCGGCAGCTCGTACATCTGGGCATGGCTCGCCTCCGGTTTGATGGCCTCCTACGTCATGGTCGGCTTCGATTCCGCAGGCGAGCTTTCGGAGGAGACTCACACGCCGCGTCGCATCACCGCGCGCACCATCATCCGGGCGCTAGCCGTGTCCGGCGTCGGCGGCGCACTGCTGCTGATCAGCGCGCTAATGGCGGCACCCAGCCTGACGGATGGCCACCTGGCGACCGTCGGCCTGCCCTACGTGCTCACGTCGGTGATGGGTAGCGTGGCCGGCCGGATCATGCTGGTCGACGTCACCATCGCGATCTGCGTCTGCACCCTCGCCTGCCAGACGTCCGGCTCCCGGATGATGTACTCCATGGCCCGGCAGAAGGCGCTGCCCTTCTACCGCGCCCTCTCCACGGTCAGCCCTCGCACTGGCACCCCGATCGTCACTTCCATCGTGGTCGGCTCTGGCGCGGCCCTGGCACTGGTCGTCAACCTCGGCCAGTCCGCCGTCTTCACCGCGCTGTCCAGCCTGTGTATCGCGATGCTGTACCTCGCGTACCTCGGCGTCACCGGCCCGTTGCTACGCACCCGGATCAAGGCGGCGCGTGGCACGCCGGCCGCGGCCACCGCCGACGGCACCGACGAGCAGGGCAGTCCGCTGTTCAGCCTCGGCATGTGGGCCATCCCGGTCAACGCCGTAGCCGTTATCTACCAGGTCGGTGCGATCATCAACCTGGCTTGGCCGCGCGCCTCCGTCTACGACCTGACCGGCCACACCTGGTGGCTGCAGTGGAGCGCGGTGCTGTTCATCGCCATCACGTTCGTCGTCGGCTACCTCGTCCACCTGCGGCTGCGGGCCGGTGCCGCCACCTTGGAGGCAGCCATTCCCGTCCCTGTCCCAGCCGGGGAAGCCGCTTAGCCCGCGGAAAGGAGCTCCGCCAATGGCCACTGGGACCAACGCGCACGAGACCGGCACCGTCCTGAGCGCCCGCGTGGACGCACGGGCGCGGGGCGGCAAGGTAGCCGACGCGATGCCGTACCTGCCCGCGAACAGCACCCCATTCCCGCCGCCCGGCGTAGCCGCGAGCACGCTGACCTGGGCGGAAACCGTCGCCGACGGGAACTACACGCACAAGGTTATCGCCCGGGGCACGAGGGTCCGCCTCGAGGACGTCACAGGAGAGGCGTGTGCGCACATCGTGATCTACAACGCCGTTGCGCCGTGGGAGCGGCTCAACGTGGCCGACACTGTGAAGATCCCGTGGCAGGCCTACCTGGGCACGGGGCATCCGCTGCTGTCCGGCGACGGCCGGGTGCTGGCCACCATCGTGGCCGACGACTCGCGCAGTCACGACGCCCTCTGCGGTACCTCCACTGCCAAAGCCAACCAGGCCAGGTACGGCGACGCTGCCCCGGAGGGGCCGAGTCCGTCGGGCCGCGAACTGTTCATCCTCGCCGCGGCCAAGCACGGTCTAACCCCGCGCGACCTGCCGCCGAGCATCTCTTTTTTCAAAGGAGTGCGGGTCGAGCCGGATGGCGGGCTCACCTTCACCGGCTCGGCCGGCCCGGGCAAGTCCGTCGAGCTCCTCGCCGAGCTGCCGCTGATCATGTTGATTGCCAACGTCCCGCACCCAGCCGATCCCCGGCCGCGGTACACCTGCGGCCCGCTGCGGGTACATGCCTGGAAATCCCGGCCAACTACGGAAGGTGACAAACGCTGGGACGCCACGCCTGAGGCGCTGCGCTGTTATCTCAATACCGCCGGCTATGCCGCCGCGAGGGGGATCGCATGACCATCGTCACCGACGCCGCGGGCCAGACCCCTGACTGCGCCCAGGACCTCGCCATCGTACTCGACCCGGCCCGCTACGCCGACGGCACCGTGCTAGACCTGGCCGGCCCGCTCGCCGACGGCGCCGTCGTCCTCGACGTGATCGTCCCGGCCCGCGCGCCGTGGTCCGCCGTCGTGACCAAAGGCGACGTCGTGACCATCGTGGACGTCGGCGGAAATCAGTCCGGCGATTGCCTGCTTTACAACGCCCACGACACCGGCGAGCGGTATTCCGTCCCGGACACGATCACCTGGGACGGCAACGTCTACGTGCGCACGGGCACGATCCTGCGGTCCAACGATGGCAACCCGCTCGCCACCGTCATCGCCAACGAGATCGACCGGCAGGACACTATCGGGGGCGCCTGCGGCAAGGAGTCCAATACGCTCCGCTATGGCTACCACACGGCTTCCGAGCACGGTTGCCGGGAGAACTTCCTCGGCGAGGCCAGCAAGTACGGCATGGGCGCCCGCGACATCGTGTCCAACCTCAACTGGTTCATGAACGTGCCGATCGAGGCGGACGGCGCGCTCGGCATCGTCGACGGCATCTCCGCTCCGGGCAAGCGGGTGGCGTTCCGCGCCGAGATGGACGTCCTCGTGCTTATATCCAACTGTCCCCAGATGAACAACCCGTGCAATGGCTTCAACCCGACTCCGCTGCGCGTGATCGTCACGGCTGGGGTGTGAGCGAGCTGAGAGGCTGGACATTCGACACTGTACTGGTCGCCAACCGCGGCGAGATCGCCCGCCGCGTCATCCGCACCGCCCGTGCGCTCGGACTGCGGACGGTGGCGGTGTACTCCGTGGCGGACCGCGCCGCTCCGCACGTCCGCGAGGCCGACGAAGCAGTCCTCATAGGCCCGGCCAGGCCGCAGGATTCCTATCTGGACGCTTCCGGCATCCTCGCCGCGGCCCGGGCCGCCGGGGCCGGTGCCATTCACCCTGGCTATGGTTTCTTGTCTGAGAATCCAGGTTTCGCGCGGGCGGTCGAGGAAGAGGGCATTTCGTTCGTCGGCCCGACCCCGGAACAACTGGACGCGTTCGGAAGTAAACACACGGCGAGGGCGCTGGCCGGTGCCGTCGGCGTACCGATGATGTGCGGCACGGGCCTGCTGGAGACAGCTGGTGACGCCGTCGAACAGGCACGGGCAATCGGCTTCCCGGTGATGGTGAAAGCCACCGGCGGGGGCGGCGGCATCGGCATGCAAGCCTGCGTCGACGAGATCGCGGTCGCCGAGGCGTTCGCGCGCGTCCGACGGCTGGCGACTTCGAACTTCGGGGCGGACGGCGTATTCCTCGAGCGACTGGTTCGTCCGGCCCGGCATGTCGAGGTCCAGGTCTTCGGGGACGGTACCGGGCGGGTCGCGGTGCTCGGCGACCGGGACTGCACGCTACAGCGTCGCAACCAGAAAGTCATCGAGGAGGCACCGGCTCCGGGACTGCCGATGTCGCTGCGCCGCCGGCTACACGAGTCGGCGCGGAAGCTGGCCGCCTCCGTCCGGTACCGGTCGGCCGGCACGGTCGAGTTCGTGTATGACACCGCGCGGCAGGAGGCGTCGTTTCTGGAGGTGAACGCGCGGCTACAGGTCGAGCACCCGGTCACCGAGGAAGTGTTCGGCGTGGATCTGGTCGAGCAGATGCTGCGGCTGGCCGGGCAGGGCCCCGGCGGCGTGGCGGGGTTCCTGGCGTCCCGGCACGTTGCCCGCGGTCATGCCGTCGAGGCACGCATCTACGCCGAGGATCCGGGCCGCGGCGGCGCCCCCAGTCCAGGCCTCGTCACCTCCGTGGCCTTCCCAGGCGAACCCGTTCGGGTCGACGCCTGGATCGAGGCGGGGCTGGAGGTATCGCCGCACTACGATCCGATGGTCGCGAAGATTATCACCCGTGGCGCTGACCGGGACGAGGCGCTGGCCATGCTGGCCGGCGCGCTCGCGGAAACCCGTGTCGATGGCGTCGCGACCAACCTCGGCCTGCTTCGCGCGGTCGTGCGCCGGCCCGACGTGCTGACGGTCACGCACTCGACATCCACGCTGGACCAGGTGACCGACCCCGAGCCGCGGATCGACGTGCTGACGCCCGGCGCGCTGACCACGGTGCAGGACTGGCCGGGTCGCCTAGGCTACTGGCAGGTCGGAGTGCCGCCGAGCGGCGCGATGGACGAGGTGTCGCTGCGCGAGGTCAACCTCGCCGTAGGCAACCAGGAGGGCGCACCGGCCCTGGAGATCACCACGACAGGGCCGACCCTCCGGTTCTCCCACGACATGCTCGTCTGTCTGGGCGGCGCGGTGTCGAACGCGACGCTCGACGGGGCGGCTGTGCCATGGTGGACACCGGTCACGGTGCCTGCTGGCGCGGTGCTGGCAGTCGGCACGATCCGGGAGCCGGGGCTGCGCACCTATCTCGCCGTGGGGGGTGGCCTTGACGTGCCACGTTACCTGGGCAGCGCGTCGACGTTCATCTTGGGCCGGTTCGGCGGTCACGGCGGCCGTGCCCTGCAGGCCGGGGACGTGCTCCGCGTCTGCGCGCAACCGCCGCAAGGCGCGGCCAGGGAAACGCCCGCGGAACGCCGCCCGGCGATCGTCAGCGACTGGGAGATCGGGGTTACCGAAGGGCCGCACGCGGCACCGGAGTTCTTCACCCGCGGCGACATCGAAGAGCTGTACGCCAGCGTCTACATTGTCCACCACAACTCCGCGCGCACCGGCGTCCGGCTCATCGGCCCCCGCCCGTCGTGGGCGCGCCAGGACGGTGGTGAGGCGGGATTGCACCCGTCCAACATCCACGACGTGCCCTATGCCGTCGGCGCGCTCGACTTCACCGGCGACACGCCGATCATCCTGGGACCAGACGGGCCGAGCCTCGGCGGGTTCGTCTGTCCCGCCGTAGTCGCCAGCGGCGAGCTGTGGAAGATCGGCCAGGTCCGTGCGGGAGACACGGTTCGTTTCGTGCCGGTGAAGGAGGCTGACGCGACTGCGCTGCGGGACCGGCGGGCAATACCTTTCCTGCCGCGGACCGGCGGCGACGGCGACGATGGCATCCTCGCGCGGCGCGAGGCGGGCGCCGGTGCGCCCGCCGTGGTCTACCGGAGAGATGGCGACGACAACGTCATCGTCGAGTACGGCGATCCGGTTCTCGACCTGAGCCTGCGGATGCGGGTGCACGCGTTGCAGGAGGCGCTGGAGGCCGAGGGGCTGGACGGTGTCATCGACCTGACCCCGGGCATCCGGTCGCTGCAGGTGCACACCGACGCGCGCAAGCTCAGCGCCCGGTCGCTGATCCCGCTGCTGCGCCGGGTCGAGGAGGATCTGCCGTCGGCGCACGAGCTGCGCGTCCCGTCCCGCACTGTACGGCTGCCGCTGTCATGGGATGACCCGGCGATCCGCCTGGCGATCGAGCGTTACATGAGCGGAGTGCGCTCCGACGCGCCATGGACACCGTGGAACATCGAGTTCATCCGGCGCGTCAACGGGCTGGCCACGGTCCAGGACGTCCAGGACATCGTGTACCGCGCGAAGTACCTGGTCCTGGGGCTTGGTGACGTATACCTGGGCGCGCCGGTCGCCACTCCCGTCGATCCCCGGCACCGGCTGGTGACCACCAAGTACAACCCGGCGCGGACCTGGACCGCGGAGAACTCGGTCGGCATCGGGGGCGCCTACCTGTGCATCTACGGCATGGAAGGACCCGGCGGATACCAGCTCGTCGGCCGCACGGTTCAGGTGTGGAACCGGTTCCGGCGCGCCGGACTGTTCGCCGAGCAGCCGTGGAGCCTGCGCTTCTTCGACCAGATCGAGTGGTATCCGGTCAGCGCCGATGAACTGCTCGACCTGCGGGCGGAGATCGACGCCGGCCGTGGTCACGCCGAGGTGACGAACGGGTGGTTCGATTACGGGTTCTACACGCGGTTCCTTGAGGCGGGTGCGGCGTCCATCGCGGCGTTCCGGGCACGGCAGGCAGTCGCGTTCCAGGCGGAGAAGGACCGGTGGCGGGCCTCCGGCGAGTTCGGCCGGGCCGAGCCAGAACCGGCGGCGAGGGCTCGCGCGGAAACGGTCGCGGTTCCCGCCGGAGCGACGGCGGTTGCCGCGCCATTCATAGCCAGCGTCTGGCGCGTAGAGGCCAAGCCCGGCAGCCGCGTCGTAAAGGGCGACAAGCTCGTGTCGCTGGAGGCCATGAAAATGGAGACCGTCATCACCGCGCCGCACGACGGTACCGTCGCCGATGTCTACGTCGCCGTCGGCGCGCAGGTCGCGGCAGAGCAGGTGCTGGCCGCGGTGGTCCGCGACGGCCCGATCCGGTGAGCGCCGTAGCGCGGGTCCGCGCCGCGTACGCCGCGATCGACGCGGCCAGCCGGCCGGAGGTCTGGATCACGCTGCGGCCGGCCGACGAGGCGCTGGCAGAAGCGGCTGGTATCGACGCCCGTGCGGCTTGGGAATCGCTGCCGCTGGCCGGGCGGGTCGCCGCCGTAAAGGACAACATCGACGTGGCCGGGATGCCCACCACCGCGGCCGCGCCATCGTTCGCTTATCACCCGTCCCGGGATGCGACCGCGGTCGCCCGGCTACGCGGCGCCGGCGTGGTCGTGATCGGCAAGGCCAACCTCGACCAGTTCGCCACCGGTCTGGTCGGCACGCGCAGTCCGTATGGCGCGGTGCGCAATGCCCGGGACCCGGCGCGGATCTCCGGCGGGTCCAGCTCAGGCTCGGCCGTCTCGGTCGCACTCGGCCTCGTTGACCTGGCCCTCGGAACGGACACGGCAGGCTCGGGCCGCGTGCCTGCCGCGCTCAACGGCGTGGTCGGGATCAAGCCGACTCGCGGACTCATCCCGTGCACCGGCGTGGTGCCGGCCTGCCGCACACTGGATTGCGTGACTGTGTTCGCCCGCACGGTGGATCTGGCCCGGCGGGCCGTAGCGGTCATGGCCGGCCCGGACGGGCTGGATCCGCAGGCCACGCTGCTCGGCGGCTATCCGCGCGGCGGCTGGCGGTTGCCTGAGGGCGGCGGCACCGCCCGGCTCGGCATCCCGCTGCCGGCCCAGCTCGACGGGCTGGCCGCCGATTGGTCCGCGGCCTTTGCGAGCGCAGTGGCCCGGTTGCGCGCCTGCGGCGTCGAGGCGGTCCCGGTCGACATCTCACCGCTGCTGGCCGTGTCGGAACTGCTGTACGGCGGGGCATTCGTCGCCGAGCGGTATGCGGCGGTAGGCGCGCACATCGCCGCGAACACCTCGCTGATCGGCAACGGCCTGGACCCGGTGGTAGCCAGGATCATTCTCGACGGCGCCCGGTTCACCGCCGCGGAACTGTTCGCCGACCGTGAGCGGCTGGACCGGCTCGCGGCGCTGGCCGCGCTGGCGCTGACCGGCTTCGACGCGCTGCTCACTCCGACGACGACGGAGCACCCCACACTCGCCGAAGTGGCCGACGACCCGGTCGGCGTCAACTCCCGCCTCGGCCGGTACACTAACTTCGCGAACCTGCTGGACCTCGCGGCGGCCGCGCTACCCGCCGGGACGGTGCGCGGGCTGCCGTTCGGGATCATGCTTACCGGCCCGGCCGGCAGCGACGGACGGCTCGCCGGGATCGCGAGGCTCTGCGGCTGGCCCAGGGCGCGGGCGGGTCTGCGATAATCGCTGGCGTGGTGCGGGCACGGAACACCGGGGCGGGGATCCGGGCAGAAGCGAGGCAAGGCCGGCGGCGCGCGGGCCGTCCCCGGCTCCGGCCAGCCAGCGACGCCAAGGTCTCCCCGCGCGAGGAGATCCTCGACGTGGCGGCGGAGCTGTTCATCGGCCAGGGTTTCGCCACGACCACTACCCGGCAGATCGCCGAGCGGGTCGGTATCCGCCAGGCATCGCTGTACTACTACTTCGCCGGCAAGGATGAGATCTTGCTGGAGCTGCTCACCGAGTCGGTGCGCCCAAGCCTGAGGATCGCAGCCGAGCTGGAGTCCCGGTGCCGCCACGATCCGGCAGCGGTCCTGTACGCGCTGGTGCTGATCGACGTGCGGACCCTCGCTCAGGCTCCGCATAACATTGCCACCCTCTACCTGATGCCCGAGGTGCAGAACGAGGATTTCGGATCGTTCCGGGCGGAACGGGCGCAGCTACAGGCCACCTACGGGCGGCTCGGGCAGGCGGTCGCGGCCAGCGCGGGCATGGTGCCCGCCGCCGGCGCTGGGACCGGAAGCGTCACGGCCAGACATGGCATGGACGAGGCGCTCGTGGCGACGCTGATTATGCAGCTCGTTGAGTCGGTCATCCAGTTGCGCCAAGCCGGGGAGCTGCGCGATGGCTACGGCCACGAGATCGCGGCAGCCTGCTCGCGGATGGTCGGCCTGACGCCGGACGAGGTCGCTCGCGCCCGAGCCGTTGCCATCGACCTGCTCGGAAGCCTGAACCCAGACGTGCCCAGCTGGACGCCGTAGTCGACCGCGACGGCGCCGGGCTTCAGCTCGCGGGCGGGCGGCTCCGGCTGTCGAGCATCGCCGGGTCTGAGATGATCTGGTCGGCGACGTGGATGGCGCCACCGCGGGCGGCGGCGGAGAAGCCCAGCGATGACGTGGTCAGCGTGCATCCGCCGGCATCCGGTGCGAGTGCCCCCTCGATGAGCGCCCTGGCGGCGGGCGGCAGGATCCAGTCGGCGAGGAGGGTGAAGTAGCCGCCAAGGATGATCGCCCGGGGGTTGAACACGTTGGCCAGGTTGGCGGCGCCGATGCCGACCCAGCGGCCGATGCCGGCCAGGGCGGTCAGGACGTCAGCATCGCCGGCGCGGGCGAGCCGGGCCACCGCGGCGGCCTTGGCCTCGGGTGGTTCACCGGCGGGCACCCCGTGCCGGCCGGGTCCGCCGTGCCGGCCGGGTCCGCCGTGCCGGCCGGGTCCGCCGTGCCGGCCGGGTCCGCCGTGCTGGCCGGGTCCGCCGGGGAAGGCCGCCCGCAGTAGCGCGTGCAGCCCGATGAGCGCCTCCCAGCAGCCACGTCTCCCGCACCCGCACACGGGGCCGCTCGGATCCAGCCTCATGTGGCCGACCTCTCCGCCGAATCCCCGTACCCCGCGCAGCGGACGGCCGGCGACGATGATGCCGCCGCCGATGCCCACCTCGCCAGTGATGTAGATGAGGTCGGGAGTCCCGGCGTGACCGCCGACGCGGTACTCGGCCACGGCGGCCAGGCTGGCGTCGTTGGCCACGCTCACCGGTGCCGGCCCCAGCTGGAGAAGTTCGCGCAACCGGTCCGCGACCGGCACGCCGGACCACCGCAGGTTCGGCGCCAGGGTGACAACCCGTGCCGGCGCGTCGACCAGGCCGGGGACAGCGACCGTCAGCCCGGCGACGATGGGCTGGCGGCCGACCCGGAGACCGGCCAACGTCCCCAGCGCCTCCCGGCAGAGCCCGGCGAGGGCGGTGATGCTGTGACCGGGGCCGTCCGCGATGGCGTCATACGCTCTTCGCTGCTCGTAGACCTTCCGTCCCGCCAGGTCGGTGACGAGCACGGCCAGGTAGTCGACATTCACCTCGGCGCCGATGGCGAGGACGTGCCGGCCGTCGAGCTCCAGCATGGTGGCCGGCCGGCCGATCCCCTGGACCTGGGGCGGCCCGGTCTCGCGCACCAGACCGAGGTCGATCAGCTCCCCGACGAGCCGGGAGATGGTCGACCGCGTCAGCCCGGCCCGCGACGCGATGCTGGCGCGAGAGTCCGGGCCTGCCAGCGACAGGTGCCGCAGCACCACCTCGAGGTTGTTGCGGCGGATCTCCCGGTGGCCGGTCCCGGTCGGGATGACCGACGCCGCAGTCTCATCCACCTTGTTCTCCGAAGTCAGTTCGGTGTGCGCCCGACACGCATCGGCGCCGCAGCGCGGCGGCAGCCCGCGTCGGGCACGGCAAGTGTATGTGCAGGCTGCGGATATTGATCGTGTGAGCTTTGAGGTCTGATTTATGCGTGGTTACGTCGTAGAAAGCAGGATTAGGTCTTGTATCGACCGATTGTGACGGGTTATGTTTTGTGCAAACAAATACAAAGTCGGCTCTGGGCGCGGGCCGCAGGGCCGCCGGGCCGCCGGGCCGGCTATGCCGCATCAAGGCCTGACAGCCTCGGCCCTGGTTCCGTCCCAGACGACGGTTATTACGCTGCATTTTCTTCTTCGCTCATTGTCGAGGAGTAGGCATGCACACCCCACCGCGCTGGATCCACCCGGAACGAAGGTATTCGCGCCGCCTGGCGGTTGCCGCCGGCGCCGGGGCAACCGTCCTGCTCCTGTCATACGCCGGGGCGGCGCAGGCAAGTTCCGCAGCTTCCGCGGCCTCCGGGGCCAACACTGCACCGAAGAGCGCGGCCGGGTCCGGGCAGACAACGCCCCCCGCGTGCCCGGACGGCTCAGGCCGGGCCCCGCTGTACCGCGACACCAGTTACTCATTCGCCGAGCGGGCCGCCGACCTGGTGTCGTGTATGACGCTCGCGGAGAAGGTGGCGCAGTTGCACACCAACAGCGCGCCGGCCATCCCGCGGCTAGGGCTGCAGGAGTACACCTACTGGAACGAGGGCCAGCACGGCATCAACACCCTGTTCAACGACATCAACAACGGCGGGGCGACAGGCGGCGTGCACGCGACCAGCTTCCCGACCAACTTCGCGTCCACCATGTCGTGGGACCCGCAGCTGACCTACCAGGAGACCACCGCGATCTCCGATGAGGCGCGAGGCTTCCTGGACAAGTCGCTGTGGGGGGCCGCCCAGAACAACCTCGGTCCCTCGGCTGACGACTATGGCGCGCTGACGTTCTGGGCACCCACCGTCAACATGGACCGCGACCCGCGCTGGGGCCGCACCGACGAGGCGTTCGGTGAGGATCCCTACCTGGCCAGCCAGATGGCCGGGGCGTTCGTCGAGGGGTATCAGGGCGAGACGATGAGCGGCAGGCCGCTGACCCCCTATCTGAAGGTGGCGTCCACGGCCAAGCACTATGCGCTGAATGACAACGAGAACAACCGGCACGCCGACAGCGCCGATACCACAGACGCCAACATCCGTGATTACTACACTGCCCAGTTCCGCAGCCTGGTCGAGAACGCGCACGTGTCCGGCGTGATGACCACCTACAACGCCATCAACGGCACCCCCGCGCCGGCCGACACCTATACCGCCAACGAGCTGCTACAGCGCACCTACGGGTTCGGCGGCTATACCACGTCGGACTGCGGAGCGGTCGGTGACGTCTACTCCACCGGAAGCCACGAGTGGGCACCGCCCGGGTGGACCACCAACGGGGCCGTGTGGACGAACACCGCGACCGGGCAGCAGGTGCCCGCGGCGGCCGGCGGGCAGGCGTACGCCGCCCGGGCCGGCACCGACCTCAACTGCACCGGCGCCGAGTACACGCTGTCCGGCATCCAGGCCGCGATCAAGGCCGGCATCCTGTCCGAGGGAGTCATCGACAACGCGCTGACCCGCGTGCTCACGGTCCGGGTGGAGACCGGCGAGTTCGACCCGCCCGGCCAGGTGCCCTACACCAAGATCACCAAGGCCGCGATCCAGAGCCCCGCGCATCAGGCGCTGGCCGAGAAGATCGCCGCGGAAGACCTGGTCCTGCTGAAGAACGACAACGTGACCGGCACGTCTTCCCCGCTGCTGCCCGCCGACCCGGCCAAGCTGAGCAACGTGGTCATCGTCGGCGACCTGGCGAACACCGTCACCCTCGGCGACTACTCCGGTGACCCGGCGCTCCAGGTGAACGCGGTTCAGGGGATCACCGCCGCGGTGAAGGCCGCCAACCCCAGTGCCACGGTGACGTTCGACGCGTGCGGCACCTCTACCTCCGCCACCACACCGGCCTCCTGCTCGACGGCCACCCAGGCCGCCATCAAGGCCGCCGACCTGGTGATCGTGTTCGCCGGGACCGACACCAACGTGGCCACCGAAGGCAAGGACCGGACCACGCTGGCCATGCCCGGCAACTACAACTCCCTGATCAGCCAGGTCGCCGCGCTCGGCAATCCCAGGACTGCGCTGGTACTGCAGACCGGCGGCCCGGTCGACATCTCCGCCACGCAGGGCGACTTCCCGGCCATCGTGTTCAGCGGATACAACGGCGAAAGCCAGGGCACCGCGCTGGCACAGGCGCTGTTCGGCCAGGTGAACCCCACCGGGCACCTCGACTTCACCTGGTACGCCGGCGACTCCCAGCTGCCGCCGATGAAGAACTACGGGCTTACCCCGTCGCAGACCGGCGGGCTTGGCCGGACGTACCTGTACTTCACCGGCACCCCCACCTACCCGTTCGGCTACGGGCTGTCCTACTCCCACTTCGCTTATTCGGACGTCAACATCGCGCCGAAACACGTCCGCGCCGATGGCACCGTGCACATCAACTTCAACGTCACCAACACCGGCAACGTCCCCGGCGCCACCGTGGCGCAGCTGTACGTGGCGCCGCAGTTCACCGTGCCCGGCACCGAACTCCCGAAAGAGCAGCTGGCGGGCTTCCAGCGGACCGGAGTGCTGCCCCCCGGGCACACCCAGCACATCACCCTGGCCGTCAAGATGACCGACTTGAGCCAGTGGGACGAGCAGGCCCTCAAGCAAGTCGTCTACGACGGCCCGTATCAGTTCCGGGTAGGCTCCGACGCGGCCACCGTCATCGGCTCCGGTACGGTCGCCGTCAGCGGCGCGATCACCCCGCACATCCAGTACGTCACCGTCCAGCCAGACCAGACCATCCTCAAGCCCGGCGACACGCTCGACCTGACCGGCAAGAACCCGTGGATAGCGTCCGACACCAACTCCGCGCTCGAGCAGCCGCACGCCACCGCGGACAATATCGTGGAGGCGGTCAACAACGATCAGTCGTTCGCCGACCTGTCCCGCGCGCACGTGCGGTACAGCAGCAGCGACCCGCGGGTGGCCACCGTGACCGACAAGGGAATGGTGACCGCGGTCGCGGTCGGCGTGACCACGTTGCGGGTGACGGTCGACGGGGTCACCAGCACCGCGCCGCTGGCGGTCAGGCAGCCGTTCACGCTGACCGCGGCAGGGGTTGTCGGCCCGGGTTCGAGCGTCACGGCGACCACCACGTTCCCGAACACCGGCCCGGCCGCGCTCAGCAACGTGCGGATGACCCTCACCGGACCGGCCGGATGGACGGTCACCGCCACCTCGCCGGCGTCGTTCGCCACCGTGGCACCCGGCCAGACCGTGCAGACCACCTGGTCCGTCACGGCGCCGGCGAACGCGACCCCTGGCAGCTACCCGCTCTCGGCGTCGGCGACGTTCACCGGGCGGACCGGGCAGGCCACCTCGGACGACGCCACACAGATCTCGGTCCCATTCGCGTCGTTTACCGGCGCAATCAACAACGTCGGCATCAGCGATGACAACAACCCGTCCGCCGGCAACCTGGACGGCGGCGGGGCCAGCTATTCCGCCCAGACGCTGGCCGCGGCGGGCCTGACCCCGGGTGCTACGGTCACGCACGACGGCCTGACGTTTACCTGGCCGAACGTCCAGCCTGGCACGCCCGACAACGTCGTGGCCGGCGGCCAGACGATCCCGGTATCCGGCTCGGGAGCCACGCTCGGCCTGCTCGGAGCCGGGGACTACGGCACCGCCAGCGGCACCGGGACCATCACCTACACCGACGGCAGCACCCAGCCGTTCGACCTCACCCTCCCCGACTGGTGGTCCAAGACCGCCCCGCCGGGCGGGGACATCCTCGCCACCATGCCCTACATCAACACCGCGACGGGCAAGGAAAACCAAGGGGGGGTCAGCGTGTACTACGTCGGGGTACCGCTGCAGAAGGGCAAGACGGTCAAGTACGTCACCTTCCCCGACATCAGCCAGGCCGCTGTCCAGGGCCAGGTCGCGATGCACGTCTTCGCCGTGAGCATCGGCTGACGGTCCGGCGCCCAGGGAGGGTAACCACCGTCCGTTCGTTAGATCAAGAGCTTCATAACGAACGGACGGTGGTTACTCCCTGAAGTTCCCGATTTCATCGGGGCGGCCGCGGTACCGGGCGCCCTTCTACCTCTGGATGGCCTGGGTATATGCCATTGTTTCGTCCCCTATGTCGCGTAGACGGGGGAGTCGCCAAGAGGCGTCACTGTCCAGCATGGCTCGTTCCAATTGTTTGCCTGAGCTGGTAAAACGCTCCATCATACTGCACTATCCGACAGTAGGCCGCAACCTGAGTTCGAATAGTCAAACACAAACCCGAAAGAGAGGGTCACCAGGAAAAAGGCGGAGCTTGCGGTGGCTACCCTTGGTGCTGATCACCTTGAAGTCAGCTTTCTCAAGGGCGCGGACAACCTGAGCGCCAGAGACGACAGGCAGCCGCCTGGGACTCACGCTGAGAGCTTCACTTCAACCGGGGCGACGATGGGCTCTGTGATCTCGGGTACCGGTTCGTCCTCGAAGTACAGCTCAAGTGCTTCCCTGAGGTTGGCCAGGGCTTCCTCGATCGTATGCCCTTGGCTGGCGACTTCGACCTCAAGGCACCGTGCGACGTACCAGTCGCCGTCACGCGTGATGGTGGCGGTCAACCTGATCGTCTTGTCAGTCATGAGTTGATCATACCCGTCGTTTTGCCCTCTGGCTGTTCGCTGTCAACAGGGTCTTGATGGCGAATAGATATTGAAGGCCGTTTTGTATTTCGAGTTATATAGAGGTATATTGTCAGACGTGAGTGTTCCGGCGATCGCTACGACGTCACACAAAGCGAGCGGTTGACATGCAGTCCCGCATTTGACACTTAAGCGCCAAGACAGGACTGACATAGCCTAGATGCCTGCTCCGAGTGGAGATCCGTAACAGGTAGGCCAGGGCGCAAGAACTCATTGCGAGCTTGCGCCCTCCTACTACCCGGTGTATGGAGGTCTCACTAGGAGGAAGGGCGATCGTGGCGGAGATACAGTAACTGAGCTTCAGGCGCTTCGGGGACGCGTTATGCATGTTCTAGGAGATGTGCAAGCGCTAGCCAGTCACCTGAACACACTGGCAGGGTGCAGTCCGATTGATCGTCGACCTGTTCCGATCAAGTCCCTTCGGAATCAGCGCGGCTGGTCGGTGGCTCACGTAGTCATCGAACTGGAAAAGACTGCTCGCGAATGCAGCCAAAGGCTTCCCGACCGAAAAACCCTACGGTGTATGGTCATTGGCTGGGAAGGTGGCCTTATACCCGATCCTTTCTATCGGGAACTTCTCCGCATGATTTTCGCACCCGTGAAGAAGGCAGCCTGAATTTCGGCGGCTACTCTAATGCTTGCTAGATAATCAGCGAGCATGGGAGCCTCCGCCGAAGGCAGGGAATCTGGGCTTCTTGGATCGGCAACAGCCAAGTTATCCGAAGAAGGTGCTGGTCAGGAGGAATCCGGCGAACGCCCGGTTATCCCGCTCCCGGCCGTGTTCACCATCGCGGACAGGCTTCCCAGGCGGTATCGCGCCTGGTCCTGCTCGCCACCTTTGCGCAGCTACGGCTAGGCGAGCTCGCGAGCCTGACTCGTGACCGCCTGGATCTTGAGCGCTGCGAGTCTGTATCACCGATGCCAAGTCCCGCGCAGGCAACCGCACCGTCACGTTCCCCGCCGAGATCGTCCCCGAACTGCGCGAGCATCTTCGGTTCTATGCCGCGCCCGGCCGTCAGGGCCTCGTCTTCGCTGGGCCGAAGGGCGGCAGGCTCCGCCGCAACAACTTCAACCCGATCTGGCGCAAGGCATGTATCGCGGCTGTTGTTCCTGACGCTCGCCGCGATGATCTACCAGCACGCCACCAAGGACCGTGACAAGCGATCGCTGACGCACTCGGCAAGCTCGCCGACGCTGCCCGAGGCACCAAGGAATGAACAGGCCTGATCTGGCCCGAGGATGGCCCAACGGGATGCCACCGGTTCTCGAACGCTCTCGAAAGCATCCCATTCACCTGCTGGAGCGGGCGACGGGAATCGAACCCGCATGACCAGCTTGGAAGGCTGGGGCTCTACCATTGAGCTACGCCCGCACGGCGAGGCCACGACGCAGGGCCGTGCCGCCACACGTAGCGTACCGCGTCCGTCGCCTGCCCTGGCGGCGGCATGGCGACTCAAAGCACACGAACGTCCACCTGACGCAATGCCGGTAACTTCACGGCTCATCGAAGCCGGATCGAGCCGTACTGGCCGTCGTCGGCCGCGCCGCGTATCGCTTGTATCCGGATTTGGCCAACATGGATCCGCAGGTTCGTGCGGTTCTTTTCCGCCCTGTGGAAACTCTTCCGCACTACATGAGGCTGTCGCGTCACTGCTGTCGGGCTCTCGGGAGGCATCGCATCCGCATTGGTACTCCGGCAGTGCTTTGTGATGATGGCAGGCTTTGAGGTGTCCAGGGACCGTCGCGGCCGCGGTTGACACCGGCGGGTGTGCTCCGGGAAACGGGCAGCTCCGGGCAGTTATCGCGGTTGATTCGGGCCTTGTGGTTAGTTCGGTGTACCCCGGTGCACAAAAATCACCACGAGGCCCGGATCAACCATGCGAGGACGCTGCCGCGGCCCGGGAATACGGGACGAACCGGCTGTCCGGTAGCATGACTGTCCGGCGTCATCATGTGCGGCTACAGCACTTGACACCCCACGGCTACGAGTTGCGCGACAGCCTCATATAGTACGGAAAAGTTTCCACGAAGCGGAGATCTGAGGCTGAGCCGGAGCACGCATACGCCGTCTTCCCGTCCGCGCCGAAGGCGATCGCGGCCGCCGGGCTGAGCGATAACGTTCCCCGCTGTGTCCGTCGGGGTACTTACCGGTAGAACTGCTCTGTCGCAGTCACAACACGGATGATGCGCGAGCGGGTCCCCAGGGTTGCATCCCGATTCGCCCTGTTTCGAGCGGCTGCCGAAAACGGTACGAGCGGCCCCCAGGGGTTGCATCACCCGGTGGCATAGTTTGTCAGGAACGGCGGGAGCGTCACATGATGAAGGAGACCAACCAGATGGCTGCTACTGAGCAGACAGCGCAGATAGGCGTCACCGGACTCGGCGTGATGGGCCGCAACCTGGCCCGCAACTTCGCCCGCCACGGCTACCGGGTGGCCCTGCACAACCGGACCGCCTCCCGCACCACAGACACCATCAACAACTTTGGCCACGAAGGCACCTTCAGCGCTTCGCAATCGCCCCAGGAGTTCGTAGGCGCCCTGGAACGCCCGCGCCGTATCGTGATCATGGTCAACGCGGGCCCGGCCACCGACGCGGTCATCGACGAGTTCGCCCCGCTGCTCGAGCCCGGAGACATGCTGATCGACGGCGGCAACGCTCACTTCAAGGACACCCGCCGCCGCGAGGCCAGACTCAAAGGCCAGAACATCCACTTCGTCGGCATGGGCGTGTCCGGCGGCGAGGAGGGCGCGCTGAACGGCCCGTCGATCATGCCCGGCGGCTCACCGGAGTCCTACGAAGCGCTGGGCCCCATGCTCGAGACCATCAGCGCACACGTCGACGGCACCCCGTGCTGCACGCACATCGGCCCGGATGGCGCCGGCCACTTTGTGAAAATGGTTCACAACGGTATCGAGTATGCCGACATGCAGCTCATCGCCGAGGCGTATGACCTGCTCAGGCACGCCGTGGGCCTCGAACCGCAACAGATCGCGCAAACATTCCAGAAATGGAACGAAGGGCGTCTCGACTCCTACCTGATCCAGATCACCGCCGAGGTCCTGGCCCACACCGACGCGCAGACCGGAAAGCCCTTCGTCGATATCGTGCTCGACCAGGCGGAGCAGAAGGGCACCGGCCGCTGGACCGTGCAGGACGCCCTTGACCTCGGCGTCCCGGTCAGCGGCATCGCCGAGGCCGTGTTCGCCCGCTCCCTGTCCGGCCACGCCGGTCTCCGCGAAGCGGCCCAGAACCTCCCCGGCCCGGAAACCACAGGAACCGCGGCCCGGGCAGAAGGCCTTGAAGACCAGATCGAGCAGGCCCTGTACGCCTCCAAGCTGGTCTCCTACGCCCAGGGCTGGAACATGATGGATACCGGCAGCCGGGAGTACGGCTGGGGTATCGACCTTGGCGGGACCGCCACGATCTGGCGCGGCGGCTGCATCATCCGCGCCGCCTTCCTCGACCGCATCCGGGCCGCCTACGAGAAGAACCCGGACCTGCCCACGCTGCTCACCGACGATCACTTCAGCCAGGAGATCGGCGCCGCACAGGACGCCTGGCGTAACGTCGTCGCCACCGCGGCACGCCTCGGGATCCCCGCCCCCGGCTTCTCCGCGGCACTCTCCTACTACGACGCCCTCCGCGCGCGCCGCCTCCCCGCCGCTCTCATCCAGGGTCTCCGCGATTACTTCGGTGCGCACACCTACCGCCGTGCGGACCGTGACGGCGTCTACCACACCCTGTGGGCTCAGGATAAAACCGAAGAGACCCGTTTACAGGGAACGGCGGTGGTGCTTCCCCCGTAAAAGATTCACCCCAATTCAGCGCAAACGAGTGCAACCAAAGTAGCCCTCAGTCAGTCTTGATAGTCAGAACGTGCCGAAAGGCCACGGTGTCAGGATCAACTGGGACTCGTCGGGGGTTGCCGGGTGAATACGGGTAATGGGCCGCGTGACGCGTCCCGTGCTTTGATGACAAGACGGGTTGTCCTGACGGTCGGTGGTATCACCCTGCTGGGCGGTGTCATCGCGCGTCCGTGGCAGCAGAACAGCGCCGCGCGATCCGGGGCGGTGCGCGCCCACCTGACCGGCAGCACGACCTCGCCGGGTAACCCCCCGCATAGTCCACCGCACAGCCCGCCGGATACTCCCGGCCACGGGATGCGGCAGCCCTCAGCGCCCGCGAGTGCCGGCCCCAGCCAGCCGGCCGAAGTCAGGCATCCGTGGACCGGCCAGCCCATGCGCTACGTGGACGCCGGGCGCGACGCGATCGCGCTCACCATTGACGACGGCCCCAGTGCCAGGTACACGCCCCAGGTCCTGCGGTTGCTGGCCCGCTATCACGTCACCGCGACGTTCTCGATGATCGGGATCCAGGTCGCCGCGGACCCGGCCCTGGTCCGCGAGGTGGTGGCGGCGGGCCACCTGATCTCGAACCATACCTGGCGGCACCAGAACATGGCCTGGCTGTCACCCGCGGCCGCGATAGCCGCGATGGATCAGGCCACCGAGGCGATCCATCACGCCACCGGGAACGTCCCCGCCTACTACCGCGCGCCCTACGGGGTGTGGACGGCGACCTCGCTCAGGCACTGTCAGCGGACCGGTATGACGCCGCTGTCCTGGTCGGTGGACCCGCGCGACTGGTCGCGGCCCGGCGTGCCCGCCATAGTCTCCAACATCATGCGCAACACCAGGACGGGATCGATCATCCTGGAGCACGATGGCGGCGGCGACCGCTCCGAGACCGTCGCGGCGCTCGGCATCGTCATCCCGCGCCTGCTCGACGCCGGCTACCACTTCGTGACGCCTTGACCGTCATCGTTCCCAGATCCTGGCGGTAGCCGTAGTTCCAGCGCGTCCAGCCGTAGTTCGAGCTGGCTGACCCGGTTCTGGAGGATCTCGAGCTGCGCCTGATCGGCCAGCCGCCGCTCGGCGGCGCGCCGCAGCCGCGGTGAGGCCTCGGCGCGGCTGGCCACGAGCGCGAGAGGCACCAGCCGCTGTGGCCCGTGCGGGCCGTCGACGAGCCGGGACGGGAGCTGCCCGGTCCGGTACCAGCTTCGCAGCGCGGCACGCGAGACGCCGGTGCTGGCGGCCGCGCGTTCGAGCGTCACCCAGTCGGAGCCTTCGAGCCTGGCGTTCAGCTCGAGTTCGAGCTCCCAGTCGTCGAGCCGGTCTTCCCAATCCATGACCCTATTAATAGCATGGTATTGACAGGGTCAGACGATAACCGCACGCTGGTCCCATGTTTGAGCGATTCACCAACCGCGCCCGGCACGTCGTAGTCCTGTCGCAGGAAGAAGCCAGGCGGCTGAAGCACAACTACATCGGCACCGAGCACATCCTGCTCGGGCTCCTCGGCGAGACGGATGGCCTCGCCGCCCGCGTCCTGCAAACCTTCGGGATATCGCTCGAGGGCACCCGGCGAGACGTCACGGAAGTCGTCGGCGTGGGCAAATCAGAACCCTCCGGTCATATCCCGTTCACCCCGCGGGCTAAGAAGACGCTCGAGCTCGCGCTCCGCGAGGCCTTGGAAATGCACCACAACTACATCGGCACCGAGCACATCCTGCTCGGCATCCTCCGGGAGGGCGACGGCGTAGGCGCCGATGTCATGAAGCGGCACGCCGACCTGACGGCCATCCGCGTGGCAGTGGTCGACATGCTGCCCGGGATGACCGTCGAGACCGGCCGGGGCAGGCGCTGGCTGCGGCGCCGTGTCGAGGCCGTTCAGGCTCAGCTCGGCGGCGAATCCGGCGGTGAGTCCAGCGGGGCGGCCGAGCAGACGGTGCTGAGCGCCACGCCGGCCGCGGACACCACGCTGAGCGAGGCCGCCCGGCTGGCCGGCGCGCAGCCGGTCGGCTCACACCATCTGCTGCTCGCCGCCCTGGCCGATCCCGATACTGCCGCCGCCCGGGCCCTCGCGGCCCTCGGTATCGATCTCGATCAGGCCAAGGAGGCGCTGCGCGGCGTGGACGTAACGGGTACCAGCGACGAGCAGCCCGAAGAGGCCGGCCGACGGCAGATGATCATCCGGGTAACCGGCGAGGGGCTCACGATCGAGGCCCGCGATGCGGAGGTGATCAAGGCCGGCCGTGCCGCGCTGGACGCGCTGGGCGACCAGGCCGACCCGCCCGGGACAATCCGGGGAGACCTGCCCGCCAGCGCCAGCCTCAGCGTCGTCTGGCAGGCACTGCATGACAGCCTTGGCGCCATCCAGCGCCGTGCCAAGCTGGCCGCCGAGCCGCCCGGTGGCCCGGACAAGCCAGGCGACCCCGGTGCGCCAGGAAGCGAAGCCGCCTGACCCCCAGAGCCGGCCCCCAGAGCCGGCCCCCAGAGCCGGCCCCCAGCATGATCATGGGTCATTTGCGGGAATAGTTACCGTCTTTGACCGGGGGGAACCTTCCCCCCAGACCCCCGCGGCGACCCATGATCATGGCCGGGTCAGCTTGGGTCAGGTCAGCTCGATGAGCGGGAAGGAGCGGTTCCGGCGGGGCGGGATGAGGAAGTTCTGCCGCCGGGTGGCGGTGATGAACCGCTCCAGCCCGTTGTCCTCGGCGGCCACACCGAACTGGTTCACCAGGTCGAGCGACGCCTGGTTGATGCGCATCACCCGGAAGAAGTCCGCGGTCGGGACGAAGATCGTGAACACCAGCTTGGGCTGGTTCGAGCCGTCGGGAACGTCCAGGTTGTCGAGGCCGGGGCCGTCCATCCGGATGTGGATCGGCGTCCCGTCGGCGGCGCGCGAGGAGCGCTGGAGCGCGGACTCGTGCCCCATCCGGTGCTCCCCGTTGAATGTGTTGATCGCCTGCGCGTTGGCGGCCGCGTCGCCGGTGCCCTGGAAGTTGTTAGCCAGGTAGGCCGGTCCGCCGCCGTTGTTGAACTGGTCGGAGTTGCCGACCGACGGGATCGGGTTGGACCGGAACATGTACTGCACCCGCTCGGTGTACGGTTCGCCGCCGCCGCCGGTCGGGTCCTGGGCCGCCGTCTCGTAGAACTGGGCCAGATCCTGGATCACGTGGGACAGGTGCTGGATCGAGCCGTTGTCGAAATAGTCGCCGGCCTTCGCGGTGGTCAGATGGGCCGAGGAGTTCCCGGCGAACGTGCAGATCGCGGCGGGACCGGCGGCGTTGGTCTGCTGGTCGAGGAAGCCCATCCACATCGGCGAGTCGGAGTTGATCCGCTGGGAGTACTCGAACCCGTGGGTTTCCGCCATGTTGCGCGGGAGCGAGACCCCGACGAACTGGGCCCGGCTCGAAGTGATCGTGGCCAGGCCCTGGAACAGGCTGGGCGACGCGACCGTGTTGCCGTTGAGCTTGTTGCTGCCGCCCAGCCACGCCACCACGTCGTTGAGGATGGTCGAGTTGTCGGTGCGGAGCGTGATGAGGAGGTCATTGCTCTCGATCTGCACCGGGACGTTGAACGTCTTCTTGGTGATCCCGGGGTTTGCGGAGCTGACGTCGGTCGGGCTCGGTACCGCCTCCTCCAGCACGAACCGGCTGTTGTTGGAGGACAGCCTGGGCATGTGCGAGGACACCAGGGTCCCGGTCATCCCGCCGGGCAGCCGGTTGAAATACGGGATCCCGTAGGCGAAGAACGTGATGATCCCGGCCGCGCCGAACTGGTAGGTGGATTCGAGCGCCGCGAGCGCGGTGGTGAGGTTCTGCTGATCGGCCTTGGTCGGCGTGCGGTTCAGCCGAGCGGTGATGAACAACGAGTGCACCGGTGGAAGCTGCACGGTGATGGTCCCGCCGCCATCGCTGACCGTGTGCGGGCTGGCGATGAACGCGCCGATGTCGAACTGGGTGTCCGGCAGCGACTGGGCGGCGAGCGCCATCCGCTGCGGCAGCACGGCGTGCTGGCCTGCCAGTTCTACCGTGCCCATCGCGACTGCCAGGCCGGCGGCGCCCTTGAACAGCGCGCGCCGTCCGATGGCGCCAGTCGTGGTGGAGGTCTTCGTATCGGCGGTCTTGCTGTCGGGGATCTTCATGTGGGGTTCCCTCGGTCGATGCCAACTGCCCCCGCCGGCAGATTCCGCTAAAAAGTAGGGGTACGGAGCATCTCCCAACAATCCTTGTCAACATGACATTTTGGTCATAATCGGGTATGGGCCGGGAATCGAAAAACTTTCAGCTCGTCGGCCAGCGGCGATGGGATGATTAAATTGGAGGAGCTCACCGTCGGCGCTGCGCGATCACGGATTCCTGGCCGCGCAGATCATGAAAGATTCACTTGTCGAGCCCGTTCGGCTGCCTCCGGGCCCGATTCGGCCGGCCAGAGGCATGTGGCATGATCATTAACGTGGGATTGGCCATTGAGTTGATCTTTCTGTCCGGGATAGGCTGACCGATTCGGCCTAGGTCATCTCGCCAATATCATGAGTCCCACCCACGTGTGCTGGTTACTTTGATCCGTCTGTCACCACCGGCAGTATGGGCAGACGTGGAAGTTTCCGTGATAGCGGTATACCGAAGTGAGCATGACATTCTTTTCATATTCCATCCGAAACCTTTCCGAAACTTGACACGCGCGGGGCCGGAAAGTATCCATTTTGGAAAGCGGCTCGACGGCCGTCGCTAAAATACCTACTTTCATTTCCTTTCATTTTCATTTCATTCCTTTCATTTCATTTCAGAGCGGGCGTCTTCACTGGCTCTACCTGCCAGTTTCTCCTTCGCAAGTTCCCCACGCCGGTATCCGCGGTGGGGGTTGCCCATCGCCGGTGAGAAACGTCGAGGAGGTCCCGGAAATGAGCTGGAAGGACTGGGTAAGTCGCAGAGACCCGTGGTGTGACTAAATGCTGTCTCTGGCGCGCGAACATTCGATCAAGTCCGCCGTGATCAACGGGCAGGACATTCTGGTGACGGCTCTTCTGATCAGCTTCCCGGTCATCGGTCTCGATCAGCTTCTGCGCATCTCGCCGTCGGCACTCGCACAGCAGCCGATCGTGCAGATCCAGGACTGGGTTGCCGACTCGCTGCTGGCCCTGCCGCTTTTTGCCGCAGGCATTTGGGCGGGCGACCGGATCGCCACGCGCGCCGGGCTCGGCACGGCATGCCGCGTCGACGCTGTCAAGCGAGCGGTGGTCATCACCGTGGCGGCGGCCTTGGCGCTGGCGCCCGTCTGGTTCTGGATCGACCGGTCGGACAATCCGGTGACGGCACAGCCGCTCGTGGCTCCGCACGCTCAGGACAGCGGCGACGTGTACTGGGTGCCCAGCTGGGTGATCCTGACGCTGGTCTGCGTCTGCCTGGCCCCGGTCGCGGCCTGGATCGGATGGAGCCTCACCCGGCGCCTGCGACCCCGGCTGCCGCGAGCCGCGGCGGCGGTCACGCGCATGGCCGCGCTGGTGCCGCTGCTGGCAGCCGTACCGATCCTTGCCTGGCTCCTGCACCAGGCGGCTGGAAACGCCTACGCGAGCCAGGTGTATTACACCGCAAGCACCCGGTCCGCCACACCCGTCCGCGAAGCGGCGCCATACGCATTCGCCGATCAGGCCGCGCACGCGCTGCAGGACGGGCTCGCGGGCCAGGCCATCGGACTTCCCGTGGCGGCCATCGTGCTGCTGCGCGGCACGCGGCGGCCGGACAGCCGCGATCAGCATCACCTGGCAGACGCCTGAAGGAGGCACCGACAATGACCGAGCATGGCCGGCTGAGCCGGAGGAACCTGCTGAAGATCGGAGCGCTGGCGGGGGCAGGAGCAGCGATCCGGTTCGAGGCACCCACGCTGTTCCAGACCGCCGCTGCGTCGGTAGGTGTGGCACAGACGGCGCTGCCCGGCGCCAGCGTCTCGCAGTTCGTCACCCCGGTGCCCACCTTCGTCGGCAAGCGGGTATCCGGAACCTCGCTACAGGCGTACATGTACGAGTTCCAGCAGAACGTGCTGCCCGACTCGTTCTACAGCTCGTTGTCCGGCACGTTCCATAACGGCACTTGGCTGTGGGGGTACGCGATCGGCCAGCTCGGTTCCTACCCTCGCCGCAGTGGCCCGGTGCGACAGTCGAGGTGCACCGAGGCACCCCGGTCACGATCAGGTACACCAACGACCTGCCCGACAAGCCGTTCCTGCGACCGTACCTGACCTACGACCAGACCCTCCACTGGGCCAACCCGCTCCAGGCCACGATGGACTTCAATACCTACACCGGTCCGATCCCCACCGTGGTCCACCTGCACGGCGGCGAGGACCAGTCCACCTCGGACGGCGTACCGGAGGCGTGGTTCACCAACAACGGCCTGCACGGCAAGGGCTATTCGAGCTTCACCCCCACCTCGGCCAACTCAGCCGTCTACCAGTACCCGAACGGGCAGCAGGCGACGACGCTGTGGTTCCACGACCACACGCTGGGCGTCACCCGGCTCAACGTTTTTGCTGGGATGGCTGCCTTCTACTTCATTCGCGACCAGTTCGACACGGGCCTCGCGAACAACCCGCTGGGCCTGCCGGCCGGCAACTTCGAAGTGGAGCTGATGATCCAGGACCGGCAGTTCGACACCAACGGACAGCTGTTCTTCCCGGACAGCAACGCCGACCCGTCGCTGGTCGACGGGCCCCCGAGCAACCCGAAGATCCATCCGTTCTGGATCCCTGAGTTCTTCGGCGACGTGATGTGCGTCAACGGCAGGTCCTGGCCGTTCCTGGCGGTAGAGCCGCGCCGGTACCGGTTCCGGCTCGTCAACGGCTCGAACGCGCGGTTCCTGCGCATGGGCCTGGTGGACGCGGCCAGCGGCGCGACCGGTCCGGCCATGTACGAGATCGGCACCGATGGCGGGCTGCTGGACACCCCGGTCAAGCTGCTCGGCCAGGCCGAGCCGGTCAGCGACGGGACGCCGACGCCGACGACGCGGGTGTTCATCGCGCCGTCCGAGCGTTCCGACCTCATCATCGACTTCGCCGGCCTGGCGGGCCACACCTTCACCCTCACCAACGACGGGCAGGTCCCGTTCCCCAGCGGCAGCGCGCTTGCCTCGAACGACCCGACCCGCAACGTGATGCAGTTCAAGGTCACGCTGCCGCTGTCCAGCAAGGACACCACCTACAACCCGGCGACCGGCGCGCCACTGCGCGGCGGCTCCAACCAGGAGCCGAAGATCGTGCGCCTGGCCAACCCGGCCACCGGGGCGGTCGCCGCCGGAGTGACCGTGAACGCCAAGCGGCAGCTCGTGCTGTTCGAGTTCGAGGACCCGTTCGGCAACGGCGGCAACACGGTCAGCACTCCGGTCATCGACGTGATCAACAACACCAAGTGGAACGGCCACCGGGACGGCGGCGGCTTCCCGGCCATCCCCGGCAGCACACCGGACCAGTTCGGACAGGGCCTCCAGATCACGGAGCTGCCGCGCGTCGGCTCAACCGAGATCTGGGAGTTCCTCAACACGACGGTGGACGCCCACCCGATCCATGTCCACCTGATCGAGTTCCAGCTCCTGAACCGGCAGGCGGTGGTCCTCGACCCGAACACCGGCCAGCCGGACTACCTGAACACCTGGGCGGCCGCGTTCCCCGGCGGCACCTTCAATGGCGAAGCGGCGGACGGGTCGTGGAGCCCGATCACGTACCAGCCGGGGACGATCATCCCGGGCTACGGCCCGCCCGGCAACTACTTCACGCTCAACGCCGACGGGGCGCTCGGCGGCAACCCGGCGTTCTCCCCGCACCTGACCGGGCCGGTCATCCCGCCCAACCCGGAAGAGGCCGGCTGGAAGGACACGGTCAAGGTGTTCCCCGGTTACGTCAACCGGTACATCATCCGCTGGGCGCCGCAGGCCACCGCCGTCAACGGAGTGAGCCCCGGGCAGAACCAGTACTCGTTCGACCCCACCAAGGGACCCGGGTACATGCTGCACTGCCACATCCTCGACCACGAGGACAACGAGATGATGCGCCCCTACATCCCGACCAACTAGCGAGCCCGCCAGCCAGCTCAGCAGCAAGGAGGCAAGCCAGTGCCCGGCATGAGCCCAGGACTGAACATCACCGATCCCACCCTGGTGGCCGCCTTCCGGTCGGCGCTGCTACAGCAGTTCGCGGTCGTCGCCGCGATCCTTGTCCTCCTGCTGCTGGCTTATGGCGTGGCACGAAGGTGGCGAGCCGCGGGCGAACCACCCGCTCCGCGTCCGCGGCTCGTCCCCCTCACCGAGCCGAGGGCCCGGAGGTTCCTCCGGCTCTCCTTCGGCATCTTGTGGATCATTGACGGGATCCTGCAGGCCCAGCCCCAGATGGCCGGCGGCCTGCCCTCGGAAGTCGTGCAGCCGAGCGCGGCCGCGTCCCCCACGTGGGTGCAGCACGTGGTGAACGCGGGCGGCACGATCTGGTCCTTCCATCCCATCCAGGCGGCCGCCGCCTCGGTGTGGATCCAGGTGGGGATCGGCGTCTGGCTGGTCGTCGCCGAGGTCGGCTGGTGGTCCCGGCTCGGCGGTCTGGCCAGCGTCGCATGGGGGCTGGTCGTCTGGGTGTTCGGCGAGTCGTTCGGCGGGATCTTCGCGCCGGGCCTGACCTGGCTGATGGGAGCGCCCGGCGCCGTCCTCCTGTACATCACCGCGGGCGCGATGGTCGCGCTGCCGGTCCGCGCCTGGGCCGGCCCGCGAGCCGGCCGGCTGCTGCTGGCCGCCATCGGAACGTTCTGGATCGGGATGGCGGTCCTGCAGGCCTGGCCAGGCCGCGGCTTCTGGCAGAACAACGCTGACGGCACGCTGACCGGCCTGATCAGCAACATGGCGGGACTCGTCCAGCCGCACCCGCAGGAGACGATGATCAACGGGATGGTCACGTTCACCAGGGACTACGGCTTCGCGGTGAACCTGGTCGCGGTGATCGCGCTCGCCGCGAGCGGTGCGGCGCTGCTGGGCGGCGCGACGGTGCTACGCGACCGCCCGGCAGTGCTCCGCGTCGCCGTCCCCGCTTCGATCGCGTTCTGCCTGGTGGTGTGGGTCCTGGTGCAGGACCTGGGGGTCCCCGGCGGGCTGGGCACCGATCCGAACAGCATGGTGCCCTGGGCGTTGCTGGTATGGGCCGGTTACCAGTCGGCTCGTTCCCCCGAACGCTCTCTTGGTTCTCCCGAGCCGGTCCGATCCTCCCGCGCCGGCCCGCGCCAGGCCGTGCTGCGCCCCGCTATGGTGGGGTCGGCGCTGCGCCAGACGATGACGCTGGCCACCGCCCGCTCGGTGACGTCGCTCGGCGCGGTCGGCGTCGTTCTCGTCGGCGCGGGGCCGCTGGCCATGGCGGCGACGAACTGGCACGCGGACCCGATCATCGCGCGGGCGATGGGCGGCGCGGCGACGCAGGTGAACCGCCCGGCCCCGGATTTCCGCCTGGTCAGCCAGTCGGGCCAGCCGGTGAGCCTGGCGTCGCTGCGCGGCAAGGTGACGCTGCTGACATTCCTCGACCCTCGCTGCATCACCGACTGCCCGGTCGCCACCGAACTGAAGGAGGCGGGCGTGCTGCTCGGCGGCTCCGACGACCAGGTCCGGTTCGTGGCGATCGTGGCGAACCAGTTCCACTACGACCTGACGACCGTCCGCGCGCTGGACCGGCAGGAAGGCATGGACACGGTGCCGAACTGGCTGTTCCTCACCGGTTCGGCCGCGCAACTGGAGCAGGCGTGGGGTGCGTACGGGATCTTCGTCTCGCACATGACGCCCCATGCGTCGAGCGTCATGAGGGACCTGGTGTTCGTCATCGACAAGAGCGGCCGGATCAGGCAGCAGATACCGGACAACCCGATGGCCGGAACGCTGTCCACCCGGTCGTCGTTCGCCGTGACGCTGGCCGACGCGGCCCAGCAGGCACTGAGCCTGCCCGACCCGGTGCCGTAAGGCTAGGGGCCAGCGCCGGATTCCTGGCGGCCTCGCGAGCGAGGATCTGCGTACGACGCTGCCCGGTACGCCGGTTATCGCGGCCGAGATTCCGTTCGCGGTCCGCGACGAGATGGCGGCCACGCTCGACGATATCTACCTGCGCCGGACCATGCTCGGCCTGCGCGGCGACCTCGGCCTGCCCACTCTCGAGACGATCACCGAACTCGCCCGCACCCAGCTCGGCTGGACCAGCCAGCGGGCGGAGGCGCAGGCTGCCGGATACCGGGATGCCGTCCGGCGCCGTTACCGCCCTGGCGTGTTGCCAGCGCGGGGTGAAGTACCACAGCCGTTCTCTATTTGAATTCATGAGCGGTGAGCTGGGCGGCTAGACTGCGTTGGGGCACGGGCTGTAGCGCAGTTTGGCTAGCGCGCCGCGTTTGGGTCGCGGAGGTCGCCGGTTCGAATCCGGCCAGCCCGACGAGCAGGTTCACCATGCTCGCCGAGCTTCGCTCGGCTTCGCCGTGTGCCGCAGTATCTACCCGGGGGGCCGAGCCCCCCGGACCCCCGCCACCGGGGTTGCGGTTTGTTGTCCAGCCTCTGGTGTGTCTTCCGGAGGCCCGCTACCGGGGTTGCGGTTGGGCCTCGTTGCCTAGCACGCTGAGCAAGCCTTTGACGGTTTCGGTTACGGGGGCCAGGAGCTCGTCTGGGGGGAGGGTGCCGGGGGACGGGGTCGGGGCTCCGGTGGTGGCGGCCGTGGCGGTTTCGCGGAGTACTGAGCTCAATGCGCGCACCGCCGCGGGTGGTGGTGCGGTCGCTCCGCGGCTGATGGCCAGCGCCAGCGTGGTGGCGGCGTCCATCACGTGCTCCAGCCCGACCACCGCGGGCCACCACGCGGAAGCGCGGCGGCTGATCGACGGCGGCTCCGACATCGTCCGCTGGAACTCCGCCCGCAGGTCGGCTAGTGCCCGGTAGGTGCGGCGCCGCAGCCGCGATCGCTCGGACAGCCGTGTCGTGTCAGGCCCGGGGGATTGCGGCTTGCCGAACGCCGTCTCAATGTAGTCCGCGACCTGGGAGGCGGCCAGCGCGAACTGCCGCGGCAGATGTGCGTACCACGTCGTCCACCACGGTGCGTAGCCGATTGCCAGCACTATCGCGCATCCGATCAGCGTGTCGATCAGCCGGTCCTCCGCGAGCCGCCAGCCGCCCGGGCTGAGCAGGTCGATCAGGATAACGACCAGCGGCGTGAGGAACGTCGCCAGCAGACCGTAGTTCCGGCTGCGCCCGTACGGGAGCAGCGCGGCCAGAACGGCGAACGGAATCAGCAGCGGCAACCCGTGTATCGCGGCGAGCAGCACCGCGCCCAGGACCGCTCCCGCCACGGTGCCCAGCCCGCGCTGGACCGTACGCGCGAACACCGACCCGTAGTCCGGCTTGAACACGATCGCCACGGTGAGCGGCACCCAGTATGACCGCTGAAGCGGCAGCACTTCGCTGACCACGCCCGCGACACCGACGCAGGCCATCAGCCGGATCGTGAACATGCGGTTGGTCCGGCCGAAGCCGTCCAGCAACCGGTCCACCAGGTCTTTTGCCTGACCCCGGGAGCGTCGCTGCTGCTCCGGCTCGGGCGGCGACCAGGAGCCGGACAGCATCCGGACCGCCCCGGCGATAGCGTCCCGCAGTGCGAGGGCCCCCGGGCTGCTGTCCCACACCGGCGGTATCGCCGGTGGCGCGGAGCCGTCTCCTACCGATCCGGCGAGCCGCCGCACGGTTTCGGTGATCATCGGCGGTACCCGCTGACCCGTCATCCCGAGGGCGGTGGACGCCTCGGCCACCAGGTGGGCGGCGTTCAGCAGCGCGATCAGGTGCATCGTCCGCCGGTTCCGCCCGCTGGCGATCAGGCGCGTGGCCAGCAGTTCGTCGTACGCGGTGTTCAGCGTGCCGGTCACCGCCTGCCGTGCGGCCGCGAACCCGTTGGTGCCGATCGCTTCGAGCTTGGCGGCCAGCGCCGAGAAGACCGCCGCGACGTCGCGCTGCTCCTTGCCGTGGGGTGACAGCAGCCAGCCCGGCACGATCAGGATGAGTGCCCACGCCACGCCGAGCAGGAAGCCGGCCGCGGTATGCCAGGCCGGCCGCAGCGCCCCCACCGGCCCGATGCCGAGCGTGGTGTAAACCAGCAGTTGCAGGCCGGTGATCGAGCCTATGTCGCCCAGCGAGCTCACCACGGCTGATACCCCGGCCATCACGACCAGGCCGGCCACGGCGAGCCAGCCATGACCGTGGATGACCGACCCGATCGCGAGCCCGACCGCGCCGCCGAGCACCGAGGCGCTGGTCACCCGCTCCACTCGGGTCCAGTACGGGCCGCCCGCGTCGGCCAGCGTGCCGAGCAGGCCGCCCATGGCCGGCAGCACGCCGAGCGTTCCCTTTCCGGCGGCGAGCGCGACCGAGAGCGGCAGGCAGATGGCCAGCGCCGCCCGGATCATGTTCGGCCACGGCACGGGAGCGCGCCGCGGCTTGACCAGCTCGCTGAGCCAGCCCGGTACGGCGTCCGCCAGCCAGTCTGGCGCCCGGGCCGAGCGAGTCAGCAGATCTTTTCTCATAGCGCTCCGTGGGTTCCTCTTCCCGCCAACCTGCACATTCAACGCAACCCGCCGTCCGATGATCATCGCTGGCTGAGGCAGTGGCAGTAACCCGCAAATGCAATGACATCCTGCCAAGCCGATGGAATACTCCTGATCATGGCTGGGCTGAGCAATGTCGCCGTGGTCGTGGTCAACGACTTCCATCCGTTCGAGTTCGGCGTGATCTGCGAGGTCTTCGGCATCGACCGCACCGAGGAGGGGCTGCCCGCCTATGACTTCGCCGTCGTCGGCGGCGAGCCCGGGCCGCTGCTGTCCTACAACGACTTCACCCTCGAGCCGCGTCACGGCCTGGAGCGCCTGGCGGAGGCGGACCTGATCGCGCTGCCCGCCGTCAGCGACCGCCGGGTGCGGGCGCAGCGGTTCCCTGAGTTTCCCGCTGGCCTGCTGGCCGCGCTGCGCGACGCGACCGAGCGGGGCGCGCGCGTGCTGAGTGTGTGCAGCGGAGCGTTCATCCTCGGCGAGGCCGGCCTGCTGGACGGCCGAAAGTGCACCACGCACTGGATGTACGCCGACGAGCTTGCCCGCCGGTACCCGGCGGCAAAGGTGGACCCGGATGTGCTGTACGTCGACGATGATCCGGTGATCAGCAGCGCGGGCACCGCGGCCGGCATCGACGCATGCCTGTACCTGGTGCGGAAGGAGCAGGGTTCGCGCGTCGCGAACGGCATAGCCCGGCGGATGGTGGTGCCGCCGCACCGTGACGGTGGCCAGGCGCAGTACGTGGCCCAGCCGGTGGCGCCGGTCTGCGGCGGCCCGCTGCGTGACCTGCTGGAGTGGCTGCGGGCCAACCTCGCCGAGCCGTTCACCGTCCGCCAGCTAGCGGCCCGGGCGCACATGTCGGAGCGGACGTTCGCCCGCCGGTTCGTGCAGGACACCGGGACCACGCCCCAGCGGTGGCTCATCAGCCAGCGCATCCTGCTGGCCCAGCAGCTACTGGAGGAGACCGACGAAACCGTCGACGCGATCGCCGACCGGGCCGGCTTCGGCAACGCCACCGCGATGCGCCATCATTTCCGCAGATGGCGCGGCACCACGCCGGACGCGTACCGCCGCCTGTTCCGTCCTCGTCCTGTGGTCCCATCGGGTCGCACCCCCGGGGCCAGCACAGCCCATAGACTGAGCCCTTAGACTTCTCAGCGATCCAGTGCTGAGTCACCCAATCCATTCCCGGAGTGTCACGGACGTGAAGACTGACGTCGAAGAGCTGAGCCCGACCCGCGTGCGGCTGAGCGTGGAAGTGCCATTCGAAGAGCTGAAGCCCAGCCTCGACAAGGCGTACCGGGACATCGCCAAGCAGGTCCGCGTCCCCGGCTTCCGGCCCGGCCGGGTGCCGCCGCCGGTGATCGACAGCCGGGTCGGGCGGGATTACGTGCTCAGCCAGGCGGTCAACGACGCTATTCCGGGGCTGTACGACAAGGCGGTCGCGGAGAGCGAGATCCAGCCGCTCGGCACGCCCGAGGTGGACATCTCCAGCCTCGACTACGGCAAGGAACTCACCTTTACCGTCGAGGTCGACACCAGGCCGGAATTCGAGCTGCCCGACCTGTCCGCCTTGTCCGTGGAGGTCGACGGCACGCTGGTGACGCCCGATGAGGTAGAGGAGTACGTAGGCTCCCTCCAGGAGCGGTTCGCCTCGCTCAAGTCGGTGCAGCGTCCGGTGGAGAACGACGATTTCGTCTCCATCGACCTGGCCGCGTCAGTTGACGGCAAACCGGTCGAGGACGCCCAGGCCAGCGGGCTTTCCTATCAGGTCGGCAGCGGATCGCTGCTGGACGGGCTGGACGAGGCACTGACCGGCCTGTCGGCGGGGGAGACGGCGACCTTCCGGACCGAGCTGGCGGGCGGCGAGTTCGCTGGCGCCGAAGCCGATGTGACCGCGACTGTGCACAGCGTCAAGGTCAAGGAAATGCCGAGCCTCGACGATGACTTCGCCCAGCTGGCGAGCGAGTTCGACACGCTGGGCGAGCTGCGCGCCAGCACCCGGACGCAGCTCGAGCGGGTGAAGCAGATGCAGCAGGTGGTCCAGGCTCGCGACCGGGCCCTCGAGGCCACCCTGGACGCGATCGAAATCCCGCTGCCGGAGGGGATCGTCGAGACCGAGATCGAGCAGAGCAGGGAGTCGGTGCTGGACCAGCTGCGGCGGGCCGGTGCCGACCTGGAGAGCTACCTGTCCTCGACCAACCAGACTTTCGAGCAGTTCGAGCTCGACATCCAGCAGCGGGCCCGGCGGTCGGTCAAGGTCAGTCTCGTGCTGGACAAGCTGGCCCGCCAGGAAGAAGTCAGCGTCAGCACGGAGGAGCTGTCCGCCTACGTCACCCGCCAGGCTGAGCAGATGGGCGTCAGTCCGGACCGCCTCGCCCAGCAGCTGACCCAGAACGGCCAGATCAACGTCGCGGCCGCTGAGGTGGTGCGCGGCAAGGCGATGAACATCATCGCCGAACGGGTCAAGGTGACCGATCCCTCGGGCAACGTGATCGACATCCATGCCGCCCTGAACGCCCCCATCGGCGAGAACGCTTCAACCGAAGACGACGACGACTCCGACGAGGATTCGGACTCCGATTCCGGCACCGGCCCCGACGACGCCGAGTCAGACACCCCCGAGGAGCCCTAACCCCTCTCCGGCCGCCCGCCCCGGCCCCGCCCCAGTTAACGCTACACATGTTCGTGTGGCGGAACGCCCATTTCATGCGTGAAATGTCCCATTTGTGGGGCGCTCCGCCACACAAAGACACGTGTAGTGTTAAGCGCCCGGCTCCCATGTCATGAAATTTCCGGCATGGGGCTGACGGGCCGGGCGGTGGGCAGGACAGGACGGGGCGCGCGGGCTGGTGGCGCGCTGGGATGCGGAGAGGCTCGCGGCTGGTCGGGGGATACGCATCGGGTTGCGGGACGGATCCGGTGGCGTGCGGGGCTGGTCGGGGGATACGCATCGGGTTGCGGGACGGATGCGGTGGGCACTGGCGCGATGGGACGGGGCGAGGCGGTTGGGGAGCGGGGAATGTAACGCCCAAGCAGCCCGGCGGCGGACGAACGCCGCGGCGGCCAGAGTCGTGCCGAAGAGGGGCATTGGGGGAGTCGCCACCGTACGTTCGTCCTAAATTAGGCTTTTGCGTATGGCAACTTGGTGCGCCAGTAGCGAACAAGGGCCTTCGGCGGACGAAGGGGCCGGCGGACCAGGTTATGGTCGGCTCAACGACAACGAACTGCCATGAGACGACCCAGTGAGACAACCCAGTGGGATAACCCAAGTGGGACAACCCAAGTGGGACAACACCGAAGCAGGTGACCATAGTGAGTGAGCTTCAGACGCCGCCGGGGATCGTGGCCGCGTCGCCCGAGACGCCGCTAGTGCCGTTCGGGGACCAGCTTTTCCAGCGGCTGCTGCGGCACCGGATCATCTTCCTCGGCCAGCAGGTCGACGACGACATCGCCAACCGCATCTGCGCGGAGCTGGTGCTGCTCTCCTCCGAGGACGCGCGGCGCGACATCAGCATCTACATCAATTCTCCCGGCGGTTCGGTATATGCCGGGATGGCCATTTATGACGTCATGCAGTACGTGCCAAACGACATCGCCACCTACGCGATGGGCATGGCGGCATCCATGGGGCAGTTCCTGCTGACCGCGGGCACCCGCGGCAAGCGCTATGCGCTGCCGCACGCGCAGATCCTGATGCACCAGCCATCCGGCGGCATCGGCGGCACCGCCTCCGACATCAGGATCCAGGCCGAGCAGATGCTGTACATCAAGCGGACGCTGTTCGAGCGCACCGCCCACCACACCGGTCAGCCGGTCGAACAGATCGAGAAGGACGCCGACCGCGACCGCTGGTTCACCGCTGAAGAGGCTAAGGACTACGGCTTCGTGGACCAGGTGATCCGCAGCGCCAACGAGGTGCCGACGGAGGGCGTCCTGTCATGAGTAACGCTAGGGAGCCGAACATGACCGCCCGGAACCTCCCGCAGTCCCGGTACGTGCTGCCGTCCTTCGTGGAGCGGACGTCGTACGGGATCAAGGAGATGAACCCGTACAACAAGCTCTTCGAGGAACGGATCATCTTCCTCGGGGTGCAGATCGACGACGCGTCGGCCAACGACGTGATGGCCCAGCTCATCACGCTGGAGTCCATCGATCCGGATCGCGAGATCACCATGTACATCAATTCGCCCGGCGGGTCGATGACGTCGATGATGGCGATCTACGACACCATGCAGTTCGTCCAGCCCGAGATCATGACCTGCTGCATCGGCCAGGCGGCGTCGGCCGCCGCGGTGCTGCTCGCCGCGGGCACCAAGGGCAAGCGGGTGGCCCTGCCGAACTCCCGGATCCTGATCCACCAGCCGGCCACTGAGGGCGGTTACGGGCAGTCCACGGACATGGAGATCCAGGCCCGCGAGATCCTCCGGATGCGGGCCTCGATGGAGCAGATCCTCGCCCGCCACACCGGCCGGGACGAGGAAGAGGTCCGCCGGGACATCGAGCGGGACAAGTTCCTCACCGCCGAGGAAGCCAAGGACTACGGCATGATCGACGAGGTCCTTAACGTGCTCAAGCGCGGCAGCGAGCGCGTTGCAGAGGTAGTGTCGACGTAACTGGAGGATTGGCTCTTCCCTCCCGGGCCGCCGCGCGGTTTGATGGGTCTCGACGGACCCCTTCTCGCGAGGCGGTACCGTCGAAAGGGCCCTGGCGGTTACCCTGTTGATTGCGGCTGGACTGTCACTACGGTGACGGCCCGACAAGCGGCACTGAGATGAAGGAGTACTGGGTGGCACGCATCGGAGACGGTGGGGACCTGTTGAAATGCTCGTTCTGCGGAAAGAGCCAAAAGCAGGTCAAGAAGCTCATCGCCGGCCCCGGCGTGTACATCTGCGACGAGTGCATAGATCTATGCAACGAGATCATCGAGGAAGAGCTCGCTGAGCCCACCGAGTTCAAGTGGGACAGCCTGCCCAAGCCCCGGGAGATCTACGAGTTCCTCGACGCCTACGTGATCGGCCAGGACAAGGCGAAGAAGGCGCTGTCCGTCGCGGTCTACAACCATTACAAGCGGGTGCAGTCCGGCGAGGACCGTCCCGGCGACGAGGGCGTCGAGCTGGCCAAGTCCAACATCTTGCTCCTCGGTCCGACAGGATCCGGCAAGACGTTGCTGGCTCAGACGCTAGCGCGGCTGCTCAACGTGCCGTTCGCTATCGCCGACGCCACCGCGCTGACCGAGGCCGGCTACGTCGGTGAGGACGTCGAGAACATCCTGCTCAAGCTCATCCAGGCCGCCGACTACGACGTCAAGAAGGCCGAGACCGGCATCATCTACATCGACGAGATCGACAAGATCGCTCGTAAGAGCGAGAACCCGTCGATCACCAGAGATGTATCCGGCGAGGGCGTGCAGCAGGCGCTGCTGAAGATCCTGGAGGGCACCACAGCCAGCGTGCCGCCCCAGGGCGGTCGCAAGCACCCGCACCAGGAGTTCATCCAGATCGACACCACCAATGTGCTGTTCATCTGCGGCGGTGCGTTCGCCGGCCTGGAGAAGATCATTGAGCAGCGGTCCGGCAACAACGGCATGGGCTTCAACGCGAAGCTCCGGGTCCGCAACAAGAACACCACGGCCGACCAGTTCGCCGACGTGATGCCGGAGGATCTGCTCAAGTTCGGCATGATCCCGGAGTTCGTCGGGCGGCTGCCGGTCATTACCAGCGTGCACAACCTGGACCGGGACGCGCTGATACAGATCCTGACCGAGCCGCGCAACGCGCTGGTCAAGCAGTACCGCCGGCTGTTCGAACTCGACGGCGTGGACCTGGAGTTCACACCGGATTCGCTCGAGGCCATCGCTGACCAGGCGAACCTGCGCGGGACGGGTGCGCGCGGACTTCGCGCGATAATGGAAGAAGTCTTGCTCTCGGTCATGTACGAGGTGCCGAGCCGCAAGGATGTGGAGCGGGTGGTGATCACGCGCGAGGCCGTCCTCGAGAACGTTAACCCGACGATCGTGCCGCGGGACGTGTCGCGGCGGACTCCGCGGGAGAAGTCCGCCTAACCTGGTTTCCTGCGGAGTTCCGCGTGGTCAGCGTGCGGTTCGGGGCAGCCGCACAGCGTGCCCGCGCAAGTCGATTTTGGGTGTATTGCCCATGATCTCGGGAGTCCGCAGGTAGCCTCTCGACTATTGCCGTAAGTCTGGCGGGGTCCCGCCACGCCGGATCTCGGACGCTGACATAGCAGCCGTCTTCCAAGCGACGGGGTGAGCGCAGATGAGTGGTTGGGATACTCCTCGAGGTAACTGGGGAGCGCAAGACGAGCCGGATCAGGCCGGTGGTGCCGACGCGCCCGAGCGGGGTCAGCCCGCCGGCGCGAGGGGTGGCGAGACGTACCTCCGCCACGGACGTCGTGATCTGCCCGGGTACCAAGACAACGGCTACGAGCAGGGCGCCGGTTACGGACAGGGTGCCGCTTACGGGCAGACCGTTGAATACGGGCAGGGTCAGGGGCCTGGTTACAACCAGCCTGCCGGGTATGACCAGGGCCAAGGGTACGACCAGGGCGCTGGCCACGACCAGGGGCCGGGCTACGGCCAAGGGTCCGGCTACGACCAGGGTTCCGGCGGCTACGGACAGGCCGGCGGCTACGGTGCGAGCCCGGCCGGTGGCTACGGTCAGGGCGACGGGTACTCGTCGGGCGCCTGGCCAGCCGACGGCGGCCAGCCAGGCCAGCCCGGCCAGCCCGGCCAGTCAGGCCAGCAGGGCCAGCAGGGCCAGCAGGGCTACGGGGAGACGCTGGCCTATGGTCAGCTGCCCGCCGCGCCGCAGGCCGGTACCGGCCCGCAGGGCCAAGCGGGCCCGCAGGGGCTGACCCAGCGCTACTCGGTCGGCCAGGACTACGCCCAGCCCGCCTACGGCCCGAACGGCTACGAACAGAACGGCTACGAGCAGAACGGCTACGGCCAGAACGGCTTCAGCCAGGGCGGCCAAGCCGGCCAGGGCGGCTATGAGCAGAACGGCTACGGGCAGAACGGCTACGCGCCGGACGCGGGGTTCGCGGCGGCGGGCTACGGCCAGCAGGATCCCGGCCAGGCCGGGGGAGCGGGCGGTTACGCGCAAGCCGGCTACGGCCAGCCGGGCGCGCAGCCCGGCTACCCGCAGGACGGCTACCCGCAGGACGGCTACCCGCAGGACGGCTACGCGCAGGACAGCTACGCGCAGGACAGCTATGGGCAGAATGGCTACGGGCAGCCGGGCGGATACGCGCAGCCGGGAGCCTATGGCCAGCAGGGCGCTCCGGCGACCGGGTACGACCAGCCCGGCGGTTATGACCAGTCGGCTGGCTACGGCCAGCCGGCCGCCCCCGGCGGACCCGGCGCCCCCGGCGGACCCGGCGGAACTGGCGCTTATCCGCAGCCGGGCGCCTACACCGAGCCAGGCGGCGCGGTCGGCTATGACAGCCAGCCGGGTTACGAGCCGGCCTCCTATGGCCAGCAGGGCTACCAGCAGCAGGCCTACGGCTCGGATGACTTCGCCGGCCCGGGCGGCCCAGGTGGACCCGGTGGCCCTGGCGGTCCGGGCGGGGCTGGCGGAGGCCGGGGGCTGCGCGGGGCCGGCTCGCGTCTCGGGTCGCGCGGTCCGCAGGGACTCAGCGGATCCCGCCTCTACCTGTACCTGGGCGGCGCCATCGTGGGTGTGGTCCTGATCGTGGTGGTGGCGATCCTGCTGACCCACCACAGCGGGAAGAACAACGCGGCCGGCGGCACCTCGACACCTTCGGGTTCGGCGAGTGGCAACACCGGCAACGGTGGCAACACGAATGCCGCGGGGGCCTATCAGCTGACCGCGCCAAAGAAGATCCTCAAGATGAAGCTGAGCGCCGCCTCCACAAGCGAGCTCGACCGGAGGGCTGGCGTGAGCCTGCCCAAGTCGCAGGCGCAGTTCAAGAAGCAGGGCTTCGGCAAGCCGACCAAGATGGTGACCGCCGTTTACTACCTGCCCGGCAGTTCCTCGGCCGTGATGTCGGGCGGTTTCAAGGGCTTCTACGTCGTCGGCTGGAACGGCACGTTCAACGTGGACAAGATCGTCACCGCCGAGAAGAAGCAGATGACCACCTCGACCACGGAGAACCCGGGCCCGCATGGCGGGACGATGGTTTGCGGTACCGACAAAGCCGCTGGCGGCGACGTCGGCAGCACGTGCTTCTGGGTCACGCCTACCACGTTCGCGGCCGTTGAGTACCTCCAGGGCGGCGTCGTGGCGCGGTACCAGAACATGTACGTCACTTCCCTGAAGCTCAGGGATGACGGCATGGAACAGCCGGCCATGTAGGGTCGCCGGGAGCCGTAGACTCACCTGTCGTGAGCAGCAGACCCGATCCGATCGAGCTGCCCTCCCAGTACTCGCCCGCCGAGGTCGAGGGACCACGGTACGAGCACTGGGAGAAGGCAGGTTTTTTCACCGCGGACGCCAGCAGCGACAAAGAGCCGTACTGCATCGTCATCCCGCCGCCAAACGTCACCGGCACCTTGCACATCGGGCATGCGCTCGACCACACGCTGATCGACGCGCTGATCCGCCGCCGCCGGATGCAGGATTACAACACCCTGTGGCTGCCCGGGATGGACCACGCCGGCATCGCCACCCAGAACGTGGTGGAGCGCGAACTGGCCAAGGACGGCCTCAGCCGCCACGACCTGGGACGCGAGGCCTTCGTTGAGCGGGTGTGGCAGTGGAAGGCCGAGTCCGGCGGCAAGATCCTCGGTCAGATGCGCCGCCTCGGTGACAGCGTTGACTGGACCCGCGAGCGGTTCACCATGGACGACGGCCTGTCACGGGCCGTCCAGACGATCTTCAAGCAGCTCTTCGATGACGGTCTCATCTACCGGGCCGAACGCATCATCAACTGGTGCCCGCGCTGCCTCACCGCGCTGTCCGACATCGAGGTCGACCACACCGACGACGAAGGCGAACTGGTCTCCATCAGATACGGAGACGGCGACCAGTCCATCGTGGTCGCCACCACCCGGGCCGAGACGATGCTGGGTGACACCGCGGTCGCGGTCCACCCGTCCGATGATCGTTACACGCACCTGGTCGGCAGGGAGGTCGAGCTCCCGCTCACCGGCCGCCGCATCCCGATCATCGCCGACGAACACGTCGACCCGGCGTTCGGCACCGGCGCGGTGAAGGTGACGCCTGCCCACGACCCGAACGACTTCGAGATCGGCCGTCGTCACGACCTGCCCGGCATCACCATCCTCGACGAGCACGGCGTCATCACCGCACACGGCCCGTTCGAGGGCCTGGACCGGTTCGAGGCCCGTCCCGCCGTGGTCCGCGCGCTGCGGGAGCAGGGCAGGATCGTGGCCGAGGTCCGCCCGTACCTGCACGCGGTGGGGCACTGCAGCCGCTGCGGCACGACGGTCGAGCCGCGCCAGTCGCTGCAGTGGTTCGTCCGCGTGGCGCCGCTGGCCAAGGCGGCCGGCGACGCCGTCCGCGACGGCCGCGTCCGCATTCACCCGCCCGAGCTGGCTCCACGGTACTTCGCCTGGGTTGACGACATGCACGATTGGTGCATCAGCCGGCAGCTGTGGTGGGGTCACCGCATTCCAGTCTTTTACAATCCCATTAACACGAACGAACTGGTGTGCACCGGCCCGGACCAGCAGCCGCCGCAGGGGTGGGCGCAGGACCCGGATGTCCTGGACACATGGTTTTCCTCGGCCCTGTGGCCGTTCTCCACGCTCGGCTGGCCGGACGATACCCCTGACCTGCACACGTTCTATCCGACCAGCGTGCTGGTGACCGGGTACGACATCTTGTTCTTCTGGGTCGCGCGGATGATGCTGTTCGGTCTGTACGGGATGCGCGATCGCGAACCCGCCCAATCGGTGCCGTTCCGCGTGGTCATGCTGCACGGCCTGGTCCGCGACCAGTTCGGCAAGAAGATGTCCAAGTCGCGGGGGAACACGGTCGATCCGCTGGAGTGGATCGACCGGTTCGGCGCCGACGCGGTGCGGTTCACCCTGGCCCGCGGCGCCAACCCCGGCGGCGACGTGGCGACCAGCGAAGAATGGGCCGCGGGCTCGCGGAACTTCTGCAACAAACTGTGGAACGCCACCCGCTTCGCCCTGATGAACGGCGCCCGCGTCCCATCGTCCCCTCCAGCACCGCCCGCCCCCGCCTCCGCCCCCGTGCCCGCTCCCGCCTCCTCCGCGGACAAATCCGACATTTCATACTCTGTCGCTGATCGGTGGATTTTGTCGCGGTTGTCAGCGGTGATCGCCGAGGTGGACGAGTTCTTCGAGGAGTTCGAGTTCGGCAAGATCTGCGAGTCGCTGTATCACTTCGCCTGGGACGAGGTCTGCGACTGGTACCTGGAGCTGGCCAAGGTGCCGCTCGCCGGCGACGATCCCGCGGCCGCAGAGACGACCAGGGAAGTTCTCGGCTTCGTGCTCGACCAGTTGCTGCGGCTGCTGCACCCGGTCATGCCGTTCGTGACCGAGGAGCTGTGGACCGCGCTGACCGGAGAGGAGTCGGTCGTTATCGCGTCGTGGCCGGCGTACTCGTTCGCCGATCCGCGGGCCGAGGCGGAGATTGCCTCGCTGATGCGCCTGGTGACGGAGATCCGCCGGTTCCGCTCCGATCAGGGCCTCAAGCCCAGCCAGCGCGTGGCCGCCCGGCTGGAGGGCGCGCTCGTGGCCGGACATGAGCGCGGCATCCGCTCCCTCCTTCGGCTGAATCAGCCGGCCGACGGCTTCAGCCCGTCGGCTTCGCTCGAAGTCGAGGGGGTCGTCGTCCAGCTCGACCTGGCGGGCGTGATCGACGTCGCCGCCGAGCGGCGCCGCATGGAGAAGGATCTGGCCGCCGCGCGCGCCGACGCCGAACAGTCCGAGCGCAAGCTGGGTAACCCGTCGTTTGCCGAGAAGGCCCCGCCCGAGGTGGTCGCCAAGACCCGTCAGCGCCTGGAAGCCGCGAACGCGGACATAACCCGCCTAGAGCAGCGCCTGGCCTCCCTCCCGGGATGATCATCTAACCGGATGAATGTGGCACTGACCCGGTTATAACCGGGTGGCTGCCACATTCATCCGGAGCGGGCGGTGCATCGCAGGGCAAAGCCGAGCCCGCAGTAGGCTGGCTGGGTGGATGTTGCGGCCAGGCTCAGGGAAGTCGAGGAGGAACTGCTCGCCCGGCGACCCGAACATTCGGTAGATCTCGCCCTGGACCGGATGGCGGAACTCGTCGCGCTACTCGGCGACCCGCAACGCGCCTGCCCGGTTATCCACATCACCGGCACCAACGGCAAGACGACCACCGCCCGCATGACCGACGCGCTGCTGCGCAGCCGTGGCCTGCGCACCGGCCGGTTCACCAGCCCGCACCTGGTCTCGTTCCGGGAGCGGATCTGTATCGACGGTGCGCCGCTGAGCCCGGAGCAGTTCGTCGCGACATACGACGAAGTCATCCCGTACGTCAGCCTCGTCGACTCCCGGCACCCGGTGGCGATGTCGTTCTTCGAGGTGCTGACCGGCATGGCGTTCGCCGCGTTCGCCGACGCGCCGGTGGACGTGATGGTCCTCGAAGTGGGCGTGGGCGGTGCGCTCGATTGCACCAACGTCGCGGACGGCGCGGTAGCGGTCGTCACGCCGGTCTCGCTCGATCACACCAGGCTGCTCGGCGACACCCTGGAGGAGATCGCGGGGGAGAAAGCCGGCATCATCAAGCCGGGCGCGGTCGCGGTGTTCGCCCAGCAGCCGCTGGAGGCGGCCGAGGTGCTGCTCCGCCACGCCGCCGAGGTTGGCGCGAGCGTGACCAGGGAGGGGATCGAGTTCGGCGTGCTCAGCCGCCAGCAGGCGGTTGGCGGTCAGCAGCTCACGCTGCGCGGCCTGCGCGGCGTGTACGAGGACATCTACCTGCCGTTGTTCGGCATCCACCAGGCGAGCAACGCGGCATGCGCGCTCGCCGCGGTCGAGGCGTTCGCCGGAGTGTCCGACGAGGACATCGGTGAGGTGGCGCCCCTGGACCCCGAGGTCGTGCGGGAGGCTTTCGGCGCCGTCAGCTCCCCCGGGCGGCTGGAGGTGGTCCGGCGCAGCCCCACGGTGATCATCGACGCGGCGCACAACCCGGCCGGGATGGCCGCCACCGTGGCCGCGATCGAGGAGACGTTCGAGTTCACCCGGCTGGCCGGCGTGTTCGCGGCGAGCGCGGACAAGGACGTGGCCGGCGTGCTCACCGAACTCGAGCCGCTGCTCAGCGACATCGTGGTCAGCCGTAACTCCTCGGACCGGTCCATGGACGCCGGCGAACTGGCCGAACTGGCCAGGGACATCTTCGGCGAGGAGCGAGTATCGGTCGCCGAGCGGCTCGACGACGCGATCGAAGCGGCCGTAGCCATCGCCGACGAAGCAACCGCCGAAGAGGGTGTGCCCGGGACCGGCGGCGTGCTCATCACCGGTTCCGTCATCACCGCCGGCGACGCACGCATACTGCTCGCGCCCGACGGAGGCATGCCTCCCGCCGAGCCGTCGCCGGCGCAGCCATCCCGGCACACGTTCACCGCGGCGGAACTTTCATGACCTCGCCGGGACAAAGCCAGCACACCGCACCGGCGCCGCGGACCTACGACAAGCAGCTATACGAGAAGAGCCTGCGACGGTTGTGCGGCACCGTCCTGACCATGGAAGCAATCGTCATCGCCCTGGCCATCTCGCCCGCCATCGTCCTCGAACACGTGCGTGGCGCGGTGGCCGGCGGAGTGGGCGGTGGGCTGGCGGTCGCGGCGCTGCTCCTCGGCGGGGTGGTCGGGCGCCCTCGGATGGGCTGGGCGCTCGTGGCCGGAACCATCCTCCAGGTGCTGGTCATCGCGGCGGGGGCCGCCCTTCCGGCCATGTACGCCCTCGGCGCTATATTCGGCGCGCTCTGGATAACCGCCATCTGGCTGGCCCGCCGTATCGGGCAGCAACAGGCTCGGGGCACAGCCTAGATCGCTGGGGCCTCCGGAGGCCCTGACGACGAACTTCCTCCAACGGTCGTGACCGCTCCTTGCTAGGCTTCCCTCATTGCGTTAGGTAATCATGAGGGAGCTATATGTGACGACCGAGCTGGAACCAGGCAGCGCCCGCGCCGCGGCCGGAGGCCCAGGCAAATCCAGCGCCGCGGGCCTCGTGCCGCGGCCGCGTGGCGCGCACGCCGCGGCCAGGCCGGCCCTCCTCCGGCGACAGGCAGTGGCGTCCGCCGGCCGTACGGCGGACCCGGTGGCCATGGCCAGTACGCTCCCGATCACTCCGTCCCGCGACGCCGTCAGCGCGACGCGAGCGACGGCCGCCGACCTGGCCGCCGCCCTGGTTGTCGCCACCGTCGTACCACTCACCCTGCTGCAGATTCCGGATGCGATCGCCTGGGCCATACCGCCGCGGTTCGCGAGCCCTGGCTCGGCTACCGGCCTGCTCCGGGCGTCCGGTCTCGCGCTGTGCGCGATGGTGGTGGCGGCCCCGTCCGGCGGCCTGGCGGTCCGCCGGTTCCGTGCCTGGCCGGTGCTGATCGCGGGGCTCGGCGTCTTCGGCGCCGCTGACATTCTGGGCAGCGGCGCACGCACCATCGGGCAGGTTGGCATCGACCGGTCGCTGCATGGCGCCGGCGCGGGGGTAGCGCTGGCCGCCGTCAGCGCGCTGGTCGCCGAACGTCCCGAACACGCCAGACGGGGGCTGACTGGCTGGTGGGCGCTGTGCCTGATGGCCGGGCTCGCGGCGGCGCCCGAACTGATGCGGCAGCGGCTCTCGGATGGCGACTGGCATGCCGCGTTGCAGCCCTATCCCTGGCTGACCGGAATCGCGCTCGGCGCGGCGGCGGTGTACGCGCTGGCGGCCGCCGGCGCGCTGACCGAGGGCACGAGGAACAACTTCCCGCCCGCCGAACGTGCGCGGATCGCACTGCTCATGGCGCCCGTCGCCGGAATGTGCGCGACCACGATCGCGGTCACCTACGGCCGCACCGACGCGGTCATCGCGGCGGCGATCGCCGAATCCATCGCGCTGGCCGGCCTGGGTGTAATGACGGGATTGTCCGGCAGCGCGGCCTGGCTGGCGGTGGTGGGCGCGGTAACCGGCTTCGCCGTGGCGCCGGCCGCGGGTGCCGTGACCGATCTTGTCAACCTGAGCCCGCACTCCTGGCTGATGCTCGCCGCGTTCGTGGGCGGCGCGACGGCGGGCGGGGTCGTGCTGGCGGCCATCTTGCCGGCCCGCTGGGCCGGGATCGCGATCTCCTGTGGCCTGGCGCTGGCCGCCATGGGGTTCGCCGCCGGTTACCTCGTCAGCCTGACCGGCCTGACCGGCCGGCATGGTCAGTTGATCGCGGTCGCATGGGCGCCGGTGGCGTGCGGCCTCGCCGGCGCGCTGGCCACCGCGCTACGCCGCACCGGCGCGGCCGGCGCGATGTGCGGCACCGTCCTGCTGCTGGCCGGGGTGATGACCGGTTATCTCGCCGACGGAGCCATCGAACTGCAAGCGGTCTCCGCTGGCGCTCGCCGTGCCGCCGCCGTCCGCGGCGCGCTGCTCACCGCGGACTCCCGATGGAACATAGCCGCCGCCGCGGTGACCGCGGCTGTCGCGCTGGGTGTCTTCGCGTGCTCGATGACGCGTTCCGGTCTGGCGTCGCACGGCACGGAAACAGAACGCTGAGCCGGCGCGCCGGTACGGGCCGCGCCGGTCGCACCGGCCATACATGGGTAAGCTTCTGAGAGGTAGTGAGTTCCCACGATGAGGCCGCAGTTAGTGCGGGTGACCTGGCCGGTGCCCGTTCAACGTGCATCGCCGTTGTCCATGTAAACCCGGTGCCGCGAGAGCGTGGCGCCACTCTGACAGCTTCACAATGTAAAGCCGGATCGGAAGGTTCCCGTTCCTGATGAGCAACGCGCTGACGTTCCTCGGCCGTGACATGGCGGTTGACCTTGGTACCGCGAACACACTTGTCTACGTGCGTGGCCGTGGCATCGTGCTGAACGAGCCGTCGGTGGTCGCCCTCAACACCAATACCGGGCAGATTGTCGCGGTTGGCGTGGAAGCTAAACGGATGATCGGCAGAAGGCCGGGCAACATCGTCGCGGTGCGTCCGCTCAAGGATGGCGTGATCGCGGACTTCGACGTGACCGAGCGGATGCTGCGGTACTTCATCCAGAAGGTGCACCGGCGCACCCATCTCGCCAAGCCCAGGCTGGTGGTCGCCGTGCCCAGCGGCATCACCGGCGTGGAGCAGAGCGCGGTGAAGGAGGCCGGCCATCAGGCAGGCGCGCGGCGGGTCTACATCATGGAGGAGCCGATGGCCGCGGCGATCGGCGCGGGACTGCCGATCAACGAGCCGACCGGAAACATGGTGGTCGACATCGGGGGCGGGACCACCGAGGTCGCGGTGATCTCGCTCGGCGGCATCGTGACGTCGCAGTCGATCCGGATCGGCGGTGACGAACTCGACCAGGCGATCATCACCTTCGGCAAGAAGGAGTACTCGCTCATGCTGGGCGAGCGCACCTCCGAGGAGATCAAGATGGCGCTGGGCTCGGCCTTCCCGGCCGCGGACGAGCCGCATGCCGAGATCCGTGGCCGGGATCTGGTCAGCGGCCTGCCGAAGACCGTGGTGATCTCCGCCGCCGAGGTACGCCGCGCGATCGAGGAACCGGTGAACCTGATCATCGACGCGGTCAAGGCCACGCTGGACAAGTGCCCGCCCGAGCTGGCCGGCGACGTGATGGACCGGGGCATCGCCCTGACCGGGGGCGGAGCCCTGCTTCGCGGGCTTGACCAGCGGATACGCGAAGAAACCGGGATGCCCGTGCAGGTCGCGGACAATCCACTCGATTCTGTCGTCCTCGGCACGGGCAAATGCGTCGAGGACTTCGAGACCCTGCGCCAGGTTCTGGTGCCTGACAGCAGGCGCTAAGCCGGCAGCACCCGTTCCCGCGGGTGTTAGCGAGTGAAGCAGCCGACCGTAGCGGCACGGACGAGGAGCCTTCAGTGCACGACAGCCGGCGGACGCGTCTGGTTCTCAGCGTGCTGCTGATCGCGGCGATCGCGCTGATAACGCTCGACTTCAAGGATGGCGGCACGTCGCCCGCCCGCCGGGTGGGCGCGGACATCTTCGGCCCGGTGGAGCGGATCGCGCACACCGTGGCCAATCCGGTGACCAGCGTGTTTGATTCCATCACCGGCGGGCCGTCGGCGCAGTCCACGATCGCCGACCTGCAGCGGCAGAACGCTCAGCTGCGCGCGCAGCTCAGTGCCGCCCAGCTCAGCAAGGCCGACCAGGCGCAGCTGAACCAGATGCTGCAGCTGGCGGGCCGGGGCGGCTACCGGATCATCCCGGCGAGCGTCATCGCCGCCGGCGGGGAGTTCTCCGATTCGGTGACCCTCGACGTCGGCGGCAACGACGGCGTCAAGGTTAACGAGACGGTGCTCAACGGCTCGGGGCTGATCGGCACGGTGACCGACGTCAGCTCGGACACCTCGACCGTCCTGCTGGCCACCGACGCGTCATCGGTGGTGGGCGTCCGGCTGGCGGGCAGCAACGAGATCGGCGAGATCACCGGGACGGGCAAATCCATGGCCGGATCGGGCATGCTCAGGCTGACCCTGTTCTCCGCCAGCACGGTCCTCCAGCCCGGGCAGCAGCTCGTCACGTTCGGCTCGGTCGGAAACCAGCCCTACGTGCCCGGCGTGCCGGTGGGGACGGTCGTATCGGTCAGCAGCAGCGCCGGCTCGCTGACCCAGGGCGCCCTGATCCGGCCGTTCGCTGATTTCACCACGCTGGGCGTGGTCGGCGTCGTGATCCAGGGCCCGCGCCAGGATCCCAGGGATTCGGTGCTGCCGCGCCCGGCGCCGAAGGTGACCGTCACGGTCACCGCGCGCCCCACGCAGAGCCCGGCCAACCCGGCGAACCCGGCGGCGAATCCGGCACCGTCGGCCGGCGGCTGACATGCGCGGGCTGATCAGCGCCGCGGTGATCGCGGTCGCCGTCCTGCTTCAACTGGCCGTGGCCGACCGGATCGCGTTCCCCGGTGGCACCGGGCCCGACCTCGTGCTGCTCGCCGTGGCGGCCCTGGCCCTGGCCAACGGCCCCATGACGGGCGCGCTGACCGGGTTCTGCGCGGGCCTGGCTCTGGATGTGGCGCCGCCCGCTGGTCACCTGGTCGGTCAGGATGCCCTGGTCTTCTGCCTGGTCGGCTACGCGTGCGGACTGCTCGCGACCGGGCCCGCGGTCGACGGTGTCGCCGAGCAGGAGCACTCGGCGCTGTTCGAGATCGGGGTGACAGCGGCGGGCGCCGTGTGCGGCGAGGCGCTGGCTGCCGGGCTTGGCGTCATGCTCAGCGACCCGCGGGTGACCTGGCCGGCCATCAAGCACGTGCTCCCGGTCGCCATCGGGTATGACCTGCTGCTGAGCCCGTTCGTGCTGTTCGCGGTGGCCGCGATGCTGCGGCTGGCCGGCGGGGGGGCGCCGGCCTCACGTAGCGCCGCATCCGCCGCGGCCGGCGCGGCACGACGCCGTGCGGCCTGGTCCGCCGTCCCGTCGGCGGGCGCGGTCCGGCAGGTGGCGGGGGCAAACGCACCCCGGCTGAAGCTGTCCGCCCACGGCAAGGGCGACGGCTGGCTCAGCGGGGCGCGGGGGAGCCAGGGCCGGACCGGAGCGGCACGGCCCGGTATGGTCCGGCATGAGCCGCGCTTCGCCAGAGGATCTGGCGGCGCGCTGTCCCCGAGCCGCGCGGCCATAGGCGGCGGCTCGCTGCGGTCCGGCTCGGCGCGATCGGGCCCGACCCGGTTCTCCTCGAGGGTGCCGAGTGCGCGGCTGGCCAGCACCAGGCTGGGCGCGTCACTGCTTGGCGGCTCGGTGTTCAGCGGCTCGTCAGCGCCCTTCGCACGTTCCTCGCCGCTGTCCAGACGGCGCACCGCAAACGGAAGCAATGTCGTGGCGGGAACGCGTCAGCCGCGGTTCCGCAAGGCGAGCGTGCTGAGCCGTGTGGTTGGCCGCTTGCGGTCTCCGGCGCAGCGCAAGTCGCCCGGCAAGGGATGGCTACGTGGCGTCTCGTCGGGTGGCAGCCGGGTCCGCATGCCGCTGGCCAGGCGGAGCACCGGGCTGACGGGGCGCGCCAGGGGTATGGGCGGACGCTCGCCGGGCCGGGGCTGGCGGCGCCGCTCCCGTGGCCTGGGCGCGGCTAAGATCGGGCCGCGGTTCGGCTCGCCGCGGGGCGGCGCGGCCCGGCTGCGGATGCGTCCGAGGATGCTGAGGAAGAGCTGGCGGCGCCCGGGAGGCTTCAGGTGAAGAAATATCTGGGAGGAACCCGGGGACCGGAATCTCCCGCCGGGGTGTCCGGCCGTCGGCGGCTGATTGTGCTGTACCTGCTCGTCGCCGTCATGCTGGTCTCGCTGGGCGGCCGCCTCTGGTACATCCAGGTGATGAACAACACCGCGTTCACCAAGCTCGCGGCGCAGAACCAGACCAGGAATGTGACGGTCCCGGCGGTGCGCGGCCAGATCCTCGACGACGTCGGGAACAAGCTGGTCCAGAACCAGACCGAGCTGGTCGTCTCGGTGGACATGATGCAGCTCTCTCAGGAGGCCGACGGAGGCCAGGCCGTCCTGCACCGGCTGGCGACCCTGCTCGGCACCACCTACCAGGCCCTGGCCGGGAAAGTCCGGCTGTGTACGGTCGGCGTGCCGCAGCCGTGCTGGGCGGGCTCGCCGTACCAGCCGATTCCGGTGGACCAGAGCGTCTCACCGCAGATCGCGCTGCAGGTCATGGAGGAGCCGAAGCTGTTCCCGGGCGTGACCGCCCAGCCCCAGCCGGTCGTCGACTATCCCGGCCCGCACGGTGCTAACCCGGCCCAGGTGCTGGGCTACCTGCAGCCGATCACCCCGCAGGAGATGGCCAGCAGGCACCTGGAGACGACCGGCTTCTCCGGCGTGGACCTGGTCGGGCAGGCGGGCCTGGAGGCGCAGTACGACAGTCAGCTTCGCGGCAAGCCGGGCACCCAGGTGATCACAGTCAACGCGGCTGGCCAGCAGACCGGCACGCTCAACACCATCCCGGCCCAGGTCGGCGACGACCTGGTGACGAGCATCAACGCGCAGATCCAGGCCGATGCCCAGAACGCGCTGGCCGGCGCCATCGCGAGGTCGAGGGCGTCCGGCAACGCCGCCAACCAGGGCGCCGCCATCGTGATGACGACCACCGGCCGCGTGGTGGCGATGGCGAGCTACCCCGACTACAACCCGGCCATCTGGACCGGCGGCATCTCGCAGCAGGAATATGACTACCTGAGCAGCCCCGGCTCCGGCGCCCCGCTGAACAACTGGACGACCCAGGGCCAGTACGCTCCCGGTTCGACCTTCAAGGTGACCTCGACCGCCGCCGCGGTGGCCGATGGATACTCCATCAACGGCCTCTACGACTGCCCCGGCACGGTCAGCATCGGCGGCCACACGTTCGCCAACGACGGCGAGCCGAGCCTGGGCAGCATGACGTTCAGCGAGGCGCTCATCCAGTCCTGCGACACGGTGTACTACAACCTCGCCTACGACATGTACCTGCACGACGATCTCGCGGCGAACGACGTCAAGAGCCCCAATGCGCCGATCCAGAAGATGCAGCAGATGGAGCTCGACTGGGGCTTCGGCCAGCCCACCGGCATCGACCTGCCGTCGGAGTCGCTGGGCAGCATCCCCACCAGGCAGTGGCTGTACTGGCTGTGGAAGGACAACGCGTACACCGGCCAGAACTGGTGCAAGAACGGCCGCCAGTACGGCTCCTACGTGCAGCAGATCGAATGGCAGGACTGCCAGAGCGGCAATGTCTGGGAGCCGGGCCAGGCGGCCATCGCGGCGATCGGGCAGGGCTACGTGACCGTCACTCCGCTCCAGCTCGCCAACGCCTACGCGGCGCTGGCCGACGGCGGCACGCTGTACAGTCCGCGGATCGGCGAGGCGCTGGTTTCCCCGGCCACCGGCAAGGTCGTGCAGCAGATCAACCCGCCGGTGATCAGGCACCTGCCGGTTTCGTCCTACACGCTGGCCTATATCCGCAACGCGCTGGCCGGCGTGGTCACCCAGGGGACCGCGGCCGGCGCGTTCTCCGGCTTCCCGCTGAACAAGGTGTGCGTGGCCGGCAAGACCGGAACCGCTCAGCTGTTCGGCAAGAACGCCACCTCGGTGTTCGCCTCGTTCGCGCCGTGCAACCATCCCCAGTACGTGGTGCTGGTGATGGTCCCCGACTCCGGTTACGGCGCCGACGTGGCGGCGCCCGCGGTGCGCCAGATCTGGGACGGCATCTACGGCCTCGAAGGCCACAAGGCCGCGGTGCCCAACGGCCGGGTCCCGGCTGACCCGCCGACGATATCGCCCACCGGCGCGATCATTGCCCCGTCCGGCTACGCCGCCGCCCCGTCCCGGAAAGGGGGAGCGTGATGCTGGGACGATCCGGGATCAGTTACGGTCCCCGCGGCTACAGCCTGCGGAGGGGGGTGTTCTCCGGCCGGCCGCGGTCGGTGCTGTCCCGGGCGTTCGCGCCGAATTCGGTGCTGCGGCACATGGACTGGCTGCTGGTCGTGGTGGTGTGCGGGCTGAGCGCACTCGGCACTCTGCTGGTGTGGTCGGCCACCCAGCCGTCGCTGATCGCCCAGGGCGCCGACCCGCGCACCTACCTGAAGAAGCAACTCGTCTGGGTGGTCATCGGGCTGGTCCTGATGTTCGTGGTGAGCGTGGCGGACAGCAGGCGGCTGCGCGGCTTGATACCGGCCTTCTACGGGCTGACCGTGCTCGCCTTGCTGGCCGTGCTCGCCGTCGGCAGGAACATCAACGGCGCGCACGCCTGGATATCGCTGCCCGGCGGCTTCCAGGTCGAACCCTCGGAGTTCGCGAAGCTCGCGCTGGTCGGGGGCCTCGCGGTGATCTTCAGCCAGCGGCGCGGCGCCCGCCCCGGCGTCAGGGCACTGCTGACCGCGCTGGTCTGCGCCGCGCCGCTGATCGCTCTGGTGGTGGTGGAGCCCGCGCTCGGCGTGGCACTTGTCCTGGTCGTCGTGCTGGCCGCGATGATTCTGGTGTCCGGCATGCGGCTGCGCATCATTGCTGCGCTGGTCGCGCTCGTAGCGGCCGGGGCCCTGATGGCCAGAGGGCTGCACCTGATCAAGGGTTATCAGGCGAGCCGCTTCACCTCGTTCCTGCATCCGAACGCGAACCTGGCCGGCGCCGGCTACAACGCGGCCCAGGCCAAGATCGCGGTCGGCTCCGGCGGCATGTTCGGCCAGGGCCTGTTCCACGGTCAGCTGGTGGCCGGAAACTTCGTCCCGGCCCAGCAGACCGACTTCATCTTCACCGTGGCCGGCGAAGAACTCGGCTTCGTGGGCGCGATTATCATTGTCTTCCTCCTGGGCGTGGTGATCGTCCGTGCGCTTCGCATCGCGGCCCGTGCGGACGACCAGTTCGGCATGCTGATCGCGGTCGGCATCGCGGTATGGTTCGCGTTCCAGTCGTTCGTGAACATCGGCATGACGATCGGCATCATGCCGATCACCGGCCTGCCGCTGCCGTTCCTGTCCTACGGTGGCTCGGCCGTCTTCGCCGACATGGTCGCGATCGGTATGCTCCAGTCCGTCCACCGGCATCACAGCCTGTTCGAATAACATGCACCGCCTGCCTGTTCTGGCGGTACCACGGACGGGGGAGTGGTACCACAGCCGTTCGGATAATCTGTCTTAATGCCTGTCGAGTCGGTTTACCCCACCCTGGAGTCCTTGCTTCCACGGGTGCGTAAGCCCGTCCAGTACGTCGGCGGCGAGGTCAATTCGATCGTCAAGGACTGGGACAGCGCCGACGTGCGCTGGGCCTTGCTGTACCCGGACGTCTATGAGGTGGGCCTGCCCAACCAGGGCATCCAGATCCTTTACGAGGTGCTCAACGAGCGCGAGGGCGTGCTGGCCGAGCGGACCTACTCGGTCTGGCCCGACCTGGAGGCTCTGATGCGCGAGGCGGCCGTGCCGCAGTTCACGGTCGACGCGCATCGTCCCGTGGGCGCCTTCGACGTACTCGGGGTCAGCTTCTCCACCGAACTCGGTTACACGAACCTCCTCACCGCTCTCGATCTGGCCGGAATTCCGATCTTTTCCAACGAACGAACGTCGGCTCACCCTCTGGTCATCGCTGGCGGCCACGCGGCCTTCAACCCAGAGCCGGTGGCCGACTTCCTGGACGCGGTCGTACTCGGTGACGGGGAGCAGGCCGCGCTCGCGATCACTGACGTGATCCGTGACTGGAAACGGGAAGGGCAGCCCGGCGGGCGGGACGGGCTGCTGCTGCGCCTGTGCGGCAGTAGGCTCGCTGCTGTCTACGTGCCTCGCTTCTACGATGTAACGTACCACGCCGACGGCCGTATTTCAAACGTGCGACCGAATCGGGCCGAAGTTCCGCCTTCGGTATCGAAACACACCGTGCTTGACCTGGACGAATGGCCCTATCCGCGGGCGCCGCTGGTACCGGTGGCGGAGACCGTGCACGAGCGCTACAGCGTGGAGATCTTCCGCGGCTGCACCAGGGGATGCCGGTTCTGCCAGGCCGGCATGATCACCCGGCCGGTGCGGGAGCGGTCCATCACCACTGTCGGGTCCATGGTGGCCAAGGGAGTCGCGGCCAGCGGCTTCGCCGAAGTGGGCCTGCTGTCGCTGTCGAGCGCGGACCACAGCGAGATCAACGAGATCGCGGTCGACCTGGCCGACTGCTACGAGGGCACCAGCACCGGGCTGTCCCTGCCATCCACCCGGGTGGATGCGTTCAACGTCACGCTGGCCAACGAACTGAGCAGGAACGGCCGCCGGTCCGGGCTGACCTTCGCTCCGGAGGGCGGGTCGGAGCGGATGCGCAAGGTGATCAACAAGATGGTCACCGAGGACGACCTGATCCGTACCGTCTCCACGGCGTACGCCAGCGGCTGGCGGCAGGTCAAGCTGTACTTCATGTGCGGCCTGCCGACCGAGACCGACGAGGACGTGCTGGCGATCGCCTCCCTGGCGCGGCGGGTCATCGAGGCCGGCCGTCAGGCGTCCGGGCGGCGCGACATCAGATGCACGGTGTCGATCGGGGCCTTCGTGCCCAAGCCCCACACGCCGTTCCAGTGGGCGGCGCAGTGCCCGCCCGACGTGGTCGACGCTCGCCTGCACCAGCTGGCTGTCGCGTTGCGCGCCGACCGGGCCTACGGGAAGGCGATCGGTTACCGCTATCACGACGGGAAACCTGCCCTGATCGAGGGGCTGCTGTCGCGCGGCGACCGCCGGGTCGGTGAGGTGATCCTGGCTGCCTGGCGGGACGGCGCGCGGTTCGACGGATGGAGCGAGTACTTCTCGTTCGAGCGGTGGGCGCGGTGTGCTGAGTCCGCTTTGGCCGGAAAGCCGGTTGACCTGGCATGGTACACTACGCGCGAACGTGATTACAGCGAGGTGCTTCCCTGGGATCACCTGGACGCGGGCCTCGACCGCGACTGGCTGTGGCAGGACTGGCAGGACTCCATCACTCCCGAGGGAGCGGCCGAGGTGGAAGATTGCCGCTGGACTCCGTGTTATGAGTGCGGGGTATGTTCCGCCATGGGCACTGAGATCCAGGTCGGGCCCACCGGGGAGCGCCTGGATGGGAAGCGGCTGCTTCCCTTGCAGGTCCTCAGGTGAGGGTCGGGAGGTAGCGTGCCGAAGCCGATGCCGTTGCCCGGGGCGCGAGTGCCTCCGGTGCAGCATCTGCTGGTCCGCTACGCCAAGAGGGGAAAGATGCGGTTCGCCAGCCACCGGGATGTGGCCCGCGTATTCGAGCGCGGGGTGCGCCGGGCGGGGCTGCCGATCGCGTATTCCGCCGGGTTCACGCCGCACCCGAAGATTTCTTACGTGGGTGGCGCGCCGACCGGGGTGGCCAGCGAGGCTGAGTACCTTACCCTGGCGCTGACCAGCCCGCAGGCCGCGGACCTGGTCCGCGAGCGGCTGGACGCGGTGCTGCCCGACGGAATAGATGTGGTCGACGTCACGCAGGAGGGTCCCGGAAATTCTGCCGGGGCGGCCGAGGCCTCCTTGTGGCGCGTATCACTGCCGGGGATCCGGCCGGAAACGGCGGCACAGGCCGTGGCCGGCTTTCTCGCCCTGGCAGAGGCGCCGGTAGAGCGGCGCACGGACAAAGGTGTCCGGCAGATGGACGCGCGCAGCGCCGTCACCGAGATGTGGGTGCTGGGCGATCGGTCTGCCGACGATCTCGGTGACCGGCGCGTCGCCGTGACAACTGCACAAGATTGTGCCATTCTTCGAATGGTTATTCTGCATGTGGCGCCCGCGGTACGACCCGAGGACGTACTGAGCGCGCTTAGTGCCAGATTCGGCATGGTGCCGTCATCACCGCCGTTTGTGACGCGGCTGGCCCAGGGTTCAGTCGCCAAGCTCGCGGAGTCGGGCGAGCCGGCTCAGTCAGCCGAACCGGCGTGCGGACCGGTGGGTGACAAGACACTTGGCGACAAGACACTTGGTGACAAGACACTTGGTGACAAGACGCTGGGCGGCGAGGCCATGGGCGCGAAGCCCATGGGCGAGCAGACGCCGAGCGGGAAGATCGCGCCATGACGGTGATGCAACGGTACGGCCAAGCCCATCCCGCCGCGTCGGCTACGACGGTGGCGGGAATGTATGTCGCGAAGCCTAATTTCGCGAAGACAGTGACAGGTTATCTGGCCCGGTGCTGCCGGGCTGGCGCGATATCCGCGCGAGCCCTGGACCGCCATCGCGGTCCCACCCGGGCCGACTTTTACTACGTGCTTCCGCGTGGTGTGCGGGCAGGCGTTCCGTCGTTGGGCGGAACGCGACTGGCCCGCGCGCCCGGGAGCCTGACTGGAGATTGCCCGGATGCTCGACAGCGAGCTGTACGACAGAGAATTTGATGACAATGCACGTGGCGGACATGACGTCGGCGATGATAGACGTTCTGCTGACGATGGTGGACGTGGTGCCGGCGAGGTAAGCGCGGCGAGCGCGGGTCGCGGCGCGGGGCAGACAGAAGCCAGCGTGCCAGCGGCTGTGTTCCAGCCCCCGCCGGTGGTGTTCCAGCCCCCGCCGGCCCAGCCCGCCGCTGAGCGGGCGCCCGGTGGTTCAAGATCGCGTGGCAACGGCGCCGCGGCCGGAGGCCCAGGCGCCGCCTCGGCGAAGGAGGCGGGCGCCGACCCCAGCGCCGCCGCCGCGCCCGTGGGGTCCGATGGAGCCGACGCTGCTGATGGCGATTCAAGTGGTGGCCGTCGCAGACGGCGGCGGTCCGGCCGGGGCCGCGGTCGCGCGGACGGCGCAGCCGACGAGGCGAGCGCCGAGGACCAGGCCGAACCGGATACCCAGGAGGCGTCGGCTCAGGACGCCTCGCCGGATGACGCGGGCGGGTCCGGCGCGGGCGAAACCCGACGTTCCCGCACCAGCCGGTCCCGCAGCCGCGCCGCGGCCGGAGGCCCAGGCAAATCCAGCACCGCGGCCGGAGGCCCAGGCAAATCGAGCGCCGCAGCTTCTGGTGCCGCGGCGGCCGACGGCGAATCGCCCGAGGACGGCCAGGCCGCCGCGACGGCGGAACCCGACGATGGCGACGAGACCGAGGATGAGCCTGGCGGCAGCAGGCGGCGCCGCCGCAAGCGGCGCCGGGGATCGGCGGATGCCGCGGAGCCGCTGGCCGACGATCCGCCGGACACAGTGGTGCACGTCCGCGAGGCCAGCGACGATGTGCGGTCCGTCAAGGGCTCCACTCGCCTGGAGGCGAAGAAGCAGCGGCGTCGCGAGGGGCGGGAAACCGGGCGGCGCAGGCCGCCGATCATCACCGAATCGGAGTTCCTTGCGCGGCGTGAGTCCGTCGAACGGACCATGGTGGTCCGCCAGCAGGGCGACCGCACCCAGATCGCGGTGCTCGAGGACAACGTGCTGGTCGAGCACTACGTCAACCGATCGAGCCACCAGTCCTACGTCGGCAACGTCTACCTGGGCAAGGTGCAGAACGTCCTGCCCTCGATGGAAGCCGCCTTCGTGGACATCGGCAAGGGCCGCAACGCCGTGCTGTACGCGGGCGAGGTGAACTTCGACGTCAGTGGCCTGGAGGGGCAGCCGAAGCGGATCGAGTCGGCGCTCAAGGCCGGCCAGTCGCTGATCGTGCAGGTGACCAAGGACCCGGTCGGCCACAAGGGCGCCCGGCTCACCTCGCAGATCAGCCTGCCCGGGCGCTACCTGGTGTATGTCCCGGGCGCGTCGATGACCGGCATCAGCCGCAAGCTGCCCGACATCGAGCGCAACCGGCTCAAGCAGATCCTCAAGAAGGTGATGCCGGAGAACGCCGGCGTGATCGTGCGCACCGCCGCCGAGGGCGCGGCGGAGGAGGAACTGTCCCGCGACGTCGCCCGGCTCGCCGCCCAGTGGGAGGCGATCGAGAAGAAGGCGAAGACAGCCAACGCCCCCGCCCTGCTTTACAGCGAGCCGGATCTCACCATCCGGGTGATCAGGGACGTGTTCAACGAGGACTTCAACAAGCTTGTGGTGGAAGGCGACGAGGCCTGGGACACCGTCGACGAGTACGTGAAATATGTCGCGCCGCACCTGGCCGAGCGGCTGTCCCGCTGGCAGCGGGCGCAGCCCGGCGATGCCGCCGGTTCCGGTGGTTCCGGTGGTTCTGCCAGGGACGTGTTCGCCGGATACCGGATCGACGAGCAGCTGGCCAAGGCCCTGGAGCGCAAGGTGTGGCTGCCCAGCGGTGGCTCGCTGGTCATCGACAAGACCGAGGCGATGACCGTCATCGACGTGAACACCGGAAAGTTCACCGGGCAGGGCGGGAACCTGGAGGAGACCGTCACCCGGAACAACCTCGAGGCCGCCGAGGAGATCGTCCGGCAGCTCCGGCTGCGTGACGTCGGCGGCATCGTGGTCATCGACTTCATCGACATGGTGCTCGAGTCGAACCGGGAACTGGTGCTGCGCCGGCTGCTCGAATGCCTGGCCCGGGACCGGACCAAGCACCAGGTCGCCGAGGTGACCTCGCTCGGCCTGGTGCAGATGACCCGCAAGCGGGTCGGGGCCGGGCTTCTCGAGGCCTTCTCGCAGCCGTGCGAGTGCTGCAACGGCCGCGGTGTGATCATCACCTATGAGCCGGACGGGGACGGCCGTCCCGCGCCCCACGTCCACTCCCGTTCCGAGGTCCACCCCCGCTCGGACGCCCACTCCCGTTCCGATGGCGGGGGACCGGCCGCCAGCGGCAACGGCCACGGCAATTCCGGCGGCGGTGGTGGGGCCAACGGCTCGGGCGGCAACGGTTCGGGCGGGCACGGCTCGCGCTCGGGCGGCGGTAGCGGCCGCACCAGGCGCGGCTCCCGTGGCCGCGGCGGGTCGGCATCGGCCGCCGCCACCGAGGCCACGCCCGCGACTGTGGCGGCGCAGGTCCAGGTTTCTGAGGCGTCCCAGCCCGGTGACCAGCCGGACAGCGAGCAGCGGCCGGCTGCCGGCCCGGCTGGCGACACCAGCGCACCGGCTACCGTCGCCCCCGCGGCGCTCGCACCGGACAGCGTGACCGGTCCCGCTGACCAGGACACCACTGCCCAGGGCGCCGCTGCCCAGGGTCGGCCAGGTGGGATCGATTCGGACAATGGCGAGCTGTTCCCGGCTTCGGATTTCGGCCAGTCCGCGACCAGATCGGCGGAAACCGGGCGGTCCGGCGGACGTCGCCGTCGGCGCAAGCCGTCCGCCGAGGCCGCCCCGCCGATGGAGTCTCCCGCTCCGGCTCCGCCGGAGTCCGCTGACTCGGCATCCCAGCCCGAAGACGGTGCCGCCTGACAGGCTTGTCGCAGCGGACTATCACGTCAGTACACGCCTCCGTCTTATGCCCGGACCGGGAAACGTGCCGATGGCGCCATCGAGCCTGCCGGAGCATACCTCTGGCGCCATCGGCTCTGACGTCAGCCCGGCCCAGCCCTTCACCTCCATATAGCGCGGAAATTTCGTAGCTACACGGAAGTTCGACCGCCGAATTGAGGCTGTCGCGTCACTGCTGTCAGGCTCTCGGGAGGCATCGCATCCGCATTGGTACTCCGGCAGTGCTTTGTGATGATGGCGGGCTTTGAGGTGTCCAGGGACCGTCGCGGCCGCGGTTGACACCGGCGGGTGTGCTCCGGGAAACGGGCAGCTCCGGGCAGTTATCGCGGTTGATTCGGGCCTTGTGGTTAGTTTGGTGTACCCCGGTGCACAGAAATCACCACGAGGCCCGGATCAACCATGCGAGGACACTGCCGCGGCCCGGGAATACGGGACGAACCGGCTGTCCGGTAGCATGACTGCCCGGCGTC
>Ga0213881_10000127_pt1 | contig 60996 bp, 56 predicted proteins | sample BarmaccoBMER_R08_FD_160104 | JGI IMG/M metagenome (GOLD analysis project Ga0213881, IMG submission 160104) | Barbacenia macrantha exposed rock microbial communities from rupestrian grasslands, the National Park of Serra do Cipo, Brazil - ER_R08 ...
CGGCGTGGGGCCCTGGCCCGCCGGAAAGATCGCGACCATCACCATCGAACTTATGGGCCAGCGAATGACGTTCCTCAACGGTGGCCCCGCGCACGCGCTCACGCCGGCTTTCTCGTACTCCATCGCGTGCAAAGACCAGGCCGAGATCGACCGCTACTGGGACAAGCTGCTCGAGGGTGGCAAACCCATGGCCTGCGGCTGGCTGACGGACAAGTTCGGCCTGTGCTGGCAGATCGTGCCGGAGAAGATTGGCGAGATCCTGAAGCATCCCAAGGCGATGGCGGCAATGATGAAGATGGTGAAGTTCGATATCGCGATACTGGAGGCCGCCGCGAAGGAGTAGCGGACGCTCAAATCGCTGTATCAGGGCCGACCTTCCATGGCCGATGAGTAATGGACGGGTCACCGGCGATGGGCTAACAGATCACAGGCGCTCCGGTGTTCCGCCCCATTCGGCCGGGTGTATATCGGCGACAGACTGTGAGAACGTCCAAGAATGTCCAGCGAAATCCTCCGCATTGTACTGCCGCTCGCCATAGGGCTGAGTCGATGGTTCCTGGGTAATCCGGGCTCCGCGAGCTTTGGCGCGTTCATAGTGTGCATCGGCATCCTCAATGCGGATCGTGACGGAGTGTCCTATGCCGAGTGGGGCATCGAATTCGTTCGGACGCAATTCCCTTACGGTTACCGCCCCTTCGCCGACGTTTAACTGGACGCGATGATCGCCGATGCGCAGACGCACGCTGAACCCAAATACATCGCACAGCCAGTCTGCAGCCCGATTCACGTCCGGATAAGCCAGTACGGGAATGACCGTGGCATGAGGTATGGATCGATTAGAGAGCATGCCTATTTCCTCTTGCCATTATGCGACGCCAGAGTTGCGGTCGAATCAGGGGCAAGCCGGGAGATATTGGCGAACGCCCGATTGCGGCTATGTCCTCAATCGGGCGTCGGGTCCGGCGAAATCAGCGCATTATCGTGGATCCCCTGGTGACTCACCCAACTCGGTAAGCCGCGTGGCGCTGTGGGTGAAGCAGGCGGTCGTCGTCGTGCCGTTGGCCTCGTGATCTTCTACCGTGCCCGATGACGTGAAGTGATCATCGTCGGAATCAAGCGTGATCGTATCCTTCACTGTGGCAAACGAGGCAAACGGTCCCTCCGGCGGCGGATACCGGAAAAACCAGTAAGTGGCGTCGTAGGTCCGACCACCGCAAAGCCTCCAGGTACCTTCGCTCGTCCCTCGCGATGCGAGGTTACTAGTCTCAATGACTGAGCCGTCGGGGTGAAACAGCTGCAGGGAATGAACGGTCCTGATGATGGTCCCGTGACAGTTCGTGACAGTGACGTTGACCTCCCAAACGCCCTCTAGTCCGCGTCTCTCTTGAGCCGGCAGCATGGAAGCCGCCAAGCCTAACGTAAGAGTCGTGCAAATCCGGAAAAAACTCATATTCATGTCAATCTCCTTTTCGCGTAGATTTAAGCGGCCAATAACCGACTGTGTCTTCCGAACTGCTTCTTGACCGCCTTCGCACCTTTAGGCGCGAAATGTAGGAAGAAAACTGGCAAGAGCTGAAGATCTTTTTGAATTGCGGCTGGGCGCCTAACTCCTGCAGAGCTCCGCCTGAAGCCAGGATCGGGCGAACTTCCAATCCCGCATGACAGTGTCCGGAGAGACTGCGATTACTTCCGCGGTCTCTTCGACGCTAAGGCCGCCGAAGAAGCGGAGCTCGATTACGCGCGCTTTGCGCGGGTCGATCTCGTTTAATGCATTCAGCGCATCATCGAGGACGATCAATTCCCTGGCGCGGCAAGCGCCGATCGCCGACAGCTCGTCAAGATTGATGCGTTTCACGGCGCCGCCTCGCCTAGCTGTCACCCGCCGCCGCGCGCGATCGAGGAGAATGCGCCGCATCACCTGTGCGGAGACAGCGAAGAACTGGGCGCGGTGCTTCCAGTCTATGTTTGTGATATCGATCAACTCCAGCCACGCTTCGTGAACCAGAGCTGTGGGCTGAAGAGTCTGCCCCGCGCGCTCGTTTTTCATGTGGCGTCCAGCGATACGGCGAAGCGCGCGATACACGTGCGGTGTGAGCCGCTCGAGCGCGCCTCGATCACCGCCGACCCACGCGCGAAGAAGCCGCGTCGTTTCCGACGTCCGATCGTCCATATTGCGATTTGAAGCGATTGTACACTGCCCGGCCTCCTGCGGCAGGGTTACGCCCGTACCAGAGCGCCTTGCCGCGCGAACGCGACTGAAATACTCTGATATGAAGGGGACTGAACCATCGAATGGACATCGACGAACGGCTTCAGTTTCTGCTGCAGTCGACCGAAAGCCTGCATGCGAACGTGGAGAAGCTGGTGGAGCGCGTCGACAAGGTCGCCGAGCGTGTAGACAGACTCGCCCAAACCAGCGAGAGCCATGAGCGCGAGATCGAACGTTTCCGCCGCGCGATGCGGGCAGGTTTGACAGGGTGGCTCGACGAAACCGGCGACCACGCGGGCGGCGAGTAAGCCAACCCGGCTGTAGAATTATCATTTATCATTTAAAGATTTGCGGAGTGATGTTTGACTGTCCAGCGCTGGCGACAGATCGAGGAGCTGTACCATGCCGCTCTTGAGAGCGGCGAATCAGTTCTGGCCGGCGCAGAGCCTGAGATTCGCGACGAAGTTGAAACTCTTTTGAAGCAGGATACCGGCGCGGGCGCAAAGCTGCTCGACCAGCGCGCTGCGGACCTGATCAGAGGCCTCGCTCCCCCGCAGGTGACAGTTGGTTCCCATCTGGGCCCCTATAAGATAGATTCGCTGCTGGGCCGGGGCGGGATGGGGCAAGTGTTCCGCGCGACCGATACCCGCTTGGGCCGGGCGGTTGCCATCAAAATCTCGAACGAAGAATTCGTCGGGCGCTTTGAACACGAATCGAGAGCCATCGCCGCACTGAACCATCCCAACATTTGCACCCTGCACGATGTCGGTCCCAACTATCTCGTCATGGAGCTGGTTGAGGGCGAAACGCTTGCCGCGCGCCTGAAGCGCGGAACACTGTCTATCGAGCGGACCGTCCGATTCGGAATTCAGATTGCGGAAGCACTGGCAGCCGCGCACGCCAAAGGCATCATTCATCGGGATCTGAAGCCCGCGAACATCATGCTTACGAAATCCGGCCTGAAGGTGCTGGATTTCGGACTGGCCAAATCGGTTGTGGATCCGGCCTTGACGGGCGCGAGCGCCGTAATGGGGACGCCCGCGTATATGGCCCCGGAGCAAGTGGAAGGCAAAAGGGCTGACACGCGAACGGATATCTACGCGGTGGGAATGATCCTGCGCGAGATGGTGACGGGCAGGCGTTCGGATAGGATCGCCGTGCCGCCGCCTCTCGATCGCATCGTCAAAAGATGTCTGGAAGATGATCCGGACGAGCGCTGGCAGTGCGCGCGAGACCTGAAGTGGGAGTTGCAGTCGTGCGGAACCGTGCCCGTGCCCGCCACTTCGCGATCCTGGAACAGGCTGCTAGCTGCCGCGCTGGGTCTCCTTACGTTGCTACTCGCGGCACTCGCGCTCGTGCGCTTTCGCGAAGAAGCTCCGCGAGGTCAAATCCTTCGCACGAATGTGCTACTTCCTGCAGACTCGCGCGTCCTCTCGCTTGCGGTTTCTCCCGATGGCCGCGCCATTGCCATGGCTCTGGTCAGGCAAGGAAAGTAGCAGCTCTGGGTTCGTTCGCTCGACGCGCTCGAGCCCGTTCCGTTAGCCGGCACCGACAACGCCGCGGGGCCGTTCTGGTCGCCGGACAGCCGTTTCATCGCTTTTTTGCCAATGACAAGCTGAAAAAGATCGACCGTTCCGGCGGGCCAGTGGAAACCGTCTGTGACGCGCACGCGGTAGCGGGCGGCACGTGGAATCGCAAGGGCGACATCGTGCTCGGCGGGTTATTCAGAGTTCAAAGGGTTGCAGATACGGGTGGAGCAGTGACGGATCTTCCCGGCCCTCAGGCCCTCTGGCCCGTGTTCCTGCCCGATGGAGAGCATTACCTGGCCACGCGCGACGCGGTATGGCTGCGTTCGATGAAAGGACCGGAGGCGCGGCGGATTCTGTTGGATGTTTCAAATGCGGAAGTGATGGAACACTTACCGGGTCGCAACGTGGGCGCGGTGCTGTTCACTCGCGCCGGCACGCTCATGGCGCTTCCTTTCGATCTGAAGCGGCTCGAGCCGGTCAGCGACGCGTTCACTGTAGCGAGGGGGATTGCAGCGACAAATTCCAGATGGCTCGCTTCCATCTCCAGCCAGGGAGTCCTGGCGTATGTCCCTGGACAAGCAGGAGCGGACCTGATGCGCCATAGTGGCCAATGGCATTACGTGTGGCGGGACCGCAAGGGCGCATATCTCGGCGCCTTTGGCGAAGCAGGCGGCGTGGCCATGATTTCTCCGAATGGACGACAGCTCGCCCAGGATTGGAATTCGGAGATATCGGTTTTGGATTTCGCAAGTGGAGTTGCGACCCAATTGACATTTCCGCCGTCATGGGCCCAGAATCCCATCTGGTCATCGGACGGCCAATACGTCGCGTATAACACAAGCAGGGGCATTTTCGAGCGGCGAGCCAGTGGAGGCGGAGCCGACGAGTTGCTGGTGAAGAGCGATACTCTGGCAGTTCCTAAGAGTTGGTCGCCGGATGGACGGTTTATGTTGTATGTCCAGGTCAATGCCGCCACCGGGACGGACCTGCTCGCGATTCCGTTACAGGGAGATCGAAAGCCGTTCGTGTTGGCGCAGACTCGGACGACCGAGGATCAAGGGCAGTTTTCTCCCGACGGACACTGGGTCGCTTACACTTCGAACGAGTCCGGCCTGAGCGAAATTTATGTGATTCCGTTCCCGCCCTCTTCGAGTGGCGGCAAATGGCTTGTCTCCCGAGGCGGGGGCGTACAGGCGCGCTGGGCGCGGAATGGTAGAGAGCTGTTTTATATTGCGCCCGACAACACCATGATGGAGGTCGACATCAACACCCGGCCCACCTTCCAAGCCGGTACCCCGCGGCCTCTGTTCCAGACCGAAATGGTGGATACGGGAATTCGCAGTGGCCCGAATAGCTGGGACCTCGCGCCCGATGGCAAACGGTTCCTGATCATCAGTCCGAAATCTCAGTACACCGCGTCCATAACGCTGGTTCTGAACTGGCGAAACGAAGAACAGAGATAACGTCTTCAGCGAGACAAGAGGACCAGCTGGACCGTTACCCGGCGGCGAAGGACGCATAAGCAGCAAGCGCCGAAGGTCATTACTTACCGGCTCCGGGAGCAGTTTGCTGAAGAATGGCCGCACATGCTCCTTTAACCGCGCTGCTCAGAATCCGGGTCGAGTTGCTATAGATCAGGTCCTCGTCTTTATCGAAGACGGCGACCTTGTTCCCGTGCACGAAAGGCGTGGTTGGATTGATCGCCTCGTGATCCAACTGCACAAGATACTCCGCTTTCTCGCGATTCGCCGTAACAAGCACGGCGGGACAGTATCGTGCGAACGCCTTCATCACTTCGACATTTTGCGGGCTTGTTCCGCCCGTAAACACCAACGAGCCCTTCGCATCACCCACGGACGCATCGCCTGATGCTTGGGGAGCGTTGGTCTCGGTAACGAATACGCGAGTTTTTTGGGCGGGCGTTGCGCAAACGGACATGGCGATAATTAACACGGCTGAGCAGGCTGATTTGGTTTTCATATTCTCCTCGCGAATCGACGTGGGGCGGACGCGTTTGTTAGACGCGCCAAGCTGCCGAGACTTTCCGCTTCGTGAGACGGCAATGGCAATCCACAAGTTACGGGCGCGGCGCTTGGAGCGGGAGACCTCGGTTTTTTACGTCAGCTCCTATCCGCCGGCTGTTCTCTGCCTCTGAGAGCTGGACATTTGCATCACGGCAACACAGTTCCAGAGTATTCCTTGCCTAACGGCGACCTTCTAGATCACTTGGATCTGTTGCTTAGAGTTCCCGTCAGCGTTAGCCAGATCTCCGATGGCGCAAAACGGGGCTGCCACAATCCCCCAGGCAATAGTCGCGGGAACGGCTGCAATACCGAGCGGCGCCGCCGGCGAGAAGATCCAACCCGTTTCCTGTTTCAACGCGCCGCGCATGCTCCGTCCGAGCGATGTCAACCGGCTCTCTTCAGCGCCATGCTGCATCTCGATGCGCGACAGCGCGGTTCTCGCAATCTTGACCACTCCTTGCTTTGTGGTCGAGAGCTGAATTTCGTCAATATCCACCTTAAGGCAATAGCCCTCAGCAGTCTTGCCGTCCGCCGTCGTAATTGTTAGCTCGTTGCCTGCTGCTGCACGACAGACATCGCTCCAATGGACCTTTATCACAGTGGACGCTCGCGCCGGTAATACCCAGGCGAATAGTGCGATCGGCGCTATTAAAAGAAGTTTGTGAAATTGAGTGTGTTTCATAGCCAGACCAGAATAGGCGCTTTGCGCTCCTAGCGGGCGATGAATAGGTCACTTTTACTGAGTGTCACAAGACCGGAAGGACAAGCGCGCTGCTTGATCCGGAAGATTCATCATCTTCGCCAGCGCGGGCCAGCGCGCGCTTTCGCGCAATTCTTTCGCATATGGAAGCCGCAGCAAACTGAGGAGCGCCTGATCACGTTGCTCGATTGCCTTCTCGGCCCAATCCGCGGCCGAGTCGATCTCCGAACAGAGAAGATAGTAGGTAACGAGACCGAGCGGAGCGCCGTAAGCCTGGCCGTCTCCGAGTTTCTGAAGAATGGTCCGCGCGGCGCTGGCATCTCCGGTGCGCATGAGCATCGCCGCTAGAGTCGCGACTACTACGGAATACCAGGGTGCCAAAGAATACGCCTTTCGAGCGGTTTGAACCGCTTCCTCCAGCTCGCCTCGCCGCGCGTGGATAATACTCAGGAGAAAGTAAGCCCAATATTCGCTTTCGTAGAGTTCCAGGATGCGGCGACTCTCCTCGGCCGCGTCCGCCTCACGGCCTGCTCCTAGCAAGCAGCACGCTAGCGACCGGCGGTAAGCTACGTTGAGCGGATCGCGTTCGAGCGCGCGCTCGATCTCCTCTACGGCCTCCTTGGACCGGCCAATCGAAAACAGATAATGACCTGAGTACCAATGCACTTTGGGTGTGACCGGATGGGACGCGATGGCCAATCGGAACAGCCGGTCGGCTTCTTTCCAGTTGTAGTCGTAAAGCGCCACGATCCAACCCAGGCCGACGAGCGCTTCCGGCAGCGTGGGATCAATGTAAAGCGCCTTCTGAAGCGCTGCGCGTGCTAGCGGCGTGGCTTCGTGGGCCGGCATCATGCCGAGCACCGCCAGGGAAATGAAATAGCTACCGAGCGCGCTGTGAGCTGGCGCATAGCCCGGATCAAGCGCGGTGGCCTGTTCGAGACATTGCCGGGCTCGCGGCATCGATTCGGGCGTGTACTTGGAGTGGTGGTGCCAAGCCCTGAGTAGAGCGTCGTACGAAGCAAGGTTGGGCGTGTATTGCCGGACCGCGGCAGGCGGTACCGCAAGCTTGATCCGCAGAGCCGCCGCGATCGCGGCCGCGATCTCATCCTGCAGCGCAAAGACATCGGCCATCTCGCGGTCGTAACGTGCGGACCAGAGATGCGATCCGTCTGCTGAGCTGATCAACTGAGCGGTGACCCGGATTCGATTCTCTGCCCGCCGCACGCTGCCTTCCAGAATGTTGCGTACACCGAGCGCCTGGGCAGTTTTTCGGATGTCTTGCTCCTTCCCCCGAAACGCGAACGCCGAAGTGCGGGCGATCACCTTCAGCCCGGGGATCTGCGCCAGTACGTTGATGATCTCTTCCGCCAGCCCGTCGCTGAAGTATTCGTCGTTCTCGCGGCTCATATTAACGAATGGGAGTACGGCTATCGAGGGCTGGGCTTCCCGCGCTTTCGCGGCGGACGCGGATTCGAGCGCAGCCCGGAGTTCAAGGGCGGACTGGAAGCGGTCGGCACGGGACTTGCGCAGGCAGCGCGTGACGATGTCCCGCACCTCAGGCGGAACCTCGACCCCTAGTGGAGCGGGTTCCTGGTTGAGGATTGCAGCTAAGATTGCGATGGCGGAATCGCCCTGAAATGCGCGGCGGCCAGTCAGCATTTCGTAGAGCACCAGGCCGAAGGAAAAGACGTCGGAACGCGCATCGACAGGCTTGGCGTCGGCTTGCTCGGGCGACATGTAGGCGGCGGTGCCAACGATGGTTCCCGCTTGGGTAAGGCTTAGGGGCTGAGTGCAATCTTCGCCGGACTGTGCCGCCGTTCCAACCTGGGCGACTCCGAAGTCAAGAAGCTTCAGCCCGTTCGCGGTAACAAGAATGTTGGCGGGCTTCAGGTCCCGATGCGTGATGCCCTTCTTGTGCGCAGCATCGAGTGCATCGCAAATCTGAGAGGCGTATTTCAGCGCTCGGTCGATAGGTAAAGGTCCTTTGAGAGGCGTGCCCTCGATGTACTCCATGACCAGATAGTTCGGACCGACGTCGTAAAGCTGGCAGATGTTGGAATGGTTCAACGCGGCCACGGCGCGGGCTTCGCGTTCGAAGCGCCCCGAGAACTGTTCGTTTGAAACCTTCACTGCGACCATGCGATCGAGCCGTGTGTCGCGTGCTTTGTAAACCTCGCCCATGCCGCCTGCGCCGATCGGCGCAAGAATTTCGTATGGGCCCAACCGGGCTCCAGCAGCCAAGGGCATAGATTTTCGAACGATTGTACCGAACAGTTACTCTTTTTCCAGCGGCAGCCCGCAGGTTTCAATCGCACGCCAGCCGCGGTCGAGAGAGATTACGTTCATGTAGCGGGGAGCTATTCGTAACGCAAGGCCACCATCGCATCTACCTTCGCGGCCCGGTGCGCAGGAATATAGCAGGCGATGAGCGCTACCGTTGAAAACAGTGCGATGACGCCGCAATAAATCGACGGGTCCATGGCCTTGACGCCATACAGAAAAGACTGGAGTGCGCGCGACAAAGCAAGTGAAGCAAGCAAACCGGCTGCAATCCCCATTCCAGCCAATTTCATGCCGTGGCCTGCAACGGATTGGAAAATGTCGGAGGAATTCGCTCCCAGTGCAATGCGCACTCCGATCTCTTGGGTGCGTTGCCTCACTAGATAGGCCAGGACTCCGTAAATACCTACGCAAGCGAGAATCAGAGCCAGTGCTGCCAATGCGCTAAGCAGCAACATTTGCAAGCGGCGATCGGTGACTTCCTGATCCAGTAGATCGTCCAAAGTCATCACATTGTCGACCGGCTGATCGCGATCGATAGACCAAACCGCATTTCGCACGGCGCCGGCCAGCCGCATCGGATCACCGCTGGTTCGAACCACCAGGCCGGACAGCCACATCCAATTGTCTCTTGATTGCCAGTAAGGGAAATACATCTCCTGCCGTGGCGGACTGTCGAGCCCCATCTGGCGCACGTCGTGAACCACGCCAACAATGCGCACCCAGGGCCCCTGATCCTGGGGATCTCCCCGTTTGAATCGCCTTCCAATTGGGTCCTGATTGCCCCAGAACTTCTTCGCCATGACTTCATTAATGATCGCAACCGGCTGCGTGCGTTCGCCGTCGCGATCGTCGAAGAAACGCCCGCGTATAAGCGGGGTCTGCATGGTCTCGAAGTAACCTGGCGTAATCACGCGATTGTTGGCGTCGTAGGTAACTCGCGGGTCGAGTGGCATGCCCTCTGGCGTGAAGCTATTCGTTCCACCGCGCCAGGTGAGCGGTAAAGCGCTTGTGAATCCGGCGAGTTTGACACCCGGCAGAGCTCTTATGCGCTGTAATAGCTCTTCAAAAAAAGCCGAGCGCTTGCCGAAGTCACGATATTTTGTGCCCGGAACCTGAATCATCGCGTAAAGGACGTGGTCTGCGCGAAATCCCGGGTCCAACCCGCGCAACTTGACAAAGCTTTCGAGCAATAGCCCTGATGGAACTAGCAACATCAGCGAAAGCGCTACCTCCCCCGCCACCAGTAGATTGCGAAACGCTCTTTTCTGGCCGCCTACACTGCCGCGCGCACCCTCTTTCAAAACGTCGTTCAAATCGACTCTCGAAACCTGCAGCGCCGGCACTAGCCCGAAGAGAAAAATGCTGAGCAGCGAGATGAGCAGCGCGAATGCGAGCACGGGCAAGTCCAGCGAAAGCGATACCGTTCGGGAGAGGTCCGCCGGAACCAGGTTTTTGAGAAAGGCGAAGCACCATTCCGCAATCAAGAGGCCGAGTAGCCCGCCGCCGATGGCGAGCAACGCACTTTCATTCAATAATTGACGGACGATGCGGCTCTGAGCTGCGCCCAGCGCGCTTCGGACTGCAATTTCGCGCTGCCGTCCGACGGCACGCGAAAGCAGCAGGTTAGCAATATTGGCACAGGCGATCAGCAGAATAAGCGCCACGGCGCTCATCAGCAAGATCAGCCCGCGTTGCACGTCGCGTGTAAATGTATCCCGCAGCGGCTCGGCGAAAAAGCGTTGAATTCCGGCATTAGTGTCTGGAAATTGCTTCGCGAGCCGTCTGGCAAGAGCTTGCAGATCGGCATTTGCCCGCGCGAGTGTCACGCCAGGGCGCAAGCGCGCCACAACTTCATTCAAATAATGCTCGTCGCGGCTGGCTAACTGCTGTGGCGTCAGGCCGAGCGGTACCCAAAAATCCATGTCTTTCGCGGGAAATGCGAATCCCGGCGGCATGATGCCCACAACCATGTATTTTTCGTTATTCAGCCATATGTCACGGCCAATCACTTTAGGGTCGCCGCCGAACCGCCCTTTCCACAGCCTGTAGCTGATGATTGCAACGCGGTCAGATCCCGGATGGTCTTCTTGGGGAAGAAAAGTGCGGCCGAGCAGCGGCCTTGCACCCAAGATGGAGAAGAAATTCTGAGAAACGCCTCCGCCTTGGAGTCTCTGCGGCTCACCCGAAGAGCCGGTCAGGTTGTAAGAGCGGCCATCGACTGCGGCGACACTTTCGAAAATTTGCGTCTGCTTCGTCCAATCCGAATAGTTGCCGGGCGCAGGCGTATTGCGTGGGAAGCCGATACTACTCTCGTCCTCCCAAACGGAAACTAGTCGCGTGGGATCGCGGTAAGGCAGCGAGCGCAAAAGCACAGCGTGCACCACGCTGAAAATTGCAGTTGTCGCGCCAATTCCTAACGTGAGGGTCAGAGTCGCAACGGCTGCAAACCCAGGGCTCTTGCGCAGCGCCCTGACGCCGTAACGCAGATCCTGCAAGAATGTCCCCATTTCAGCTCATTGCCGCACGTTTCCTGCCATTTCCATCGCCGAAGAGAATCAACTGAAGGTCGGAAGCATTGTAATTGATGATCGGAAATGGGATTAGTCTGTGCAATATCAACAATGGCTCGAGTTCGTGTCAAGTCAGTGAAGGCGAATGCAACGAACAGTTACTCTTTTTCCAGCGGCAGCCCGGAGGCTTCAATCGCCCGCCAGCCGCTGTCGAGCGAAATCACGTTTGTGTAGCCCATCTTCTGCAAGTTGTCGGTAGCAAGCGCGGAGCGATATCCGCCGCCGCAGTACAGCACGAGTTTCGCCGCTAAGAGAAACGGCGGATTCCATACTCAAGCGTGAAATAGGTTGGAGCTAAAGGGGACAAGCGCTCAGTGAGTTTGGATAACTCTTCGGCTACGCCATGAACTTCAAGCCGCGTGAGCTGAGAGAGCTGAAGGGCTTGGTTCAGCAGGGCTTCCACATTAGTGAGATGTACGAGGAGCGCCTCTGCGTCTTCATATGCCTCACGGCAATGCACGTTGTTTTCACTAAAACTAAAGCCGTAATATAGGCACTTTGGTTCCTGCGCAGTTACAGATACGAATTGCTCACATAAGCTCTTGAACTCATCCATTTTTCCATCGAAGACCCGCAAGTACGGGTGAATAGACACGACTCGATCTTGTGTTGGCATCGTTTAATCCAGCCGCTTGTAGGTCTCTTTGATCTGCGTAGTTCCAGCCATGCCCTCTTGTGTCAGGGTATCGCCATCCACCTTCACCGTGAATTTCGCGTCTGTTCCAATCATGCCTTCTGCGCCCCCGACATCAAAAAACTCGATATGCTCAACGTACGAGTCGCCATTGACTGTGTACGTGCCCGACCCTGCTCCCTGCGTCTTCAGAGTCTTCGGATCGTATATGATCCACAAGAAATGGTGAGCGGAAATCATCTTGATATGCTTCCCGGTTACGGGTTGTCCATTGATCTCTCCCGAAACCAGCTCCCACGTCCCGACAATGTGTTTCGGGGCGGCGGACACGGGCCGGGGAACCCAGCATAATCCCACCAAAATCAAAGCTGCGGCTGAAATGGAAATGATGAATCGCTGCATACTGCCTCCAGTGCAGCAGAATATCAAAAAGAAGCGAACAGCTACTCTTTCTCGATTGGCAGTCCAGAGGCTTCAATCGCACGCCAGCCGCCGTCGAGCGAAATCACGTTGGTGTAGCCCATTTTTTGCAAGTTGTCGGTGGCAAGTGCCGAGCGATATCCGCCGCCGCAGTACAGCACGAGCTTGGCATTTTTATCCGGGATGGTTTTCTCGATGTCGCGCTCAATGACACCTTTGCTCAGATGAATCGCGCCGGAAGCGTGTGCCTTCTGCCATTCGCTGTCTTCACGGACATCGATGAGTTGCCCTGCGTCTCCTGCTTCGCGCAGGCGTTTGTATTCCTCAATGTCGATTTCGCGGATGCGTGTCTTGGCCTCGCTCACGAGCGCGACGAAACCTGGACTATGATGCTTTACCGGCGTGGTCATGATCGCACTCTTTGAATATTCGCGCCTAGCGCAGCCAGCTTGCGCTCCATTCGCTCATATCCACGATCCATGTGATAGACGCGATCGATCGTGGATTCCCCGCGCGCGGCAAGAGCAGCGAGGATCAGCGAAGCACTACCCCGCAGATCGGACGCGATCACTTGGGCTCCAGTGAGCTCATTTTCGCCGGTAACAATTGCCTGGCGTCCTTCAATGCGAATGTTTGCGCCCATACGCGTCAGTTCCTGTGCGTGCATAAACCGGTTTTCAAAGATGGTTTCCGTGACTACGCAGGTTCCTTCCGCGAGTGTCATGGCCGCCATGTACTGGGCTTGAAGATCTGTCGCGAAGCCTGGATATTCCTCAGTGGTGACGCCCGTTGCCTTTAACCGCTTGCGGAAGCGCACTCGCATAGTATCTGCACCGATCTCATCTACCTCGGCGCCGGCCTGGCGCAGTTTGAAAGTCAGCGCCGCGATGTGGTCAGGTACGCATCCAGTTACCGACAGATCGCCCTTCGAAATTACGCCGGCCAACACGAAGGTCCCTGCCTCGATGCGATCAGGGATTATGGTGTGCTCGGCTCCGTGCAGCCGCTCCACACCTTGCACTTTGATGATGGATGTTCCAGCACCTTCGATTCTTGCGCCCATTTTGGTGAGTAGGTCTGCCAAATCCTTCACCTCGGGTTCGCGAGCCGCATTTCGGATCTGAGTCTCGCCGCGCGCGAGAACTGCAGCCATCAGGACGTCTTCAGTCCCGGTCACAGTGATCCGGTCGAAGTGAATATTTGCTGCGAGCAATCCCTCTGGAGCGCGAGCTTCGACGTATCCGTGCGTCTGCTCGATTGTGGCGCCCAACTCCTCGAGCGCCGAGACGTGGAGATTAATCGGCCGCGCGCCAATGGCGCAGCCGCCCGGCATGGAAACTCTCGCGCACCCTGTCCGCGCGACGAGCGGTCCCAGGACGAGGCTCGATGCGCGCATCGTTTTTACTACCTCGTATGGAGCTTCCGGGCGGTCTAACGATCGTGCATCGACATGCACGCGGCCGTCTTTATTACAAACACGAGCGCCCGTATGGCTGAGGAGTTTTTTCATCGTGAGAATGTCTTTTACTTCCGGAATACGGCGCAGGGTTACGGGCTCATCCGTAAGAAGGCAGGCAGCGAGTGCGGGGAGTGCTGAGTTCTTGGAACCGCTGACGTGAGCTTCGCCGCTCAGAGGCGTTCCGCCGACAATCTTGAATTTGTCCATTAACCGCTAAAGGCGTGCTCCCAATCGAATCGGACTCATTCTCCAAGCGCAACGCGCAAACTGCCGTTTGCCGCAGCCAGTTGCGCCTCCGCGTCCGCGCGCGAAAGCTTGCGCTTGTGCATCAGAACAGCCGTACGCACGGCGCCTGCTTCACTCAGCAACCGCGATGCTTCATCATATGACACGCCTGCGATCGAGGAGATGATCCGCCGCGCGCGGTCAGTGAGTTTCTCGTTGCTCGGCTGCACGTTCACCATGAGGTTGCCGTATACGTATCCCAAACGAATCATCACACCGGTGCTCAGCAGATTCAGCACTAATTTGGTCGCCGTCCCGGCGCGCATTCTTGTGGAACCCGCAATGATTTCAGGGCCGGTAATTGGAGTGATTGGGATGTCTGCGGCTTGCGCGAGTTCAGAGTTCGACGTGCAACTCAGCCCGATGGTTAAAGCTCCCACAGAGCGAGCAAATTCGAGACCGCCCAGGACGTACGGAGTACGACCGCTGGCTGCGATCCCGACGAGTGTGTCTTGGCCGCTGAAGTCGTTTTCCTGCAAGTCTCTTTTTCCTTGCTCTGGATCGTCCTCCGCTTTCTCAATCGAATGACGCAAGGCGCGATCCCCACCCGCGATGAGCGCCTGAATCAGTTCGGGAGGCGTGTTGAAGGTCGGCGGGCATTCCGACGCGTCCAGCACTCCGAGACGGCCAGACGTCCCGGCCCCCATGTAGAACAGGCGTCCTCCCTGTTTGATCCGCTCCACTGTCGCGTCAATCGCTTCTGAGATATGAGGTATTTCACACGCTACGGCGAGCGCAACTTCCCGGTCGGCAGCACTGATGACCTGCAACATCTCTTGTGTCGTCAGGCTATCGATTGCGGCCGAAGCGGGATTTCGCGCTTCTGTAACCAAATCAGGGTCCATAAAGATTGGAAAAACAGAAAGGCCGAAGGGCTAATTTTACGCCCTCCGGCCTTCCAAAAAGCTTGGCTCAGTTATGTTACGCGCTGAAAGAACTGCCGCAGCCGCAGGTTGATTTCACATGCGGATTGTTGAACTTAAATCCGGATCCTTCCAGAGTCTCGACGTAATCTACTTCAGCGCCGTCCAGATACAGCATGCTCGCCTGATCGATAAACACCTTCAGACTCCCAAAGTGATATGTCTTATCGAGCATATTGGGCTGGTTCTCAAAAGCCATGGAATAGCTGAACCCCGAGCACCCCCCACCTACAACGGCTATACGTAGCCCGGCCGGCTTAGGCTCCTGCATATCCAAGATTTCGTTGACCTTGTTTACGGCCGTTTCCGTTAGCTGAATCATTCCAATCTCCTTAAAGCTGTGGATCTTTTCTTAGTTTACAACCAAAGACGCAGGTTGCGTGATAATAGACACTGTTGCTGCGCATTGGGCCTGCCAATATTCTGTAACCTGTTCAAACGGCAACACGTCCGCAGGGGTATATGAGCGGGCTGAGCGCAACTCTCCCATTCCCGGCGGCCACTGGTGAGGCAACTCGAGCGAAAACCAGATTGGACCATCGAACGACGGAAGAGGCGGCGCTAGTCCGGCGGGTACAGGCCGAAGACGAGTTAGCTTTCCGGGAAATCGTCGAGCGCTATCAGGCTAAGGTCTTCTCGATTATTTACGGCATTCTCCGGAATCGCAACGATGCGGAAGATATCGCGCAACAGGTATTCGCCAAGATTTATTTTTCGATCAAGAATTTCGACTTCCGCAGTTCACTGCTGACCTGGATTTACAAGATCACGGTCAACGAGTGCTACGACTATTTGCGGAAAAAGCGGGTCCGGAAGCTCGTTTACGAGAGCGATTTTTCGGCTGATGAATCGCTGCGGATGGAGAATACCGAACCGGCAACGGATCTGGCCCCGGCGGTCGATCAGCGGCTCGCGCAACACGATTTGATTTTGAAGCTGCTCTCCAAGATTTCTAAGGAGGACCGAGCGCTTATTTTGTTGAAAGAGGTCGAGGGCCACTCCGTTGAGGAGTTGTCTCGAATGACCGGTATGAACGAGAATACGATTAAGGTTAAGCTCTTTCGCGCGCGGCAAAAGTTGGTGAAGGCTGCACGGAGGCTGGAGAAAGCGCCTCTTGCGCCACCGGCATAATCATGAATAGAGTAGTTCCGGCTCGGCTTTTTTGAGATAGAGTTGATTAGAAGCGGGCATCAGATCCGCGACTTAGTTGGTCTTTTTGAGGGAAAACATGCACGCGCCCATTCGGGATCGTTTAGAAGACCTGCTTGCGGCAGCGCCGTCGCCGGCGCGATGGTCACGCGAGACTACAGAGCGTGACGGCAAGTCGATCAATGCACATCTATCGTCCTGCCCGGAGTGTTCGGCAGAATTGGAATCCATGAAAACGCAGTCAGTACTGTTGCATTCGCTTCGCGCGCCAGAAGACGGCCCAGAACCGGCTCCAGGGTTTTATGCCCGCGTCATCCAACGCGTCGAAGAAGGAGCGAGAGATTCCGTCTGGTCCGTTTTCGTTTACTCCCCGTTCGGGAAGCGACTCGGGTTTGCTTCTCTCGCTTTGGCGACTCTGCTTAGCTCCTACGTAATTGGACTGGAAGCGAAGGATGGGCATCTGGGGGGCAGTAACCAGGGAACCGTTGTTAGCAAGGCTTCGTTTTTTGGCGATCAGGCCCAGCAGCGCGATGCAGTCCTGGTGAACTTCGTCTCCTCGCAAGGATCTCTGCCATAAGCGTTTCTGCTACAACACGGGGGCCTAGAATGCGGCATACCGACGCAGGATGGTCAAACCCGAAAGTTCTCGCGATCATCGCGCTGGTCTTTCTGTGCGGCGCCGCGGTCGGGTCAGCCGTGACCAGACAGTATCTGCACTCGCGATTATTTCCGGCAGAACATGTGCGCCTTGACCGATTGAAAGCCGAACTGAACCTCACTCCGGAACAAGAGAAGGTAGTGACCAAGGAATTGGACGACTACGCAAAGTATTACCAGAACATCGAAGAACAGCGCGAAGACGTGGCCGACCTCGGCCGGGCGCGCATCCGCCAGGTCTTAAACGAAGAGCAGAAAAAGCGTTTCGACGAGCTCTTCAAGAACTGGCCGCACTGAGGTCAGGCATCGGCCTTTTTGACCGTTGCACACCCTTTCGCTCGCATCTTTTTCTCGAGAGCTGCCATTAGCCGAGCCTCCACCGCGGGTGGAACCTTCTGCGGCTCCATACCTTTGAATACCTTCAGGGTCTTCTCTGTTGTATTGCAAAGAACCCAACAGTTCGGGCATTCGTTCACATGCCGCTCCAACTCCTGGCGAAGCTTAGGGTCCAGACCTTCGTCGAGGAAATCGTTCAGTTCCTGCAGAAACTCCTTACAGGTAACCAAATGCATCGTCCCCCTTTCGTTTGAACTGCCGGGTCAGCTTCTCGCGAAGCTGCAGCCTGGCTCGTAGCAGACGGCTTTTCACCGCCGAAATAGACAGATTCAATGCCTCCGCAGTCTCCTCGATCGACAGTTCTTCGATGTCTCTCAAAACAAAAACGGTTCGATAAGCTGGCTTTAAACTTTGGACGGCTTGATCTAAGATTTCCGCCAGTTCGTCGCGAGAGTATTTCTGCTCCGGGTTCTCATCCCAAACGGCTACCTCGCGAACCATTTCGTCTTCGCCGGTGTCAATCGGCTCGTCTAAGGGAACGGTTTTGTCAGAACGCCGCTTGCGGAGCTTCATCAAGGCTTCGTTAACCGCGATCCTCACAAGCCATGTGTAAAAGCGCGAATTCCCTTGAAAATCATCAAGATGCGAGTAGGCCTTCAGAAACGTTTCTTGAAGAACATCTTCGGCATCTTCTTCGTTTTGAGTTATCTGCTTTGCCATCCGGAACACACGGCGGTCATACTGCGTGACGAGCTCGGAGAACGCATCAGCGTCGCCTGCCTTGGCACGGGCTACTAGCGCGGCTTCATCAAAACCCGGGGATACGGTCGAGGTACTCACGCGAAAAGCACACCTAGTCTATCAATCTCCTGTTTCTGGGCCGGGACTGGAGTTTCGATGCATCTGTTACCCTCGAATTAATCCAGAGAAATGAGCGATTTAACGGTTACTCTGCCAGACGGCAGCCGGCAAGCAGTTCCAAAAGGCACGCGACCGGCCGATATCGCTCAATCCATCAGCCCTCGTCTGGCGGCAGACGCGATCGTCGCGCGAGTGAATGGCGAGCTCTTTGACCTCACCCGGCCGCTCGATGGCGATGCCGAACTGCAGATTCTTACGACCAAGAATCCCGAAGCTCTCACGGTGTATCGTCACTCGACCTCGCACCTTTTGGCGGCGGCTGTGCTCGAGCTCTTTCCCGAAACCAAGCTGGGTATCGGCCCACCGACGGACACGGGCTTTTACTACGATTTCCAGCGGGAGACGAAGTTCACTCCCGAAGATCTTGAAGAGATCGAGGCGCGCATGCACGAGCTGCAGGCCAAGAATCTGCCTTTCGAACGAAAACTCACGTCGAAACAGGACGGACTCGAGAAGTATCGCGATGACTGGATGAAACGCGAGCTGATTGAGGAGCGCGCGGGGGATGTGTTCACCGAGTACACGCTCGGGCCTGATTTCATAGATTTTTGCCGGGGACCGCATGTTCCGTCGACGGAAAAGTTGAAGGTTTTCAAGCTGCTTTCCATTTCCGGCGCCTACTGGAAGGGCGATGAAAAGAATCCGCAGCTACAGCGAATCTATGGAACGGCGTTCTTTACAAAGAAGGAGCTGGATGAATATCTGCACCGGCTGGAAGAAGCTAAGAAGCGGGATCACCGAAAGCTGGGACAGGAGCTCGATTTATTCAGCATTCAGGAGCTCGCCGGCCCGGGTCTGATCTTTTTTCACCCGAAAGCCGGGGTGATCCGGAAAATCATCGAAGACTGGATGCGCGATCAGTACATGGAACGCGGCTATTCGCTGGTTTACACTCCTCACGTGGCGCGAAGCGATCTCTGGAAAACTTCGGGGCATTACAATTTCTATTCGGAAAACATGTTCAAACGGATGGAGCTGGACGATGCAGAATACCAGCTCAAACCGATGAATTGTCCGTTTCACATCCTGATTTACCGTGACCGGCTGCACAGTTACCGCGATCTGCCCGTGCGCTTGGGCGAGCTCGGCACGGTCTATCGGTATGAGCGCTCGGGCGTCATGCACGGGCTGTTTCGTGTCAGAGGTTTCACGCAAGACGATGCACATATTTTCTGCACTCCGGCGCAAATTGAAGACGAGGTGGTGAATTGCCTTCAGTTTGCTGTCGATACTCTGCGGACCTTTGGGTTTGAACAATACGAAGCCGAGCTATCGACTTGGGATAACGGCGCCAGCGGCAAGTATGACGGTGCTCGGGAAGAATGGGAGCTTGGTGAAAACGCGCTTAAGCGCGCAGCCGATCGCTTGAATCTGAGGGTGAAGATTTCGCCCGATGAGGCTGCGTTTTATGGACCTAAAATCGACGTGAAACTGGTTGACGCGATCGGACGTTTGTGGCAGCTCTCGACAGTTCAGTTTGATTTTACGCTGCCTCGGCGTTTCGGGCTGGAATATATCGCTGAAGACGGTAAATCGCACCAGCCACTAATGGTGCATCGCGCACTCTATGGCTCCATCGAGCGTTTTTTCGGCATTTTGATTGAACATTACGCTGGCGCTTTTCCGGTATGGCTGGCCCCCGTTCAAGCAACCGTGCTGCCTATTACCGACCGGCAAATTGCTTACGCAAGACAAGTGGAAAAGAAATTATCCGGCGCAGGCATTCGCGTCCACGTCGATGACCGGAATGAAAAGGTCAACTTCAAAATTCGGGAGGCGCAACTGCAAAAGATCCCATTTATGCTTGTCGTCGGCGACCGTGAAGCTCAGGCTGGGGAAGTCTCCGTGCGCAATCGCAAGCGCGGCGACCAGGGCGCCCAATCCATTGATGCCTTTCTGGGCAATCTTAGGAACCTGATCGAAACCAAGGCGATCAGCGAGTGAACAGTCGAAGTAATCGTCAACTATTCGCTCAGGCTTTGATTGGTGAAGACGGATTTCCCTCCGCTCCGCGCGAGCGGAAACGACCGCAGGCCCTTAAGTTCTTTCGGGTTCTCTTGATCCGTCCACAGGAACACCCTACCGGGACCGTTCCACAACGCCGCTAACGTCTCCGGACTTTCGAAGATATGGGGCGCATCCGGAAACTTCGCCCCAAACCAAAGGTTGCCGCTCGGTTCATGGAAGACGTGAACCTGGACGCCAGTATAAAAATTTAGCGTCGAGGCTTCGTGATACTCGCCGTCGATGACAATCACATCGCGCGGCCGATACTGTTTTCGAATCGCCTGCGCAAGGTTGTACGAAGACAGAATCGGTGAGAACGTGATAAAAGAAAAATGCACACACGCCAGTAACACGATCATCATTGCAGCGAGCGCAACATTGCCGGCAAACGGACGACCTCGCCGGCGGAATATCCAGTTCAGTCCGGTTCCGAGAAGCAGCCCCAGCGATACTCCCAAAAGCGGGCCGCGAAAAGCGCCCAGCGCTTGAGGCGTAAGATCCAGCACGTGCCCGAGCGAGAGATTGTACTCTTCTGGATTCTTCTTGAGCAGATCTGCCAAGTCCGCTCCGGGTGCGGGCCGCTGGGAAATAAACAAGAAAATCATCCCGGCGACAAATGCGAGCACGCCAAACACAAAGAGGACTGTTGAAGAAATCCTCCCCGCCCGGCGATGCAATTCGTCCGCTGACGAATGGGATTCGCGCGCGAGCCAACCGCCAACCAAGAGCGCCAGAGCGGGCAATGCGGGAATTGTGTAATACTCCTGTCGCGTCGAAAAGCTGAAGAAGCCTATAATGACGAGCGCCCATAAGAAAAAGAGCAGATTCGCGACGTTTCGCCGGTCCGTCTTAATTCCTGGCTGGCGAAGTTCGTGCCATTTTGCCAAGCCATTGCGAAGAGCTTGCGGAAGGAATGCAGCCCATGGAAAAAGCCACGCCAGAGTGAGGCCCCAAAAAATTCCAAGCGGAACCGTATCAAACCCCGGCGGCACGCGCTTACCAAGAAAGCGCATCAGGTGTTCATTAATGAAGTACAACCACAGAAAACCTGGAGCCTGGCCCTGAGCCGGATTTCGCGCTGCGGCAAGGATGTGCCATGGCGCTGCGATCGCCAGGAAGACGAGCAGGCTCGAAACGATGCGCATCTTGAACAGTTGGCGCAAATTCGCCGTCAGCAACAGCGCGAGTCCGATTGCTGCCCCCGGGAATATCAGTCCGATCAAACCTTTCGTCAACACATTCAGAGCGCACGTCGCGGCGAATCCCCAGCAAAGAAAGCGCGAGGGTCGTTCTTCTTCGAGCGCCCGCAGAAAAAAATAGTAGCCCAGGGTCAACCACAACGCGACCAGCGCTTCGGGAATCAGAAAGCGTGTGTAGACATACAACCCCAGTGAGGTGACTAGCCCTACTCCTCCATATAGGCCGCCCATCTCTCCATAAACATGCCGTCCCAACACGTAGGTTGCTAGAACCAGTGCGAGCACACCGAGCATGAGGGGCAAACGTGTGCTCCATTGGCTAACTCCGAAAACTTTGTAGCTCGCTGCTACCGTCCAATACATTAGGGGAGCCTTTTCCAGATAACGGATGCCGTCAGTGTGGATCGTCACCCAATCATTCCGCTGCGCCATTTCACGCGCCGCCTCAGCGTGGACCGAGTCGACGTCATCAAGTAGAGGAGGGCGCGAAAGACCGGTCATGTAGATGACGGCCCATAAGGCTAACAGCGTCAGTACGGAAATGCGCCAATCTGAAAACAGGCGCTTCGGACCGTTCGTCACCGAGCCCATGGGCTGGAATTGCTGCGTGATTCCCAATAGGATCAGGTGAGGAGAAGCACCCCGCAGCACACGAAAAGAATCGCGAACCAACGGCGGCGATCTACGTTTTCATGCAGGAAGAACTTGGCGGCGAAGGCGTTGGCCACAAACGTCAGCGCTGCTGTTGCCGGACCCATGAGGCTCAGGTCCGCCCAAGAGAGTCCGACGAGATTGCTGAAGAAAGCGATTGCCATGAAGGCTACGCCACCGAAGAAGACTCCGCTCGAAAGAGCCTGGGGGGTGAATGTAAATAGACGCCGATGACGGTGCACATCAGCGAGGTCGCCGATGCGGCGCATGGCGAGAGCAATCAGAACATCTCCAGCGGCAGCGCTGCAGATAGTAGTGCTGATGCAAAGCCAGACGTAGAAGGTTCTCACACGTGCTCCTCTGCGGTCTCCGATTCGGAGATATGCATGGGCGGTTTCTCGGTGCGCGAGGGACCTCCGGCAACTATCCCGACACCGAGGACGATGAAACCGACTCCAGCCCAGCGGTGCAGGCTGACATGCTCGTGCAGCCAAATGATCGAAAGGAGCACCATGACCACATAGCTGCCGGCGGTGGCAGGGAGAACGTAGCTCAGGTCGGCAAACGAGAGCGCAGTCATGTAGCTGAACATGAAAATTAGGAGCGAAAGGATTCCAAGAATAACGAAAGGATTGGCGAGCGCCGGTAACACTTTGGCGACATGATGAACATCGACAGGCCCGACCTGCTTCATGCCGCGCGAGAGGAAAGCGTCTCCGACTGCGCCGAAGATCACAATCCGTAGAATAACGATATACTTACGAAGGGTCAGGCGAGTTCTCCGGTTACGGAAACGTTAGAATTTATTACTCGCTTCCCGCACTGCTTTGGACCGCCTGGTCCAGAATTTGGGCCAGTTCGTTTCGCGAGTATTTCTGCTCCGGATTTTCATCCCAAACGGCAACCTCGCGGACCATTTCGTCTTCGCCAGTATCAATTGGCTCATCCAAGGGAACCGTCTTGCTGGAGGTACTCACACAGAAAACACACCCAGTCTAGCAGTGTTGGCTGTGCCTACAGCCCGGGAGTTTCGATTCATCTGTTAACCCTCGAATCAATCCATTCGAATTGAACCAGGCAATGAGCGCTCTTACCATCACTCTGCCCGATAGCAGCCGACAGAGCGTTCCAGAAGGCGACCGGCCGATATTCGTGTCCCAAGTCGCTCACCGCAGTGAGAAAGTAAACTTTAAGATACGGGAGGCACAGCTACAAAGATTCCTTTTATGCTTGTCGTTGGCGATCGTGAAGCCAAAGCGGTGAGCGAGTGATTTTCGTCGCTGCCGCGAGTGTTCTCCTCGCCGGGTCGATTTTCTACTGCGTTCTGGTCGTTGTGGCAGCCTTGAGAGAGGCTCGCGAGGCGCGGGTGCTCTGTGACAGTGATCCGCGCATAACCATATCCGTACTAAAGCCGCTAGCCGGATTGGACGAGGACCTGCGTGAGAATCTTGTCTCGTTCTTCGAGCAGGAGTACCGGGGTTTTGAGCTTATCTTCGCAGTGCGGCACGTGAGTGATCCCGCCGTACCCATTGTTCAATCGCTAATAGCGCGTTATCCGAATGTGCCCTGCCGTTTGCTTACCACCGGTGAGTCGCCGGACCCCAACGCGAAAGTTCACAGTCTCAGCGTGATGACTGCCGCGTCGTCTCATGAACTGCTGGTGATGAGTGATAGCGATATTCGAGTGGACCGCAAATTTCTCTCGCGAATTGCAAATGAGGCTGCGGCGAACTGGTACGATCTGGCAACTTGTCCCTACCGTGCTGTTCCGGGGCGCACGATCTGGTCGCGCCTCGAAGCCACTGGAATGAACACCGAGTTTTGGGGCGGAGCGCTCGCAGCCAAGCTTACGGAAGGTGTCCGCTTTGCCATTGGTCCCACGATTATCGCCCGCCGCGAAGTCATTGCTGCGATCCCTTGGAAAACGCTTGGCGGATATCTTGCCGAAGATTTTGTGCTCGGCCAGCGCGCTTCCGAGAAGGGTTTTCGCGTTAATCTCTCGCATTGCGTTGTGGAGCACCGCCTCAGAAGCGACACGTTGCACGATAACTTGTTACACCGCTTGAGATGGGCTCGCAGCACGCGGCGCTCAAGGCGCTGGGGCTACATCGGCCAAGTGTTCACTCATCCGCTGCCGGTGGCCTTCTTGGCCTGCTTGGGTCACTTTTCGTTTTGGCCGCTGATTTTCGTAATATGCCTACTTCGCTCGGCAGCAGCTTGGGCTGTCTCTAAAAAGGTCCTCCACACGCGGGTGGCATGGCATCTGCTTCCGTTCCAGGACCTGGCTGGTTTCGCGTTCTGGATTGCGGGCTTCTTCGGAAATTCGATCGAATGGCGCGGTCAGCAATACCTGCTGAATCGCGATGGAACTGTCGAGCAGAGCGCCGCGAGTTAGTCCTTCTTCTTGCGCTCTTTGTCTACTTCCTCGCGCACTTCTTCGGGCGGCGGTGTTTCGTTAATGGCGTAGTAGCCTTCTAACGTCGCATTTGAATCGGCAGCTTCCTCCAAACTACGCGCCGTATGCTCAGCGAGATGCGGGCTCTCCACCATATTTTCGGGTTTTTCGTGTTCTTCTTGCTTTGGCATTGCTATCTGCTACCTTCCTTTCCTTGGCTGTGTGGAAGCACGGTCTGCGAGTCTGACCTCTACACCTAGACTTGCAGCAATCAGCCTGCCGTCCTGGACCTCAAATGGAGGACTTTCCAACTCAAAGATCCAGGCCTTCACCCGGTATGGGTCAATCACCCAGACGCACGGCACACCCATTTCCTGGGTAATCGCTTACTGACGCGATCACCCGGTGCCATCGATCCTCCGGCGAAAGCACTTCCACGCAGAGCAGCGGCGGCTTGCTGACCCCAAAAGCCGCCAAAGAGTGTGAGAATAGCTGCGCCTCCGACGATTCCACGCATCCGTGCTTTTAGTAAGCATAGAACAATTTCTCGCACCCCCTCGCGGCGATCCCGAGAAATCAGCAGTCGCTTGCCATTCTATGGTCAGAACAGCGGCTCCGCAAACACGCCTATATTCCTATCACAGACATAGACGGACGTTGCCTGACAAGCAAGTCAACCCTGACTATTATGAACTTAAAGCAAGCAGCGTTTGAGCTGGCCCAGAGACGAGTGGGCGGCGGTTCCATTCGGGCCAAACAGCCGCAAGATGCCGCGCGGTAAAGAAAGACATCAACTTTGTCATCAAGCACTGTAACAACGTCTCCCGCGCCTGCCAGAGAACCCATCGCCCCCTGGTGGCACACTCTGCTCGTATTGCTGCCAATCGCGATCGGTTCCGTCGCGAGTTGGTATCAGCACGGGTTGCCAAACGCTCATATACCTGGCCTCAGCTCGCGGCTCTCGAGCTTTGTGACCGTTCTGGCTGAAGAGTGGCTGGTGATCCTTGTGATCTGGCTTGGTCTCAGGCACCGAGGCATTCCGCTAAGCAGGTTAATCGGGGGACGCTGGCAGACCCGCAGGGATTTTTTCAGAGATTTGGGACTCGCGATTACTTTTTTAGTTCTGACCGTACCACTTGTGGGATTCCTGGCCCATCTCGTTGGCGGGAATGCCGCCGGAAGTCTCGCCAACACTCCGAGGACACTCCCCGAGCTTGTGATCTTTCTTGTACTGGCTATAAGCGGCGGCTTTGGTGAAGAAGTTACCTTCCGTGGATATTTGACCAGACAGCTCACGACTTGGACTGGTAGCAGTGTGTTCGGCGTTATCGCTCAAGGAGTGCTCTTTGGCCTCGCGCACGGATACTATGGGCGAGTCATGGTGGTCATCATGCTTCATGGTTCATTCTTAGGTCTGCTTGCCCACTGGCGTAAGAGCTTGCGTCCGGGGATGATCGCCCATGGAGTCGAGGATGTGATCGGGGGCATTGCCGCGTTCTTCTCGTAAAGTTGGGATGATTGGTCGCCGATCAACCAGTTGAATAGCGCCATAGCAGATCAATATCGATGGTGGGCTTTGTAAGCGAAAATCGGCATTCACTTGTCCGTGTACCGCGCCAAAGATAGAAGCGACAGCCGCGGGCTTGGCATCGGTGCAAAGCTACTCGCACAGGCCGAATCTGAATAAGCAGTCGCGGACACCGGACATTTCGTCTTCGGGTGGTCAAGTCGAATATTCGGGCCCTTCAATTCCATAAAAGTCAGGGCTGGAAGTTCAGCATGAGTTTCCGCATGAAGAATTCGGCCATGCAATGTTTGAAATGAATATCTGCAGCAGCTTCGGCTCGCTAAAAGGCGGGTGATGAGTTGCAATCCGACCAGCAGGCCGCCCACTGTGCTTCCGACGGCATTGATAGTGCTGGCGCGTGCGGGCACCAGAAGAATGCTGAGCGATTGAGGCATCGGGCTGCCGATTGACGGCGGTAAGGTCGCCGTTGATAGCCAGCTGAGTACAGTGATTTTCTGGATCGAAGCTAAAACGCAGACAAGTTCCGATTTGCCCGTAAGCCTGGCACAACTCGGAAACTGAAACTTCAGGATTCGTAAACGCTTCACGACTAACGCGGATCTGTCCCTCTGTCCGAGACTCGGGCAGGACGTTTCCTGTGGTTCTCTAGGGCAGTCCTTATTGCCGTTGCGCTAAATGAGACGATGTTGGTTTCACTTCGATTCGAAAACGCCAACCTCGGAGGAAGCGCATGCCGAGCCCCGATCTAAGAGAGACGTCGTTTATGTATTTGCCCGTTCTGACCGGTCTTTTCACAGCGACTCTGCTGACCGCGAACGTTCTTAATTGCAAGATCATTCGCGTTGGGCTGCTGCCGATGACCGGCGGCTTGATTGTGTTCCCTCTGGTGCCTTTGCTCGGAGACGTTGTTACCGAAGTCTACGGTTATGCCAAGTCACGGCAAGTGATCTGGACTGCTTTGGCATCCTTAATTTTATTAGTAGTGATGATCTCGGTATGCGGTGCCCTGCCGGCCGACCCTTTGTGGCGCAATCAGGCCGCCTATGCCGCAATTCTAGGGACTGTTCCGCGCATTGGGTTTGCGTCACTTACGTCGTATTTTGTTGGCGAGTTCTTACATTCGTTTGTACTGGCGAAGTATAAGGTCCGGACCGCGGGGAAGTTGATGTCCGTGCGATTCGCCGTCTCAACCGCGTGTGGTCAGGCGGCCGACAGCGTCACATTTGTGGCGCTGGCATTTGCGGGAACGTTGCCTTGGCGTCAGATGCTCGAGGTCTCATTTTCTGGATGGGCGATTATTTTCATCTGCCAGATCGCGGCCCTGCCGTTGAGCGTTCGCGCGGCGAGGGCGTTGAAGCGAATCGAAGGCATTGATTACTTCGATGTGGATACAGACTTCAATCCGCTCCACTTTCTGTCGGGCAGCCAGTTACGCGGGAAGACTCGGAAATAGCGATCGGACCTTCGCTGAAGCAAATTCCTTAAAAATCCGAACGGGTCGTGGGGTATAACGATTTCCCAAGTGAACCAGTGAGAGATGAAAAATTGGGAAATGCCACTTCGGCATGATTTCGACGAGTCGGCCGGATCGAATCAGCTCCGGCTGAACGATGGGAGGAAAGTCACAAATGCCAGCGCCAGAGAGCAGTGCCGTGGCTAGACCGTTGTATTCGTTGATTGATAGAAATGGTTTGAAGGTGATTGTTGTTGTGTCGCGTCGATTGATGTGGGTGAATTTCCAAGTGTTCTCAGGCTTCCAGAAGGAGAATGCCAGGAGCCGGTGATTCAGCAATTCCTGCGGGGTTTTCGGCATGTCAAACTTTTTGACATATGCAGGGGCGGCAACGAGTAAGTGCCGGTAGGTTAGTATTTTTATTGCCACTAAAGAAGAATCGTGAAGGGTTTCATCAACTCTGAAAGCGAGGTCGATACCTTCAGCGATTTGGTCGACAATCCGTTCCGTGACAAAAGCCTGAATTCGTACATTCGGGTAAGTTTCTTGGAACGCAACGACAACCGGCGCTAGTAGCGAATCTGAGATACTCGGCGGAGCCGAAATTCGCAAAGTCCCGGAAACGTTCGACAGATGATTGGAAGCAATATTTGCTATGGCATCGTTGATCTCGGCGCTGCGCCGTGCATGTTCGAGAACTTCTGAACCGACGCCGGTCACTCTCAGGCTGCGCGTGGATCTCTCGAGCAGGCGAACACCGAGTTCGCGTTCAAGCTCCGCAACACGACGGCTGACCGTCGATGTCGGCATTTTTAAGAGTCTTGCAGCTTTCGAAAAGCTGCTTGACTCAATCACTTGAGCAAAGATGATCAGCGAATTCAGATCTGGCATTGGATTTTGCGGCCCCAAAGACACCATTTTCAGGCACGCGGAAGCTCCCCTTCGATAGGCTAAACCGGCCCGTAGCTTGCTTGCGGGCGCCGTCGATTTCAATCGGGCCTATTGCCAGGGACTAGAGTCTGTTCGATGCGGCGATCGGGCAGCAGCCACATGATGGGCACGATCACCAAACAGGCTATCGCGCCCCAAGGTTGCACGAATGCGAGAGCGACAGAAATGACATAGAAAAGCAACGACACCGCGCCTTTGTGATCACTCCCTATAGAAGAGGCGAGCAGCGAGTCTTTACCGTGGTGGGCGATCAGCGCGCGAGTCAGAACGAAGTAGGCGATGGCGGCGAACAGCATATCGCCGGCGTACAAAGCGAGCGGCCAAGGAGCGAGCGGCGCCGCTCCCACCCAAGCCGTCGTAAATGGGATTAACGAGAGCCAGAAGAGTAGATTCAAGTTCGCCCATAGGATGCCGCCTGCGACATGTTGGGTTGCTTGCAGCAGATGATGATGGTTGTTCCAATAGATCCCTATGTAGACGTAACTCAGCAGATAGCTGAGAAAGACAGTTGCCAAAGGGCGCAGGGATGAAAGATCGGAACCATGCGGGACGGGAAGCTGCAGGACCATGATCGTGATGATGATGGCCAAAACGCCATCACTGAACGCTTCAAGTCGTCCCTTTGACATCGTCGTGGTTTACAGTCGCGTGTCGCTGCGAATTGTTCAAACGAATTTCGCGGGCAATTTCATCGTCACGATCAAGACTCGCGCGCTCCCATTTCGCAAGATCCGCGGCCGCCGAATAGGTTTCCTGCAGAAACTCAAGAACGCTATCGGCGGGATCGGCAGCCTTCCGGGCGTCGTCATAATCCAAAATAAATTCGCCCATCTTTACATCGAACCTGCCCAAACCGCGCAAGGTGGTTTTATCAAGCCCCGCAGGCACGGGAGCAGCATAGGAGTAAAACGCGGCGCGGCCATATCCTCCGTTTCCGGGCCAAAAGCCAGCACTAATTACCTCATGCGAGTAGGCTTCGCCCTGAATGCGATCCGCCCCAACGCGCGCTGGCGCCCTTTTCCCGTTGAAACGGGTCACCGCCATGTCGAACGACCCCCAGAAAAAATGTACAGGGCTGATCTTGCCTAAGAAGTTGGTGGAAAAACGCTTAAGCAGGGTATCGGATATTCTAAGCACATTCCAAAAGCGCCCTGCCGCGTCGGCGTCATAGCGATGGTGCATGGTGTCGCGATCGCAACGAATCGGATTTGAGACTTCAACGGGAGTCGGATTGATTTTTGCCGAGATCCCCAATGAAGCGAGTGCTTGAGTGAACTCAGCAAAGAACGTCGCGACCGCCACAGACCGGAGTGGAATGCGGCGAATTTCGCCCCGGCTAGTGCGGCATACGACTTCATGCGAGATGAAATCGAACTCGACATCCAGCACGATGCCGTTGTCGGCGGGCATCGCTGAGGTTGTGAGCCCCCGCGCTGTCAAGTAAAAGGTCGTGTTCCACCAGTGATTTTGCGTCGGCGTCAGCGCGAGTCGTGTTTTTCCCACGATCTGGGTACACATGTGGAGCGTTTCAGCAGTTTCCTTCCACTGCTCCCAGTCGAGTTCCGGCCATTCTCCCAAATCCGGTACGGTATTCACGACTCCTCCTGACTTGTCGTTTTGAAGTGTTGTCACTTTACGGAAGAACTACGATTTTCCCGCCAGCTTGGTTGGTTTCCATGGCGCGGTGTGCCTCGACGATTTCATCTAGAGGATAGACTTTGCCAATCTGCACGGGAAGTTCTCCGCTTTCGATCTGGTTGACGAGATCCTGGAACGGCATGCTCATGAAGTCGGAGACTCCGCCAGTATAGGTGGTCAGGCAAACGGCTGTGGGAATCACTTCCATTGGTGCGAAATTCTCGAAAGACCATTTATTACCAACCATTCCAGTCATACACGCAATACCGCCTTGCCGCGCGCATTGAAGAGAATCGCCTAGCGAAGTTACACCGACCAACTCAAGAACCTTGTCCACACCATCGGGAAATTTGGTTCGGACTTCGCTTGCAAGCGCGCCCGAATCGAGGAAAACGTGCTCAACGCCCGCGCTTCGAAGCAGTGGCTCCCGAATCTGAGTACGGGTCGTACCTGCTACGGTTGCGCCAAACCTTTTTGCGATACTTGCGGCGGCTAGCCCCACGGAGGTGGTTCCGCCGCGGACCAATAAACTTTCGCCCTTCTTCAGTGCCAACGACTTGAAGAGCGATCCCCAAGCTGTTTGGAGCATCTCTGGGATGGCTGCAAGCGTTTCCCAAGGGAGCTTGGTCCGAATCACCCGAACCTGATTGACGGGTACACACGTGTACTCGGCGTAGCTTCCGTCGAACTGGCGTCCCATGCCACCCATGACCGTGGCGACCATCTCGCCTTCGCGAAATTCCCCGCCCGGTGAGTTCTTAACTAGTCCCACGGCTTCGATGCCGAGCACGCGGGGGAACTTGACGCTGGGTGATAAACCTAAGCGCGTAAACAGTTCCGAGCGATTCAGTCCGAACCCTTTCACTCGAATGAGGACTTGGCCGGCCTGCGGAACAGGAATTGGACGCGTTTCCAACCGCAGTGCCTCCGGTCCACCGGGAGAATGCAATACGGCAGCTTTCATGGAATTCGTGTCGTCTCGCCTTTCGCGATTCCGGCAAGATTAACTTCGCAGTGAAGCGATTCGGCAGGGAGCACAATTCACCGCTGCTTCGGAGGACTGGTCGGCGAGAAACTGTAGCGCGCGATCTTCCATGACCCCGTATCGTCCTGCTTAAAAATAAATAGCTCCTGATTCCCTTCGTGACTAACGGCACCTGTCGAGTGCTCGGTTGTAGTCCCCGCTGAGTTAGTGCGCGCAAAGGCCCATCCGGGGCTAAGTTGGACGATCTCCACAATCGTGAATTTCACGTTCAATCTGATCTTATTGAAAACTGCATCGTATGCCTGTCGAACGGCCGTAGCGCCTACGGCCGATTCACTGTACGGCGGCATGAAAACTCCGTCGTCCGCGTAGAGTTTCATCACCGCCTCGGTGCTCGAGGCATTGAGGGCGTCGTTATAGTCTGCTAATAGCGCGGTAATTCTTTCGTTCGCAATCATCGTTTTCCTGAGATTCGTCTGCCCTACTATAGACCTCGCGGTGTTGCTCAACTAGTGGCGCGAATCGGAAAACTTTGTGCAGGATTTGGGAAAATCGCCGTCTTCCCGATTCGCAGTGAACATTTGCTTGATGTTACGGCCTCACGCCACCGACCGCCGGGATTGTTGCAAATTTGGAATGCTCATTTCCGGTGTTGCCACCTAGTGCATCTGCGGCTTGTCGAATAGATTGTGTTTGACGAGCCTGCATTCGGTATTGCTCAAAGCGGAGCAATCAGGCGCTGTGAAACATGGTGAAAGACTTTCAATCTGTAGACCCACATAACAGGAAGACGGTTGACCATTCTGCGATATTGCACAAGGCAACGCGCGTCTTCTTTGCGAAAGGCCTGGATGAAACATCGATCGGCGACTTAGCACGAGCGGCGGGCGTAAGCACAAGCACCCTGTATAAGTGCATTGGGACGAAGCAGGACATTTTTTGCGCGGCGGTGCAGGAAATCGCGGAGCGCGAGTTCGTACTTGCGCAAGAGCCTCTGCGGACCTCAGCAAGCGGACGAGAGGCCATTACCGGCTTGCTTGAAGAGAACGTTCGGTTGTGCCTACATGGCCCGGCGGCTTTCAGTTGTCTATTTACGTTCAATTTACTGACTGCTTCTATGCCTTGTGCGCGATTGCACGCGATGTTGCTTGACAGGCGCCGAACGGTCATGAAGCAGGTAAGAACCAGACTCGCGCAATCAGTAAGAGAAACGGAGCTTTCAACGGAAGTCAATGTCGCGATTGTGGCGCAACTTTGCGTTGCGGTTCTAAGCGGTCTTTCCTTTCGAGCAAGAGATGGAGTGCCTGCGAGCACGTTACTTAGCTGCATTGAGCTCTTTGTTGACGGAATCGGCTTCCGCGATGATTGGCGCCCACCGAAGAAATAGTAAGGAGCAAATTAGATGAAGGCAGTTGTTATTCGCGCCTATGGCGCACCCCAGGTATTGAAATTCGAAGAGTCACCCGATCCTCGCATCGCGTCGGGCGAAGTGTTGATTCAAGTCGTCGCAACAAGCGTGAACCCATTCGACGTAAAGGTGCGCTCCGGGGAGATGAAGGATTTCGTCCCATTGACCTTCCCGGCCATTTTAGGGTTAGATGTCTCGGGCGTTGTTCAGGAGATTGGACCCGGCGTCACTAGGTTTGCTATCGGCGACAAAGTGTTTGCACACGCTTCGCAAACCTACGCCGCGCTCTGCGCCGTAAAAGCTGTCCATTTGGCGAAGATCCCAAACGGCATAGACGTCGCGGAAGCAGCTGCGCTGCCCACCGTAACTACAACCGGTGCGCAGCTGGCAGACTTGGCTCTTACCGCCAACGCTACCGGAACTGTACTGGTAACGGGAGCCGTCGGCAACGTAGGCCGCTCTGCTGTTTATCGGGCGAAGCACCACGGCGCGTTCGTTATTGCGGGAGTGTTGAGCAGACAGATGGAAGAGGCCGAAACGCTCGGTGCAGACGACATTCTCCCCCTGGACAACGAAAACTCATTAGAGTCACTGGCATCTCTGGACGCGGTTGCGGATACGGTAGCCGGCGCAGTGGCGGACAAGCTGATTCGAAAAGTGAAAGATGGCGGTGTCTTTGCCAGCGTTTTACGGACGCCACGCACCGCACCAGAGTTTCCGCGCGTACGTGCCGAATACATGCAAGTAAAACCGGCGCCGGAGATGCTGCTCGAGATGGCCGAGGCCGTGCGCGCTAGGAACCTAAGAATCCCTTTAGGGCAGCGGTTTGCGCTTGGGGACGCAGATAAGGCTCACTCGGCTGTCGAGAAACATACAGCGGGTAAGACCGTATTATTGCCCTGACGGCATAAACAATCAAAATTCAGCTCATTGTCACAAACAAAAGGAGAGTTTAAGTGCGTAATTTATTACATGCCGTGTGCATAGCTGCCGTCTTCAGCGTCGGCAGTCTTGCCCAATCCACGCAGACATCGGAAGGACTTAAGCAATACGTGCCGGTCTTGCCGTCTGTTCGTAAGGGCTTCTGGGATGTTGATCCTAAGTTGGGGTACGCGATGAAACCTGTCGGAGGCGGCATGTACGTCATTACTGACGATATGTGGCAATCGGCTTTCCTCGTCACAGAAGACGGCGTCATTGTTTTCGATGCGCCCGAAACGTTCGGAGCGAAGATCCCGAAGGCCGTGGCGAGCGTTACCAATCAGCCGATTAAATATCTCATCTACTCACACATACATCGAGATCATATCGGCGGGGCTACTGTATTCAGAAACCTCAAGGGGGTAAAGATCGTCGCTTTGCAGGCCGTTAGTGAGTTTCTCAAAACGCAGAACGATTTGGAGCGCCCGGTCCCCGATGAGACATTCACGGCGGATCGCACCATCAAACTTGGCGGAAAAACAGTTCAGTTGTCGCGACATTTCTACCATTCGAATGAAGGCGATCTGTTTATCTATGTGCCCGAGGCTGAATTCATGATGGCGGTGGATTGCGTGACGCCGGGTTACATACCCTTCTCCGGGTTTGATATCACGACCAACTTCGATCAATACCTGAAGGTATTCGATGAGCTAATGGCGTATGACTTCACAACGTTCGTCGGCGGGCATTTGACTCAGATCGGCGGCAAACAGGACGTGCAGGACACCAAGGACTTCACCATGGATGTTTACCAGACCGTTAAGCGCATTCACAATGGCGTGGATCAGCAGGCCGTTGTCGCCGAAGCGGCCAAGACGATAGGCTACGACAATAAATTTCTACTCTTCCGGGTCATACTCGATAAGGTGACCGACGAAGCTGTGGCGGAATTGAAGCCCCGTTGGATTAACCGGCTGGCCGGCGTAGATGTCTGGCTGGAGACCCAGGTGCGCTCCGCCCTCATTTACGTGCGTTGGGACGATAAAAAGTAATTGCCGGACGAAATACGTCTCAGAGAAGCGGTCATGAGGAGGATAAATGCAAAGTAGCCAGCGTGGAATTGATCCGACGACGAAACCGAATAGTACTGGGTGTGTGGAGTGTTTGGCCTCCGGGGGATGGTGGTTTCATCTCCGGAGATGTGCAATGTGCGGGCATATCGGATGTTGCGATAGCTCTCCTCACCAGCACGCCTCGAATCACGCGAGAGAAACGGGGCACCCCATCATAACGAGCTTCGAGCCCGGGGAAGATTGGTTTTACGACTACGAACAGGAACAAGAGGTAGAGGGGGTTGAATTGCCACCGCCTCATTCCCATCCTTCAAATCAGCCCGCACCCGGACCGGCGGGCAAAGTACCGCGAAACTGGATGTCTTTGCTGAATACATGAGCTTTAGCGGGAGAGGAGAAGTCGTACTCGAGCAATTCCTGTAAGACTTCATCAAAAGCGAGGAACTGCAGGTCTGCGCCGCAGCCGGACTTTGCTCCTGCCTTCATCTAAGAACGGCAAATGCCGCACCTTCTGAGCGCTCGCTTGTTTTCGCGCGGGTTGCAGGTCGGTTCCGGATGGCTTCTGTGTATGACGTATACGAATGTCGAGAGCTGGGTCCGAATAGATCCGCCCTGACGGCCCAGTGTTTAGTTTCCGAGTTGATCCTGGGTCGTCGGCAACTCGTCAATTGGGGCCGCCACAGGTCCGAGCCCCAACTTCCTGTTTGCCCGTGACGCAGCCAACTGCCCGGAGCCCATCACTGATCAGTGAGGCATGCCCGCAGTTTTCGTGCAGCAGGATGTTGTAGATTTTGTCCACCACACGCATTGGGTTCGAATAAGTTCGATTCGGGTTGCTGCTGCAGACCCTGATTTGTCGGCTGGGTTGTCAACCATGTCCGCCCTCACTTGCGCCTGCTCCGCGCAGTAATCGTCCCAGGCTCGCTCAGACAGTTCGAAGTGTCTAAGCGACTGCGGGCCGAACAGGTCCTGCCTGGCTTCGATGCTTCTTCTAATCGCAGCGCGAAAGGCCTCGAGATGAGTCTCGGATAGAGCCATCACTGCTTCATAACACTCGTCCACAGCCACGGAAGTTTCCGCGTTCGGGCAGTCGCCCTTGGCGGCGCGATCCATCTCTGCGGTAAACGCCCTTTTCGCCTCGGCGCGAATCGGTGCAAGAGAAGGACGAATTGATTGCTGGCCTGCCGCGCCTTCGCACAATGACACTGAGAGCACAGCAACAAACAAAGAAAGCTTGATACCCTACCCAAAGGATCTCACCGTAAAGCAATACATCGGGCATCGCGTAGTTCTAGTGAGTTCCACACCATGGTCGGCAATCCAGGAGCAATCCGGACAGAGCACATCTCCGAGATGCCGACTATACGCCCGCGTGAAATCTGGTGGCGGCATTTCGCAGTTGCGGGGCTTCCGGAGCTGTGGAGTTCGGTATCTACGCCCGAATTATCCGACCCAGATATCGTGCACCATGGACCCTCAATGCGGGCCGAAAGACTTTCGCTTTAGCTGCAGTGGCATTCGTGGTTGCTTTCGCCATTCTGACCTGCAGCGTCCATTTCGCGAGTCTTACCGTTGGTCGCCAGCTCGCCCCCACAGCCTCTCCACTCTTGCACCGCCAGCTCTCATTTGGAGAGTGGCCTAGCCTCGCGCTGTGCGCGGACTTGCTGGCTTGGGACTTCTTTCTGGGAATGTCGCTGATGATGGCTGCACAGGTTTTTAAAAGCGCAGGACTGAAAGACGGTGTCCGCTGGAGCATGATCCTGGCGGGGACGCTCTGTCTGGCCGGCACTCGCGGTCCTGCGACCGGCCAGCTTCATATCCAATATTTCGGGATTGCGGGTTACAGCTGCGCTCTCCCGGTTGTTTGTACTCTGCTAGCGATTCTCTTTCGAGCAGAGCGGGACTCTCAGCCGAACTAATTGCCTGGTTTCTGAACAGGCCATTGGCGCGGATTGGATGACCGAACAGCGCTTGACGGCTCGTTGGTATGCCCGTTAAATTTGTGCAATCCGGGAGTCGAGACATCGAGTTGACGAAAAACGCACTTACAGCCAAGTTGGCGCGCGGAGCACCGGGGACACTCTAATCGGCCTAGGTCGTGGAGCGCCTACGTCGTATGGACCGAAAATTGGAAGGCGATCGAAATCAGAGGCAGTTTCGTTTACGCGGGTTGAGTGGCGACATGAAGTAGCGAGATGCCCAAAGCAGAATTCGCGACAACACGAGCTATTCGATTCGTAAGGTCATTATGGGATCGACACGGGTGGCGCGACGCGCCGGAATGTAGCAGGCCGCAAGCGCCACGATTACGAGCATTGCAGCGGCCATTCCGAGGGCCAGTGGATCGGTTGACCTCACGCCAAAGAGCAAGCTGGCCATAAACCGGGTAAGCGCTAGCGCGGCAACCAGTCCGAGTGTCAGACCGAGCGCGGCGAGGCGGCCGCCTTCGATGAACACTTGTTTAAAGACATCTTCAGGCAACGCTCCGAGCGCCAGGCGAATACCGAATTCACGCGTGCGCTGAGTCACGGCATAGGCCATCACCCCATACACACCAACCGCTGATAGCAACAGTGCCAGGGTCGCAAACGCAACCAGAAGGAAGAGATTCAACCGGGGCTGGGCGACGGAGCTCGAAACAAGCTGATCCATGGTGGCGACGTTGTAGAGCGGGAGTTCCTTATCGAGTGCCGAGACCTGCTCGCGGATGGCGCTGGTCATGCTGGCCGGGTCGAGCGAAGTGCGCACAGCGAGGGTCATATCGCGAGGCGAATAGACCCCGTATAGCGGCTGCCCGTGGGGACAGTAGAGCTGCTCCCGCCCTTCGCGGTCCAACCCATAGTGCTTCACGTGCCCCACCACGCCCACAATCGTGCGCCAGCGGGGCGCCAATGGCTGAACGTTGGGTATAACATCGAGCGCCACGTGCTTGCCGATGGCATCTCCATGAGGCCAGAAGCGCTGCGCGAAATTTTCATCCACCACGACAACAAGTGGCGCACGCGCGTCGTCACTTTCATTCAGCAACCTGCCCCGAACGAGCGGAATCTGCAGGGTCTGAAAGTAGCCAGCCGTGGTCGCGCGCTGATCAATCTCCATGTACGGCAAATTGCGCAATGCTGGAAGTCTTTGGATATCTGGAATTGAGGTGTTTTCAAAGAATACCGAGCCGGAATTATACGAGTCCGTGAGCGGCATTTGTGAAATGGCGCCGGCCGACTGGATTCCGGGGAGGCTGCCTATGCGGGCCATCAGCTCCGTGTAGAAGTGCCGAACCGGCGGCCCGTCCGGATAGGTCTTTTCGGGCAGCGAAAGCTCCAATGTGAGCAAGCGTTTTGTCTGGAAACCCGGAGAAACGTCAAGCAATCGGTTAAAGCTTCGAATCAAGAGGCCCGCGCCAACTAGCAGCAGCACTGCCATAGCAAGCTCTGAAACGACAAGCAGCGCGCGCACACGTCGGCTTCCTTCCGAGGCCGACATACCGCGGCCTGCTTCGTTGAGCGTTTCGCGCAAATCGGTGCGTGCCATGTGCCAGACTGGCGCCAGACCGAAGAACAGACCTGTGAGCAGGGAAATACCGAACGTGAACGCAAGCACCTGAGGGTCGATAGATACTTCGTCCATACGCGGTATATTCGACGGAACAATCGTGAGGATCGCTTTGATACCACAAAAAGCGAGCACCAGTCCCAGCAGGCCACCCGACACAGCCAGAATCAAACTCTCGGTCAGCAATTGCCGCGCGAGCCGGCCGCGCCCGGCGCCGAGCGCAGCACGGAGGGCAAGCTCCTTCCCTCGTGAAGAAGCATTGGCGAGCAGAAGGTTTGCAACGTTAACGCAGGCAATGAGAAGCACGAATGCGACGGCCCCCAGGAGCACATACAGGGCCGGACGAAGCCGAGCCACTATTTGCTGTTTCACCGGTACCATGTACATGCCGAAATTCTTCTCGTCCCGTCCGTAATTACTGGGATACGCCCGCCGAAGATCGCTGGCGATGTCGCGGAGCGCTGTCGCGGCCTGCAAGAAGTTCACGCCCGGCTTCAAACGCGCGATGACCTGCAGGTAATGCGAGCCACGGTCTTGCGGTCTCATGCGATCGAGCCCAAGCGGAAGCCACAGATCCTGTTTGGCGCCGAATGAAAACTGCTTTGGCAGAACGCCCGCCACTAAGTACTTCTCGCCATCGAGGCGAATCGATTTGCCTACAACACTCGGATCAGCCCCAAATTGCGCTTGCCAAAGCGCGTAGCTCAGGAGCACAAAATGGGAGTTGCCGGGCTGGTCCTCGTCGGCCCTGAAGCTGCGGCCAAGGACGGGCGCAACGCCAAGCAGCGGAAGTACGCTCGCCGTGACGCTGGCTGACTTAACCCGTACAGGTCGTGCATTCGCTAACGTAAGGTTCGCTGTGCCCCCAAAACTACATGCCGCAATCTGAGAGAACACTTCGTTGTGATTGAGTAAGTCCCAGTATTCGGGTTCGGAGATCCAGTTCTGCGGGATGCCGTCCTTCTCGAACTTGCCCCAAATATCGACGAGCGAATTAGAATCTTGGTACGCAAGTGGGCGCAGAAGGACCGCGTTGACTACACTGAAAATAGCCGTGTTAGCGCCGATCCCCAGCCCTAGCGTGAGCACCGCGACCGCCGTGAAAGCCGGCGCCTTCGCGAGCATTCGTAGCCCCCATCGAAAGTCCTGCCATAGCGTTTGCATAATTTGCATAATAAGACCTCGAAGGCGCCACCAAGTGCAGATGTCGTTCCAAACTCGGTTAGGCAGCAGTCTCTGTAGATATGTCCGCAAGTCAATCAGTCGGCCGCAGGTGTCTCGGAATCGTCCGGTTGCGGAAAAAATCGTCCCGCAATCGGACAACGGGCGGCGCATAGAGCCTTGAGCACCGTTTGTTCTGTCATACCGATGTCGAAAGAGCGCTTGGCCCCTCGGTTGCCTGCTGAAGTCAATCAGGATGCGAGTTCCTGTCTGTTTCACCGCCGCCGTGGTATTCGGTGTGTGCGCCGGTTGCTCCCGTTCCGCTTCCCAAGCGGCGGTACAACAGGAACCAGTAACATTCTCCAGCGGCGACGCGACACTCGCGGGCACACTCTTTCTTCCCGGCACGCCAGGAAAACATCCCGCGGTCGTCCTCTTTCATGGATCCGGTCCGCAAGCGCGCGACTCGGCCAGAGCGGAATGGTTCGCCGGTTGGGGCGTAGCAGCTCTGGCATACGATAAGCGTGGCGTGGGCGAATCGACGGGTGACTTCCGAACGATTCCGTTTCAGGATCTGGTTGACGATGGCATAGCCGGAATCGATTTTCTCAAATCGCGGACTGACATCGATGCCCTGCATATTGGCGTCTGGGGCCTAAGCCAAGGCGGATGGCTTGGGCCGCTGGCCGCTTCTCGATGCAGGGATGTCGCTTTTGTAATCGCGGTCTCCGGTCCGGGGGTGACTCCGGGCGAGCAGATGGTCTTCTACTACGAGAACGAACTTCGTGCGAGGGGATTCTCGGACCGCGAGATTGAAGAGGCGAGCGCGTTACGAAGAAAGGTATGGAACTACCTGGCTACCGGCTTAGGCTACGACCAGGCCAAGTCCGCGATCCGGCGCGCGAGGGCCAAGCGTTGGTATGCCAGCTTGATTGCCCAGCGTGACCACTTGATCGCGAGCTTCGACCACGCTGAAGCAGCCAAGGATGACGATTGGTATAAGACCGAAATGAACTACGATCCGGTTGCCGCCTTGCGCAAACTCAAAGTGCCGGCGCTTTTCCTGTTCGGCAGTGACGATGAGCTCGTGCCGGTACCCAAAAGCGTGGAGATCATCCGCCGAACACTGACGGCGACCGGCCACTCCGATTTCACAATCAAGATCTTCCCCGGCGCCGACCATGGACTGTACCTGCGGGCTGCCACAGGATCGATCCGATTGGCACCCGGCTATGAGGAAACGATGAAAGAGTGGGTGTTGAAGCGCGTACAGTCGACGGACGTCTCGTCGGGTCTCTATTGAGAGGTGAAATACCTTCTCTACTCTGTGACACTAGTCCGGGCAGCCTCTGCGGCTTTCGGACGAGTAACGCGCGTTTCGTCGAGGTGACTTGTTCCGGGCGGTTGGTCGGCCATCCGGAAACAAATTTTATCGCACCCTACGCCAACGCCGCTTCCAACGTCCGCGCAGCCTGCAGCAGCTTCGGCTCGCTAAAAGGCGCGCTGATGAGCTGCAATCCAACCGGCAGACCGCTCGGTGTCCTTCCGCATGGCATCGATAGTGCCGGTTCCCCCAAGAAGTTCAACCCTCTCACAAGACGCGTCGATGCAATCCGCGTATCCTCCGGCTCCTGCCCAATCCGCACCGAGTTCTCGGTGAGCAGCGGCGCAGTTATGGGCGTCGTTGGTGTGACCAGCACATCGATCTCCTTCCAGAGCGCATCGAAATCACGCCGGAACAGTGTTCGGATGCGCTGCGCATTCACGTACTCGTGCCCCGCGATCAGTTTGCCTTGCTGAATCAGATTCCAGACATCTTCCCCGAACAAAGCCGGATCGCTGTGGTGTGCGTACAACGCAGTCGCTTCGGAAAGCTGAATAATGCGCGCCGCTGTGTTGACCTCATGCATGTCGGGAATGCGCAGCTCAGATAACGCAGCCCCCTGCCGCTTCATTTCCGAAATGCTGGACTGAACCGCGCGAGCTATCTCCTCATCCACTCGCTCAAAATAGAAATTTTTCGGAATCCCAACTCGCACTCCCTTGAGATTGCCCAACGCCGGAAGATTGAAATCGGGAACCGGAACCTTCGCCGAACTCGGATCGAACGGATCATGACCGGCAATCTCGTTCATCGCCAGAGCGCAATCTTCCACACACGATGCAAGCGGCCCGACATGATCGAGGCCAAAAGCAAGCGGCAGGACACCATAACGGCTCACGCGTCCGTACGTCGGCTTCAAACCGGTCACGCCGCAAAACGAAGCGGGAATCCGAATGGATCCGCCTGTATCCGTCCCGAGAGCCACTGGCAAAAAACCTGCCGCAATGAGCACCGCAGATCCGCCACTCGAGCCGCCTGCGATCCGGCTCGTGTCGCGCGGATTCAGCACAAAACCATAATGTGGATTCTTTGAGGTCGTCCCGTAAGCGAGCTCGTGCAGATTCGCTTTGCCGATCGAAATCGCGCCCGCAGCCTTTAGCCTCTCAACCACCGTCGCATCGTACTTTGGAATGAAATCACGAAAGACAAGCGAGCCTCCGGTCGTCCGAATCCCGCGCGTATAGAAAAGATCTTTATGCGCCGTGGGAATCCCGTGAAATGGCCCGCGATCAATCCCGGCCGCCAGCTCCTCGTCGCGTTCCCGCGCTTCTTTGAGAGCGTCTTCCTCAGTAAACGTGATGAGCGCGCGCAGCTCCTCGCGGCTCTTGACATTCGCGACCGTCTTCTGCACCAGCTCCACACACGAGAGTTTTCTTGCGCGAAGCAGCCAGCCAATTTCTCTGACCGTCATTCCGAATGTTCCGCTCTGCCTGAATCGGAGCTGCCCGTATCAAGCAAATACATGTCCGCCGGCTGCACGTCCGGCGTAAGCCGCTCCGCAAGCGTCGCAAATCTCTCGCGGAGAGCTCTGACGATTTCTCGATTTTCTGGACTGCTCGCCGGAACCTGCTCAGAATCGTTCATCGCCGTGAATCGTGAGCGGAATCGCGAATTGCGTTATCATGAGGCGATTCTCAAAACTTGTATGCGACCCTTTGTTCGATCTGCCCTTGCGTTCATTCTATGCGCCAGCCTGAAGGCAGCGCTGCCGCCACTGATCGATCGAGATCTCTTCTTTGGAGAGATCGAAATCAGCGGAGCTCAAATCTCCCCCGACGGCCAGTACATCTCCTTTCTCAAGCCGTACAAAGGCACTCGGAACATCTGGGTGAAGAAAGCCAGTGAGCCGTTCTCGGCCGCCAAGCCCATGACCAACGAGACCAAGCGGCCGATTCGCGCCTACTTCTGGAGCCGGGATGCTCGATTTCTGCTGTATGCGCAGGATCAAGGCGGTGACGAAAACTTCAATATTTTTGTAGTCGATCCGAAGGCTTCCCCAAGTGCGGGAGCTGATGTTCCGCCCGCCCGCAACATCACCGAAGCAAAAGGCGCGCGCGCGTTTATCTACGATCTCCCGAAAAACGATCCCGACACAATCTACGCCGGCCTGAACGATCGCGATAAAGCGTGGCCTGATTTATACAAACTCAAGATCTCAAACGGCGAGCGCACGCTCTTGCGGAAGAACACGGATCGCATCGCAAGCTGGACATTCGATAACAAAGGCGTGTTACGGCTCGCTGAGCGCACAACCGACAAGGGCGACACCGAAATCCTCCGCGTCGATGCCGATAAGTTCACCACAATCTATTCGTGCGATGTTTTCGAAACATGTGATCCCGTTCACTTCGATGCGGCGAATACCAAGACTTACTTAATAACGAACAAGGGGCCTGATCTCGACCTTGCTGAGTTGGGCATTCTGGATCCCGCAAGCGGCGCCGTAACGGCTGTCGAGAGTGATCCACTAAAGCGCGTGGACATTCAAGAGGCGATTTTTTCCGATCTGTCCGATCGCCTTGTCGGAACCATCTACGTAGATGACCGCCCGCGCATCTACTGGAAAGACTCCACGTTCGAAGCCGATTACACTTGGGTTCGCAGCAAGCTGCCGGGCAGGGAAGTCGCTTTCGGTTCGCACAGCAAAGATGAAAAGCTATGGATCATTGCGGCGCACAGTGACACCGAACCAGGCGAGACGTATCTCTACGATCGCCGAGCCAAAACTCTGGCTCTGCAGTTTCGCATTCGCGAAAAGTTACCCCGCGAGTCGCTCGCATCCATGCAGAGCATCCGCTACAAGTCTTCCGACGGTCTCGAAATTCCCGCTTACCTCACCATTCCGAAGGGAGTCGAAGCGAAAAATCTGCCCTTGATCGTCTTTCCGCACGGCGGCCCGTGGGCGCGAGATGCATGGGGATACGATACCTTCCCTCAATTCTTGGCCAATCGTGGATATGCAGTGCTGCAGCCGAATTTCCGCGGCTCGACCGGATACGGCAAGAAATTCCTCAATGGAGGAAACGGTGAGTGGGGACGCAAGATGCAGGACGACCTAACCTGGGGTGTGAAATATTTGGTTGCGCAAGGCACCGTCAACCCCAAGCGCGTCGGCATCGCTGGCGGTTCCTATGGCGGTTACGCAACGCTGGCCGGAGTCGCTTTCACACCGGACGTGTACGCAGCCGCCGTCTCAATCGTCGGCCCTTCCAATCTAATCACGCTGCTCGGCTCCATTCCGCCATACTGGGAAGCCGGACGAAAAATGATGTACTCGCGCATGGCTGATCCCGATACGCCCCAAGGGAAAAAATTGCTCGAAGAGGAATCGCCGCTTAGTTCAGCCGCAAAAATCAAAACGCCATTGATGGTCGTCCAAGGCGCGAACGACCCACGTGTGAACAAGCGCGAGTCGGATCAGATCGTCGTCGCCTTGCGGGATCGAGGCATCTCGGTCGTGTACCTGGTTGCGCCCGACGAGGGACACGGGTTCGCCAGACCGATTAACAATCTCGCGATGGTCACCGAGATGGAGCGCTTTCTTGCGCAACACCTCGATGCTAGGTTCCAGGAATCCGCTCCGCCGGACGTTGCGGCGCGTCTCAAAGAGATCACCGTGGATCCGAAGACCGTCACCCTCTCTGCCAAACTCGATCCCTCCAAGGTGGGCGCGCCGGCTCCCGCTCAGGATCTGACACCCGGAGTGAGCAAATATAAAGCGACTATCGATGCGAATGGTCAATCCGTTCCTTTGGAGCTCACCAGCGAAGTCAAAGACGATTCAGGATCGTGGTCTGCCACGGATGCGATGCAGACCCCAATGGGACTCATCAGCGATACCGTTACGCTCGAGAAACGCACTCTTGTTCCGCGGCACCGTCACGTCACCCAGGGGCCGATAACCATAGACGTGGATTACGCGGCAGGCAAGGCAAGCGGAACCATGACCATGAACGGCCAGCCAAAGCCGATACAAGCCGACCTCGGTGGTCCGCTGTTCGCCGACTCCGCAGGGTCAATGGAGTCCATCGCCAGCCTCCCGCTCGCAGACGGGTATCACACAACCTTTCGTAATTTCGATTTGCAGAGCCAAAAACCGAAGGTGATGGAACTAACCGTATCCGACAGCGAAAGCGTGACCGTTCCGGCTGGTACTTTCCAGGCCTATAAAGTCGATATCACCTCGACCGATGGCGGCGAGAAGATGACTATGTGGGTCGCGAAGGCGCCGAAGAAAACCGTTAAGTATCAGGCGGTGATGCCCGAAATGGGCGGCGCAACCCTCACGGCGGAGCTGCTGCCGTAACGCGCTCTCAGCGAAGCGAAGGCACGACGCGCCAGATTCTACTTCCCGAATAGTGACTTGAAATCGGGAAGAAAAAGCAGGCCGTGAGGCCCATTCACATCGGTTATGAACGGTGTCACAGTTCCAGTGTCCAAGTCGACGTTTCCGACGGTGTTGAGACTTCCGACGGAAGCATAGAGCGAGGACGGAAGAAGGTTCGATACTTCAATCTTTAATACCCGATTGTTGTTGGTGTCGGAAAGGAAAAACGTCCCCTTGGGCGTGAGCGTCCAGACCGCATCATCCAATCCTGACACCGCAGCGCCGGTCGAATCGATGAGCTGGAGAAAACTTACGGACTGCGCGGGTGTTCCGGGCGCTTGTACAAAAATTAATTGTCCGTCGTCGCCGCTCGTGAGCATAAGTCCGAATGGGGTTGTGCTCAGAGAGTCTGGATCGTTTTGAGTTGTCGCCTGTTTGGCGACTCCGGTCGCGAGATTAAACCCAAGCGCGCCCTTCTGCAGAACGCAGGAAAGGCGCAGCGGCGAATCAAGATTGTCGAGCCTTTGAATTGTGTCGTCGCCTGGGCCCGTCGGATTCGTGTAGCTTAAATAAATCTTTCCATTCAAGAAGGCTACATCGTCATATCCGCGGGTCGAGCTCTTCACCGCGTAGGACAACGGAGACCCTGAAATAATCCCCGTTTCCGGGTCAATCAGCGTGAGCGTCGAGTTCCCATCCTGATTCTGCAACGCCCAAATAATGCCCGTTTCAGGATCGAATTTCAAGCCGTCCACGTTCCCGCGGATGGAGAAAGTTTTCAACACCTTCCCTGTTCGGTCATATTTCACAACTGTGCTGCTCCCCTTAAGCCCGGTCGAATCGGCTCCGTTTCCGTAGCTCACCCATATCGATCCATTCGCGATGGTGATCGAATCCGGCGCCGTCGCGTTTATCGCTTTGCCCGATGCGAAGACCGATACTTTGTCCACCGTCGCTGAGCTCGCTAAGGCGATTGTCAGCAACGGCAAACCGAGCACGGAAATGAAGGTTCCTAGCCTTGGGGTCCTGATTTTCATATATCTCCCTTTCGCCCTGGAGGGCACCTCGAAGCTAACACCGGCACGTGACACCAAGATGACAGAATCGCTAAAGCTGGTTTCCTTCACGCGGAAAACGGTCGAGCAGCATATTCGCGCCCGAGCTATTATGGTCGCGTTATGGCGCAAATCGCGGAACACGCTCGTAACCAACGCCGTCGAGCGCTGGGCCACTCCCGATCAGAAGCGAAGGTATCTTGGGCAGCTTGCAACGAACAGCAGCGGAATGGGCCGCCCGAGGCGCCTGCGATTTGTTGACCGAACCCCGCACTCATCTCATGGGCCTTTGCGCCGTTCTTGCGTAGGCCGGGCTGATCCAAAATCTGTAAGAAGGGTTTGATATTTTTGGGCTTAATTTTAGAATTGGAGCATCTGTTAGAAGTGGCTAATAGTAGGAAAGATTCCTTTCAAATTGTGACCCCGCGCAGAAACCGCGGCGTCATCCCAAGTCTGATTGCATTTCTCTTGGTTGGTTCATTCGCGCCTCTCGCCTGTGCTCAGGACAAACAGGTCATAACCATTGTCTCGGAACAAGGCTCGAAGCAGTACTTCACGAGCAAATCGGCCATGGCCATGCAATACACCGGCCCGGGATTGGGAGCCGTCGATGCTTGCGACTTGAACGCGGATGGACGGGTCGACGTAACTGACGTACAACTGGGCGTGAACCAGGGGCTGAAGATTGCAGCGTGTACCGATGCGGATTTGCATCTGAACAACACGTGTACGGTGCTGGACGTTCAGGTGATAGTGACCGATGTCGAAACGGGCACTTGCCTTGTTCCTGACTGCAAATCGCCGCTGACCTATCCCAACTCGGATCAATTCCCCTCAGTTGCCCCGGCTTGTCCTCCCTCGCTTCCGGCAAATCCCAACCCCGTCGGGTGGACGGGCCAGGACGACGGCCCGATTCATCCCTGCATGTATGTCCATGACGGAGTACGATTCCAAGCCATCTTAGTCACTGGTGTGTCTGGCTCTGAGTCGCTCAACGCAGATCTCTACGAGGGGACCACTTGTGATCCCAACAAACTTGTCGATCAGGTTTTCGGCGGTGAGCAGGTGCCTTTCTGGGGAACCTCCTTGTATTGGCTCACTCACTTTTGGGATCAGCCTGGCACGTCAGCCGTCTGGACCGTAGGCAATACCACGACTCCTTGCATCGATTACAGCAAGGCCCCCGACTGCGACTAGCGAACCGTCAGCCAGACGTCTATCGATTGCGGACTCTTCACGGCTCCGGGTGCGGTCACCGTTACCGAATCGAAATAGTTACCCGGAGCAAGTCCTTGAGCATCTACCCACATCATTAGCGTCGGTCTTGTCATCGACCCGTTGACGCCGCTCGTGGGTGTCAGATGAAGCCAGGTCGCGGTGTGTGTCGCGCTCCAATGAAGCACGCCGGCCCCGGAATTTGAGATTGAAATGCCCTCGCTTGGGGAATGCGTGTCCTGAGTCGCGACGAAAACCACGTTACTGGAGCTGAGTTCGAGTGATGGCGTCCCGGGTTCGGACCCCGAGATCACCAACTCCACAGGAATGGTCTGCGGTGGCTCGGGCTTATAGCGACTGATTACCGTGATCGTGTCCAAATACGTGCCCGCCCGCATGCCTTGAGAGTTGACGGAGACCGTCGCCGCTGTAGGCCCGTTCCCGCCCATCGAGGGATTGAGCGTCAGCCAGTGCTCTCTGTTGCTCGCTTTCCAATTCGATGTGGCGCCGCCGGCATTTGAAATCAGCAATGATTGCGCATTCGGATTCGGCCCACCTTCGGTGGCTGTGAAGACCAATGACGAAACGCTTGTGTCGAGCACCGCAGGTTCTACCGCGCTTCCGCCATTCGTGACCGTAATGGTGGTGTACGCGGCCGTTGAGCCGTTGATGTTTTCCGCCAATAACCGGTATTGCGTTGTCGTAGTCGGACTCACAGTTATGGATGATCCGGTCACTGCCCCAATGGAGGGTATCAGCGTCATGCTGGTTGCGCCCGTGACATCCCAGGACAAGGTACTCGAATCTCCTGAAGCAATGGTCGAAGGATTGGCTGTGAAACTGTAAATTATGGGAGGACCGCTGGAACCTGTTACGGTGACGCTCGCCGTGGCACTTACGGACCCGCTGCTGTTCGTGGCTGTGAGCGTGTAAGTCGTCGTAGCGGTTGGGCTCACAGAGACTGACGTACCGGTCACGGATCCTATGCCCGGGCTGATGCTGAGACTCGTCGCGCCCGTGACACTCCAGGAAAGTGTGCTCGAATTCCCTGCTGTGATCGAGGAAGGGTTCGCGCTGAAACTGCTAATCGTAGGAAGAGCAGAGCTGCTCTTCACGGTCACGCTGGCATGAGCTGTAACAGACCCGCCGCTGTTCGTGGCCGTGAGCGTGTAAGTGGTCGTAGCGGTCGGGCTCACCGAGACCGATGTGCCGGTCACCTTTCCAATGCCCGGGCTGATGCTGAGGCTCGTCGCGCCCGTAACACTCCAGGAAAGCGTGCTCGAACTGCCCGCCGCAATCGATGAAGGGCTTGCGCTGAAACTGTGAATAGTTGGCGCGGGAGGCTTCACCGTTACCGTCACCTCAGCGGTTGAGGAGCCATTGCTGTTCGTTGCGGTGAGGGTGTACGTGGTTGTCGTTTGGGGGCTCACCGAAATGGACGTGCCGGTCACGGTTCCGACATTCGGGCTAATGCTGAGGCCGGTTGCGTTCGTCACCGCCCACGATAGAGTGCTGGAGCTGCCGGCAGTAATCGAACTCGGCGTGGCGACAAAACTACTGATTTCTGGAAGCGGCGAGTTAGTCCCCTGAACTTTAATCGAACCGTTAACAGGAACACCGCCAGCTACCGTTGCTCCGTCAGGCGAGCTAAACACAACACCGCTGATGGGGATGGAATAAGTGCCTGAAGCTGCTGAGCTGGGAATATTGATCTTAACGTCAGCCACAACACCCGTTGCAATGACCTGTTGATTTACACCGAAGACCATGAGCATGCCCGTCGATTTATTCGCGTTGACTGTTTTCCCGGCACCGGTAGCAGCTTGCCCCGTCGTAACCGAGGCTATGCTCCACCCCGAAGGCACACCGATAGAACACTGAAGAGCAGCCACTCCAATTGAGCTGGCCGTGAAGGTGATCGGGATAGTTATCGAAGTCCCAGCAACTCCCGAAGCGCTCCCGGAGGCCAGAAAAGGCGAAGTCGCCGCAGCCGTCGGAGCCAGGGTTAAAAAACCAGTCATTAGGGCCGAAACCCACACGATATTTCTCATTTCATCCTCGGGTTTCCGCCAAAGCGAGGCTCCAACCTCGTCCTGGATTGCCCATTTACTAGTTCTTGTTGTTTATATCAGAATTCGTCTCGATAAATCGAATTTAACAGGGAATACTTGTTAACGGAACAGCAAAATGGACAACCAGCCGACCGCGCAACTTCGAGCTATCATGGTCGCGTCATGGCGCAAATCGCGGAACTTTCGCCCGTTGCTCCCCTAACCGTGCTCCAGGAAGAAGAACAACTGTTCCAGGCCTCCGTCCGGCAGTTTGCAAAAGAGCGCCTCGCGCCGCATGTGCGCGCCATGGATGAAGAAGGGAAGTTTCGGCCTGACCTTTTGCGCGAGTTGTTCGATATGGGCCTGATGGGCATCGATGTCGACGAGGAATACGGCGGCCAAGGTGGATCGTTCTTCCAATCCGTATTGGCAATTGAAGAGCTCGCCAAAGTAGATCCGTCGGCTTCCGTCATCGTCGATGTTCAGAACACGCTCGTAACCAACGCCATCGAGCGCTGGGCGAATACCGATCAGAAGCGAAAGTATCTTGGGCAGCTTGCAACGAAAAGCGTTGGAGCATACGCGCTTTCGGAAGCGCAATCGGGCTCTGACGCGTTTGCCCTCACCACGCGAGCCGTCGAGGACGGCGGCAGCTACAGCATCTCTGGCCGAAAGCTCTGGATCACAAACGCCGCCGAAGCGGATGTGTTTCTCGTTTTCGCAACCATTGATCCCGCCGTCGGTTACCGCGGAATCACTTGCTTCTTTGTGGAGAGAGACATGCCCGGTTTCCAGGTGGGCAAAAAAGAAGACAAGCTCGGAATTCGGGCGTCATCCACATGCGAATTGATCTTCGACGACGTCCGTCTCGCGCGCGATCAGGTGATGGGCGAGCCCGGTAAAGGCTACAAGGTCGCCATCGAAACCCTCAACGAGGGCAGAATCGGCATCGCGGCGCAGATGCTCGGCTTAGCCGAAGGGGCCTTCGAGCACGCCCTAAAATACGCGAAAGAGCGAAAGCAGTTCGGAAAACCCATCGGCGAATTTCAAGGTGTCCAGTTCGAGCTGGCCGAGATGGCAACCCGCATTGAAGCCGGACGCCTGATGGTCTACAACGCCGCTCGGCTCTGTGATGCTGACCAGCCGTTCGTCACCCAAGCAGCCATGGCCAAGTATTTCTGCTCCTCCATCGCTGAAGAGATCGCCTCAAAAGCCATCGAGGTCCTGGGCGGCGTTGGTTTTACAAAGGATTACCCGGTCGAAAAACTCTACCGGGACGCCAAAATCGGCCGCATCTACGAGGGAACCAGCAACATGCAGCGCGTCACCATTGCTAAAGCTTTGCTCGATTCCCGCAAATAGCCGTAACTTAATCGCTCCTCGCGCGCATCAGATAAGAGAATAGTATTAACGATGTTTCTACGCGGTTGCGCGGCCATTCTCTTCCTTTTCACCTCGATCCCGCTACTCCGGGCGGCTGAAACCAAAGCGGACCCCACCCCCGAACAGATTCAGAGCATCATCAACCGCTTCGTCCAAAAGGAAACCGAGTTCGCGAAGGCACGCGACAACTACGTCTATCGGCAGACCAACAAGCTAATTGAAGTCGATCCTCCCGGTGGAACTTACGAAATGGTCGAAGAAGTTACTTTCGATAACCGCAACCGCCGGATCGAACATGTCACGCGAGCTCCCGTTACAACGCTGCAGAACATTTTGATGACGCCCGAAGATGAGCAGGACATGCGCAACGTCATGCCGTTCGTCATGACTAATGACACCCGCGATCAGTACATCATCAATTATGTCGGTCGGGAACAGGTCGACGAAATTCCTTGCTATGTCTTTGCGGTACGCCCGAAGGAGCTTACCAAAGATCGCAAGCGCTACTTTGAAGGTCAGATCTGGGTCGATGATCGGGATCTGCAAATCGTGAAAACCTATGGCCGCTCCACAGGCTACTTGCGCAAGCACGAAGATCAGCAGTTTCCGAAATTCGAGACTTACCGGGAGCAAATCGACGGTAAGTACTGGTTTCCGACCTACACGTATGCGGATGACACCTTGAACTTCCAAGAGGGTCCATCGCAGCGAATCAAAGTCATCATCAAATACGATCAGTACAAGAAATTCTCGACCGAAACTACGATTACGTATGGCGATGTCAGTTCTGACAATACACCGCCCTCGATAAATTCGTCGCCTGCTCCCCCAAATCCGCCGAAATAGCGCGGTCTCATGAAAACGTTCTCGCGGCGCTTTCTTCTTAGCTTTTGCCTTGCCGTACTCTGCTTCGCGCAATCGAAGCCGCTGCACGTCCGAAATTTCGGAGAAATCAACGATCACCTCTTCCGCGGTGCTGTCCCTTCGAACTTGGCTCTTCAGGAACTCGCCGGAATGCACGTTTCGCTGATCGTCGATCTGCGCGAGCCTGGCGAGGGCACGGATTTCGAAAAGAACGAAGTCGCAGCTCTTGGAATGAAGTACGTCAACTTTCCGATGCGGCCGTTCTCAGCGCCCAGCCAGGAACAGATGGCCAATCTCATATCATTCCTCCTGCATAACGACTCCGAGCGCATCTTCGTCCACTGCCGCCGCGGAAAAGACCGCACCGGTACAGTCGTCGCGTGTTATCGCATGCAGCACGACGGATGGGAAAAACAGCAGGCGCTGTCAGAAGCCAAAAAATATGGCATGAGCTTCACCGAGCGCGGCATGCAATCCTTCATCCTGCACTTCACTCCCGCCGCCTCTAGGACCGTGGCACAAGTCAATCGATAGTCTGGAAAGGCGAGTAAACGGCGAATCACGCCGTTTACGGTATAATCAGTTAACACAGAGAGCACGTGGGAGCGTCTGTTCCGTTCAACCTTAAGTCTTCTACATTCAACCATTTATTGCCGCTCTTTGCTTCTATTCATCCGTCCCGAAACACTGCCCTGTGGTTAAATGAGGAAAATTCGCCCGATGCCGCTCTGGAACCTCCGAACTGAACGGCGCCGCCGCACGCTGAATCGGCGTTTGCGTGAGCTCAGACTGCTCGCAAATGGTGCGCTCGATACCGATCACCCGATCATGGCGCACATCATCCCAATTCGCCGTTGCAATTTATCCTGCGCGTACTGCAACGAATACGACGATCATTCGAAGCCCGTGCCTCTGGAGACAATCCTGCACCGGCTCGAGCTGTTGGGCAGGCTCAGGACAGGCGTCATCACATTGAGTGGTGGCGAACCGCTGCTTCATCCAGAGCTGGACGAAATCATCTGCGGCATTCGCCGGAATCATGCGCTCGCCGGCTTGATAACTAACGGTTATCTGCTGACTGCCGAGCGCGTGCGCCGGCTCAACGATGCCGGATTGGATTACCTGCAGATCAGCATCGACAATGTCATGCCGGACGACGTCTCGAAAAAGAGTCTCAAGGTCCTGGATAAAAAGCTCGAAATTCTCGCCGAGCTCGCCACGTTTCACGTCAACATCAATTCAGTTTTGGGCGGCGGCATTCGCAACCCGGAAGATGCGTTGGTCGTGGGAAAACGCGCCATGGAGCTTGGATTCACCTCCACCGTTGGAATCATTCACGACGGCGACGGCCAGCTTCGTCCGCTCGCCAAGGGTGAGCGCGAGGTCTTTCTCGAAATGAAAAAATTCGAGAAAAAGCATTTTTCGCGCATCAATTACTTTCAAGAAAAAATCGCCAATGGCGAACCGAGCGACTGGCGCTGCCGGGCCGGCTCTCGCTATCTCTACATTTGCGAAAACGGGCTGGTGCATTACTGCTCGCAGCAGCGCGGCTTCCCGGCGAAGCCGCTCGAGGACTACACTATCCAAGACATCCGCCGCGAATACGTAACGCAGAAATCCTGTGCTCCCTTCTGCACGATTTCCTGCGTTCATCAAATCTCGTACTTCGATTTCTTCCGCGGCGAACAAACACTCACCGTCGAGCCGGTGCCCGAAGAGCGCCTCGTTTCCATCCAGGCCGCGGGTCGTTAGTTGATAGGCATCGCCGCCGATCCGGCGGTCATGAAACACGACCCGGGCCCCGGTCACCCGGAGCGTCCTCAGCGATACACAGCAGTCATGAACACGGCCATCATGCGCGATCTTCTGCGCCTGGATACTCATCCCCCGAATGATGACGAACTAGCTTTAGTTCACACGCGGCAATATATCGAACTTGTGGTGCGCGAAGTCGCGCAAGGACGCCGCCAGCTCTCGACCGGCGACACCGACCTCAATGAACATTCTCTGGATGCGGCCCGCGTAGCAGCCGGTTGCGTGCTGTCGGCCGTCGATGCTGTCTTTTCCTGCACTGTGAAGAATGCGTTTTGCGCCGTTCGCCCGCCCGGACATCATGCGGGCGCGGCTCGTGGGATGGGCTTCTGCTTATTCAACAACCTTGCCATCGCCGCGAGATACGCCCAAAAGAAGCATGGCGCAGAGCGAGTTTTGATCGCCGATTGGGACGTGCATCACGGAAACGGCACGCAGGACATTTTCTACGAGGATGGCTCGGTGCTCTTCTTCAGTACGCATCAATACCCGTGGTATCCAGGAACCGGCGCGACCTCGGAAACAGGCGCAGGCGCCGGAGCAGGGAAGACGATCAACTGCCCGTTTCCCGCAGGCTCCGGACGCGAACAAATTTTCGGCGCCTTCGAAAGACAGCTTTTACCCCGCGCCAAAGAATTCCGACCCGACCTGATCCTCATCTCCGCTGGTTTCGATTCCCGTCTCGGTGACCCACTCGGCCTCTTTCGTCTCACCGACGACGACTTTCGCGATCTCACCCTGCTCATGACCAACCTCGCCGCCCAGCACTGCAACGGCCGTCTCATTTCCGTCCTCGAAGGCGGCTATAGTCTCGAAGGACTTGCTCTGGCGGTCGAAGCGCACGTGCGGGCGCTTGCCAAAAGTTAAGCTAAGAAGGACGCTCGTGACATCGTGTAAACCCCGGCCTACGACGTTAAGGCGCCCAGTATCGCGCAGGGCTTATGCTCTCAATTACAAGTGAAGCGTTGTAATCCGTTATGAGCAGTACATTCCGAATATGCGGCGTTGTTGCAATCGGTGAGGCTGGTGGCCTTGCCTAAGCCCCAGCTGGAGCCATCAGCGCAGTATGCGGCGCAACTGCACGAAAACGGCGGCGGTGGAGACGGGGCCGAAATCGTTATTTGACCCTCTTGGGTGCTTACGGTTGCCCCATTTGCGCCCACTATTCGGAGGGTTCCAGTCGCACCGTTGAGACTACTGACGCCCGCCGCACTATTGCTGGCCGCTGTTGTTTGTACACTCCCATCAGGGAACACGACACCGTTCCCTGAGCCTTCGATCCTTACATTTCCAACTACATCCAGTTTGTAGTTCGGAGCAGTGGTTCCGATGCCCACGTTGCCGTTCGTGCTGCCAACCAGAATGACGTGTCCGTCGTAGCGAATGTAGAACGGTGATCCGATTCCCGCCCCGTTGGCGGAATATTGCTGGATTTCAAAAAAGTTGGTGGCAATATCATGCCCGATCTGGTAAGCGACGTAGGAAGGGTTGTAGATCGCTCCCGTGGAAACGTTTCTGTTGAATCCAATGAACGAGCCGGCCGAACTGAGGCTTAGGCTTCGCGAGATCTGCGCGTTGCCAGATACATCCAGTGTCGCAGTGGGTTTCATAGTACCAACTCCGACGTTTCCTCCTTGCTGAATTGTTAGGCTTGCACTATCTCCCCAGTGATTCCAGCCGAAGACCGACGGCCCACCGGAGTTGTACTCGAACCACTGAAGGCCGGCCTGCCCTCCCACGGCAGCTCTTCCCCAAGCAATGCTGTTATCATTGCCGCTAGCCAAAGCCGGCTGAAAGAATCGAAACGTCCCATCAGAGCGCGTGGCCCCGGGTTGCTCGACATCCAAAATCGCGTTTGGGCCTGTTGTCCCAACCCCGACGTTCCCACCCGCCTGAAAAAGGAGGGAGTTCCCCAGATTCGTGCTGCTCGTCCATAGCGGAATGAAATTCGTCGTTCCGGTCCCGCCTACAGTTGCGGCAATTCTTCCGCCCGGCGTGCCCGTTCCAGCGCCCGTAGCTGAAGCTGAGGAACTCGACAACGCCTGCGCTCCAGCCGAAGCTGTCGTCGCGTTGCAGCGGACGAACGCCGAAGCTGGTAAACCACCGAGCGTCTCGGCATCGCCTACCTTCAATGCGTACGGCGCGCTTACAAGCAGCGTTCTAGCTCCTTCGGGCTCACTCTCAACTTGGATTCCAAGCCAATGTGCTTGAGCGGACTGAAAGAGATCCTTCGGCATGCCTTCGGTGTTGTCGAGCCGAGCAGAACTGTGTACGCCCCGCTCTCGCCTACGTTGACCTGTTGCGTCTCACGCCACAGCGCGGTGTTATCGCTCTCGCGCTCGTAGAGAGAGAAGGTGATATCTACAGTTCCGGCCTCGGCCTTCCCGTCCGGCTCCCGGACCGTGCCGTTGTACTGTACGAAGCGAGGGACAGACCCACTGGGTGTTTGCGCTGGAGTGGACGATTGCAAATTCTGGCCCGTGAGATATGTCGCATAAGGCAACGTGATCGCGAATAAGAGTGTCAAGTTGTTCTTCATCTTTTTGTTCCGCAGTTCTTCTATCCTTAGCGAATTCGGGGTTGTGCGGCACTAAAAGGGGATGTCGCCAGCAGCACCCAATTCTTCCTGTATGACACTCCCGGGGTACTTACTCGAAATGATGTACCACACCCCCTCAGGCGGCCGCCAGACACTGAGGTCGGTCTTTCCATCACCGTCATAATCGGCGGGAACAGGAATATCCCCCGGCAGGCCCCACTGCTGTGCGAAGGGAGTTCCGGGGCTACTGCTCAGAATGATGTACCACGTACCGCTCGAAGGCCTCCACACGGCAATGTCGGCTTTTTGATCGCCATCAAAATCGCCTGAGACGGGAAAATCGCCATACGCACCCCACTGCTGCGCGATAGGAGTCCCCGGGCTGCCGCTCGGAATGATATACCAAGTTCCATTGGCAGGGCGCCAGACCGCCAGATCCGTGATTCCGTCCCCGTCGAAATCTCCCACTACCGGGATGTCGCCAAAAGCACCCCATTGTTGTGAATATGAGGGTGTGCCATTGCTCGGGAGGATGTACCACGTGCCGATCGATGGCCGCCACACGGCGAAGTCAATTTTGCCATCATTGTCGAAATCGCCAACGATTGGCACATCGCCAAGAGCACCCCACTGCTGTGAGTATGAGGGTGCGCCACTGCTCGGCAGAATATACCATGTGCCATTTGCGGGTCGCCACACAGCAAAATCAGTCTTGCCGTCGCCATCGTAATCAGCCGGGACAGGCACGTCTCCCAGCGAACCCCATTGCTGCACGATGGGCGCCACCTGACCGCTGCTGAGGAATACGTACCATACGCCATTGGACGGCCTCCAAACAGCGAAATCCTGCTTGCCGTCGCCGTCAAAATCGCCCGTGATCCGTACATCCCCCGGCTTGCCGCCATCATAATCGAGTGGCCGAAGTCCGCTAGCGCTCGTGAGCACCCATGTATCGTTAAATGGCTGATCAGACGGCGTCACACCACCAAAAACGATCATCTCGCCTGAGTTCTGATCGTACACGGCAGAGTGATTACTTCTGGCTGATGCCGGTGTCCCGCCAGTCGCGAGCTGTATCCAAGTCGGAGCTCCGCCAAGCCCGTTAGCATTTAGAAGCACTGAGACAATATTGAAGTTGTCAACGTAGTCCCCGCCGCCAAAGACGGTCATACGATTGGAGATCTGGTCGTAAACCGCAGTGGCCGCGTTCACTTGCGGAGGCAGTATCCCCGAAGGCGACAGCTGACTCCATGCCGGCGTCCCGCCAAGTCCATTGGCATTTGACAGCACCCATACGTCATTTGCGAGGTACTCATCGCTGACTTGGCCCGACACCGACGCCGCACCGGCAAAGATAATCATTTCGTTTGAATTGGGGTCGTAAACAGCGGTATGGCTCTCTCGGGGAGATGGCGGCGTTCCGGTTGGGGTTAGCTGCGTCCAAATTGGAGCTCCGCCCAACCCATTTGCGTTTGAAAGTACCCAAACGTCGTTGTAGAATACGCCGCCTTGAGTAAAGCAATTGTTTCCACCGAAGACAATCATTCGGTTCGAGGCCGGATCATAAACTGCAGTGTGTAAGATCCGCGGAACAGGCAGGCTTCCCGTCGGATTGAGTTGGGCCCAAGTCGGAGTTCCGTTTACGCCGTTCGCATTGATTAGCACCCATGTGTCATTGGCGCAAGGCGCCGTATTCCCAAGACCGCCTCCAAAAATGATCATCCTGGAATTGACAGGATCGTACACTCCCGAGTGACCGCGTCGTCCCTCAGGCGGCGTCCCCGCGGGACTCAGCAGCGTCCATTGGGGGCTGGCGCCAAGCGTGAGCGACCACACGTCATTGAAACTTACTCCTCCGAAGATGATCATCTGATTCGTTGCGGAATCGAAAACTGCAGAATGTGCCGCGCGAGCCGGAGGTGGTCCGCCTGTTGGCAGCAGTTGATTCCACGATTGTGCGCTCGCACTGTTACATAGGACAAGCCCCAACATAGCGACGGACTGTACAAGCCACGATTTCGAAAAATTTCTAGCGAAAAGCAGGTATTGAGTGTTCATCTTCAACTCCCCCAGTTCTAAAACGTGTTAGCGAGATACTCATTGCTTCGCGTACAGCGGAAGCGGCTCAAACGAGAAGTTATCGAAGTACGCGATGGTGTTCGGTCTCCAATAGGGGCCGTCTATGGACAAAATGACCGTATCGAACTCATAACCGGCGACGTTGGCGGTGTATACAACCGTGCCGTCGATTGCGATGGAGACGCTCGAAACATCGTACGAAATCGAGAAGACATGCCACCCGAGTGTGCGTTTTACGTTCGTGGTCTCCGATCCGGGATATTGTCCGCAGTTCGCGTGTGGACCCTGACCATCCGAGCCGACAAACGCCTTGTAGCAGTACGCATCGTAGTCGTTAGTGCCCACTGAAGCAACATGTGACTGCACTGCGGAATCCTCCAGCGTAAGGCCTTCGTAGAGTGTCTCTTGCCCCGGCGCGTAATCGTAAAACGCGACCGAGACGGTTCCCTTTGTATGACGCGGGAACTTGTGAGTGGCGTAAATAGTTCGTTCACCCCCGGAAGCCGAAGCAAACTCTAGCGACTTTGCACCGGAATAAAACTGGTCCTTTGACAGGGTCACCGTACCGTAGTCCTGTGTCAGTGCCCAATATGGGTAAATCTGGGTACCCTCGAAACTGTCACTGAACGGCTCAACGGGCGGCGTGCTGCCCCAGGCAACGCCCGCAAGCACGACAGCCGAAATTGCGACTGAAAAACAAGTTCTCGACATATACAAATCTCCTTTTTTAGCTAGCATTCGAAAGGCGCCGGAACGGCGGCTGTCCATAACGCGACAGCGCCTCAAAAAAAGGGTCATCTCTGCCGCCGCAATAAATGTATAATTCACCCTAAAGATTCAGACGAAGAAAGGCTTCCCATGGGCCCTAAAGATGCCGAGGTCGACCGCCTAGTGTGTCTCGCTTACAACGAGCTCAGGCGGCTTGCGGCATCATTTTTGAATCAAGAGCGGCCTGGTCATACTCTTCAACCGACCGCCCTTGTCCACGAAGCGTATTTGCGATTACGGAGAGAGAGGAAAGCCGAGTGGCAAAGCAAGACTCAGTTCCTCGCAATTGCCGCACAATCCATGAGACGCATCCTGGTGGACCACGGCCGCAGCAGGGTGAGGCTCAAGCGCGGGGGCCCACAGCAAAAAATCTCCCTAGAGGATGTGTCGATGTTCTCGAATGAGCAATTCACCGGGCTAGTTGCTCTGGATCGTTCGTTAGCACGTTTGTCGACCATCGATCCTCGTCAGGGGCAGATCGTAGAGCTTCGAATTTTTGGCGGTCTCTCGATTGAGGAAGCTGCAGAGGTCTTAGCGATTTCGCCCAAAACCGTCAAGCGCGACTGGATCGTCGCGAAAGCCTGGCTGTACCGAGATTTGAGAGGGCAGTATGGAAGTGAAGCAGCAGGAATGGGAACAGGTCAAGAGCCTGTTTGAAGCTGCACTCGAACAGGAACCGGAAATACGTTCTCGTTTTCTTAACGCCCATTGCAGCGACCCCAAAATTCGAAAAGAAGTATTGGACCTGATCGCGAATCACGAGGAAATGGGGAGCTTTCTCACTCAAAAGGCAGCTACTGTTGAGCGCGCCCGGTCTACCGCATTCATTCCCGGCCAACTCATCGCTGATCGCTTCACTGTGACTCGCTTTGTCGCTTCTGGGGGCATGGGCGAGGTCTACGAGGCCATGGACCTTGAGCTACAGACGCCCGTAGCTATCAAAGCAATTCGCCCAGACCTTCTCAACACCGATTCACAGCAGCGCTTTAAGCACGAGGTCCAGCTTGCGAAGCAAGTGACTCACCCGAATGTCTGCCGAGTCTACGATCTCTTCCGGCACTCCGACGGCATCAACCCGCCGATTTTCTTCATAAGCATGGAATACCTCCGCGGAGAGACGCTTGCTGAAATGTTGCGAAACGTGCCAAGGCTTAGCACGGAGGAAGCGTTGCCCCTTGTTCTTCAGATTGCGTCAGCACTTGCTTCCGCCCACGATTTGGGAATTCTGCACCGCGACCTAAAGCCTGAAAACATAATGCTAGTCCCCGGCGAACAGGGCGTGCGCGCTGTCGTGATGGACTTTGGAGTGGCTTTACGGGCAGAAGGCCCTCTTACGGATTCACCATCGACGATGCGCACGGGAACTCCCGCGTATATGTCACCTGAGCAGCTCGAGAGCGGCAATCTCACACCGGCCTCCGACATATACTCCCTTGGTTTGGTGATTTATCGCATGGTAACGGGAAGGCACGCATTTAGAGATACTACGACAACTTCTGAGGTCCTTCATCGGCTCTCCGAGGTCCCAACCTCCCCCTGCGAGCTTGTCTCGGATCTCGATCGTTCGTGGGAGACCGTGATCGTTAGGTGTCTGGAACCGGAGCCTTCTCGCCGTTATCCGAACGCCCGGTACGTCGGCCAAGCGCTTGACCGACAATATCCAGCGCTTCCACTCGGGCATCGCGGGGGTTCTTACGGGCGCGCGATGACGGATGAGCCAATCTCAGATTCCGCCGTTTCCGGCGGGATTATTAAACGGCACAAGTGGGCGGTGGTCGGGACTTCTGCAGCGGTGATTGTACTTGCAGCTGCAGCCGGCCTTTTTCTACTACAAATTCTCCGGCGCCCGGCCAAGGTTCCCGTCGAGCTTACGCAAGAACGCCTGACATTCAACTCCAGCGATCATCCAGTCAGCAGTTTTGCACTTTCGGCGGATGCCGAATACCTCGCTTACGCGGATCTGGCGGGCATTCATGTGAAGCTGCTGTCGACGGGCGAGGAGCGGCTCATTCCAAAACCGAAACGCGCTTCTGCCAACGCCTCGTGGGAGATCGCTTCCTGGTTTCCCGATAGAAGCAGACTACTCGTCCATTTAGGCGCCCCCGTTTTAGACGAGGCGGGCGGGCCCGGCAGCACCTGGGCCGTTTCAGTGCTGGGGCGGTCTCCGCGGCAGCTTAGAGAGAGCGCATGGGGCTGGGAGGTGTCGCCGGACGGGGCGCGCATCGCTTTCAGCCCGCTCAGAGCCTCAAATGGTGATGCTCGCGAAATCTGGGTGATGGACAACCAAGGCTCCAACCCGCGAAGGGTGCTCGCTGCGGAAGGGAATGAGTGGCTGAACACAGTGCGCTGGTCTCCAGACGGACTGCGGCTGGCGTATCTTCGATCCCGGCGGTCCTCGAATCCCAACACAAACTCAATCGAAACATGCGACCTAAACGGGGCAAACTGCGCGGTGGTGGTCCCGCACGAAGTGGGCCATTGGCATAGTGATTTTTCGTGGC
>Ga0213881_10000128_pt1 | contig 60820 bp, 59 predicted proteins | sample BarmaccoBMER_R08_FD_160104 | JGI IMG/M metagenome (GOLD analysis project Ga0213881, IMG submission 160104) | Barbacenia macrantha exposed rock microbial communities from rupestrian grasslands, the National Park of Serra do Cipo, Brazil - ER_R08 ...
CTTGTAAGCGGTAGGTTCGGGGTTCGAGTCCCCGCGTCGGCTCGGTTTTAACCAGGGAGAATGCGCCGTCAGCGAATTCTTGGTCGGTCCGGGTGACACGGTTCATCGGGCACCCGCACCGCACCCGTCGACCGCAGCCGAAGCACCCCAGATCGTCAACGAAGCGTGAAAAGATCCGGACTGAGGCACGTTGATCTGGCTGGCGATGACCACTAGAGCGCGCCGCGGTGCGTGCTGCGCTCTGCGCTGGTCGCGAACCAGGATGCTAGCTGGCGGTGGGAGAGCGGCTGGTTGAGCGTTGGGGGGCGGGCGGGATAGCGTTCGGTCATGTGCTCGGGCTGGCCGGCGCTGCCGTACGCGCAGTGGCGCGCAACCTGCGATACGCTGCATGCGCATACCCAGGTGCTGGGCAAGCTGGCGGCGAGGCTGGCCCCACCTGAGCCGCAGTTGCAGCACGCGGCGTTGCGGCTGACGGCGCGGGGATGGGAAACGTTGCCGCTGCCCGCGCCCGATGGTTCGGGGTCCCTGGTGGTCGTGCTGGATTTGCGCCTCCACGAGGCGGTGGTTGAGCATAGCGGCGGGCGAGTTCACCGAGTGGCGCTTACCCCGAACCGTGCGGTGGGGGAGGTTACCCGGGAGGTGCTGGCAGCGGTGCGCGACGTGGGTGGTCCGGTGGAGATCAACCCGGCGCCGCAAGAGGTTTCGTGGAGCGTGCCGCTCGACGAGGACGACCAGCACGCCCATTATGACCGTGGCCAGGTCGCTGACTATTTTGCTGCCGCGACCCAGGCCGCGATGGTGCTTGCGGCGTTTCGGGCGTCCTACCGTGGGCGCTCAACGCCGGTCAACGCGTGGTGGGGCTCGTTCGATCTGGCGGTGAACCTGTTTTCCGGATCGCCGGCCGATCCACCGTCCGATGACTTCATCATGCGCAACGCGATGGACGTGCAAGAGGTCGCTGTCGGCTGGTGGCCCGGTGACGGGCGCTACGGCAACGCGGCGTTCTACGCCTACACATACCCAGCGCCGGACGGCTTCGCGCGCCTGGCCGCTTCCCCTCCCGGTGCCCGTTGGGACGACGTTTTGGGTGAGTACATCCTGGACTGGGACCAGGTGCTGGCAAGCCCGGATCCGCGCGGCACCGCGCTGGAGTTCGCCCGCTCGGTGTTTCGCCACGCCTGCGCGGTGGGGGCGTGGGATCCAGGGCTCGCCGCCAGCGTTGACGGAACACCGCCGCCCCTGACGTGACAGACCCGGAAGGCGCCAAAAGCGGCGCGTTTGGCCAGCGGGCGCCCAACGTCGACGAACTAATCCTGGGCTGGGAGATCACCGACGATGAGGCTGTTGCCGGAGGGCCAGGCGAGATAGCGCCAGGACAGGTTGAGCAGGGTCGATAGCCGGTTGCGGTTACCGAGCAGCATGACGATGTGGAGGCCGAGCCAGGCTACCCAAGCCGGGGCACCGGTGACGCGCACGCCATATGGGAGCGCGACGACGGCGGCGTTGCGGCCGATGGTGGCCATGGTGCCCTTGTCACGGTAGCGAAACCGTTGGGTGGGCTCACTGGCCAGGAGGCGACGGATTTGCCGACCGGCATGGGTGCCGGTTTGGATGGCTGGCTGCGCCTGCTGCGGCAGGGGATGTCCGTCGAGAGAAGCAAGGTCACCGGCGACGAAGAGGTTGGGGTGGCTGGCCACCCGCAGGTGGTCGTCGACGACAATGCGGCCGCGGCGATCGTGCGGCAGGCCCCATTCGTGTACGCCCGCGGCGGCGGCGACACCGGCAGCCCAGATCGTGAGGTCCGCGCGCAGAACCGCGCCATCACCCACAGTGATCGTATCGTGCGTGACCTCGCGAACGGGCGTGTCCAGCCGTACCTGTACGCCCCTCTTGCGCAGCTGGGCCAGGGCGTAGCGACGAAGCCGGGGAGGGTACGAGGCGAGCAGCTCCGGACTCTGCTCGACGAGCACGATGTTCACCTGGCCGGGCGTAATCTCGGGAAAGGCTGCTCTGACGCCCGCGTTGCGTAATTCGGCCAGCGCGCCGGCGGTCTCCACGCCGGTGGTGCCGCCGCCCACGATGACGGCGGTGAGGTCCCCGCTCCCACCCCGGGTGGCGAGGGTTTCCAGCCCTGCCATCAGGCGGTCCCGGAGGATAATCGCTTCTTGACGGGTGTAGAGGGCCAGGCTGTGCTCAGCGGCGCCGGGCACGCCGAAATAGTTGGTCGTCACTCCGCTGGCGAGCAGCAGGTAGTCGTATACCACCCGGGCGGCACCATCGAGGACCAGCTCTTGGGCTTCGATGTCGATGGCCGTCACGCTGCCGCGGCGAAATCGTGCACCATGGCGGTGGACGAAGTTGCGCGTCGGGTAGGCGATGTCGCCCGGGTTCAATCCCCCGGAGGCAACCTGGTAGAGCAGCGGCTGAAAAGTGCTGTAGAGGTGGTGATCGACCAGTGTGACCTGGGCACCAGACTTGCGCAGCTCCCGCACAGCCGCCAACCCGGCGAACCCAGCGCCTACAACGACGACTCGACTCATCCCTGGTCGCTCCCCTGCCTATCCCCATGGCAGCGCGCTGATTCTTCAGTGGGTGGCATTATGCAGTGTGGATGGCGCATGTGACACACTACCGTGGCTACGTCTGGAACCACATTGCGCCGTACCTGGGCAAGATCACGTGATCGATCCCCAGAGTGGGTCATAGTGCGTCAGTGCCACGCTCGCCGGTTCGGACGCTGGCCAGCGCTTCGACGGGAGTAATCCAGATATTTTCTGGGCGTGCTCGCATGGACGCCACCTTCGTGATGATGTGAACTAGGTCGGGGGTGTCGTGGTCGGTGGCGATGAGATCGATGCGGACGTGGGGTAGCAGATCGGCGTGGAATCGTTGGCCGCGGTAAATCTGGTTTCGGCCGCCCGTGAGGTCGCGTTGGAACACTTCAGTGATTGTCAGACCGGTGACTCCGAAAATGTTCAGTGCTTTTTTTACGGCGTCAAATTCCGACGGGGTGACGACGGCGGTGATGAGCTTCATGGTCACCCCTTCTCCGGGGCTGGGGTGATGCGGCCAGTCTAAGGTCGTTTGCCCGGCGCTGGGTTGGGCGAGGTCGGCCGGGCTTGCGGCACCGCGGTCGCAGCGGCCCCTGCTGGTGCGACCGCTTGGCGGGTGCCGTCGGCGCGGATGAGGGTGTCTGTGGGGTAGGCCTCTTCGTCGTGAACGGCAAGGTCACCGGTTTGCAGGACGGCGTCGGGCAGTCGCAGGTTCATGAAGAGGCCGAGGAACCTCAGAATGATGAATGTGATCAGTGCGTCCCAGACGATGACGGTGAGCGCCGCGCCGGCTTGCCAGAGAAGCTGGCGCGGATTTCCGTAGAACAGCCCGGTGTAGGACACGTTGGCGGTCGATCCGCTGCCCAGGTACACGATGATGGTGGGATCGGCGAAGAGTCCTACCAGCAGGCCCCCGGCTAGTCCGGCGACGCCGTGGGTGTGGACGACTCCCAATGCGTCGTCGACCGTGCGGAAGGGCTTGATCTTGCTGAGCTTGTTCCATGACAGCCAGACCAGGGTGGAGGCGATGAGCCCGGTGAGGAGCGCTCCGAGGCCGTTGATGTAGCCGGCTGCAGGGGTGATGGCCACCAGTCCGGTGATCATGCCGTTGACCGCACCGAGGAAGGTGGGTTTGTGGTCAATACCGAAGAGCATGTCCAGCACGACCCAGGCCAGCAGCGCGGTCGCGGTGGCCAGGTTGGTGTTGATGACGGCGGTGGAAGCATCGGCGCCGGCGAAGTACGGGTCACCACCGTTGAAGCCGTTCCAGCCGAGCCAGAGAATGCCGGCGCCAGCGGCGGCCATGGGGAGGTTGTTGGGTATCGACCGGGCGCGGTCGCGGGCCAGCCGCGGCCCGATCACCGCAGCCGCCACGAACCCGGACGTTCCAGCGGCGAGGTGGATCACGTAGCCACCGCTGTAGTCCAGGGCGCCGCGCTGGGACCACCAACCGCCGCCCCACAGCAGGAACGCGTTGACCGAATAGGCCAGCGTGGACCACAGCGGAACGAAGATCAGCCAGACCTTGAAGTTGATGCGGCCGATGACACTGCCCAAAAACAGCAGTGGAGTGATCCCGGCGAAGACGAACTGGAAGTAGGCCAGCGTGGACTGGGGGAACCGGAACCGCGGCATCGAACCGTTGAGCAGCGGTATCTGCGCTTGACCCTGGGTGGCGTGTCCGAGGATCGGACCGGGGATTCCCACGAAGTCGCCGAGGATGCCCGGGCCGAGCTTGAGCGGGTTACCGAAACCCATTTTGAACACCCAGAGCACCCACACCAGCAGCACCAGAGAAAAGCCGGTGAACGCCATGAGCATGGTGTTGACAGCCCACTTGCGTTGCACGATCCCGCCATACAAGATCGCGATACCGGGGATGCTCATCAGGCCGACCAGGGTCGCCGCGACGAGCTGCCAGGCGTTGTCTCCCGCGTTCAGCCACGGAGGGTAGGGGACCATCGCGCACTCCCTTGCACCCACATGGAGCACAGCACCTAGATTCCCTGAGGCCAGTCGGGGGTCGCCGTGCACTATCTGCTAGCAGTTCACCAGGAAGAGTGAAGAATATTTGTTTCAACGGTGTTAACGTCGGTGACAATATTGTGAACGCTCAGCGGGTGGCCACGGTAGCTCACGTGTCGTGGTGCTCACCAAGCCGCCGCGCGGGGTGGCACCGGATCGTTGGTGATGAGCCCGCCGGGTCGACAGCGAGCCAGCCGCTTGATGGTGAGCCAGCTCCCTCGTCGAGTGCCGTGGGTCTGTAGTGCCTGCGCCGCGTACTCCGAACAGCTGGGAGTGAAATGACAACACGGCGCCCGACGAGGGCTGACCTCACGTTGGTACGTTCGGATACCGGCAACCAGCAGCGCCGTCAGTCCGGAGCCTGCTCCGGCTTGCTTCCGTCGAAGGGTCCGAACCTCGGCGATCAGAGCTGTGGTCAGTTGGGGCACGGCCAGCAACATCAGGACCAGGCAGTTGCCGCTGAGGCTTTCCCCGAGACAGCATCCAGCGTCGAGCAGGCACGCGTCTCGAAAACATGACCCGCCCACCGGCCGACGCTGGTAGGGCTCGTCGTAGCGAGGGTCATAGCGTCTGCGTCCGAAACACGCCATGTAGCCAGTGTGCACCGTCCGCGTGCCCTGGCACTGACGCCACGCGCTAGACGACGGTCGGAGATTGCGCGCCTTCGGCGCTGCTGCGGCTTCCTGCGTTGACAAGGGAAACGTCAGGATGCGGACCAGTCGGTGATGGCTCGCGGATCAGGTGGGGCAGCGGGTCCCGGTCCGCCAATCGTTCACCAAGCAGCATGGCATCATTCGAGCTTGGCCAGGTTGATGGCTTCTCTGGCGCGGCTGAACTCGTCCGGCGGGACGCCTTTCGGTGAGTTCAGCCACCCGCCCCGGTCGCGGGGCCTGAAGTGCAGGTCGACATAGCAACCGTAGTCGATGGCGAACCCGTCGTAGAGTGTGCCCGGACTTTTCGGGTCCGCGATGCCGCGTCGCAGCACGTGCAGCAGGCGCGCGTCGCAGAGTTCGTCGATCGTCTCATGCCGCGCGTCCAATTGGTCGAGCAGGAAGGTGCGGGAGCGGCGCCGGCCCACCACCTCGTCGATCAGCAACCGCAACATCTGGCGGGCCGGCTCGTTCGCGTTGATCGCGGTCTGCTTGTCGCGCAGGTACCAGTCCCGTGCCGCCCGGCGCACGTCCGGTAGGCCGATCAGCTCGTCGCGGGCATGCTGCGCGGCCAGCGCGGCGATGTTGATCGCGTCCCTGGGCACGCCCTCCGCTGCGCGCACTAGTTCGGGGAAGCTGTTGCGATGAAAGGTGGCCTCGATGAAGCTGTCCGGGTTCGACGGCGGCTCGTAGATCATGGTGGACAGTCGTGCGCTGGCGTGGTTGTAGAACAGCTGCCCAAAGAACTCTTGTGCCCGGCTGCGGACATTGTCGAAGATCATGAAGTCGTCGAGGCTGACCGCGGAGGCCGCGTCGGCGCCAACCTCGATTCCGACGTAATCCCGGCTCAGCGAGGGTTGGCTGAACCGGGACCGACGCTCGATCGTCGCAATCTTGACCGTGATACCCGCAGTCGGCAGGACACTGCGGCGCAGCAGATCCGCTAACAGGGGCTGGAGGTCGAGCGGGATGCTGCTCCATTCGTCCAGCAGTAACCACAACCGCACGCTGCCCAACGCGCTGGTAATGCCTCGCAGAGCCCTGCTGAGCGGTCCGAACACCACGTGATGCCGCTCGATTCCGGTGCGCCGCAACCGGCTCTCGGCCGTGGCCGACCTGCGCCGTGTCGCCGACACCTTGGCATTCGGTGACACGGACAACTCGAGGCCTACTCCAGACTCGGCCGAGCCACCGAGTGTGGTCTCCTGCTCCACCTCACCGACGACCTTGACCGCGGTCGCCGCCTCCGCTAGCGCGTCCAGCCCCAGCAGCAGGGCGTTCTGGTCACCGGTCTCGTGTTTGAAAGCGACCGAGAGCAATTCGTCCTGGATCGCCTCGAGCGTGTCCACCAGCAGGTGGGTTCCGCGTATCGTCGGGCTCAGGTTACTGTCGGTGTACATGCCATCGGCCGAGCCGATGGTGCGCAGGTCCACGTACACCGCCACATCACCGGTGCGTTCGATAAGGTCGCTCAGGTAGAGCAGGGCGTGGGTCTTTCCGGTTCCCCTGCGCCCGTACAGGATCTGATGGTCTGTCGAATGCAGCATGGCGGAGAACGACCCGGCCGAGACGAACGTCATGGCGAGGGTGGAACGGTCTGTGCTCTCCGCGCGTCGCGGAATCCGCATCAAGGCCTGATTGAAGTGTGCCTGCCGGGAAAGTCGCATCACGTTCAGGTTAGACTCCACTGCCCACTCGCGTGGAGGGGTTTCGCTGGAACCGTGGTGATCAACCCGAGGTGATCAACCCGACGCCTGAGCCGAAGTATAACTCGGGGCTGTGACGAGGACCGCGCCGCGCGAGCCGTCGACAGGTGTGGACCGCGGTCTCCGCGCGGATCTGGGAGCCGCCGGGTGTGCCGGGCTGCTGGTTGCGGTGGCGGCGGCACTCGGTGCCTGGCTGCTCCACCAAGGGGTACCGCTGCACGTCGACGCCCCGCCGCTGGGTGCGCAGTGGCTGCCGCATACCGGCCCGGGCACGGTTCCCGCGGTGCTCATCGCGCTGCTCGTCATCCTGCGCGGACCCGAGCTGGCCGCCCGGCTGTCCTGGCGGGGACTGCTCGGGGTCTCCGCGGCTACCGCGGTGGCCTGGACGATGGGCCTGGCCCTGGTCGACGGGTGGCAGCGCGGGGTGGTCGGGCGGCTGACTACCGATACCGAGTACCTACACGACGTCCCGAGGGTGGGCGACGTCGGCGCGATGCTGCGGACCTTCGCGGAGCGGATTCCCGGAGGGCGACCCGAGTCCTGGACCACGCACGTCGCCGGGCATCCCCCCGGGGCGCTGCTGGTCTTCGTCGGCCTGGACCGGATCGGGCTGTCCGGCGGGGCACCGGCGGCGCTGCTGTGCGTGCTGGTCGGGTCGTCGGCCGCTGTTGCGGTGGCGGTCACGCTGCGGGCCCTGGACGCTGAGGCCACCGCCCGGGCCGCGCTGCCGTTCGGCGTGCTGTTCCCTGGCGCTGTCTGGGTGGGGGTGTCCGCGGACGGCTTGTTCGCTGGGGTGCTGGCGTGGGGAGTGGCGCTGCTCGCGCTGGGTGTCGCCCGGCCCCGGCTCGACATTCCGGCCGTCGCCGCAGCTGTGACCGGTGGGTTGCTGCTCGGCGCGAGCCTGTTCCTGTCTTACGGGCTGGTGCTGGCCGGGCTGCTCCCGGTGGCCGTCGCGGTGACCGCTCGCCGGGTCGCCCCGCTGCTGGTGGCCGGTGCCGGCGTGGCAGCCGTGGTGGCCGCTTTCGCCGCCGCGGGCTTCTGGTGGTTCGACGGATACCAGCAGGTCACGATCCGGTATTACCAGCCCGGCGAGTACGGCCGGGAGCGCCCGTACGGCTACTGGGTGTGGGCTGACCTGGCGTGCCTAGCGGTGGTGCTCGGTCCGGCCGGGGTGGCTGGGCTGCGGCGGGTGTTCACGCCGGGGCGGGGTCAGCCGCGCGCGCTCGTGCTGCTGTGCGCGGCGGCGGTACTGGCGGTGCTGGTTGCCGACCTCTCCGGGCTGAGCAAGGCGGAAGTGGAGCGGATCTGGCTACCGTTCGCGGTGTGGCTGGCCGCCGCGGTCGGGCTGCTTCCGGCGCGGCAGGCCCGCTGGTGGCTGGGCGCCCAGGCGGTGCTCGCGCTGGTCGTCAACCACTTCCTGCTCACGACGTGGTGACCGGCTCACGCAGCGGGTCGGTGGCGAACCGGGTGATGCCCTCGGCGAACGACACCCGCGCCCGGTAACCGAGTAGCTCGGCGGCCCGAGCGGGGTCGGCCGTCACATGCCGCACATCGCCCGGCCGGGCACCGCCGACGACCTGCGGAGCTGGCCCGCCCATCGCGTCGGCCAGTTCGGTGGCCAACTCGCCGACGGTGTGCGGCTGCCCCGAGCAGATGTTGACCGGCTCACACCACCCATACGGCGGCTGGGCGGTCAGGGCGAGAGCGTTGGCCTGGGCAACATCGGATACGTGCACGAAGTCCCGGCGCTGCCGCCCGTCCTCCATCACCTGCGGCGGTGCACCGCGCGCCAGCGCCGACCGGAAAATCGACGCTACCCCGGCGTAGGGAGTGTCCCGGGGCATCCGGGAGCCGTAGACGTTGTGGTAGCGCAGCGCCCACACCCCCCCACCGGTCTGCCGAGCCCACGCGGCGGCGAGCTGCTCCTGGGCCAGTTTGGTGACCGCGTAGGTGCTGCGCGGATCCAGCGGGGCGTCCTCGCCCACCAGCAGCGGCTCAAGGTCGGAGCCACAGTGCGGGCAGGGCACCTCGTAGCGCCCGGCCGCGATGTCCTCGGCCCGTCGTGGTGGAGCTGGGACGACGCCGTGATCGGGACAGGCGTAGCGGCCCTCGCCGTAGACCACCATGGAGCTGGCCAGTACCAGGCGGCGCACCCCCGCTTTGTGCATCGCCGCCAGCAGCACCGCGGTTCCGAGATCATTGTTGGCGGTGTAGTCCGGTGCGTCGGAGGGATCCAGCCCGTGCCCGACCATCGCCGCCTGGTGGCACACCGCGTCCACATCGGATAGCAGGCGGCCCAGCAGCTCGGCGTCCCGGACGTCGCCGTGGGCCAGCTCGTGCCCAGCTATCCACTCCGGCGGCGCACCCGTGCTATGGGCCTGCGGCAGGAACGCGTCCAGCAGCAGCACCGAGTGCCCATCGGTGGCGAGCAGGTCGGCGACGTGGGAGCCGATGAAACCGGCACCACCGGTGATCAGGATTCGCACGCTACGTCACTCTCTCGATGATCTCCAGCACCCCCTCGGCGGTCCCGGTGACGAATAGCCGGCCGGTACTGCTGTCCATCGCGACGGTGTTTGGTTGGCGGACCGTGGGCAGCGGGGTAGCGAGGACCGGCTCCTCGGCGCTGAGGTTGAGCCCGATCACCTCGTTGAGCGCGGTCAGCGTTACCCACAGCCGGTCGCGGACCGGATCGTAGGCAACCCCGTAGGGCGTGCCAGGCAGGGCGACCTTTCCGATCTGCCGGATTGTGGGCTGGAGCGCATAGAGCAGCACGGCCCCGCCACGAGTGTCGATGACCGCCAGGTGCCCATGCTTGTCGGCGACCACGTGGGTAGGCCCGGCTCCTGCGGGTAGCTCAGCCACCCGCTGCAGCCGCCCCGCGTCGTACACCGTGAGAGTGTTCTTCCGGACGTCGACCAGGCCGACGAGATCGCCGACGGCCGCCAGCCCGGCCGGTTGGGTGACGTCGGTGAAGGTGTGCACGATCTGATTACCGCGGAGTGCGACCACGCTGTGCCCGAGGTCGTTGGACACGAATACGGTGCCGTTCGCGGCCGCGGTGGCATCGTGCGGGACCACCCCGGTAACCACCTGGGAGGTGATCTCGCCGCCGGGCAGCGCCACCCGCAGCAGCCGGTTCGACCCCTCATCCGGAACCAGCACCGGGCCGCCAGGCGCAGCCAGCTGCAGGTGCCGCAGCCCGCCGGGCAGCGGCACCTTGCGCAGCACCGCGCCGGTGCTGGCGTCCAGCAAGGCCAGCGCGAAGGGGTCACGTACCCCGACGGCCACGATGTGCGTCCGCGGGTCGACCACGACGCCCTCCGCTCCTGTGCCCACCAGCACCGTGCGTCCGGCCGGCGGCGCCGTCGGCACGGGAGCGGGAGCCGGTTCTGCCGCCGGCGGCAGAACCGGCGGCGTCGGCGTCGGCGCCGGGAGAGATGAGCCGCACCCCGTGATCACGGCGGCGGCAAGGACGGTCATGGTGATCCAGCGAGGGCGCACGCCTGGTGATTGTTCAGCCCCCGCACATCCGGACAATGGCCAGCCCCGCCACGCTCTCCAGGAGATCGAAGTCGTTGTCCTGCGTGATCACGGGCAGGTTATGCGCCGCTGCGGAGGCAGCGATCCACGGGTCGTTGACGCCTACTCTGCGACCGACCTCCGCCAAGTGCACCCTCATTCGCGCCCAGGTCACCGCGGCGGCGTCGTCCACCGGGATCAGCTGAATGTCTGCTAGCGCGTCGAGTGTGGTCATCCGCACCGCGCGCGTCTCGGTGTCTCGGGCCGCGAGGACTCCGGCGTGCAGTTCGGCCAGCGTGACGACGGAAATCGCAGACTCCGCCGGCAGCCCTTCCTCCTTGAGTGATCGACCGTTTTCGGCGGCGATGAAGACGCTCGTGTCGAGCAGCCCGCGGGATGGTCCGGTCAACGGATGGGCCCAAGCTGGTCGGTGGTATCGCCCGCGAGGCTGGCGAGATCGTCGCGTAAGCCGGGATCGGCCTGATTCCCTCACCATGTGGCGACACTGGGCCGGCTGGATGGTTCTCTCTCGTTGTACCGGAAGAAGTTCTCCGCCAGGATCGGGTATGGGGCCGAGATCCGACCGTCACTCCTTGGGGGACGTTGAGAGGACGTTGTCATGACCGTTGAGCTCAACCACACCATCGTCGCGGCTCGCGACCAGCGGGCCTCCGCGATGTTCTTGACCGATCTGTTGGGGCTGCCCGCGCCGACTTCGTTCGGACCGTTCCTCGTAGTAACCCTGGGTAACGGGGTGAGCCTGGATTTCGCGGAGACCTCGGAGGACATTCGGCCGCAGCACTATGCGTTCCTCGTCAGCGAGGCCGAATTCGACACGATCTTTAACCGGATCCAGGCGCTGGACCTACAGTATTGGGCCGATCCCTCCCGCCAGGAACCCGGTGAGATCAACAGAAGAGACGGTGGCCGCGGCGTGTACTTCGAGGATCCCAACGGTCACATCCTGGAGCTCCTCACCCGTCCCTACGGCAGTGGCACCGACAGCTGAGCGCGACCCGCTGATGCCGCAGTGTTAGCGGACAGCGGTGAACAGGTCGGCGACGTGGGCGTCCCGGGCGGCCTTGTCATCGGGGCCGGTCAGCGGTGGCAGGCCGAACCGGTGCTCGATGGTGGCCAGGATGGATGTGGTGTCGTGCTGGGTGTGGTCCACTCCGGACCTGAGATCCGGCGAGATGATCAGTGTGGGGACCCGGGTGCCCGGGCCGAAGGCGTCGTGTGGGCCGGGATTTCCTGGTGTGCCAGGCGGCGAGACGTGGTCCCACTGCCCGCCGAACTCGTCGTACGTGACGATGATCATCGTATGCTGGGCGTCCGGCCCGTTCTCGATGGCCTTGATCATCTCGACCAGGTGCGAGCTGCCGCTGCTCTCGCTGGCATAACCAGGGTGCTCGTTCTCGGCGCCGATCGGCTTGACGAAGCTGACCGCCGGAAGGCCGCTAGGCCGGGCCGCGTCCCGCAAGAACTGCTGTTCGTCCAGCAGGTGCTGGGTTCGGCCCAGGGTGCCATCGGCGAAGTTGGCGAAGTAACCCAGCGGCTGATGGTGGAATTGGAACAACGGGTCAGGGCAGTACGGGAACACCGCGTCCGTGGCCACCGGAGCGGTGCAGGTGCCGGCAACGGTGCCCGTCGGGCCGGCGGTCCAGCCCGCGCCGAGCGGGTGAGTGGCGTCGCGTCCGTTGTTACCCGCGGCGTTGTCCCAGCCGCCGGAGTACCAGGCCCAGGACACTCCGTGAGCCGACAGGGAGTCGCCGATGTTGGGGCTGTGCAGCAGCGGCAGTCGCTCGCCGATCGTGGTGCCCGGGGCATAGGGCTGGGTGAAGGGCTGAATAGTGTTGATCGCATAGTCGCCGCAGAGCGTGCCGGCCGGTGCGGGTACCGCTCCGGGGAAGCTCGAGGCGCAGTGACCTGACGAGTCGGCCGCCTCGGTGAGCTGCTGATCCTTCACGATGCCAGCCGGCGGAGTGTAATACGGGTAACTGGTCGGCATGCCGCTGGAGTCCACCGCGGAATGCAGGTCGCAGTGGGTCGTGCCGCTGGCACAGCCGGTGATCTGCCCGCTGCGGTCGGCGCCCGGGAAGACCGGAGCCTGGGCGCCGACGAGGACCTGATGGTTGAGGAACGAGCCACCGAAGGCGCCCTGGAAGAAATTGTCGGCGATCACGTAATGCGGGGCGTTCCTGCTGTGCAGATAGGCATAGATCGGTAGCCGGGTGGTGTCGTAATGACCCATGGTCAGGCCGACCGCGTCGCTGCCGGTGACGTAGCGATCCTGCTTGCCACCGTCGATCTGGTACTGCGCCTGATAGAAGCGGTGGACCAGGTCATGGGTGCAGCCACCGGGCGCTCCGGTGCCAGCGAGGACATCGTTGGACCCTCCGGAGATGGAGCAGGTGGTGGCCGTGGCCGGAATGACATCGTCGATCCGCCAGGGTTTGTTGGCGAAGGCGCTGTGCACCGGTTGCGGTGTGGCGGGGGTACCCTGCTGTGCCGGGTGAGCGGTGTCGGTGCAGGTAGTGGGCAGCGGGGACGGCGAGGTGAGGTTGACGTCGTTCTGGTAGAGGCAGGTCAGTGGGCTGCCGTCCTGGGCGAGCTGGGTGGTCCTTGCCGAGGTGGCCTCGGAGAGCCCGTTGATGTGCTGGCCGCCGACTTCTCCCCACCCGCCGTAGAGGTTGTCGAAGCTGTGGTTCTCCTCATAGATCACCACAATGTGGTCCACGCTGCGCAACAGATCGTCCTGGGTCACCGCCGGAGCGCACGCGAGGACGGTGGTCACCAGCAGGCTGTTCACCAGCAGGACGCTGCCGGTGACATCAGGGAATCGTGGCATGCGTGGAACATAGGGCGGGGGAGTGAACAGGACGTGACGACGTCACACCACGATAACCAGCTGGCGCAGCACGACGACCGCGGCAAAGACCAGCGTGAGGGCAAGGTCAAAGGACACGCCCCCCATCCGGACCGGTGGGACGACCCGGCGCACCGGGGCGAGTATCGGCTCGGTGAGGCGGTAAACCGCGCGGCATACCGGCCCGAATCTGGCTTCGTAACCGGGTTTGGCGAGGACGCTGACCAGATCGACGACGATTCTGGTGATCAGTAGCAGCTCAAACAGCACCAGCACCAGTCCGACGAGCGCGAGCAGCGCACCCACTCCTGTTACCTCCTCCACGGACTCCGTTCATAGGTCCCCACCAGGTTCATAGGCTCCCACCAGGTTCATAGGCCCCCACCAGCATCCGCGCGTGAGATGAGAAAACGCTGAGAGCGCTCAGCGGGTTTCGCCGCCCACTCCTGCGGGGGGCAGGTGGTGGGCGGGGATGGTGCCTAGCCGGCCAGCCTGGAAGTCCTCGAAGGCCGCCACGACTTCCGCGCGGGTGTTCATCACGAACGGCCCGCCCCAGGCGATCGGCTCCCGGATCGGGGCGCCGCCCAGGATGACGACGTCCAGGGCGGGGTGCCGTGACTCCTGGTGTACCGCGCCGGCGACGGTGATGGCCGCACCCGGTCCGAACACCGCGAGCTGACCGGTGCGCACCGGTTGGCGCTGGGGGCCGGCGGTGCCGGCGCCGGAGAGCACGTAAACCAGCGCGTTGAAGTCCGCCCGCCAGGGCAGCCGCAGTGTCGCGCCGGGGCTGAGAGTGGCGTGCAGCATCGTCATCGGGGTGTAGGTGGACCCGGGGCCGTGGTGCCCGGCGACGTCGCCGGCGATCACCCGGACCAGCGCGCCGCCGTCATGGGTGGTGAGCAGCGCAGACTCGCTGGCCCGCAGGTCCTGGTAGCGGGGCTCGGTCCACTTGAGCTTCGCTGGCAGGTTGACCCACAGCTGCAGGCCGTGGAACAGGCCGCCGCTGACCACCAGATGCTCCGGCGGCCGCTCGATGTGCAGCACGCCGCCGCCCGCTGTCATCCACTGGGTGTCGCCGTTGGTGATCTGGCCGCCACCGCCGTGCGAGTCGGCGTGTTCGAAGATGCCGTCGATGATGTAGGTGACGGTCTCAAAGCCCCGGTGCGGGTGCCAGGCGGTGCCCTTGGCCTCACCCGGGGCGTACTCGACCTCCCCCATCTGGTCCAGGTGGACGAACGGGTCCAGCGCGCGCAGGTCCACTCCGGCGAAGGCGCGGCGCACGGGGAAACCCTCGCCCTCATACGCTGACGGCGCGGTGGTCACTGTCCGGATCGTGCGGTCGACCGCGTGCGGGCTGGGCTCCGGAATGCGGGCGAGCGCGGTGACGTCCTCAACGGTAACAGCTGGCATCGTACGCCTCCTCGTTGACACTTCAACTACTACCTCCAACGCCCGAGCCGCGCAGCGCATTCCCCCGTGCGCTCAGCGGCGCGGGCGACAGTGCGGGATCGTGGTCACAGCAACTCGCGCCATGCGGCTGGCGAGGACGCCGACGTTGCGCAGCAGTAGCCGGTTGGCGGGATCTGGGGGATGGCGCTGGAGGTGAAACCGACGGTGATCAGTTCACTGGCGCGTAGCTGGGGCCGGTGACTGCCGGATGGGTATCGGCGTCGGCTGACCGGACGCCCCGCTAGTTCGCTGCCCCGAAGGTGTGGCTTTCGGTGAAGTAGGGCACGAGTTTGTTGTCGAACATGCTCAGCGCGGAGCCGATTGCCATGTGCATGTCCAGGTACTGGTAAGTGCCGAGCCGGCCGCCGAACAGGACGTTGTGTTCGGCGGCTTCGCGCCGGGCCAGTTCCCGGTACCGCTCCAGTTTGGCACGGTCCTCGGGGGTGTTGATCGGGTAGTAGGGTTCGTCCTCCTTATTGGCGAACCGCGAGTACTCTCGGATGACCACGGTCTTGTCGGTGGGATAGTCGCGCTCGGGGTGGAAGTGCCGGAACTCGTGGATGCGGGTGTAGGGAACCTCCTCCTCCGCGTAGTTCATCACCGAGGTGCCCTGGAAATCTCCGATCGGCAAAACCGTGGACTCGAAGTCCAGCGTGCGCCAGCCTAACCATCCCTGCGAGTAGTCGAAGTACCGATCCAGCGGCCCGGTGTACACGATCGGGGTGCCGGCCGGGATCTCGTCACGCACGTCGAAGAAATCGGTGGATAACCAGACGTCGACGCTCGGGTGGCCGGCCATCTTTTCCAACCAAGCGGTGTACCCGTGCACCGGAAGACCCTCGTAGGTGTCGTTGAAGTACCGGTTGTTGAAGTCGAACCGGACCGGCAGTCGCGCGACGATGGAGGCCGGCAGCTCCCGCGGGTCGGTCTGCCACTGCTTGGCGGTGTAGCCACGGAAGAACGCGTCGTACAGTGGCCGTCCGACCAGGGAGATGCCCTTCTCCTCGTGGTTGGCCGCCGCCGTGGGATCGACGATCTCGCTGGCCTGCTCAGCGATCAGCGCACGGGCCTCGCCTGGAGTGAGGTACCGGCCGAAGAACTGTGAGATAGCAGCCAGGTTGATGGGCATCGGATATACCTGGCCGCGATAGATGGTGAACACACGGTGCTGGTAGTTAGTGAAATCTGTGAACTGATTGACGTATTCCCACACCCTCTTGTTAGATGTGTGGAACAGGTGCGCACCGTAACGGTGGACCTCGATGCCGGTTTCGGGCTCGGCCTCAGAGTACGCATTCCCGCCGAGGTGGTTGCGACGCTCCAGTACCAGCACCCGCTTGTTGAGCAGGGTGGCAACTCGCTCGGCCACAGTGAGGCCGAAGAAGCCGGAACCGACAACGATCAGATCATATCCCGCTAGATTCACGGACGGGGAGCCTACCGGCCGGAACACGTGTCCAACGAAGAAGGCCCGGTCACCAGCCGTGACCGAGAGATGTCCGCTCGACTCGGCACAGGCCATTGGTCAGCTGGCGACGTTGCGGCCCGCGGCGCGAAACGTGAGCAATGACGCCACCACGGCCGCGATTGCCGCGATCAGCCCCAGGTAGAGGCCGGCACCGGCACCGCTGGACACCGTGAAGGCGCCACCCAGATCGACGTCGCCTCGCTCGCCGAACCTGTCCAGCCCACCACCGGCGTCCGGGAACGTCACCCAGCGCAGCACGAGGGTGACGAATGCCAGCACGGACACCACCAGCGTGATCAGCGACCTGGAAGCGGTCAGGCCCAGCCCGCCCAACGTGCTCACGAGCACCAGGACGCCGGCCACCACCAGGAGCAGCACGGAGCACCACGCGCTGAAACCCGCGTGCCAGGCGTCCACGCTGGCCGATCGGGTGATACTCAAGACCGAGACGTGGGCCGTGTACCAGGGCAAGAAACTCGAGATGTACGCCAGTAAGCCCGCGCCGATCACGATCCAGTCCAACGCTGTCACCCTTACCGCGCCGGATCCCACCATGTCCGATCTGCCTCTCCCTCCAGTCCTCCAGCCGTCCAGTCCTCCAGCCGTAGATTGTGATCTTGCGGCGTGGTGGTCCCGACCGTAGGGCGGTCACTGCATGATCACCCCCGTGGCGTCGACGTCAGAGGGACGTCAGAGGATCGTGTGGTGGCCGCGACCCTATAGCGTAGAGGCTGGCCGGGCTCCAGTGATGTTAGGCGAGCTGCTCGATCACCGGTGGTGCGGACTCGCCGTCTGGCGGACAGGCACCGATCGGTGCAAGCTACGCTAGGGCCGGACACCGGGTAAGAATCAACGTCACACGTGGAATGCAGGCGCTGATCCTAATCAACAAAAGATACAGAGGAAGACCACCGGAAACCATGAGCGAGGGCAAGAGCACGGCTAATTCGGTCGCCGCTATCGAGGCCAAATGGCGACGCGAGTGGGAGGAGCGTGGCACTTACCGGTTTGATCGGACCAAGCCCCGCAGCGAGGTATTCTCCATCGACACGCCACCGCCAACCGTCTCCGGTGCGCTACATCCCGGCCACTGCTTCTCCTACACCCACACGGACATCATCGCCCGCTATCAGCGTATGCGAGGCAAGGAAGTGTTCTATCCGATGGGATGGGACGACAATGGCCTCAACACCGAACGCCGGGTACAGCTCATGCTTGGCGTGGCCTGTGACCCGAGCCTGCCCTATGATCCAGACTTCCGTGTCCCCGATAAGCGTCTGAAGCCAACCGTGGCGATCAGCCGTCCGAACTTCGTCGAGTGCTGCGCTGCGGTGACCGAGCTGTTGGAGAAGCAGTATTTCGAGCTGTGGTCCGCACTCGGGTTGTCGGTTGACTGGACACAGACCTACACTACGGTCGGCAAGCACGCGATTCACACGTCGCAGTACGCGTTTCTGGAACTGCTCGGCGAGGGACTGACCTACCGGACCGAGTCCCCCACACTGTGGGACGTCGACTTCCGGACCGCGGTTGCTCAGGCCGAACTCCAGGATCGCGACATACCAGGCGCCTTCCACCGCTTGCGGTTCCGAGCCCAGGCAGATGGGAGCCCCATCGGTATCGAGACGACCCGACCCGAATTGCTGCCTGCATGCGTCGCGCTGGTCGCCCATCCCGACGACGGGCGTTACCAGCACCTGTTCGGCAGTAAGGCACTGTCACCGTTATTCGACGTGGCCGTCCCGGTTGTTGCTCACGAGCTTGCGGAACCGGGCAAGGGCAGTGGCATCGCGATGATTTGCACCTTCGGTGATACCACGGATGTCATCTGGTGGCGGGAGCTCAAGCTCGCGCTTCGAGTGATCGTCGACAAAGCGGGGCGCATCACCCACGAAATGCCGCAGGGCATCGTGAGCGAGCGCGGCCAGCAGGCATACGCCCAGCTTGCCGGTAAGAAGGTGGCGCAAGCCCGCGAGACGATCGTCGCGCTGCTCGCCGCGTCCGGGGAACTGGAAGGCGAACCGCGACCGATGACCCATCCGGTCAAACACTGGGAAAATGGCACCAAGCCGCTGGAGATCGTGACCAGCCGGCAGTGGTTCATTCGCTACCCCTCGAAGGGGGACATGCTCGAACGCGGCGAGCAACTGCGGTGGGTGCCGGAACACATGAGGGCGCGCTACGAGGACTGGGTCTCCGGGCTCATGGGCGACTGGAACATTACCCGGCAACGGTTCTTCGGTGTTCCCTTTCCCGTGTGGTACCCGATTGAGCTCGATGGCACCGTGGCGCCCGATCGGCCCATCGTGGCCAGCGCCGAGGAGCTACCGGTCGATCCGTCCGTTGATGTCCCCAAGGGTTTCACGGCTGACCAGCGCGATGTTCCCGGCGGTTTCACGGCCGACCCGGACGTCATGGACACGTGGGCGACCTCATCGCTGACACCGCAGATCGCTGGTCACTGGATCGACGATGAGGACCTGTGGCAGCGCGTCTATCCGATGGACCTGCGCCCACAGGCGCATGAGATCATCCGAACCTGGCTCTTCTACACCATCGTGCGAAGCCACTACAGCTTCGGCACCCTGCCTTGGCGCACTACCGCGATCTCGGGCTTCGTCTACGACCCCGACCGCAAGAAACTGTCCAAATCCGCGGACAACAGCCCAGACACACCTACCAACCTGATTGCCTCCTTCGGCGCCGACGCCGTGCGGTACTGGGCAGCAGGCGGTCGACCCGGTCTCGACTTGGCCATCGACCGTAACCAGTTCAAGATCGGCCGCAAGCTGGTCGTCAAACTGCTCAACGTTGCCAAGTTCATCGGCGGATTCGACGCGCCGCGAGCCGATGCGAGCACGACGCATCCGCTTGATGCCGCCCTGCTACAGCGGCTGGAGAAGACTGTCGCCGAGGCTAGCACGGCCTTTGAGAGCTACGACTACACCAAGGCGCTGGTCGTGACTGAGACGTTCTTCTGGTCTTTCTGCGATGACTTTGTCGAGTTAGTCAAGAGCCGCGCCTACCAGCAAGACAGCTCGGCCCTGGCAACGCTGCGGTGCGCCCTGGACGTCGTGCTTGCGCTTTTCGCGCCTTTCCTGCCGTTCGTCACCGAAGAAGTGTGGTCGCAGTCCCACGACGACTCGATTCACCGCTCGCGGTGGCCCGATTCTGACGCCCTTGGCGCGCGACCGGAGGCCAACGTCGCACATCTGGATGCGGCTACGACCCTGCTCCACGAGATCCGCAAGGCCAAAAGCGCCGCGAAGGTCTCCCTGCGTACGGCTGTCAGCGAACTCACCGTACACGCCAGCGCGGACCATCTTCACCTGCTGCGCGCAGTCATCGACGACATCCGCGAAGCCGGGAACGTCGCGAAGGTGTCCACCCTGCCCAGTGACAATGGACTACGTATCGACGTGGAACTTGAGCCTGCGGCGACCGGGTGATGGCGACTGGGTGATACCGAGCGACGGGCTTCCGCCGTCCTCATCACAACCGCCTCATCACGTGATCGCCACGCGCGCATCGCTACTCATGGGGGCTCGGGGCCGTCGCCGAGTCCGGCGTGTTCCAGGTCGAGTGAGCGCTGGATTCGTCGGCGGGTGGCATCAGTGATCGCGCCGTCGTGGTAGAGACGGTCGAGTTCGGCACTTTCTACGTCAAGGAGGTCACGGCGCAGCTGACGGTAAATCGAGGCAGTGCGGGGCGGTTCGGTGTTGCGGTGCTCTGTGATTCGCTCGATGCGGTCCTGCCAGCTGTTGCGGAGCGCTTCGAGCACGAAGTCCGGCGCGGCTGCTGTTTCGGTGAGGTGATCGAGGTGGGACAGCCCGGCGCGGGCCAGTGTCAGGCGCGCAGCGGTGTGTTCCTGGGCGACGTCATCGGGGGTCAGCGCGATTCCCGCTCGCCGGACCAGCGGCGCGAGGGTGAATCCCTGGACGACGAGGGTGATGACGATGACCGCGGTGGTCAGCAGCAGGACCAGGTCCCGACCGGGCAGCACAGCTGCGCCGCTGGTGGTCCATGGGCTGCTGGTGGTCAGCGGGCTGCTGGTGGTCAGCGGGATGGACAGCGCGGCGGCCAGTGGTACGACGCCGCGGGTGCCGGCCCACGACACCACGGCCGGCACCTGCCAGGATGACCGCTCGGCGCCTTCGCGCCGCTGCCGGATCGCCGCCAACGGGAACACCCACGCCACCCGGACCACCATCAACGTCACGGTGATCGCCAGCGCCTGCAGTGGCCACCGGGTGTCGGTACCTGCCTGTCCCCGGAGCAGCGTGGGCAGTTGCAGGCCGATGAGGCCGAACACCACACTTTCCAGCAAGAAGACGACGGTCTGGAACACCGCGGACAGCTGCAACCGGATGCGCGCGTTGGTCAGCCGGGTGGCCTGGGTGCCGAGGATGACGCTGGCTACGACAACGGCGGTGACCCCCGAGGCGTGGATCGACTCGGCCAGCACGTACGCCCCGTAGGGAGTGACCAAGGCGACCACGGTCTCCAGCACGGGGTCCTCGGTGCGGTGTCTGATCAGGACGGCGCCGCCAGCGACGACGGCGCCCACCGCCATACCCCCGCCGGCCAGAATGGCGAATTCGGCGAGGGTATGCCCCCAGGACACCACGCCGCCGGCGATGGCCACGGACAGCGCAACGCGGAACAGCAGTAGGCTTGTCGCGTCGTTGAACAGGCTTTCGGCCTGCACCAGCGCCTGCACCGGTGGCGGTAGGGACAATCGCCGCGCCAGTGCCGCCACCGCCACCGGATCGGTGCTGGCCAGCACGGCCCCCAGCACGAAAGCCATGCCCACCGGCAGCGGGGTGAACGCGATGGCGAGGGCACCGACGATGGCAGCGGAGACCAGTACCAGCCCCACGGCCAGCGCGGTGACCGGCCGCCACACCGCTCGGAGGTCCCGCCAGGGCAGTTCCTCGCCAGCGGCGAACAGCAGCGGCGGCAGCACCACCAAGCTCACGACATCCGGCGTGACCACGACGGCGGGTACGCCTGGTAGCAGGCCGACGATTACCCCGGCGATAACCAGCAGCGAGGGTGCCGGAACACGCAGCCGCCGGGCGAATGTGGCCACCACCGTCGCCAAGATGACGAGAAACAGGACCGTCTCGACACCGCCCACGCCCGGCGCCTCCGTACCTCCAGCCATGACACGTCAATGCCGACCAGACTTCCCGGCGCACCTGGGACTCCAACCCTACTGGACGCCATGGGGTATGACTTGGTGATGTTGCCCGTGGTCGTGTGTGGTGCTGGTCCGGTGAATCTGGTGCTGGCTCTGGAGCTGGCGGTTCTGGTCCGCCCAGATGGCCACGTGGCCTGGCGGCGGCGTGCGGGGCGTCCGCGTAAGGTGCGACGGCTTGAGGGGACCATGTAGTGGTGATCAGTGGCGGAGTGGGTTGGTGAGGGGCCGACGATCCGGGTCGATGATCGCGGGTGGTCGGAATTCGACGCGTCCGCCTCGGATAGTGATGTCCCAGCCTTGCAGGTGCACTTGTTGGTGGTGCATCGGGCACAAGAGACAGCAGTTTTCTACCTTGGTAGCGCCGTGGTCAATCCAGTGCTGCACGTGATGCGCCGCACAGATTCTGGGTGGCCGATGACAGCCCGGGAAACTGCACCCACCGTCTCGGGCAACAAGGACGCGACGAATGCCTAGGGGAACGATACGCATGGCGCGGCCGACGTCGAGTGGTTCAGAGTCGCTACCCAATACCACAGGAATCAGCTTGCAATCACAACTGAGGCGGCGGGCATCGCCGGCACTGATCAGCTGCCCGTAATCCAGGGTTGCGGCGCCGAGCCCGGTGCGTAGCGCGTCCCAGTCAATAGTCACGGTGACGTGCGGGGGTTCCCCGCTGGTGATGGGGAAGTCGTCGGTGGCGCGGGCCCGGTCGCACAGTTCGATGAGCGCATCGGCCTGGCGTTGCGGGACGGTGCGAGTATCGGGCACGCCGTCAGCGGTGGGCCGGCGGCCGGCGAGTTGCTCGATGAGGGAGCGGACGAGGGTGCCGTGCTCGGGGTCCAGCCAGCCCTCCAACCCCAGTCGCCCGTCGCGGCGGTCTCGCAGCCAGAGCTCCCCGCGTACCGGTGTCGCTGGGATGGGGTCGTCGCTGGGTGGGAGTCCGTCGGGATCCAGGTTGGTGAGGAGGCGGTGGGCGATGATGCGGAGCCGGCGGGGGTCGAAGTCGCGGGCATAACCGGCCAGATCCGCCTCGGCGCGCTCCCGCGCCGACTCGGGGACCGAGGCGGGGAGCGCGGCGATGGTCTCGGTGATCACCCGCAGCTGCCCGGTGCCGATCTCGCCGGCGGCCAGCGCGGCGGCGGTCGCGGGCAGCCTGGGCGGCAGGGTGTCGCCGGTGATGGTGCGGCGGGTACCCACCATGGCCGCGTGCTCCACCCGAGTGCGTGCCTCGCTGGCGGAGAGCTGCAACATTCCCGCCACCAGTCGCGCGGTGCTGCCGAAGCCCTCCCGGGTGGCGGTCCCCCGGGAGTCGAGTTCGGCGAGCAGGTCCAGCATCACCGCGTGGGTACGCCGGGACAGCGTTTCGATTTCCCGCAGTGCCTGGGTGAGCCCTTTGTCGTCCAGGGCGTTGAGCATGTCGCGCACGCCATCGAGACAATTCGAGATCGTTGCGACGGGCTCGCGCAGGGCTACGGTCACGCTCCGATTCTCGCCGGTACCCCTGACAAAATCCGGCGGCCCCGGACCCCCACCTACACTCGATGGGGTGAAGGGTCTCTCACGCCGACGACTGGGTCGACCGAATCGAGCCGTGGAAGGGCCAGGATGTGGCCGTACGCATGCTGGCCGAGCTCGTCATCCGCCGGCTCGGCGTCCACCTCGTTCTCCTCGGAGAACGGCGTTTCCCGACATGGCACGAGTTCGGCGAGTAGGTCGCCGCACTTGCCTGCACCCTCGGACTCGGTGACCGGGTGGTCTTTACCGGCTACGTCCGCGATGTGCCTGCGGTGCTGGCCGCGCTCGACGTTATTGTCTGCGCGTCGCACGAAGAGGGATTCGGCCTGGCGGTCGTCGAAGCCATAGCCGCTGGAGTCCCTGTGGTCAGCACCCGGTGTGGAGGTCCTGATGACGTCATCGAACACGGGCTTACCGGGTTGCTCGTCCCGGTGGACGATCCGCTCCGGCTGGCCAACGTTGTCGAACGGCTGCTCGCCGTGGCTTCGCGGCTGGGCTCGCCGATCGTGCCCGAGAGACCTGGCGGACGCGGTTGACCGCCCGACGTTCCGTGGAGGACTTTCTCGCCGCGGTCACCGGCGTGGCGGAGCCGCTGGATCCGCGGCTTGGCGGTCACTGGTCCGCCGTACCGTGATCGATCGTCTGCTCGACGTCGGGGGCTGGGATCGTCGTGAACCCGTCAGGGCTGTGGCCGAGATTGCGCAACCAGTCCTCGTCGGGCAGTGCGATCCGGTGTCGCCGGTCGCGGCTCACGGCCCACAGCCGGTTCGCCGCGCGCACGACGGCTCCGCCTCGATCGGTGTGGTAGTGCCACCACAGCCCCCAGTCCACGTCCACTTCGAGGTCCTCATCTGAGGCGTGCTGTCGGAGGAACTCGCCGTGCGTGCGGAGGTAGCGATCGAGGTTGCGCTGGTCTTCCGGCATCGTTCCCGGTGGTGTCGGGTGCCAGACGTGCAGGGCCCAGAGGTCGTCGCGTGGCATGCAGGTGACGCCTGCATGCGCGGCTCGGGCACCGAAGTCCATGTCTTGGTAGCCGTAGCCGTGCATCGACTCGTCGAATCCGCCGGCCTGCCAGTACTTCGGTCAGCGGCCACCCCGAGTTCAGCGGCAGCGCCCACTCTGGGCGCAGCGGTACCGTGGTGCCCGCCGGACGCTCGAACAGCGTGCCGCGAAGCTCGGGCCCGGTGAAGGTTCCCTCCACCCGGACCGGTTCGCCGTGCGGCACCCGCGCACGCAACGACGTGAAATCGTCGACGGTGCGGCGGGGAGTTACGTGTGCGCGAACGCGCCGCCTCGGCCGCTGGATAGAGCGGCACCAGGCAGCGGTCATCGCTGGTCATAGACCGATTGTGGCACCGGGGTCGGTCCTCGTCGGTGAACCACGCCAGGGGACGCACCCCTCGGCGTGGAACGGCCCACTACGGTCAGCGTGTGTTGAGCGCGGAAGACGGTCTGCGGTGACCGACAATCCGCTCCTGAACCGCCCGTACGGCCCCGTGAACCGCCCGTACGGCCCCGCAAGAGTACCCGCCAGCTGGAGTTCACCGAACTCACCGCCGACCAGATCCGGCTCAACGAGCTTGGTCAACCGCGTCCGCGAGCAAGTCACACGGGGGCGCCACGCTGGCTACCCTCGGGTCACGCCGACCACCCGGCGGTTGCTGGAGCACTGGGCCGACCCGGAGCGGACGAACCGAGCGCTGTTCTGCCAGCGTGAGGCTGCCGAGACGGCCACCTACCTCTCCGAGGTTGCCTCCCGGGACACCGACGTGTGGATGCGCAACGCTCTGGACAAAGCCAACACACCAGGTCTCACGATCCACGACCGGCTGCGGGTGCTGCTGAGTTCAGCACCTGCGCCCGGTCGGTGATCACCGCAACCGCAGCCCGGGAGCGGCGCCGCAGCGCGACTGCGTCCCGGTGATCGCGGCCCACGGGATACGGCAGCACTACAGCTCCCAGCGTTTCCACGGCGGCTCCGGTGCACAGTGAGGGAGTCACCAGCGGGCGGCGCCGCAGATCCCGGGTATTCGTATTGTCATTCCGCTGCTATTTGTCGATTATCTTATGGCTCACCGACAGTGACCGTCCTCCCCGAACGGGTGAAGGTTAGCCGAAGAGTGGGGCGCCGGAAGCGTGCGGCGGCGTGAGTCACCGCTGGCCGTGCGAGGGACGCCGATAGTGGGCTGAGACTGACACTGCGGAGGCGGAGCCGTGTGTGACTTCCGTCATAGTCACATGGACTGACGTACTGGCGATATGGCTGGCGTGAGAAGCGCTCGGCACAGCAGCCACAGGCGACGGTCCAGAGAATTCGACGACCGTCGTCGGGGACCGCAGCGCTCAATCGGATCGGTCAGGCGCTTGGTTGGTTCCCGTAACGCCCAGATCGTGGCTGGCGCTCTCCTTGTAGCGCTCAGCCTTGTCGGATTCGCCTTTTTCCTCGGCGCCGGTGAGTCGCCGCCGGAACATCGGCTCGTGTGGATCGCAGAAAAGACAACCAGGGCGCCGGGTGGAATCCCGGTCCAGATTCGCGACCGCATCCAAGACCTAGCCAGTACCGGTGTCGGCGCCGTTGTTGTTTATGGGGTCGGTAGCCGCTCGGCCCACGTTGCCTCGATGGATCTCAGTGTGACGCGCGGCGGCGCTCCGGAGAGTGACTCGACGCTGCGCAAGGCCGCCATTAGTAAGAGGCTCGACACCGTCGAGGAGGCGGTGGCCAAGGCGTCTGTCGGCGAATCTGGGTTTTCGCTGTTCGCTGCGCTTCAGTCCGCTGCCGATGAGTCCGCCCGCGGCGATGGGCGACTTGAGGTGTGGTTGTCCACCACCGTACTGACAGCATCAACGGATCCGCTCAAGGTGTCGCAGCTCACCGTGGCCGACCCAAAAGCAGCGACCGAGAGTTTGCTCGCCAGCCCACTCGGTAAACTTGACCTGAGCCGTGTTGACTTGCACACGGTCCTGCTGGCGCCAGTGGGAGAAGGTCAGGAGGCACTCAACCCCGCTTCCGAGGAGTGGCGCAAGGCGTTTGTGGAGAACCTCATGGTCGGACTCCATGCGCACGTCGCGCCCCCGCTGCACGGTACGTCGACCGAGCCCGCGTGGGTTCACTCCTCGGAGGCTCCTCGGGTCATTCCCTTACCGGACCCGACACCGAGACTGCCGACCGATCCACCGGAGCGGGACCCTTTCCCGGAGGTCAGGATCGACACGGTCGCGTTCTTTCCGAACACTGCGAGGCTGCGTGATCCAGCCGCCGCACTTGGGGCGATGAAACGCATCGTTGACGCCTTTATGAGAGGTGGTCGTACCGGTGTGGTCAAGGTGACCGGTTACTGCGCGGCCGTCGGTGACCAAGCCGGTGCGCGGCGGCTCTCGAGTCAACGCGCTGAGGTGATCGCCGAACTCCTCGAAGGGGTTCCCCGCACCGCGATGAAAATTCAAGGGCTCGGTTATGACGAGCTTGCCGATCCACAGTCTCCGCCGATTTCGGCCGCCCAGCGAGTGGTCGTCGTCCGTTACTCTCCATCCGACTGAGCCTGCACCGACGGGAGTCACCTGATGAATTTTTTCTCGCGGTCCAACCGGAGCGATGGAGTAGACCCACAGCGGCCCACGCGGAAGCAGTTGCCGTCGCGCAACCTGGTTGAGAATCAGCTCTCCGAGCAGGCTTGGCTTGATCGGGGTAAGATCGATCCGGATGTATTCGCAACGGCGGTGACCATCCACAACGGTGTGATTAATCCGAACACCGGTCAGCAGTGGGGCGATCGCCCTATCGAAGTGCTATTCGTGAACTCTTGTGTGGACATGGCCGGCGAGTGTCAGAACTGGACGCGCGAGCAGTGCCGTCCGCACGACTACTGCTCTCTGCAGCGCGCCACCCAGGCGCGCGAGGTGGTTGCGGTGGCCAAAGACGCCATGCATGACATGGAGAAGGAACGTGAGGAGAACGTCAAGGACTCCCTCGGTGGTGTGAGCCCGGTACGGGACGTCATCTCGAACCACAAGTCTGACCTGGTGCTTGCTGCGGATCGAGAGCGTGACGGGGACAACCGGCACCTCGACAAGCCGGTGGCGCACGCCTGGATCGTCGTGTCGGCTAGCGTTTTCGCGGCGTTGGACCTGGTGCTGCTGTGGCGGCCGGTATTTCAGTTGGCTGCGGTGAGCTCGGCCAGGATGCTGGGCCAGTGGGTTGCCGCAGTCGCCCTCACCGCCGCCACCACGCTGTTCATTGAGACCACCGTGCGGCACTACCGGCGGGCGGAGCGGCAAAGCACTGACCGGCGGGATGCTGTGCGGGACCGCAACCGCGCGGTACGCCGAGTACAAAGCGGCAACTTCTCGGTGATCACTGGACGGGAGCCGGATCTGACACAGGTCGACACCGTGGATGGCAAGCTGCGGTCTGCCGGTGCGCTGCTACTCGGCGCGGCGGCCGCAACGGCCGTCATCGGTGCGGCCCGGGTGGCTTATCTGGCCAGGGGCGGCGGACTGTCGATCCTGGAATCTGCCCTTTTCGCGGTGGTTGCGGCACTGTTCCTTGGTGGCCTCGTGGTGCTGATGGGCTCCCTCTCCTGCCGGGGTAACCGGCTGGGGGACCGGCTTCGCTTCGGAACCGAGGTCGTCATAGGCGTTGAGCAGCGTGACCGGGAGAGGCGGCAGGAAGTCGCCGAGGCTCGTGAGGAAGCTCGGCGGTTGCTGGTGGCCGCTGACAAAGCAGCCGCCCAGGCCGCGGAGACGCATGAATGGGTGATCGCGGGATACCAGCGATCGATGCTGCTGTCCTGCCGTTGGTGTGGCCTCGACACCTCGGTCCTCAAGGGCGTGGGGTTCGGGGCCGGGCCACGGCCGCTCGCCGAGGAGGCCGCGAGCAAGAAGAAGGAGGTGGTGGCCCTGCTGAAGGTCATTGATGAGTGGCTGGCGGACCCGCAAGGGGCTGTCGAACGGCTTCGCCAGCAGGAGACCGTCCCGGCGCTGCCTGCGGCGCCGAACCATGCTCCGGTGCAGGTGCGCAGCGTTTCACCTCCGGACGAAGGCCAGCCCAGCACGGTCAGGTCTCTCGACTCCCCGCTGCCGGAGGAACCACAGTTGTCTCGTCGGCTGATGACGCTCGGTGTGGCGATGGCGGTCGCTACCGCAGTTCTGGTGGCTGTTCTGACGCCACCCCCGGAGGGCGATGTTCACGTTCAGGTGACCGGGTCTGCAACGTGGTCCTGGTGCGCTGGGGCGCAGACCGTGCCGGACGCGAGATCGATCAGGTGTAGTTGGTGAAGTGGGCTCGAAGTCGTGGATATCACCACCATGTGCAAGGCGGCAGATCACCACCACTCGTGCTGGCCACTCTGGCCGTGTTGTCATTCACGAGCAGCTACGGATGTTTTTGCGCCACCGCTCGTAGCTCAACCGGACGGGCAGATCTTGGGTGCGCTCAGTGCGTCGAGTTCGACAGGGAAGCTGTTTGGCAGAGTTGACACCGACCTAACTCATGGAGCCACCTGCACGAGATCGGCGCGCACCGCCAGCAGCCCCCGCACCACCAGCGCGGTGACCAGCCCCCCAAGGCCGCGATCAGCGCGTACACCCCGACCCGATCACAGTGGCGCGACCGCGCCGGATTCTCACCGGCTCCCTCGCACCGTTGCTCCCGCCGGAGAGTAGGCGATCCGTTTCCCATGGTGCAAGCGACCTGTCGACTGAGGCACCGGGCTGGGCTGCTCACGGGACTGGCTGCTCACGGGACTTAGTGACCGGTGGCGCTTCGACCGGGCAGTCCTGGGGCGTTCATCGCGCGAATCAGGTCCTCCCGGGCCCGGGCCACCCGGGAGCGGATGGTGCCAATCGGGCAGCCGCACACTTCGGCTGCGGTCGCGTAGTCCAGATCCAGCACCTGGGTGAGCACGAAGGCGTCCCGGCGGTCGGGTTCCAGTGCGGTCACCAGCTCGCGGAGCAGCACGCCTTCGTCGAACCCGGACCGCCGGTGTGTCAGGTTTCCGGCCACGACGGTGTCCCAGTCCTCGACCGCGGTGGTGCGCGGCCGCGTCATGGTCCGCCGGACGTGGTCGGCGGCGACCCGCCGAGCGATGGAGAGCAGCCAGGTGCGGGCGCAGGAGCGGGCGGCGAAGTTGGGCAGTGCTCGCAGCGCGCGCAGGTAGGTCTCCTGGGTGAGGTCCTCGGCCTCGTTACGCTCACAAAGGTGACTGATGAAGTGGTAGACGTCACGCTGGGTAGCGCGAACGAAGGCCGCCAGGGCGGCGCGATCCCCCGCACCTGCAGCGAGCGCAAGTGCAGTAGTTCGCGCATCATAAGATTGGGGGTCACCCATGCGGGAAGGGTAACTAAAAGTTGCTGGGAACCCCAGGGATCCGGTGGACGACCATTGTCACGTGGATTGCACGCACTGTAAGGAAGCCCTCTCGGCGCAGCTGGACGGTGAGGAGAGCGCGGCGGAACGGAGTGCGATTGAGGTACACCTGGCGAGCTGTGCCGGGTGCCGCTGGTTTGCTGACGAGGCGGCGCACGTCACCCGGCTCGCTCGCACCGCCGTGGCCACCCAGGAGCCCGACGTGGTCAAAGCGGTCCTGGCGGCTGCCCCCCGGTCACGCCGTCCCCATCTGGTCACCGTTCTCCGCATGCTGCTCGGGCTGGTCGGTCTCGCTCAAGTTGAGGTGGCCTTCGTCGGGATGCTCGGAGCTCACACCAGCGGACACGGCTCCCAGGGAGTTGTGCTGGAAGGCGCCTCGGTCGCGCATTTCGCGCATGAGAGCGCCGCGTGGAATCTGGCACTGGGGGTCGGCTTTCTCTGGGTCGCCAAGCGCTCATCGCGGACCTCGGGGATGGTGCCCACGCTGGCGACGTTCGTGGCGGTACTCACCGTGCTGGTGGTGATGGATGCGATGGCCGGGGGAGTCGATGCCGTCAGGTTGCTCGCGCACGGACTAGTCCTGATCGGCCTCGTCCTTGTGATGGTGCTCGACCGGCTACCAAGGCCCGCTGGGGGAACCGTGCCCGGTGTCCCCCTGTGGCGGCAGCGCCAGTTCAGCCCTTCACGGCAAGTCGATCCGGCGATCGTGACCGACACTGATGACCTGCCGCCGGATCTGCGACCGACCGCCCGGCACGACGACACCGCCATCGCGCAGCGCCGGACCGCGTAACCCTGACCGTGCCCGGTCGGTCTGGTCGGGTACGGGAAGATCGTCAAAAGTGAGTTGTGGCCGTGCGGATGTGCACCGCGACAGCTCACTTTCGACGATCAAGGGGGCTTGGATCAGCTCCCGGAGGGAGAGCTGATCGGCTGTTGCGTTCCGAGGCCACGTCATGTCAAGATGAAGCAGTTGCAAATTTATGGCAATACAGGTGCGGTGATCATGACGAGCATCGCGGCGGAGCCGGTGAACCGCTCCCAGCGCGGGCACACTCACGGCCACCTGTGGTCGTTGTCCGATGGCACTGGCCTGCACGCCCCGTACGGCCAGTTGGTGACCGAATCCGGCACTGGTCGGGTCTGCTGTCACCTGTGCGGACGGTGGTATGTCTCGCTGGGCGGCCACCTCCGGACGCACGGACACACTGCCGATTCCTACCGGGAAACGATGGGGCTGTGCCGGAGTCGTCCCCTGGTCGCCGAGGCTCTCTCTCAATCGATTGCTACCCGCTTGGGGTGGGTCAAGCTGCGGCGCGAGGTCGACGTGGCCGGCATTGCGGTACGGCCGGCGAACCTCAGCAGTGCCCAGCCCAATAGGGATCCGCAGGGTTGCGTTGGAGCGACAATCGCAAGGTAGTTGCTACAGCATGGGATGGCCACTACAGGAGGTCACGCATGGCCGACTACACCCTGCCCGACCTGCCCTACGACTACGGCGCCTTGGAGCCACACATCTCCGGGGAGATCATGGAGCTGCACCACTCCAAGCACCACGCCACCTACGTCAAGGGTGCCAACACCGCCTTGGAGCAGCTGGCGCAGGCGCGGGAGCGCGAGGCGCTGTCAGCGGTGAACATGCTGGAGAAGAATCTGGCGTTCAACCTCGGAGGTCCTGCACGCCGTCCACCTGCGTTATCTCGACCCGGGGGGTGGAGGACCACCACGCTGATTCCCTTCGGGGCGGTCCGCGAGCAGCCAGAGGGTACCCTGGGGGGTGTCGCGCACCTCGATCCCGGCTGCGGTGAGTCGATCGCGCAGGGCGTCGGCGAGCGTCCACGAACCCTGTTTCCGAGCGTGTTCCCGCACTTCGAGGAGGGTGTTGACGAAAGGCGCGACGATGTCCCGGGGATCCCGCGTACCAACCACGGCGAGTTCGGCCAATCGTGTCATCATCCGACGCAGCATGGTCCGGGGCCCCTCGGTGCCGTCCATTTCCTCGGTGTCGGCCGACCAGTCAACGATCGCCTGCTCCAGTTCGAGGACGGCCGTGACTGCCGCATTCACGTCACGGGCCCGTAGTCCGGTGTCGAAGACGTCCTCCAGTCGTTCGGCCTCTGCGCGCAGCGATGGTGTGGGGCACGGTGTCCCGGCGGCGCAGCGCTGCGCGTCCGACAGGACAGGTGTCGGCCCGCTACCCGTCGCGATCGCGTTCAGTTCCTCGATCGTCACCGTGCAGCCCGACGCGAACACCGTGTTCCCTGCCTGCCTGCGGATCGTGAGCGCGCCCCGGCCCAGGACCGTCACCGTATCCGCGTCGAGGTCGAACACGGCAGCGGTGTGTTCGTCCACCCCGAGCACGACCGTATCGGCTGCCATCATCGACTCCAGCACTCGCAGCCGCCGCTCGCCGAGGTAGCAGAACCGGGTGTCGTGGGTGCCGCCCTCGGCGTTGTCGTAATGCGGGATCACCGCCGCCTGCAGGCCGATCTGTGCCAGCAGATCCATGCCGTCGGCCCAGTACGGGGCCGCGCCCACCTTGTAGATCTCGTACACCGGCACGGTGGCAACCCCGAGGGTCAGCGCCGCCGCGCTGGCGAATGTCACGCAGCCGCCGCCGGTGAGCTTGTCGATGAGGACGTCGCGCAGCCGGCTGCGTTTCCAGACTCCGAGCGCGTAGGTCGGGCTGCCCGGGCCGGCAAAGACATAATCGGCAGCATCGATCCGCGCCAGGGCCCTTTCGCGGGCCAGGACGTCATTCGCGGTAGGCCACGATACGACGTCGAGAGAAATCTGAAAATTTCGAAAATAGCGGACCGTACGCTGAGAGATTTCGTCAGCATTCTCCTGAAAACCGTATGGGCTATCGAGGAGTACCGCATCGACGGGTGGAGCGCCGAGGCGCTCGACGAGCCGGCGATGCACCTTCGCCATCGTCGGGGCGGTTTCTCCGGACCCCATGATGGCAAGCAGTCGTGGGCGGGGCGTCACGAAAGGAGATCACCCCTTTGCGCACGTTCCGGACTCAGGAGCCGACGAGCTGACCTGCCACATCGGGGGTGTGGGCTACCACAGCGTGCCATAGCCGCGGGTACGCGTCGGCAGCCGCCATCACGGCCGGCGTGGTGCGTGCTACCAGCGACAGGTGCCGTAGCGCATGGGCCAGGACGTGCTCGACCGCGACCGCCGCAGGGGTTGGGGCTGCGGCGTCTGTGGCGCAGAGGATGTGGGTGTCAGGGGGGATGGCAGACACGGCGCCCTCGGCAGGGTCCGGGTCGGGGGCGACCGCGTAGGTGAGGATCAGCCCACCGCGAGTAGGTCGCCATGAGGTCGAGTGCACAACTGTCGCGGTAGGCACGGGGGCGCTCAGGCCCGCGAGCTCCCGAGCCCGCGCATCGGGTCGGCATCCCGCTGGCAGATCGCCGCACGCCACACGCCAGCTCAACTGAGTGTCGTCCGAGATCGACAACAGGATGACTTCGATCTGAACCTTGTGCACGTAAACCCCCAGGTGCTTAGCTGCCCTCCAGTTGCAACTGCGATGCTAGGGCAGGGCACGGGGCTGTTGTTGGTCGGCAGTGACTGGCGGGAAGTCCACTTTTGTGGGTGCCGCGCGTTACGCTCGCCTTGGCTGGCAACCGTAGAGAGGGGAGCCCCGACATCCCACCGCTGACCTGGCACACCGCTGTGACGACGTGGACGTCGGCCCCGATCGTCGACGTACTGGCCGCGCTCGCGGTGGCCGGTTACCTGATAGCCGTGCTCCGCCGGGCACAGACGACTGGGCCCGGCTGGCCGCTGCGTGCCACGGCGTGCTGGCTGGCGGGCGTGCTGGTGCTGCTGGTTTCGGTGCACAGCAGCATCGAGGTGTACGGGCACGCGCTGCTGTGGGTGCACATGATTCAGCATCTGCTGCTGATCATGGCCGTGCCGGTGTTGCTGATCTGGGGTCAACCGATCCGCCTTGGGTGGCGCCGACCCCCGGGCGGCCGCCTGGCCCGGTGGCTGACCTTTCCCGTACTGACGCTGGGCTTGTACACCGGGGTGCTGGTGATCACTCATCTCACCAGTTTCCCGGAGCTGATGGCGACCCAGCCCTGGGCGCACCACATCGAGCAGGCCCTGTATCTGGTCAGCGGTTATCTGCTGTTCTTGCCGTTGGTCGGCGCGGAGGCCAGCCCGTGGCCCATTCCGCATATCGTCCGGTTTGCCCTGCTCGGATTGGCGATGGGGGCAGACACACTGGTGGGTGTGGCGCTGATGCTCACCGGGCAACCGCTGGCCCCCAGTACAGTGCTGATGCGGCCGGGCTGGGGACCTTCCCTGCTCGAAGATCAGAACTGGTCCGGAGCGATCATGTGGGTCGCGGGTGACGTCCTGATGATGCTGCTGATGCTCGCGGTCGTCGCCCAGTGGAGCGCTAGCGGGCCCCGGGCCCGGCTCGGCGACTGGTTGGAATCGGCCCGCCGCCAGTCGCTGGCCGGAATCGGATCCGCGTCCGGTGGTGACTACGGCTCCGGTGGTGACCACGGCTCCGGTGGTGACCACGGCACTGTCGGGGCCAGTCCCGACGTCGACGACGACGAAGCCGCCCGGCAGGCCTACAACCGGATGCTGGCCGCCCTACACCGGCGCTCGCCCCCCGGACGCGGCGGGTGACACCAGCTCGGGAATGGAGTGATCTTGTAGCGTGCCAGACGGTGCCGCTATCGTTGACGGGTCGGTGCAGGGGACTACCAGAGGTCGCCGTCGCGCCAGTCGCAGGTGAGCTCGCCGGACAGATCCAGCGGGACCGTCAGCGGAAGGACGTAAATGCAGCAGTCGTCTTCTGCGGTGCGCGCGATGCCGGTCGGGGTGAGCGCTGAGGTCGGTCCCTGCCACAGCTTCCAGCCGCGTGCGGCGTAGAAGTTCTTAGCCTCGTCGGTGGTGCCCAGCGCACCCAGGTCGTATGCGCCGCGCACCACCCGCTCCAGCGCTTCCATCATGGCCGCGCCGTGCCCGCGTCCGCGCCGGCTCGCGCGCACTCCGACGCTTTCGACATAGCCGGTACGCAGCGCCCGCCCGCCGTGCAGCAGCCGCCGCTGGACTACGGACGCGTGCCCGATCAGCTCCGCCCCCTCCCACACCAGGGCATGCACTCCGCCCAGGGCGTGGTCCCAATCGTGATCGGTCATGTCGTCGAAAACCTCATCGAGGAGTCTTCGTACCGCCATGCGGGTGGCGGTGTCCAGCTCAGCGGTATGTGCGGTGCGCACCTGGGTCATAGCGCCATCCTCGCAGCGATGCCCACTCGGTGAACGTTCGTGATCATTCACCGGAGGGCCGTCCCGGCGAGGGGCACCCGGTGGGCATCGTTCCACGGTGGGCCCTGTCCTCGCTGGAGTGGCACGTCCACGCCAGCCACGAGGACACCGATCAACCCCTGCCGATCAACCTCTACGGGGTGTACGTCGCCGCGATGCGAGGGGTAACCTCGGGCAAGCGGCACGATCATCATTCGTGGGAGCTACGCTGCCGAGGTGGGTGCAGCATGACCGATCAACGTTACACCATGGCAGCCAGGTGCCCCCGCTGTGATCACCGTGCCATCCTGTCTTTGGCCGTCGCCACTCGCCTGGTGTCCGCGTCCAGGCATCTGCTGGAGTCCTTCCGGTGCCCGGACGAACACGGCTGGCACGTGCGGTATCCGGGCATCGAGGGTGGTGGCAAGGCGCACCGGCGCGGATGGCGCTAGGCGCTGCCCTCCGAGCGACTACCTGCGGAGTGGCTACCTCCGGAGTGGCTGTCGGTCGCGTGACGGTAATCCACGGTGCTGTAGCGCTCCAAGCGGTCGAGGTGGTGGGTGCTGCGGACCTGCCGGACGGTGCCGCTGCGTGCGCGCATCACCAGTGACTCGGTGACGGCGCGGTCCCGCCCGTAGCGCACCCCGTGCAGCAACTCGCCGTCAGTGATCCCGGTCATGACGAAGAATGCGTCGTCGCCACTGACCAGGTCGTCGACCGTGAGTACCGCGTCGAGGTCGAGGCCGGCTTCGTCGGCTCGCCGTTTCTCCTCATCGCTGCGGGGGTGCAGCCTGCCCTGCAGCACGCCGCCGAGGCACTGGATCGCGCAGGCGGTGATCACACCCTCCGGGGTGCCACCAATCCCGAGAAGCAGGTCAACGCCCGAGTCGGGAGTCGCGGCCATCACCGCCGCGGCGACATCACCGTCAGTGATGAACTTGATTCTGGCGCCCGTGCTGGTCACCCGGTGAGAGAGCTCGTCATGCCGTGGGCGGTCAAGCATGCAGACCGTGATGTCCTCAGGCGTGCACCCCTTGACGCGAGTCAAGGCGGCGATGTTCTCCTCCGGGGATTGCCGGATGTCAAGCGCGCCGACGGCATCAGGGCCAGCGACGAGCTTGTCCATGTAAAACACGGCAGAGGGGTCGTACATGGTCCCCCGGGGGGCCACTGCGAGCACCGACACCGCGTTGCCCATACCCTTCGACGTGAGCGTGGTGCCATCGACCGGGTCGACAGCGACATCGCACGGTGTCCCCGTCCCGGAGCCGACCCGCTCGCCGTTGTACAGCATCGGGGCCTCGTCCTTCTCGCCCTCCCCGATGACGACCACGCCGTCCATCGCGACGGTCACCATCATCGCCCGCATCGCCGCCACTGCCGCGGCGTCAGCACCGTCCTTGTCGCGACGGCCGACCCACCGGCCCGCCGCCATGGCGGCAGCCTCGGTGACCCGGAGCAGATCCAGCGCTAGGTTGCGGTCCGGTTCACGCCGGACAGCGGGGGTTATCTCCGATGATGCAGGAGTCACCTGAGCCATAGCAGCACGCTACGCATGGTACACCGGAATCCACCTCCCTCCGCGGGAGGATTCCCAGGGTGAACAGGGCCCTCGGGGAACAGGCCCCAGCGGATCAGGCCTCAGCGGATCAGACACGGGGAGCGGACCGATGCAGCTCGTCGTGATGGGCGTGTCCGGTTCCGGCAAGAGCACCGTGGCAGCGCTGATCGCCAACCGAACCGGCTGCGCACTGGCCGAGGGCGACGACTTCCACCCCGCGTCAAGCATCGCCAGGATGGCCGCCGGGTGCCCGCTTGATGACACGCTGCGGGCGCCGTGGTTGGTGGCGATCGCAGGTTGGCTCACCGAGCGAGCCGCTCGTGGCGAGTGCGCTGTGGTCAGCTGCTCGGCGCTGACGCGGGCCTACCGGGACGTGCTGCGAGGCGCGGGTCCCGATGTCCGGATAGTGCACCTGGCGGGTCCTTATGAGCTGGTTGAGCGACGGCTAGCTGCCCGCCGCGGTCACTTTATGCCGCGAGAGCTGCTGGCATCCCAGTACGCCACACTCGAACCGCTAACCGCCGACGAACCCGGTCTCACCATCGACATTTCCGAAAAGACCCCCGGCCAGATCGCCGACGAGGTACTGCGAACCGTTCCCTGGTCACCCCGTTGAGCGGGGTCAATTGGCGCTGGAAACTCCGCTGAGCCCGTTGAAGGTGGGCGTCACCGATAGGTAAGGATTGGGGAACGCGCTGTAGGGGAGGATGTCGGCAGCGTTTGATGCGAGGGGGAGGTCGTCGTCATGCAGCTTGTCCACGTCGCGCTGTGCTTGCTGGCCATCGAGGGCTTGCTGGCCATCGAGAGCTCACTGGAGGAAGAAGCCGGGGCGTGGGGCTGAGCGGCCCGCGCGCGGCGCTGCTGGTGCTGGCCAAGGCACCGGTACCGGGAGAGGTGAAAACCCGGCTGTGCCCACCGGCCACCCCCGCCCAGGCCGCCCGGATCGCCGCGGCGGCCTTTCTGGACACCCTGGACGCGGTGCTGGCGGTGCCCGACGTCACAGCCGTGGTGGCGCTGGCCGGTCATCTTGTCCACGCGGTCGACGCCGCCGCGCTGACTGAGCAGTTGCGGGCCATCACGGTGCTACCGCAGCGTGGAACGACACTGGGCCAACGGATCGCCGCCGCGTACGCTGACACCGCCGCGGTGGTCGGTCACCGGCCGGTATTGCAGATCGGGATGGACACTCCGCAGGTCGATGCCAAACTGCTCAGCCACTGCCTGGACCTGCTCGATGGGGACGGCGTGGACGCCGCGCTCGGGTCAGCCACCGATGGCGGTTGGTGGATTCTGGGCGTACGGCGGCCTGAGCTGGCCGATCTGATCGCTGATATTCCGACGTCACGTCCGGACACCGGGGCGCGGACGATAGCTGCGCTGCGGGTCTCCGGCGCCCGGGTGGTCGAGCTGCCCGAATTATCTGACGTGGACACCTGGGAGGACGCCGCCGCAGTAGCCGCCGACGTGCCCGATGGCCGGTTCGCCGCCGCGGTTGCCGCCGCTTTAACTGCGCTGGACGGCCGCCGGTGATTGCTGAACACACCGCGGCCTTCGACCTAGTCCTGGCTGCTCGGCCAGCTCAGCTCGTTGGCGACGATGGACGGATACTGCCGGTGGCCCCCCAGCGCTGGCTGGCTCCCGCCGGTGGCGAGGACGGTTGGCTGTTGAACCGCTGCACCGGGCCAACGGTGGATCTGGGCTGTGGCCCTGGGGCCATCGCCGAGCTGCCGGCGCTTACTGCGCTCGCCACACTGGCCGGGTTGCAGACCGGGGACCGCTACCGCGCCGGTCGCTGTTTCATCGAGCTGCGTTACGTCAATGGATGGTAAGCCCTCGTTACCGGTTGGGAACGTTAGCGTTGGAGCCATGACCGTGCTGCCCCGGTGGGCGCGTCGAGCAGCGGAGAACCTCCCGCCTGGCCCCTTCCGAGCCAGCTTCTGGCGTAGTCCGCTGCGCGGCCCGTGGTTCACCGCAGTGCTCAGCGTAGCGCTGCTGCCTGGTATCACGCTGATGTTTCTCACCGGCCTGGCCTCCTATGCCGCCTACAATCCCAACCTGGCGCCCGGTAACGACACCACGCCGGATAAGGGACTGCTCGGTTCCTGGTTGCCGGGCTGGCCGGCTGGGCCGTCCTGGCTGTACTGGGTGAACCAGGGCATGCACGTGACGCTTGGCTTGGTGCTCATCCCGATTGTGCTGGCCAAGTTGTGGTCGGTGCTGCCCAAGCTGTTCGAGTGGCCGCCAGCCCGCTCGCTTCCCCACCTCCTGGAGCGGTCCTCGCTGCTGCTGCTTGTCGGTGGCGCGGTGTTCGAGCTGGTCACCGGTGTGATGAACATCCAGTATTTTTATGCCTGGCCCTTTGGTTTCTACCAGGCGCACTACTATGGGGCATGGGTGTTCATGGCCGCGTTCGTGGTGCACGTGGCGTTCCGGCTGCCCCGGATGGTCACCGCGCTACGCGCCCGTAGCCTGCGCCGCGAGCTGCGCACTCCGCTGTCAGCGACCACTGTGGAGCCGCCCGATCCCGATCACCTGGTGTCCCCCGATCCCGCGCGGGCGACCATCTCACGGCGCGGCGCGCTGGGCATGGTCGTGGCCGGCTCGCTGGCACTGCTCGGACTCAGCGTGGGCCAGACCATCGGCGGGGCGGCCCGGTCGAGTGCGCTGCTGGCACCGCGCGGGCAGGACCTGGGGAAAGGACCCGAAGACTTCCAGGTGAACAAGACCGCCGTCGACGCGGGGATCGGCCCGGTCGATGACAGCTGGCGGCTGGAACTGAAAGAGGCGGCGTCCAGATCCCCCAGCGTGTCACCTACGGGCGTGTCACTGGCGAGCATGTCACTGTCCCGCACCCAGCTACTCGCCCTGCCGCAGCACACCGCCCGGCTGCCGATCGCCTGCGTGGAGGGCTGGTCCACCGGCGTGCAGACCTGGACCGGGGTGCGGCTGGCCGATCTCGCCGCCTTGGTGGGCGCGGCGCCCGGCGCCAGTCTGTTCGTCGAATCGTTGCAGCGCGGCGGCGGGTTCGGCTCGGCGACGCTGTCTCCCGGGCAGGTACGGGCGCCTGATGCGCTGCTCGCCCTGCGGGTCAACGGCGCGGACCTGAGCGCTGACCACGGTTTCCCGGCTCGGGTGGTGGTGCCGGCCCTCCCTGGAGTGCACAACACCAAGTGGGTCACCCGCATGACGTTCCAGCCGGCTGCGGCGGCACAGCCGTGATGCGCCGAGAATGGGCCCCCCTGCTGGCGCTGCTGGCCAGCTTCGTCGTCGCCGGCTACGCCGCGCTCCGGTTGCTGGCCGGCAACCCGATCGGTATCGGCGCGTGGTTCGTCGGCAGCGCCGTTGTCCACGACCTGGTGCTCTTCCCGCTTTACGCGGGACTGGACACCGCACTGGTGATGTTGCTGCGCCGCCGTCCCGAGTTGGCCACCATGGCCGGCGTGTGGTGGTTGAACTACCTGCGGGTACCCGCCGTGGTCTCCGGGTTGTTGCTGCTGGTGTGGTCCCCGTTGACTCTGCGAGTGCCCGAAGCCGCCTACCACGCGGCGTCGGGCCTGTCGGCTCAGCCGTTCCTGCCCCGTTGGCTTGCCGTGACCGCGGTGCTCTTCGCGGTTTCCGCGGCTACCCTGGCGATGCGCGTGGCCATGGTCTATCACGGCGGGTTCCACCGTCACCAGGTCTTCTCTGGTCGGATCCACCGGGGCAGCACGGTGCACCATGAGCGCAGCCGGAGCAGTGCTCGCCGTCGATGACGATGTGCTGGTGCGTGACGTGGTCGGTCGTTATCGTGGCGGTGGGGTGGGCTCTCGGTGGGTCTTCGGGGAGGGGAACGCCGATGAGTGCCGTGTCGTCCTCGTGAGACAAGCCGCAGCAGACGCTGCCTTTCGGAGACCGGTTGCGCGTTTTTCCGATCGACGCGCTGTGGTGCACGGCTCCGTGAGCCGGGGAACTTTCAGGGAAAGCACAACACCTCACCATGCAGGGTGGCGAACCACCCGTCGTCCTGCTCGGCCCACTGCCGCCAGGCGACCGCCATGTCTTCGAGGTCCTCACGACTGGCGAAGTGCCGCTCCACGGCTTGCGCCGCGAGTGCGGAGTTGGTGACGCGGTCCGCCCACAGGTCGCCCCACCACGTGCGTTCCTCCGGTGTGGCGTAGCACCAGACCGTCGCCGAGCTGGTGATCTTGCTGAACCCGGCTGCGCGGGCCCAGGACAGCAGACGCCGTCCCGCGTTGGGCTCGCCCCCGTTGCTGCGGACGATCCGCTGATACAGGTCGAGCCAGCGGTCCAGGCCAGCCTGTGGCGGGTACCATACCATCGCCGCGCAGTCGGCGTCCCGGGCGGCGACGACCCCGCCCGGGACGCATACCCGTCGCATCTCGCGCAGCGCTGCGACTGGTTCCGAAAGGTGCTGCAGGACCTGATGGGCATGGACCACGTCGAACGTGTCGTCTGCGAAGTCCAGGTGGTCCACGTCGGCTACCGCCAAGGTGACGTTGCGCACGCCTTGGCGCTGTGCCTCGGCGCGGGCCTCGTCGAGTGGAGCCGGATGGTTGTCGATGCCTACCACGCTGCCGGGCGCCACCCGGTGGGCGAGGTCGATGGTGATGGTGCCCGGACCACAGCCGACGTCCAGCACCTGTTGACCCGACCGAAGGTAGGGGACCAGGTAAGCGGCCGAGTTGCCCACTGTCCGCCAGCGGTGCGACCTCAGCACGCTCTGGTGGTGGCCGTGAGTGTAGGTATTTCGCTGATCTGGCATCTGGTCAGTCTGTCGTCGTGAACGAGCCCACGCCCGTAGGGCGACACCGTCGGGCCCCTCGCAGGTTCGATGACTACGCCACCGCCGGTTGCATTCGAGGCGGTCAGGGACTTCACCCGCTTCGACGAGTCCGCCGGTGCCGATGTGGGCCACCCCGTGGCTGTGTTGGGCGCTCTGGGCAAGGATGTTGAGGGCCGGTTTCAGTCCTCGACGAGCACCCGGATCCTGTCGAGTTCCGGATCGTTCGCGCCGGAGATGACCATGCCTGCCCGCACGCCGCTGCTGAGGTAGTCCAGGACCGGTTTGGTGATCCGTTCGCCGGGCAGCACAGCGGGAATCCCTGGCGGGAAGGGAGTGAGCATCTCGGCGCTGACCCGGCCGGGCGCGGTCGAGGTGGGCACGTTTTCGGCGCGGCCGAAGAACGCCTCCCGGGGCGGATGCACCAGTTCTAACTGCAGCGTGGCGGGCGCGGGCACGTCAACCGTCGGGCCGCCGCGCAGCTCGGGCGCGTGCGCGGTCAGGTCCCGCAAGGCGTTCAGCAGGACCCCGACGGTGTCTGTGTCGTCGGCGTGGCTGAGCTGGGCGCTGATCCGACGGTGGTCGGATAGATGCAGGTTGATGTGGTGGGTCTCGCGCAGCCAGTCCGCGGCCCGGTAGCCGAGCACGTTCAGGCCGGTGGTGTCGATGACGAGGTGAAGGGGGTCCCGGTCGAACGCGCGGCCGGGGCCGGTGAACTCCGCGTCGGGCACGTGCAGCCCGTCGAGGTCCTCGATCTGCGCCCGGGTCCGGTGGGCGAGATCCAAGGCGGCGGAGATCAGCTCGTGGCCGTGTTGGACCATCTGCCGCCGCCAACCGTCCAGTCCGGCGTAGATCAGTACCGAGGGGCTGGTGGTGCCGAGTAGGTCGGTGTGCGCCTGGAGCACGGCCGGGGCAACCAGCTCACCCTGCTGGTGAAACACCGAGCCCTGCTGCAGTCCGCTGCCCATCTTGTGCACGCTCGTGATACCCACGTCCGCGCCCACGTTCATTCCCCAGACTGGTAAGTCGGGGTGGAACGGCAGGTGCGCGCCCCACGCCTCGTCCACGATCAACGGCCGTCCGCGCTCGTGGCAGATCCGGGTGAGGGCGGCGAGGTCGGCACAGGTGCCGTACGGAGTCGGCGAGGTGACGAGCGCTCCCCGGGCGTCCGGGTGCTGCTCGAACGCCGCCGCGTACGCCTGTGGCGCGGGTGGATGGGCCAGGTGTAGGTCCGGGTCCCACTGCGGCTGCACCCAGATCGGTCGCGCCCCGGACAGGATCAGTCCGGACACCACCGACTTGTGTGCGTCCCGGCCGACCAGCAGCTTCTCGTGCGGCCCGGCGACCGACAGCATGGCGCCTTTGACCGACAGTGAACTGCCGCAGGTGCTGAAGAACGCATGCTCCGCCCCGACCGCGTCGGCCATCAACTCTTGGGCGTGTGCCAGGACCCCGTTCGAGAACTGCCGGTCGTCCAGCCCCGGGGCGGCGACCACATCGGAGTGGAACACGGCCGCCCCGAGCACGTCGACCACCCGCTTATCAGCGCCACGTCCCTGCTTGTGCCCGGGCGGGCTGAACGGGATGTCCCCCCGGCGCTGATAGTCGGCCAACGCCGCCAGCACCGGCGCCTGTGAATGGTCCATACCAGCCCGGTACCCGCACGGGAGGAACCGAAACAGTCTCCCAGCGGGCACCTGATCGAGGATGGCGTGATCTCAGGCTCACCTACCGTAGCCAGGGGATTTGACCGATGTGAATGAGGGTATTCTCTGTGGTGTGTGGTCGGGCATGAGGACGCGACTAAGGATGGCCGGGATCTGATTAATCAGACAACGACGAAGAATTGGTGGTGATCCGTGGTGACCGACCCGACCCCCATCCGTGAGCCGGAACCAATTCAGCAACGGAACCCAGTTGCTGGATCTTTTTCCCGGGACCGAAGGCGGGTGACTGTGGTCCCCGGTGGACCGTTACTCATCGAAGGGCCGGTCGAGTTGGTGACCGATGACGGTCAGACCGTCACCTCGGATCGGTTCATGGTCGCGGTATGCGTATGTCGGCGTAGTCGACGCTACCCGTTCTGCGACACCAGCCACCGCCGACGCGTGCGCCGGGAATCCGCGGACGATTTCTGAGGACGAGGACGCCGGCCGGGGGATCAGCCAGGTCCTGAATGCTCCGGCAGCGGGCGGCGCAGCGACGTCGTGCCGCTGTTCCAGGCATTGAGCTGGTGTTTGGCCAGTCTGGCTTCCAGCAGCTCGGTGGCTGCAATGCCGAACACCACGTCCTCAGCAAGGTGGGGCTCTCGATGGAGAAGATCACCGATCACATCCCGACGTAACACTTGTTCGTGCACGGCGTCGGCCTCGATGTGCTCGGTGAAGAACAGCGTGCACCGTGGTCCGGCGCCGAGTCGCTCCAGCGCCTGGGTGATCCGTTGCGCGCTGGGCGCAGTGGTGATTTCGGCCGCCGCGAAGTGTCCAACCAGACAGCCGCGCAGTGCCCGGTGCAGCCCGAACATCGACATGAGATTCACGATCGCGATCGCCGGGGCGGGCACATCATCCAAATAGTGCAGATACCCGGGAGATAGCCCGGCGGCAGCCATGAGACCGGCGAACAGCTCGGCATGTATGCGCTCGCCCCGGCCGCCACCAAACTCGTCGAACTCGACCGCTACCAGTGACGCCTTGGCCTGCCCCTGCAGACGAGGAATGACCCAAGCATGCGGATCAGCCTCTTTCAAGTGATACACCGAGCGATGCACGATGTACTCGCGCATGTGCCACCACTGGGCAGTATCCCGAAGGTAGTGCGAGACCCCGTTACCGGGCACCGGCTCTATCAGCAACGCGTCCAAGGCGGCGGTGACGTCCTCCCCGCCGTCGGTGTCCGAGCGCAGCGCGGTGCGGAAGGCGCGCTCCATCATCGCCCGCAGTCGAAGCAGCTCCGGATCCCATTCCCACCGGGGATCGACCCCATCGAAGCCTCGATAGTGCAGCTCATAGCAGGTGTGAAGGGCCAGTGTCAGATCCTCGCCATACGGGTCAGCCTGATCGACATCCGCCAGCGGTAGCTGCTTAGCGGACGGGCTTTGCGCCAGCGCAGTGATCACGGTGGCCGACAGCGGTCCACGGGGCACTGGCAGTGCGCGGGTAAAAACCTGCGTATCGGTGAGGGCCATCGGCTCTCCAACTCGGTCGGATGACGTCGATGTGATACCCCGCGACGAGACAGTTCACGCATCGCGTCCGACGTGACACCACCCTTTCCACCGTCGAGCTATCCGGTCACGGCCTGCTGTGGAAGGATTACCGGTCATGACCTTTCTCCATGAGCTGGTACGTCGCATTGAATGTTTCACCGCCCTGGACAAGGTCGCCAAGCCGGTGGCCGGCTTCGTTGGCAGGGCCGTGCGACCTCGCCGGGTTCGTAACCTGCTCAGCGGGACGAGCATAGGTCATCCGCTCCATCCCATGCTGACGGACTTGCCGATCGGCGCTTGGAGCATGTCCACGTTGTTGGACACCGTCGGTGGCGCCAGCGCCGAGCCGGCTGCTGACCTGCTCGTCGGTGCCGGTATCCTCAGCGCGATCCCCGCCGCCGTGACCGGGCTCAACGACTGGTCGGACACCATCGGTGGGGAGACCCGTGTCGGGGCGGTGCACGCCAGCGCGAACGTGACCGCGCTCGGCCTGTACCTGGCATCGCTGGTCGCCCGTCGCAGCGGCCGGCGCGGCCGGGGCAAGGCCCTGGGGCTCGCTGGGTTGGGCGTCCTGATGGTCGGTGGGTACCTCGGTGGTCACCTCTCCTATGCCAGGGCGGTCAACGTCAACCGCACCACCTTCGAGCACCGCCCGGAGGAGTGGACCCCGGTGCTCGCTGACGCGGAGCTCGGCGAGGGCGAGCATCGCAGGGTCTCCGCCGGTGAGGCCGCGGTACTGCTTGTCCGCGACGACGGCCAGCTATACGCGCTGGCGAACACGTGCAGCCACGCTGGTGGTCCGCTCGATGAGGGCGAGCTTCTCGACGGCTGCGTCGTCTGCCCGTGGCACGCCAGCACCTTCCGGCTCACCGACGGTAGCATCGTGCGCGGCCCAGCCTCGACGCCCCAGCCCACCTACCAGACCCGGGTCCGTGACGGGCACATCGAGGTCCGGTCGACGGGGTGAGCGCTGCACTGGTTCTCCTACCGAATTTTCTCAGCCGGTGGATTAGGTACCCGGGAATAGGTCGTAGTGCGCTGGGCTGCGCCCGCTAGCGTGAGGCCGTGACTGATGGGGCGTACCGCTGCGTGGCCCACGCCGCTGTGGGTCTGTTTCGGGCCCTGGGCCTGCGGATCGACGTCGTTGGGCAGGAACACGTCCCGCCCACCGGAGGCGGCGTGGTGGTGATAAACCACACCGGTTACCTCGACTTCGCCCTCGCCGCCTTCCCGTTCTGGCGCGAGCGTGGGCGGCTGGTGCGCTTCATGGCCAAGCAGGAGGTGTTCACCCATCGAGTGATGGGGCCCTTGATGCGCGCGATGCACCACATCCCGGTCGATCGTTCGGCGGGGGCGACCTCCTTCCGGGCAGCGGTCGAGGCGCTGCGGGCGGGCGAGCTGGTGGGGATCTTCCCCGAGGCGACGATCAGCCGCAGCTTCTGCTTGAAGGAATTCAAGTCCGGCGCCACCCGGATGGCGCGCTCCGTGGGTGTCCCGTTGATTCCCGTGACGCTGTGGGGCAGCCAGCGGGTGTGGACCAAGGATCGCAAGCCCACCATCGGCGCCGCACGGCACATCCCGATCAGCATCACCATCGGGACACCGCTGCGGCCTGAGCGCGGACCAGCGGCCGATGCCGCGCTGGTCGAGGTGATGAACGGGCTGCTCGACGTGACCCGCGCGCGCTACCCGGAAGTGCCCGGCGACGATCCCTGGTGGGTGCCGGCGCACCTCGGGGGCACCGCTCCAACGCCAGAACGGGCCGCCGAACTGGACGTGCGGGAGCAGTGGGAACGCGTCCGGCGTCGAGCGGCGCCCGGATGACTGCTCGGAAGTGCTCAGGGTGGACCGCAACGGTTGCCGCTGGGCCTATTTCTGGGCCTATTTCTGGGCCGCCAGCTGAGCTCGGGACTGCGCGCGGCGGTCCTCGAACCGGCTGGCCTGCCCGTCGAGCTGGGTGAGGAACCCGGCCAGCTCGACGCGGGCCTTCTCACCTTCCGCGTCGAGGCTCTCCAGGTCGAACACGCCCCACTGGCGCAGCAGTGGCCAGATCACCTCGTCGTGGTGAATGCGCAAGTCGTAGATGCCGGCTCGGGCGATCTGCGCGGCCTTGCGGGCGAAGCCGGGGATGACGATGCCCGGCATCTGGAAGGCGAGCGCCTCGTCGGTGATCGCGCGCAGCGTGGGGCCGGGGGAGAGGTCGAGGGCAGCTTTGACGAGGTTGCGGTAGAAGACCATGTGCAGGTTCTCGTCGGTGGAAACGCGAGTGAGGAGCCGTTCGGCGATGGGGTCGCCGGCCTGGCGACCGGTGTTGCGATGGGAGATGCGGGTGGCGAGTTCCTGGAAGGAGACGTAGGCCAGGACGCGCAGCAACGGCGCCTCGTGAGTGTCGTAGCCGGTTTGCATGACCTGCATCCGGGCCCGCTCCAGCTCCACCGGGTCGACCCCGCGGGTCACGAGGAGATAGTCGCGGATGCAGTACGCGTGCCGACCCTCCTCGGCGGTCCAGCGGTGCACCCAGGTACCCCAGGCACCGTCGCGGCCGAACGTGCGCCCGATCTCCCGGTGATAGCTGGGCAGGTTGTCCTCGGTGAGGAGGTTGACCTCCAGCGCGGTCCGGGCGATCGGCGACAGCCGCGACTGCTCGGGGTCCCAGGGTTGACCACCGAGGTCGGCGTAGTCGCGGCCCAGACTCCACGGCACGTACTCGTGGGGCATCCACTCCTTGGCGGCGGCCAGGTGCCGGTCGAGATTCTCGGTGACCACCGGCTCGAGGTCGTGCAGTAGCCGGGCGCTGTCCGAGGTGGTCGTCATGGAGGTCCTCAACTGGGATTAGGACAGGCGTGCCTATCCACAGTAACCCGCTGGGCTGGTAGACCGGCTCGCACCCAGTCCTGGATGCCCTCGCGGTACTTGCGGACCTTGCAGTAGTCGAGACGCTCCAGCCGGATGGCCACCGCGTTGCGAAGAATCGCGGCCGCCTTGGCGTCAATGTCGCGGTTCTCAGAGCGCTTGTCCTCTCGTGTCTGCCAGAATTCCTCGTCCGCACCTATGACGTCGTTGCGGTCCCTGCATAGACGAGCTCTCTTTCCCTCATTGCGGTCAACGTACTCAACTGAAGCAACACGGAAGGCTGCGACGACTGGTCCAGCCTTGAGTATTCTTGAAAAAAGTGATTTGCAGTTTCTTGTCTTTTGAGATGTAACAAAGATGCGGCTCAATCATGACCGCCAGATGAATGCCAATCCACATCTTAGATCCTCAATTGTATTTATTTGCATTCGGTGCTGTCGTTGCCCCGTGCTACCTCTATCTGATCTTCTTTTTGGAAGTTGGTTGGTAGAGCCGCGATGCCCCCGGCGAAGCGGTCCTGCCGAAGTTGCTGGTTGGTTTCGCTGTCAACCAGTACGGCGTAGATCGTAAAGAGGGTGCCAGGCGGGTCGTCTTGTGATCCAATGGTTACTTTCTTCGAAATCCAGTTGTGGTGGACGACGTTCGCGTCCGCCGTTCTCCGTCGGTTGATGATGGCTTCAGTCGCTGAGCCTTCGAAAGAGTGATGTGTCGATGGCTGGCGGGTTACCTTACTGTCTCAACCGGCACAGCGGAAACGTCAAAGCCATCGAGAACAGTGCCTGGCGGGCCGCCGTCCGCTCGCGCCGTCGATGGACACCGTGTGGGTGGGCTTGGTCTACGTCGGTCACGTCTAGTTCACGGCTCTGGGCTTCGCCTGCCGGTCGGCCGGTCAGATCCCGGTCCTGCTCGGCACACATGCGAAAGTGGTCATAGGGTGGCGCACCGTGGTCGCGACATGCGCTGGAAGATCGCACACTGCGGCTGCCATACCAGGCCAACCTCGAAGAGACCTCTGGCCAGTGCTGCTGCTCTACCACATGCTTGAGGTCCCCTGAAGCCAAGCGAGGGTCATGATTCCCATGAAGAAGTTCGTTAACAATCCTGCCGACATGGTCTCCGAGGCGCTGCGCGGTATGGCGGCGGCCCACTCCGAGCTGCGCATCGATCATCAGAACAGGATCATCTATCGGGCTGATGCGCCGATATCGGGGAAAGTCGGGTTGATCTCAGGGGGTGGTTCAGGACACGAGCCACTGCACGGCGGATTCGTTGGTGTGGGGATGCTCGATGCGGCTTGTGCCGGGGAGGTGTTCACCTCGCCGGCACCTGATCAGATTCTCCAGGCGACGAAGGCCATCGACGCGGGGGCTGGAGTGCTGCACATTGTCAAGAATTACACCGGCGATGTCATGAACTTCGAGATGGCCGCCGAGTTCGCGGCTGAATCGAATGTCAAGGTCCGGTCAGTCGTCATTGATGACGACGTGGCAGTGCAGAACAGCCTGCATACCGCCGGGCGGCGGGGGGTCGGTCTCACGGTGCTGGTGGAGAAGATCGCCGGTGCCGGGGCCGAGCAGGGTCGTAGCCTCACCGAGGTGGCCGACGTCGCCTGGAAGGTCACCACCGGTGGTCGGAGCATGGGCGTTGCCTTGACGTCGTGCACGGTGCCGGCCGTCGGCCGGCCGACCTTCGAACTGCCGGACACCGACATCGAAATCGGTATCGGCATTCATGGCGAGCCGGGCCGTCAACGGCTACCGCTCGCACCCGCCACGCGGGTGGCCGAGTATCTGCTCGACCCGATCCTCGCCGACCTCGACTTCACCGGTGGTGATGGCGTGATCGCCTTGGTCAATGGGATGGGCGGTACTCCGCTGATCGAGCTTTACCTGATGTATCACGAGGTGGCGAAAATTCTCGAGCGGGCCGGGGTGCGGATCGCGCGTTCGCTGGTCGGGTCCTACATCACCAGCTTGGAGATGGCCGGATGCTCGGTCACCGTGCTCCGCGCGGACTATGATTTATTGGAGCTGTGGGATGCGCCGGTACGCACTCCGGCCCTGCGATGGGGGCTCTGACATGGGCGAGACGGTGGACGTGCAGTCGCTGAGCCGGTGGATCCGTGCATTTGCCCGTGCCATCGCAGCGAATAGGGACCTGCTCACTCGGCTCGACTCGGCCATCGGTGACGCTGACCACGGCATCAACATGGACCGCGGACTAGCGGCGGTAGTCGCGGCGATGGACGAGCATCGACCCTCTCACATCGCGGTGCTGCTCAGGGACGTTGTCGCGGCGACTCTCCTGAGCGCGGTGGGCGGAGCAGGCGGTGTGTTGTACGCCACCTTTTTTCTGCGCATGGCGGCCGCGGCGGGACAGGCGCACTCTCTGGACGATCTGGCGTTCGCTAAGGCGTTGCGAGCCGGTCTGGAGGAGGTGGCCCAACGTGGCAAGGTGGCAATGGGGGACAAAACGATGTTCGACGCGCTGGCCCCCGCCATCGAGGCGCTGGACGTTGCGCTGGCTGGCGGCGCTGGGCTCGGCGTGGCCCTGCGCAGGGCGACTGCCGCTGCCGAAGCCGGGCGTGACGCGACCGTGCCGATGCTCGCCCGCAAGGGCCGCGGGAGCTATCTCGGCCGGCGCAGCATCGGTCACCAGGATCCCGGCGCGACGTCGGCCGCGCTGCTCATCGCGGCGGCCGCCACGGCATTTGCCGGGGCACCGGAATGAGCGCGGTGGTTGGCATCGTCGTCGTCTGCCACAGTCGCGCTCTCGCGCGGGCGGCGGTCGCGCTGGCCCAGGAGATGATGCACGGCCAACCGGTGCAGATCATCACCGCCGCCGGTCTCGACGACACCACGTTCGGTACCGACGCCAGGCAGGTAGCCCACGCCATGACCGCCGCCGACACCGGGGCGGGTGTCGTTGTCCTGATGGATCTCGGCAGTGCCGTGCTCTCCGCTGAGCTCGCGCTCGACCTGCTCGACGACGACGCCCGCAGCCGGGTTGTGTTGTGCCCTGCGCCGCTGGTCGAGGGTCTCATCGTCGCGGCAGTCGCCGCGGCGGGCGGCGCCACCCCGGAAGAAGTGGCGGCCGAGGCGGCGGAAGCGCTGGCCGGCAAGACCGAACTTCTGGCCTGTGCCACCGGGGCCGATCACCCATCGGAGGAGCAGGTACCGACCGCCTGCGAGCTCGTCGGTGCCTTCACCGTGGGAAATCCGCACGGGCTGCATGCCCGTCCCGCCGCTCGGCTCGTCCATGAGGTGCGGACCCTTGACGCGCGGGTCCAGTTGCGCAACCGCACCACAGATTCGGCATGGGTGCCCGCGTCGAGCCTGTCGAAGATAGCCACGCTCGGTGCGCTGCGCGGACACGATATCGATATTCGGGTCTCCGGAAACCAGGCGCGGGAGATCCTGGAGCGCCTCCTCGCCCTTGCCGCTCGCGGCTTCGACGAGACACCCGATGGCGAGGATGTGGTTGCCGGTCCAGCGCGCGGTAAACCAGACATCGGCGAATCCACCAGCGGCGAATCCACCAGCGGCGAATCCACTAACGGCGAACTCGCCCGGCGATCACCACTGCCCGCGTCTCCCGGAGTCGGGATCGGCCCCGCGCGGTGCGGGCAGCTCACGCACCTCAACGTTCCGGACGCCCGCACCGATAACCCGGCACAGGAGTGGCGTTGTCTCCGGGAAGCCATCTCCACTGTCCACGATGACGTGCAACGGGTGCGGGCGCGCGTGGCCCGCGAGCTGGGGGACGCCGCCGCGGCCATCTTCGACGCCCACCTCCTGCTGCTCGACGACCCCGCTCTGCACGACGAGGTGCGCTCTCTGCTGGACGGCGGGCAGGCCGCCGCCTCCGCCTGGTCCGCGGCCCTCACCCGGATCGCCGAGGAGATAGCCGCAATCAGCGACCCGTACCTGCAAGCGCGCGCCGTCGATGTACGAGCGGTCCGAGATCAGGTGCTTCGCGAGTTGCTCAGCGTCAGCGGCATCACTGCGGCATCGGCCACTGCCGCATCGACCACTGCGGCATCCGTGGGCGTCCTCGTCTGTGCCGACCTCACCCCGGCCCAGGTTGCCGAGTTCGATCCGGCCCGGGTCACCGCCGTGCTGCTGGCCTTCGGCAGCCCCACCGCACACAGCGCGATCATGCTGCGGAACAGGGGCATCCCGGCCATCGTCGCGGCGGGGCCAGCCGTGCTTGACATCGCCGACGGCACACTGGTGGCGGTGGACGGGACCCGCGGCGAGTTCGTCATCGATCCGCCCGCCGATGTGTTGGGGGCCTTTCGTGCCCGCGCCGCCGAACGGGCCCAGCGCGCGCGCCATGCTCTCGCGCGCGCGGCAGCACCCGCCGCCACCAGCGACGGCGTCTCCGTGCTCGTCGGCGCCAACATCGGCGCCGCCGAGGACGCGAAAGCCGCGGCCGACCGAGGGGCCGACCTGGCGGGCCTGGTCCGTACGGAGTTCCTCTTCCTCGGTCGCGCACAGGCCCCCGATGCCGACGAGCAGGAAGCCGTGTACCGTGCTATCGCGGGGCACCTCGGTGGGCGGCGGATCACCTTGCGCACGCTCGACGTCGGGGGGGACAAGCCCCTGAGTTACCTGCCGATGCCCCCGGAGACCAACCCGTTCCTCGGCGTCCGCGGCATCCGGCTGTCACTGACCCGCCCGCGCCTGCTTACCGATCAACTGCTCGCGATGGTGCGCGTCGCGCACGACGTACCGGTGCGCGTGATGTTCCCCATGATCAGCACTCTGGACGAATTCCTCTGCGCCCGACGCATTCTCGACGATGCGATCAAGCAGAACGGGCGCGGCTGGCCGGCTGACCTCCAGGTCGGGATCATGGTCGAGGTGCCGGCGACGGCGCTCACCGCATCCGCCTTTGCTCCGCACGTGGATTTCTTCAGCATCGGCACGAACGACCTCACCCAGTATGCGCTCGCCGCCGAACGCGGCAATGGCGCCGTGGCCGAGCTCGGTGACCCGGTCGATCCCGGCGTACTGCGCCTGATCGATGCGGTCTGCAGAGGCGCCGCCGGGCAGGTACCTGTCGCGGTCTGCGGGGAAATGGCTGCGGACGAGCGGGCCGCCGCGTTGCTCGTGGGTCTCGGCGTCCGTGAACTCAGCGTCGCACCGCGGGCAATCCCCACGATCAAGCAGGCCGTACGTGCCCTGAACAGCGGTGCCGCCGCCGACCTTGGCGCGTTGGCGCTCGACGCCGAAAGCGCCATCGCGGTCCGCGAACTACTTGCCGCCGCGACCACGGAAGTGCGGTAGGGATCCCCGGCAGTACCTGTTTCGAGCCACGCGCCCGGCGTTCACTACAGGTAGTGAAACGGATACCCGCCGTATGGGCTACCGGCTCCCACGAATGGTGTCTTCACCTCTGCGTGACTGGTCTGTAGCATGGAGCAACCGTCGGGGGAGCAACTACAAGGGGTCACCTAGTGAATTGAGAGGACCCGCCCCCGTGCTCGTCCGAAGCCGCCTTCACACGCTGGCTGCTGCCGTTTTCCTGGGTTTGCTGTTCAGTGGGGGCGTCGCGCTCTCCGCGTCGGCTGCGCCGGCAGCTCCCGAGCCGGTTAGCGCGGTGCCGCGGTTAGCCGCCCGGGACCTGCTGATGCTGCAGGGGGTGATGGCGGTGCTGGACTCCCGGTCGGCCCGCATCCCGAACTCGGTGACCGGATGGTACGTCGACCCGGCCAGCAACTCCGTCGTGGTCTCGGCCACCGACGACGCGGCCGCCAGGGTCTTCGCGGCAGGCCAAGACAAGGTGCGCATCGAACACGTGAACGCCCGCCCGGTACCGCTGGCCGATCTGCGCGGGGGTGACACGATCACCACCAGCTCGGGTGGCCGCTGCTCGGTCGGTTTCAACGCTGTCAAGGGCCGCACCCGCTACGTCATCACCGCCGGGCACTGCACCAAGCTGGGTGGCACCTGGTCCGGCCCCGACGGCAACGCCATCGGCCCGGTCGCCACATCGTCGTTCCCCGGTCACGACTTCGGCCTGGTCGAGGTGGCGTCGCCGTCCTGGGAGCAGACCCACGACGTCGACACGGACGGCGGCTACCTCCCCGTGACCGGCGACGCACCCGCTGCGGTGGGTGACAAGGTGTGCCTGTCCGGCTCTACCACCGGCTACCACTGCGGCTGGGTGCAGGCCATCAACGAGACCGTGAACTATGGGGACGGCGACATCGTCCAGGGGCTCACCAGGACCAGTGTCTGTGCCGAGGCCGGCGACTCCGGTGGACCCTTCATGAGCGGCACTCAGGCCCAGGGCACCTTGTCCGGTGGGTCCGCCGGTTGCCTGGTCGGTGGGCAGTCCTACTTCCAGCCGATCCAGGAGGTGCTGTCCACCTACCGGCTTACCCTCATCACGGGCGAAGTGTCGAGAGACGAGCGCTAGCGCGATCGGCACAGGCGCTGCGCGAAGGCGGCGGCGGCCGCCTGCGGATCCGGGGCCTCGGTGATCGCGCGCACCACCACCACGCGGTTCGCACCGGCGGAGCGGACCGCGTCGAGACGTTGGGTGGACTCGATACCGCCGATGGCGAACCAAGGACGGGCTGCTCCGGTGTTCGCGCTGGTACTGCGTACCAGATCCAGCCCGGCGGCCGGGCGACCCGGTTTGGTCGGGGTGGGCCAGCACGGACCGGCGCAGAAGTAGTCCACTCCGCGCTGCACTGCGGCGGCGGTGGCCTGCGCGGAATCATGCGTGGAAAGGCCGATCACCACCTCGTCGCCGAGTATCCGGCGCGCCCAACTGACCGGCAGATCGTCCTGGCCCAGGTGCAGCACCTGCGCGTCGGCGGCCAGCGCGACGTCAGCCCGGTCGTTCACCGCCAGCAGCGCGCCGTGCCGCTGGCACGCGTCAGCGAGCACCTCCAGGGCGAGGAGTGCGGGGCGCGCCTCCAGGGTCTTGTCTCTCAGTTGGATGATGTCCACGCCGCCAGCCAGTGCCGCGTCGGCGAACTCGCCGAGGTCGCCGAGGTCGGTCCGGGCGTCGGTGCACAGGTACAGCCGCGCGTCGGCCAGCCGGGCCCTGATCTGCTTGCCGTCCATGGGGGGACCGTATCGAGGTAGGGTGGAGAGCGGTCCGCACGGGAGCCCGGGCCACACCGGGCTGAGAGGGGGTCATGGCGACCCCGACCGTCGAACCTGATCCGGGTCATGCCGGCGCAGGGAGCGTGATGAGCTGTGGTGTCGTCTGGGGTTTCTCCTCGGGGCTCGTCCAGCACCGTCGCCGTGGTCGGTGGCGGCGTCATCGGGTTGAGCTGCGCCTGGCGCGCTGCGTCCGCGGGGTTCACGGTCACCGTGTACGACCCGGCGCCGGGATCGGGTGCTTCCCATGTCGCCGCTGGGATGCTCGCCCCGGTCACCGAGGCGGTGCCGGTTGAGCCAGAGGTATTCGCGTTGGGGGCGGCCTCACTGCGCCGCTGGCCGGACTTCGCCGCCGAACTCGCGAGTGCTGGTGCCGACCCCAGGTTACGGACCGGAGGCACCCTCGCGGTTGCGCTGGACCCCGGTGATCGCGCCGAGCTGGACCGGATCGCCGAGCAGCTGTCCCGAATGGGCCGTGCTGTGGAAGCGCTGTCCGGCCGGCAGGTGCGCCGTGTCGAGCCGTCACTAGGCCCGCAGGTATGCCAGGCGCTGTCGGTCCCGGGGGACCTGTCGGTGGACAACCGGGCGCTGCTGAACGCGCTGCTGGCGGCGTGCCGGGGCGCCGGGGTGCAGTTTCGTGCCCAACATTGCCGGCAGTTGCCGAGCGCTGATGTCGTCATTCTGGCCGCCGGTGCGCACAGTGCCGCGCTGCATCCCACGCTGCATCGCGCGATCCGCCCGGTGAAGGGCGAGATCCTGCGGCTGCGGTGCCGGCCGGGTACGTTGCCGCCGCCGTCGCGGACCGTCCGCGCGATCGTCGGTGGGCGCCGCAGCTACCTGGTGCCCCGCGACGGCGGGCGGCTGGTACTGGGAGCCACCCAGCGCGAAGTCGGATTCGACACCGATGTCACCCCTGGCGGGGTGCGCGAGCTGCTTACTGACGCCGAACGGGCGCTGCCCGCGCTTGCGGAATATGCCTTGGAGGAGGCGGTGGCGGGGCTGCGTCCGGGCAGCCCGGACAACCTGCCGGTGATCGGTGAGCTGGAACCCGGTGTGCTTGCCGCAACCGGCCACCACCGCCACGGGATCCTGCTGGCCCCGCTGACCGCCGAGGCTGTGCTCGCGCTGCTGCGCGGTGAGGCCGTTCCGGGTGTAGTCGGGCCGGCTGCGCCGGCCCGACTCGCTTGTGGACTACCCGTGAGTGGCGATACGAGTGACCACTCGTATCGCCACTCACGGGTCGCACGGAGGGCGCCATGACGGTGACCGTCAACGGCCACCCCTGGGCACTTCCCCACGGCGCCACGCTGACCGACGTGCTTGAGCGGCTCGGCGTGCCGTCCTGCGGGGTCGCGGTGGCCCTGGACGGCGCCGTGGTGCCGCGGGCGTCATGGACGGGCACGGTATTGCGAGACGGTGCATCGGTCGAGGTGCTGACCGCGGTGCAGGGAGGTTAACGCGGATGGCAGATGATCCGCTGGTCATTGCTGGGCGGGAGTTCGGCTCGCGGCTGATCCTGGGAACCGGGGGCGCGGGCAACCTCGCCGTTCTGGAGCAGGCGTTGCTCGCCGCGCAGACCGAGCTCACCACGGTCGCGATCCGCCGGATGGACACCAGTGCGCGCACCGGTGTGCTCGATGTGCTGAGGCGGCACGGGATCGAGCCGCTGCCCAATACCGCGGGCTGCCGTAGCGCCGCGGAGGCGGTGCTCACCGCGCAGCTGGGCGCCGAAGCGCTGCAGACGTCCTGGGTCAAGCTTGAAGTCATCGCCGACGACCGTACCTTGCTGCCCGATCCGATCGAGCTGCTTGACGCCGCCGAGCAGCTTGTCGACGACGGCTTCACCGTGCTGCCCTACACCAACGACGACCCGGTGCTGGCCCGCCGGCTGGCTGACGCGGGCTGCGCGGTGGTGATGCCGCTGGGCTCACCGATCGGAACGGGACTGGGCATCCGCAATCCGCACAACATCGAGATGATCGTGGCGCAGGCCCCGGTGCCGGTAATCCTCGACGCCGGGATCGGCACCGCCTCGGAGGCAGCCTTCGCGATGGAACTGGGTTGCGATGCGGTGCTGCTGGCCAGCTCCGTGACCCGGGCCGAAGACCCACCGCGGATGGCTGAAGCGATGCGGCTGGCCGTGCAGGCCGGCCGGCATGCCCGGCTGGCCGGCCGGATCCCGCAACGGTTCTGGGCCCGGGCCTCCAGCCCCGACCGCGACCCCTGACCCTCATGACCCCTGACCCTCATCCGGAGCGTGCCCACGACGGGAAAGGCCGGGCCGCGTCCCTCAGTGCCGCTTCCAGGGCAAGCTGACCGTGAGCGAACCCGCTGCCACACAACCCAATGATCACGACAACATTCTCAGGCGCCTGATCGGCGCAGGCACAGCCGAGAGACGGCTTGTCATCGGATGATCGACACGATCTGCAGGGCGGCGTCTGCTAGCTCGGTGTTGCCGCGCACGGTGACGCGCTGACGGGCAGTGTGCGGCTCGATTCCGCGGACACACAGCCGCCACAGGGTGTCAGAGTCGATCACGAGAGTCGTCGCGGCAGCCGGGCCGTTGCTGGTCCAGCGCCAGTGGTGTCCTGATCTTTGCCAGCTCCAGGTTCCACCACCCGGCCCGCCCACCTCGACGGCGAAGACGGTGCCCTCGACATCCTCGCGGTGGACCAGCGTGTGCGGTAGGGCGCGCAGGAAGGTGTCCAGTACCATGTGGACCATGGTCGGGCCGCCGGTGTCGGGCCTGCCGGTCGCATCGCGTATCTGCTGCTGATGCACCCAGTACTCGGTGAAGTCCCGCGCGCAGTCCAGCCACAGCGGAGCCGGGTCGGGGCCGGCCCAGCTGACGGGTCCGCCCAGGGTGTCGAGATCGAGATCGCGCCACATCCGCAGGACTTGGGGTGAGGTCGTGTTGAACAGGTCGATCAGCAGCGCGGGGCTGACTCGGCTGGCTGCCGACACCCAGTCCTGGTTGAAGCGGTGGAGGAAGGCGGGTAGCGGTTCGCCGGACTGCGGACTGTTGCCGGTGTGGCCGTCGCGGGTGCGGGCGAGCCGGCTGAGGTCATTGCCGAGCAGGTGGGCTACCACATCCCGGACCAGCCACGGCGCGCACGCGGTTGGCCGTTGCCACTCGTCGGGTTGCAAGTCCCTGAGCAGGTCGATCAGTACCGCGCGGTCGTGCTCGAACACCGGTCGGGCATCGATCTTCGGACCGAACAGCGACTCCGACATGATCACCTGGTTATTCCATCATCCGGGCAGTCCAGCACGTCAAGCACCGCGACCCCGCGGGGCGTTTGTGGGTAATCAGTTGGTGGTGTCCATGCGCCGATGTTCCCCTCGGCTGCTGTGCAGCACGTACAGTGCGGCGCCCACGAGGTCGATGTACTCGTTTGCCTGCTCGACCGACAGGCCAGTTCCCGCGCCGCCGTGTAGACCCACGTCCTTGAGGACGGTGAGTCCATACACGGTGTCCACTAACCGGTCGGTGACCAGGCCACGGTTCGCAGCAGCCTGGGCCAGAGCTGGTGCGTCGTGCTGTTCCGGCTCGCGGTCGCCGTCCTCGGCCAGCAGCTCCTTTAACGCCGCGGTGATATGGCCATACGCGGTGGCAACCGCCGCGCCTGGAGCCAGCCGTGCTAGCTCTCGTAAGTCCTGAACGTCGCGCCGAAGATTAACGAATCCGAAAGTCGGCGTCCATGGGCGCCTCACGGCGGTCTGCCAATACGTTGATCGTCTCGCGTGCCAGCCGAATTTGCTCGTCGTTCCCGAGCAGGATAACGTCGGACAGCGCGTCCTCAAAGGTCTCAGCACGCTCGCCAGACAGCGTGCGATTCGCTGCTCTCGCCAGGGTTCGGTATGCGCCAACCAGGTAGTCGACACGCTGCCGACGTCGCTCGTTTTCCACATCGCGCCGCCGGGCGGCAATGTGGACTACAAGACCGCCAACGATGGCTGCTAACAGCGGTGCACCGACAACCCGGAGCACATCGATCATCACCGCAGCAAAATACCTTATACGTGCACTCGATAGAGCTTCCAAGCCCGTGATCAGGTGCAGGTGCCTCCGGCGGGCCTTGGCTCCGGGATGGTCCCCAGGGCTGGGCGCGAGGGTGGTGGGTCACCAGGGTGGAAGCGGGATACTCCGCTTCCACCTCCCCTGGTACAGGTAGCCTTCACCGTCATGAGGGCAGCCGAGTTGGCTGCCCTGGCTGATATCGACGCTCATAAGCTCTGTCACCTCGAAGCTCCAGCCACGTCGGATCCTTGCGACCGGCAAGCTGCTCCACACGCGACCAGTGCCGGGCAAGGACCACCATGAAACCCCAGGGCGTAGCGTCTTTGACGGCGGGTCTAAGGCACACGCACCGAGACCCACGTCTCTTGCTTGGTCGGCTTCGCCTGGTCGCGTGCGAATGTGTCGATCATTAGAGTCGATCGACCAACCCCTGCATGACATCGCGAGAGAAATCCCGCGCCAGGGACACACCAGGCTGGAAAGTACTCATCAGCGCAGAGGATACGCAAGTTGCATATTAAGCCGGTGGTCCTGCTTTCTTCGCGTATCCGTCCAGCAGGCGCACCAGTCGCGCCGCTCCCGGCGGGTCCACGGTCAGGTGCACTGGCAACATCCCGTCGGGAATGCTGATCGTTAGTCGTTTCCCGGTGTCTTTGATGATCTCCACTGTTGAGGTGCCGGTCACGGTGGCTCCCACCAGCATCAGCTCATACCCCGTTTCCTGGATTGCGTGGAAAAAGATGATGGAAGGCATCGGGGCGGGCGGCTTTGGGGCAGCGGCACCCGCCCCGATGCCGGTCCCGGGGGCGTGGCCGCTACTCCCGGTTCACCGCAGCCATACGGTCAGCAGGTCGCGCAGCGTCGCGGCCCCTCCCTCATCGAGGGAGATGACGCACGAACCGGTGACATGAGGATCGAACACGATCGTCCCGTTGTGCTTGCTCACCATCAGATTGGTGTACCCCACCGGACCCCGATGCAGCTGGCAGGTTGCCGGGATCGCCTTGCGGCGCCCAGTCGGATAGTCGCCCTGGGCGGGCACAGACGGTTGACGTTCGGTTGTCACGGTCGTCCTCCTTGGCTGACATTCCTGAAAGAGGGCACCATCGTCCACCACCTTGGCGCCCATTGCCGCACGTCCTCCTCGCCGGTGTTGAGCCTGCACGATAGTTTCCTTCCTGGTTTAACTTTTCTAGACCCACATCTATGGAACGGTGACTCTGGGGGCGTGAGCAATGAAAGGCCCTGAGTTGGCGGGTGGGGTAGCGGGTGAGGCAGCGGGCACTTGAGCAGGGCTAGGCTGAGGACCGGCTCACGACAGTCTGGTAGTCCGACGGACAGGGGGAGAGGCGCGTGGCTCGTCAGCCCGAGTATCTCGTGGAGCAGCAACGGGCGCTGGGTCGGTACTTGGCGGTCCTGCGGGAGGCGGCTGGTCTGTATCAGGTGGATATTGCCCGGGCTGTGCCCTGTCACCGCACGACTGTGACTCACGCTGAGGCCGGTTCCCAGCTCCCAGCCAGTGACTTCTGGGAGAGAGCGGATCGAGCCGTTGGCGCGGACGGTGCGCTGATTGCCCGTTACGATGAGTTGATCCAGGCTAAGGCGGCTCACCTCGCCGAGCGGCAAGCCCAGCGACGAGCACGGGCCCAGGCCATTGCCCAACAGCTCACAGCGGCTCCCCCGCTGAAGTCCGAACTGACGTTGTACGCGCTTCATGCGAGAGGACACACAGCTGAAGAGCACCATCAAGACCTGGAGTCGATTCTTATGGATGCGGCCGACCAGTCAACAAACTTCTTGACGTGGGTCGAAACGAGCAATGTTGGTGAGTTAACTGTCGAGCAGCTGCATAGCGATATTCGTCGTATTGCGTTGAGCTATCTGAAGGCTCCAACTCTCCCGCTGTTCGAGCGGACGCGGGGATTGCGGGATCGTGCCTTTTCGTTACTCAGAGGTCACCAGAAGCCGGCGCACAGTCGAGATCTCTATAGTGCCGCCGGTTGGTCGCTGACGATCTTGGCGTGGATGTCGACAGATCTCAACCATCCACATGCCGCAGAAGAACACCTTCGAACGGCTTGGGTGTGTGCTGAGAACGCTGATCAAAATAACTTGCGCGCCTGGATCCGGGCGACGCAGCACACCGCCGCGTTCTGGCAAAACGATTTTGTTCGGGCTGGCAACTATGCGAGAGATGGCTTGCGGTACGCAACCAATGGAAGCGCGGAGTTATTTCTTGCAAGCGCCTGGGGCATGGATATGGCTCGGTATGGTGACCGTGAAGGCGCCCAAAGAGCTCTTGTCCACGCTCAACATGTAGCCGAGCGGCTACACAGGGACGAAGACGAGGTGGGTGGTCCATTGACGTGTTCTGTAGGTCGCGCCGGAGGTTTATGGTCTGACACGCAACTCGCACTCGGTGAAGCCGGAGATGCTCTGTCCCACGCGAACGAAGCAATCTCTATTTTCGAAAAAATTCAAGTCTCCTGCGCAATCTAGGATCGGAGCGCATGGTGCGGTGCCAACAAGTGAAGGCCCACTTATTGCTCGGCGAGTTGGATGGCGCGTGGGAATCACTTGTTCCCGTCCTTGACACTGCACCTCAACACCGAGTGCGGCCCCTGATGCAGCGGGTCAGCGAGATATCGCAGATGGTCACAAGCTCCCACCG
>Ga0213881_10000129_pt1 | contig 60639 bp, 56 predicted proteins | sample BarmaccoBMER_R08_FD_160104 | JGI IMG/M metagenome (GOLD analysis project Ga0213881, IMG submission 160104) | Barbacenia macrantha exposed rock microbial communities from rupestrian grasslands, the National Park of Serra do Cipo, Brazil - ER_R08 ...
CTGGGAGTCTCGAACCACCCTGCGACACCCTCGTCGTCATCCTCAGGCCGGCTACTGGACACGTAATCCCTGCTGGGCTCGTACCGGAACACCCCGTCGTCTCCCGGGGCGCCGAGCATCCTGGTGAAACCCTCGAGAGCCTTACCGAAGTCGCTCGGCACGATCCAAACCTTGTTCGCGTCACCCTGCGCCATTTGCGGCAATGTCTGAAGGTACTGGTAGGCGAGCAACTCAGGGGTAGGCCGACCCGCCTTGATCGCGGAAAAGACCTTTTCGATCGCCTTGGCCTGGCCCTGCGCCTGAAGGTAACGCGCAGCACGTTCACCTTGGGCTCGCAGTATTCGGGATTGGCGCTCGGCTTCCGCGGAAAGGATCGCCGCTTGCTTGGCACCCTCAGCAGAAAGAATCGCGGCCTGCTTCTGACCTTCCGCCGTCTTGATCGCTGACTCCCGATGGCCCTCTGCTGTGAGGATCGTGGCACGCTTTTCCCGGTCGGCGCGCAATTGCTTTTCCATCGAGTCCCGGACGGATACCGGCGGATCGATTGCCCTCAGCTCCACCCGACCGACCCGGATGCCCCAGCGCCCGGTGGCCTCGTCAAGCACGCCGGACAGCTGGCCATTGATGTAGTCCCTGGAGGTCAGGGTGTCATCCAGGCTCATCCCACCCACAACGTTACGCAGCGTAGTAGTTGCCAACTGCTCTACTGCGGCGACGTAGTCGGAGATCTCGTACACGGCGTCTTTCGGGTTCGTCACCCGGAAGTACACGACGGTATCGATATCGACGGTCAAATTGTCTTTAGTGATCACGGACTGCGGTGGGAAGGAGACCACCTGCTCACGCAAATCGATCCGATCCCGGATCCGATCGATAAATGGCACCAGGAAGTTCAGTCCGGGATTGAACGTGCTCCGGTAACGACCTAGCCGCTCGACAACGGCGGCGGACGCCTGCGGGATCACCACGACGGCCTTGTAGACCGTGACGACGATCGCCAGCATGATCACAACCAGCACCACGACCAGGGCAATACTCATGGAATGTCCCCCACAACAACGGCGGTGGCACCGGAGATGGTCATCACCGTAACCTTCCGGCCGGGCTCGAGTACCTCAGTTTCGTCGTACGCACGGGCAGACCACAACTCTCCACGGAGCTTGATCTTGCCACCATGCGCATCGACGGTGCTGACCACGATGGCCTTATCGCCGAGCAACGCATCGACGTTAGTCGGCACGTGCGCGCTGTACATCCGGCGTTTGAGCACCGGACGGGCCAGCATGGTCAGCGCCACCGAGGTAATGGCAAACACCGCTACCTCCAGCCAGATCGACCCGCCCAGTGCCGCAAAACCCGCCGCGACCAGCGCACCCACACCGAGCATGATCAGCACGAAGCCTCCTGTGAGAACCTCGGCAGCGATCAACGCAAACCCGGCGATGAGCCACACGACAGCGGCCATGGGTCCATAGTGGCAGATCTTCTACCGGGATGGCGCTGTGATCGTCAGGAGATCACTACACGTCCGTCGTGACGAAGTCGATCAACGCTTCTACGGCGCCCAGCAGGGCTGGCTCAAGATCACGAAAGCTGGCCACCGAGTCCAGAATGCGGCACCATTCTTGCGCCGGATCCGCGATCCCCCGCCGGTCGACCCAACCTAACGCCTGGCACACACCTTCTTTCCACGGCACGCCCCGCGGTACGTCCGGCCACCGTGGAATGGATAGCGCCGCAGGTCGTACGGCTTGCCAGATATCGACATAGGGATGCCCGGTCACCAGGACATGCTGCGAACGCACCGCCTGTACGAGGCGGCTTTCCTTGCTGCCACCGACGAGGTGATCGACTAGTACCCCGAGCCGCCGGTGTGGCGCCGGGTGGAAGTCCGCAACACGCTCGGCCAGTTCGTCAATGCCGTCGAGTGGTTCCACGACCACACCGTCAACCCGCAGATCGTGACCCCAGACCCGTTCCACAAGCTCCGCGTCATGCTTGCCTTCCACCCAGATCCGGCTGGCCCGTGCGACTCGAGCTCGCCGGCCCACCACCTTGACGGAGCCAGAGGCGGATCGAGTGGTGCCCGCGGTGTCCTGGCCTACCGGACGGACCAGTGTGATCGGATCGCCGTCGATCAAGAAGGCGGCGCACCGGAGCGGGAACATCCGGACCCGTCCCTTGCTGTCCTCGAGCAGCACCGAATCACGTTCACAGCGCACGATGGCACCGCAGAAACCACTTGCGGCGTCCTCTACCACCAGACCGGCCTCGGCCGACAACTGCGGCACTTCCCGGCGCCGGTGTGGCGGCAGGGCATCGGCACCGGATCCTGCGTTGCTCAGTGAGTTCCACCTCGGCATGGCGGCGACGCTAGCCGGATGAGCGATTTCTGGCGCAGTGGCCACGCCGCATGTGCACGAGCTGAGTGGGCGTTCTACTCTCCTACTCCGTGCCATGCCCCAGCGCGACACTCACCGTGTGGGCCTCAGCTTGGCTGCACGGCTCCGCCGCCCCTGATGCCGTGATCGATGGCCTGCATACGTGGGCAGGCCTCCAGGAGGTGGTAGCTGCCGATGAAGCCACCGCGCTGCAGCTCGATCTGCCGGCCCCGGGAGCAGTACCGACCTCAGTGGTCGGCTTGCTCGCCGCGATCCGGCGGGCCGGGGCCGGTGCTGGGCAGCTGTTGTTGCCGGTAGTGGGCGACGTGCGAGGCCTGCCACCCAACGGACCACTGGCCGCTGCAGCGTTGACCAGTGGCGAAGTCGCCGTGTTCGCTGGCGCAGAACTAGCTGCAGTGCCGAGTGCAGTTGCAGACGGGGTGCTGCGCTGGACTGTGTTCAGCAATGGTCCCCTCCCCCCGGCCCCCGAACCTGCCCTGGTCGATGCCGAGCATGGCTTGCGTGGCGCCGTCCGCCAAGCGGCGACCACACTGGTGGAGCTCGATGTCGCGCGGCACCGGCCAGGCGTTCGTGCTGAGATTGCCGAAACGCTGGAACATCGGGTCCGGCCGCCGTGGCCGGAGGGCACACCGGGCCGTGCACTGCGCGTGCTTGAGCAGGCTGACGAGGTGGAGGCCATCCTGCGGGTCGCGGATCCCGACAACCTTGGCGGTGCAGTGTCCGCATCGGTGGCGGCAGCTCGGGCAGCGGCACTGCGACCGCTGTTCACGGCGGTGCGCGAGGCCCGGCGCTCGGCGGTGGCCGAGGCGGTGCGGGCGCTGACCCCACGTGCTGGACGGCGTTGACCAACTCCCGCTCAGGCAAACCGCCCCGTCTATCCGATTTCGCGGCGTGTTTACCGGATGACGGCTTGCTGCGCAGGCAAACAACAGTCCGGCGCACACGGGCAGCCGTTGGATCCCTGGCCGGCCGCCGGCACCCGTGAGCACCGACGTGCGGGTGCTCCGACGGCCTGCTCGGCGACGAGTTCCACCACCATCTCAGCGAAGCGCGGGTCCGTGCCCGGGGTGGCGGCACGCACGAAGTTCATCCCTAATTCGGTCGCGCGCTGCCCGGCTTCGTGATCGAGATCCCACACCACCTCCAAGTGGTCAGAGACGAATCCGATCGGCGAGACCACAACGCTGGCCACTCCTTGTGCATGCACAGTCTCGAGGTGGTCAGTGACGTCCGGTTCCAGCCACGGCACCTGCGGTGGCCCAGAGCGGGACTGCCAGACGATGTCGTAGCTGTGCACTCCGGCCGCCGCGGCGACTAGCCGGGCCGCCTCGGCAACTTGCCGGGAGTAGCGATGACCACCGTCGGCAGCAAGCCCCGCGGTGGCGTCCGCAGCCGTGGGCACCGAGTGCGCGGTGAAGATCACCCGGGCGCCAGGACCAGCCTGCTCGCAGGCCGCCCGCAGGGCATCGGTGCACGCGGCGACAAACAGCGGATGATCGAAGAACTGCCGGAGCTTGACCAGTTCAGGCGCCGCAGATCCGGCGGCTTGCCGGGCCCTGGCGATGTCCTCATGATACTGCCGGCAACCCGAGTACCCCGCCCATGCCGATGTGGCGAAGACCGCGGCGCGGCGTATCCCGTCGGTGGCCATTGCGGCAACGGTGTCCTCCACCATCGGGTGCCAGTTGCGGTTGCCGAAGTACACCGGCAGGAGCAACCCGGCGCTGGTGAGGACCTGCTCGACTGCGACGATCAGTGTGCGGTTGCACTCGTTGATCGGCGACACTCCCCCGAAGTGCAGGTAGTGCTGCGCCACCTCCTCCAACCGCTGCGCTGGCACGTCCCGGCCGCGGGTGACGTTTTCCAGGAAGGGACGCACCTCGTCGGGGCCCTCGGGGCCGCCGAAGGACAGCAGCAGCACAGCGTCGATCAACGTAGTGATCCAGCCAAGGTCGGCAGCTGTTGAAGACGCCACGGACCGGGATTGGCAGTACGTGAAGGCATGCCCACTAGACGCCGACCGCGTGGAAACCGCCGTCAGCCCACACCATGGAGCCGGTGGTGGCGGGTAGCCAATCCGACAGCAGCGCACACACCGTACGGGCCACCGGGCTGGGGTCTTCGATGTTCCAACCTAGCGGTGCACGAGAGTTCCAGGCGTTTTCGAACTCGGCGAAGCCGGGGATGGATTTGGCCGCCATGGTGCGCACCGGCCCGGATGCCACAAGATTGACACGAATACCGTCCGGGCCTAGTTCGCGCGCCAGGTAGCGGCAGACCGATTCCAGTGCCGACTTTGCTACCCCCATCCAGTCATAGGCCGGCCACGCCTGCCGGTTGTCGAAATCCATCCCGACGATCGAGGAACCGCGCCCGAGCAGTGGCAAACAGGCCATCGCCAGTGATTTGAACGAGAATGCAGACACCTGCAAGGCAGTGGCAACGTCTGTCCACGGCGTATTGAGGAATTTGCCACCCAGGCAGGACGCCGGTGCGAAAGCGATGGAATGCAATACCCCGTCGAGGCCATCGACGTGCGCACTCAGTCGATCGGCCAATGAGTCCAGCTGGGTCTGATCGACCACATCGAGTTCGATGACCGGAGCGGGCTGGGGTAGTCGTTGCGCGATCCGCTCCACCAGGCGCAACCGGCCATACCCGGTGAGCACCACCCGGGCACCCTGCTCCTGCGCGACGCGCGCCACGTGGAACGCGATCGAGGCATCGGTGATCACTCCGGTGACCAGTAACCGTTTGCCGTCGAGCAGACCCGCCACCGAAATCCTCCCTCGTGTCCCTTCGTTACCGTCAATGACCCATACCCAAGCCACCGTCGACCGGCAACACCGCCCCGGTGATATAGGCGGCCGCGTCCGAGGCAAGGAACGTCACGACCCCGGCGATCTCATCAGGGGTGGCTTGACGGCGCAACGGGATCGAACCCAGGATTTCGTCTTTGCGCGCCTGACTGACGTCCGCGGTCATCTGGGTGTCGACGTAGCCGGGTGCGACGACGTTTGCCGTGATCGATCGAGATCCCAGCTCTCGCGCTATGGATCGGGCCACACCGATCAACCCAGCCTTGCTGGCAGCATAGTTGACTTGACCTGGCGCGCCGGATAGCGCGACGACAGACGAGATGAATATCATCCGACCCCACCGGGCCCGCAGCATGCTTTTCGCAGCCCGTTTGGCGACCCGGTAGGCACCAGTGAGATTGGTATCCAGCACTCGGGAAAATTGGTCTTCGGTCATCCGGAGCAGCAACGTGTCGTCTGTGATCCCGGCGTTGGAAATGAGCACTTCGATCGGCCCGTGGGCCTGCTCTGCTTCCGCAAAGGCCGCTTCCACAGCCGCGCCATCGGTGACGTCGCAGCGCACACCCAGCACGTCCGCGGGCACGCTAGATCCACGATGGGTGACGGCGACCCGGTCACCTTGTTTAGCGAAGGCATGGGCGATCGCCAACCCGATACCGCGATTGCCCCCGGTCACAAGAACGGAACGGCCCACCTGCGATCCCTCCGTGGCACTTGACGATCCGCTCACGGTAGCCGCTGGCCGATGGCCACCGCGCTGGCAGCGGCGAGTATCGCAGCGAGGGTGCCGGCGATCAGCCATGGCTTGCTGGCATCGGCCCGCTTGGTTTCGTAGCCGATCTGCTCGCCCAGCGTGTTGACGACGTCGCTGAGCTCACCGGCAGTGCCGGCATCGTAGAACTGACCCCCGGACAACTCGGCGATTCGCCGGATCGACTCGTCGTCGGTCGGCACCGGCTGGCGCTCACCGTTGATCTCCACCTGGCCGTAGGGGGTGCCGAAGGAGATGGCCGAGATCGGGACTTTGGCGGCGGCGGCGGCCCGAGCCGCGGTGAACCCGCCGCGCGGATCATCGCCGTCGGGTGTCGGCACGGTCTGCTTGCCGTCGGTAAGTAACACGATGCGCGCTGGCGGCGGTCCCTGCGCATCCGATACCACGGCACCGAACGCCTCGATGGCGGACAGGGCAGCGAAGATCGCTTCCCCCGTACCGGTGGCCTCAGCCAGCTTGAGATTGTCGATCGCCCGGCTCACCGAGGCACGTTCCGTGGTCGGTGAGACCAATACCGTCGCCGAGCCGGCGAACGACACCAGCCCCAGGTTCACCCCAGGCGTGAGGTCGTGGGCGAACTTCTTCGCCTCCCGTTGGGCCGCCGCGATCCTGCTCGGTTCGATATCCGTGGCGCGCATGGACAGCGACACATCGATCACCAGCATCACCGTGGCCCGGTTGCGCGGCACCTTCTGCTCCGCAGTCGGGCCGGCCAGCGCGACCGTGAACAGCACCAATGCGGCCAGCAGCAGAGCTACCGGCAGGTGCCGTTGCCAGCCCTGACGCTTCGGTGCGATCTTCTCCAGCATGGCCAGGTTGGCAAAGCGCAAAATCTGCTGGCGCCGCCGACGCTGCATCCACACATAGCCGATCGTCAACGCGGCGACTACTGCCAGCATCAGGAACCACCACGGGCTGGTAAACCCGCCGAAGCTCATGCGACGCCCCCTGACCAGAGGCGTTTGCGGGCGACGGCGAACCGCACCATGTCAGAGACCCAGTCTGAGTCGGTGCGCAGCGTCAGCTGGGCAGCGCCGCATCGCCGTAGCGCCCTGGCCACCTCATCGCGATGCGCGGCCGCCGCGGCGGCGAACTCCCGGCGCAGCAGCGGCGTAGTCACCACCTCCTTCTGCCGCCCTGTCTCAGGATCCGCCAGCACCACCGTGCCCATATCCGGCAGTTCAAGGTCGCGTGGATCGAGGACCTCGATCGCGATGAGGTCGTGCCGGGCGGACAGCCCGCGCAGCGGGCGTTCCCAATCGAAGACTTCCCCAGACCGGGGGCCGAGGAAGTCCGAGATCACCGAGACCAACCCGCGGCGTCGCGGAGGCCGGCGTAGCGCTTCCAATGTCGCGGCAACGTCACCGCGGACCCCTTCGGCAGGTCGTGGCAACTCCGCGATCTGGCGGAGCATCCTCCGGGCATGTGCCAGGCCGCCGCGGGCCGGGACCCGCAGCGTGTCAGCGCCAGTAGCCACGACGGCACCGATCCGGTTCCCGCCGCCCCGGGTCAGATGAGTCACTGCAGCGCAGGCTGCGATCGCCAGCTCACGCTTGTCACACTCCGCGGTACCGAAGTCGAGACTCGCCGACAAATCCACCGCGAGCCAGGTCTCCAACTCCCGGTCGGCGACGGTCTCACGGATATGCGGTTCGGTGGTGCGCGCGGTGACCGCCCAGTCCATCCGGCGGACGTCATCGCCTGGTTGGTAATGGCGAGCTTCACCCGGTTCCGTACCCGGCCCTGGAACCAGTCCCAGATGATTGCCTTGCAGCAGCCCGTCCAGCCGGCGCCGTACGGTCAGTTCGAGCGCGCGCAGCGCGGCTTCCGTGCGTCCCTCCCGCAGCACCGGCGGCGCCCACGGGTGCCGCTCGGCCCGCTCGCCGCGCGCCGCCATTGGCTCGAACTGTCCCTCCGTCAGGCAGTTGCTCGATCAGCCCTGCCCAGCCACCCCGGCTGGTGCTCCTGAGTCACCGATCACCGGGTCCTGGGGGCGGGCAGATACTTGGGGCAACGGCACGGTCTGCAGTACCCGGGTGACGATGTGCTCCACCGGCACCCCGTCGGCCAGCGCGTCGTAGGACAGCACCAGGCGGTGGCGCAGCACGTCGCCGGCAACATCGATGACATCTTGCGGCAGCACGTAATCCCGCCCGCGAATCAACGCCATCGCGCGAGCCGCCGCCACGATGCCCAGGCTGGCCCGCGGGGAGGCGCCATAAGCCACCCATCCGGCCACGTCCGATAGCCCGTGCTCGGCCGGCGTACGGGTAGCGAGCACCAATCGCACCACGTAGTCGACCAGGGCGTGGTGCACGAATACCCGAGCAGCGACTCGTTGCAGTCGGACCAGCTCGGTGGGGTCGAGCACGCGATGCGGTTGTGGCGGCTGCACACCCATCCGGTAGATAATTTCCCGCTCCTCTTCCACCGTGGGGTAGTGCACGAGGATCTTGAACAGGAAGCGGTCGCGTTGCGCCTCAGGAAGCGGGTAGACGCCTTCGTTCTCGATGGGGTTCTGAGTGGCCAGCACCAGGAATGGCGCGGGAGTCGGGTAGGTGGTACCGCCGATCGACACGTGCCGTTCCGCCATCACCTCCAGCAACGCCGACTGCACTTTGGCCGGCGCACGGTTGATCTCATCGGCCAGCACGAAATTCGCCATCACTGGCCCGAGTTCGACGTCGAACTGTTCCCGGCCCTGCCGGTAGATGCGGGTACCGAGAATGTCAGCGGGAACCAGGTCAGGGGTGAACTGGATGCGCGAGAACGTGCCGCCCACCACCCGGGCGATAGTTTCTACAGCGAGAGTCTTGGCTACCCCAGGCACGCCTTCCAGCAGCAGGTGGCCCCCAGCCAGCAGGCCGACCAGCATCCGCTCGACCAGCCGATCCTGACCGACGATCACCCGTTGGATCTCGAAGACTGTCCGCTCGATCAGCTCGGCATCCTTGGCTGGGGACGCCGGGCGGCTGGAATGGTTGGTGAGACCGGAAACTGGTGGGGGTACCCCGCCGTCTGCGTCGCTCACGGGTCCTCCTCGCACATGGTCCGTCCGGTTCAGGGGCACGCCTACGGTGGCACACCACATTGCAGCAGGCGCAGCGACATGCGCGGACACCAGGGATGCTGATTCAGCCAGACCCAACCGTGGTCCAGGTATGACGGCTGTGAAGGCTATCCGGGACCTACAGCATCCCTACAGCATCCGCACGGCGTAGGGCATGATCCCGTCGTAACGCACCGAAGTGACGCGCACCGCAGCGCCGGAGTACGGCGCTTCGATCATCTGTTCTCCGCCGATGTACAGGGCCACGTGATGGACATCTCCGCTGGTCCCCCAGAACAGCATGTCGCCGGGCTGCTTTTGGGCCAGGGGGACTTTCCGGCCTGCGTTGTACTGGAAGCCGCTGTAGTGCGGTAACGAATAGCCCAGTGCGCGGGAGAAGGCGTAGATCATCAGCCCCGAGCAGTCGAAGCCGATTTTGCGGTAATCACCGAAGGAGTCCGCAACACCGCCATCCCGGACGCCGATGGTAGGTCCTGCCGCGTCCCCACCGCCCCAGGAGTAGCGGATACCGAGTTGCGACATCGCCCGATTAATCACTGACTGGGCGGAGATGGCCATGGCCCGGGACCCACCAGCAGTCGCCGCGCCGCGCTCGGCCGCCGCAGCAGCCGCGGCAGCCGCCGCCGCAGCCGCCGCCTGCTCACGATCGCGCTGCGCTCGCCATTCTTCGTAGCGCTGGCGCTGACCGCGCAGTCCCGCTGCGGCGTTCTGGGCGTCGTAGAGCTGCCGCTCAAGGTCGGCTTTGTGGTCTTCGAGGGCTTTGGACTTCGCGGCTTGGGCCGCCTCGGTGTCGATTGCGGTGTGGTACGCGGCATCGAAGGCGCTCTTCGCTTCCGCGGCGGTTTGTTGAGCGGCTTGAGCTGCGGCCAGGGCCGCTCGGGTCTGGGACTCCTTATTGGCCGCATCGACGCGGGCGCGCCGCATGTTGTCCACCGCGTGCAGCTGGGCGCCTCCCACGGCATCCAGCAGCTCGGCTCGAGCAAGCAAGTCCTTGGGACTTTTGGTGCCGAGGAAAGCCGACAGTGAACCGACGGTGCTCCCCTGCCGGAAACTTGCTGCAGCAAATTGGTCGAGATCCTGACGCGCCACATCAATCTGCTTTGCAGCTGCCTCAGATTCCGCCCTGGCACTGTTCGCCCGCAGCGTCGAAGCGCTCAAGGCGGCCTGGGCCGCCTGCTCATTGATCAGCGCCTTGTTGGCCTGTTCGCGTTTAAGCTCCAGCTGAGACTGCGACGCCAGTAGTGCCGCGTCGGCCTGGGCAACCTGGTTGGCCAACTGACCGACCCGGGCTGCGGTGGCGTCGACATGCGTCTGGCTGCTTTTTATCGCGTCGTCACTGGGGTTTGGCGGAGGTGGTGGCAACGCATGACCGACAGCTGGCTGAACCACCAGAGCCAGCAGCGTGAGCAGGCTGACAACGAATGCACGACCGGGAACGCGACGCCGAATCCGGACGCTCAAACCCCACTCCCTTCCCGGCGCCTCGAGAACAGGCGGCGGTCCCCCCCGACACCGTCAGAACGCGTCGATCTAGTACGCGGATGCACTGTGTCACGTGGTCCTCACAGATACCAACAATCTCTGGTTTAACATTCGCAACATCAGCCACATGTGTTACATCTAGCCGCGCGATGTCACATCCTGTGACGGCTCAACCGGCGGCAAGCGGCCGGAAACGGTCCCGGTGGAAGCCCACCCGCGTCGCTGGCGCGTCTGGCAGTAAGGCGCCTTCCGGCGCGTCGACGGAGGCGAACGCTGTGACCTCGCGGACCATGAAATTGGCAACCAGCGTGTAGCCGCCAAGCGTGTGGGCCCGGCGGCGTTAGGACGTAGAGTCACGGTAAGGAGGAGCCTGTGACTAATGCAGCATCCAGCGCCAACAGTTTCGGCACTCGCGGCACGCTGTCCGTGGGAGCCGCGCGCTATGACATGTTCCGCTTACCTGTGCTGGACCAGCGAATCGGCACCCGGTGGCGCGCGCTGCCGTACAGCTTGAAAGTGCTTCTGGAAAACCTGCTGCGTCAGGAATCCGACGCTGCCAGTGCCCATGTCCGCGCCGAGCATGTCACGGCGCTGGCCAATTGGGATGCACGACTGGCGCCGGCTACCGAAATCCAGTTCACGCCCGCTCGGGTGATCATGCAGGACTTCACCGGTGTGCCCTGCCTGGTAGATCTCGCCACCATGCGCCAGGCAATCACGACCTTGGGCGGTGACCCGGGAGCGGTCAATCCGCTTGCCCCGGCCGAGCTGGTGATCGATCATTCCGTGATCGCTGACGTGTTCGGCCGTCCGGACGCATTCGAACGCAACGTCGACCTGGAGTACCAGCGAAACCAGGAGCGCTACCAGTTCTTGCGCTGGGGTCAGCGTGCCTTCGACGAATTCCGGGTGGTCCCACCAGGGACCGGGATCGTGCACCAGGTCAACATCGAGCATTTGGCCCGGGTCGTGATGGTCCGTGATGGATTGGCCTACCCGGACACCATGGTGGGTACCGACAGCCACACCACGATGGTCAACGGGCTCGGCGTGCTCGGATGGGGCGTGGGCGGTATCGAGGCTGAGGCCGCCATGCTCGGCCAGCCGCTGCCGATGCTCATCCCGCAGGTCGTGGGTTGCAAGCTCATCGGATCCATTCCACCCGGGGCAACCGCAACCGATGTCGTGCTCACCCTGACAGAGATGCTGCGTCGGCAGGGCGTAGTGGGAAAGTTCGTTGAGTTTTACGGCGAAGGCGTCGCGGCAGTTCCACTGGCTAACCGCGCCACCATCGGAAATATGAGCCCCGAGTTCGGCTCCACCTGCGCGATCTTCCCGATCGACGACGAGACGATGCGCTACTTGCGGCTCACAGGTCGCCCGGCCGAGCAGCTGGCCCTGATCGAGGCCTACGCCAAGGAGCAAGATCTCTGGCACGATCCAGGCCGGGAGGCTACTTACTCCGAGTATCTCGAACTAGACCTGTGCACCGTGGTGCCCTCCATCGCGGGACCCAAGCGCCCGCAGGACCGCATCGCACTGTCCGATGCCAAAGCGGCATTTCGCCAAGCGCTGGATGGTTACGCGAACGCCACCGCTTCCCCGCTGGATGAAGGGGGGGTGGATGAGGCTGGTCTCGAGTCCTTTCCTGCTAGTGACGCCCCTGCGGTGAGCAGCGGCGATGGTGCCGGGCAACCGCGCACCACGATTTCTGCTGCGGCCGGTGCCCTAGGCCGTCCCAGCCGCCCTACGTTCGTGCAATCAGCCTGGGGTGACGGCTTCGAAATCGACCACGGTGCCGTGGTCATCGCCGCGATCACGTCGTGTACCAACACGTCCAATCCCTCGGTGATGATCGGGGCGGCGCTGCTGGCGCGCAATGCGGTAGAGGCTGGCTTAAGCGTTAAGCCATGGGTGAAGACGTCGCTGGCGCCTGGCTCCCAGGTGGTCACCGACTATTACGAGAAGGCTGGGCTTTGGCCGTCGCTGGAAAAACTTGGCTTCCACCTGGTCGGCTACGGCTGTACAACCTGCATCGGCAATTCGGGCCCGCTGCCGGAAGAGATCTCGACAGCCGTCCACGACGCCGATCTGGCGGTGGTCAGTGTGCTCTCCGGCAACCGCAACTTTGAAGGGCGTATCAACCCGGATACGGTGATGAATTACCTGGCCTCCCCGCCGTTGGTGATCGCCTACGCGCTGGCCGGAACGATGGATTTCGATTTCGGAAGCGATCCGCTGGGGTTCGATCCCGACGGTAAGCCGATCTGTCTGTCTGATATCTGGCCCGCGCCAGAGGAAATCCAGAAGGTGATCGAGTCGACGATCAGCCAGGAAATGTTCGCCAAGGACTACGCTGACGTTTTCGCTGGCGGCACCCGCTGGCAATCCTTACCGACTCCTGAAGGAGAGGTCTTCACCTGGGACCCGAATTCAACGTATGTGCGCAAACCCCCGTATTTCGAAGGGATGACGGTCCAGCCGCAGCCGGTGGCCGATATCCGCGGCGCGCGCGTGCTGGCGCTGCTCGGTGACTCGGTGACCACTGATCACATCTCCCCCGCGGGGGCGATCAAGGCGGACTCACCAGCAGGGCGATACCTTGCCGAACGGGGAGTCGAACGGAGGGACTTCAACTCCTACGGATCTCGCCGGGGCAATCATGAGGTGATGATCCGTGGCACCTTCGCCAACATACGGTTGCGCAATCTGTTGCTGAACAATGTCAGTGGCGGCTACACCCGTGATTTCACCGTGTCCCCCGATGCCGAGCCGGTGTCCATTTATGACGCTGCTCAACACTATGCGGAAGCAGACATTCCACTGCTGGTGGTGGGCGGCAAGGAATATGGCTCGGGTTCCTCACGGGACTGGGCGGCCAAGGGCACCCGGCTGCTTGGGGTGCGTGCGGTGCTCGCCGAGTCTTTCGAGCGCATCCACCGCTCCAACCTCATCGGTATGGGTGTATTGCCGCTGCAGTTCCCTGCCGGTGAGTCGGCATCATCGCTGCATCTGGACGGTACGGAAATTTTCGACATCTCCGGCGTCACTGCACTCAACGACGGTTCCATCCCGGAGACCGTGCATATCACCGCAATCCGTGAAGGGACCGATCCGGTGGAGTTTGATGCTGTGCTGCGCATCGACACCCCAGGCGAGGCCGAGTACTACCGCAACGGCGGCATCTTGCCGTATGTCTTGCGGGTCATGGCGCGACGCGCCGCGTGATTGGTAAGCGGTGTTGTAGCAACCAACTCCGTTCCCGGCTTGGTACATGTTACGGCTGGCTGCTGGCGGGAATGCAGAGGGAGGTGAAGTACTGACGGCGGGAGGCTGAGGTTGGTATGGCCAGGCAAGTTGTGGTGATCACAGGTGCCAGCGCGGGAATAGGTCGAGCGACCGCTCGGCTGTATGGGGCGCGGGGGGTGCAAGTCGGTCTGCTGGCCCGAGGACGCGCAGGGCTGGACGCCGCGGCCAAGGATGTGGAGAACGCGGGAGGCACTGCGCTGGCCATCCCAACCGATGTCGCTGACTACCAGCAGGTCCAAGCCGCGGCAACGCAGGTCGAAAACGATCTGGGCCCGATCGACGTCTGGATCAATGTGGCGTTCACCTCGGTATTCGCGCCGTTTCACGAGATCAAGCCCGACGAGTTCCGCCGGGTGACCGAGGTCAGCTACCTGGGGTTTGTCTACGGGACGATGGCCGCGTTGTCCCGGATGCGCAGCCGGGATCGGGGCACGATCGTGCAGGTGGGTTCCGCATTAAGCGAACGCAGCATCCCATTGCAGTCTGCGTACTGCGGCGCGAAGCACGCGATTAATGGGTTCACCGAGTCACTACGTACTGAGCTCATCCATGACGGCAGCAACATTCACATTACGGTGGCGCAGATGCCGGCCGTCAATACCCCGCAATTTTCCTGGGTACTGTCCCGGCTTCCCCGTCACCCCCAGCCGGTGCCGCCGATCTACCAGCCTGAGGTGGCCGCTCGCGGCGTGATCTTTGCGGCCGATCATCCCCAACGCAAGCAGTACTGGGTGGGGACGAGCACTGTAGGCACCCTGCTGGGGCAGAAAATCGCTCCGGCGCTGTTAGACCGTTACCTGGCCAAGACCGGGTACCAATCTCAGCAGACCACCGACAAAGTCGTTGCTGACCGCCCGCACAACCTGTGGAGCCCCCTGGATGGCGCGGACGGGCATGACTACGGGGCGCACGGTGAGTTCGATAATCGAGCCCACCACCGCGCTCCACAGCTGTGGTTTTCTCACCACGCGCGGCTGGTGTCCGCCGCTGTCGCGGTGGCTGTCACCGCGGCTGGTGCGGCCACGTGGCTGCGCCGGAGCTGAGGGCGGATCGGGCTGCGCTGATTCCGGTGTCGATGTCCTGCAGGTGATGGCGGCCCTCGTGGACGGTGTGCCGGGCAAGCCAGGCGATCGATCGCTGCATCGGTGCCGGATAACCGTAGATGCATTGCCGTTGCCACTGACCGCCGTCAAGTCTCGCGAAAGCTCTGGCGAGCAGCCCCGTTGCCATGTCCACTTCGCGGGCCACGTCCTCGATGCGGTCGTCACTGTAGCAGGCAAATATCACACGTTGATCACGGTAGATGGATGCCAAACGCGGGGTGTCCTCGACCAACGCCAGGTAGAGCCGCTCCCGCTGGGCCAGCACGACGTCACGGAAATGGCAGGCGTACTCCAGCGCGGACCAGACTTGCGGCTCAGGACGCCTGCGCAGCACGCGCTCATGTTCTACGTTCTGGAGGCCGGGCGCCAACCTTGTCCGGTAGGCGCTGCCAAGAAAACGGAGGGCGGCGGGAGCCTCCTCTACCCCAAGCGTGTCATAGCTGAAATCGCACTGCGTGCAGGAATCCATAGTGGCCATGATGGCCTGGGCGCTTCGCAGGTCGTCACCGGTTGTATGAGTCGCGGAATGTTCGCCGCGACTCATACAGATAACGTCGGGTGCCCAGTGCAGCCAGCGCACCACCGCGGACCACCAGCCGTACCAGGTCGCCACCGGAGTTTCGCGGAGCGCGTGTCTTCCTTGAACTGAGACCTCCGCTATGAAGCTGCAGCGAGCACCAACGCGAACCGGTCGTCAGGATCGGTCCACCACAGCTGGTCGGTAAACCCGGCCGTCTGTAGCTCTGCGCCAAGCCCGGCCCGGCGGAATTTGGTGGAGACCTCGGTGCGCATCTGCTCACCCTCGGCGAACTGCGCTCGCATGCCGATCGCGGGGACCTGCACGGTCATCGCACGGCGCGCCTGTAGCCGCATCTCGATCCACTCGTGGGTGACATCCCAGAGCGCGAGGTGATCGAAAGCAGAGACGTCGAAATCAGCACCGAGCTCACGGTTAAGTACGTGCAGCACATTGCGGTTGAACTCGGCAGTGATGCCGGCGGCATCGTCATAGGCGGGGACCATGATCGCCGGGTCGGTGACCAGCCCGGCGCCCACCAACAACAACTCACCCGGATGCAGTGCGGCGTGCAGCGTGGCGAAGAAAGCAGCGCGCTCGTTCGGTACGAGATTGCCGATCGTGCCGCCGAGAAAAGCCACCAGGCGGCGTTCGCTGCGCACGGCTGGCAGCAGCTCCAAGTGCTCGGTGAAGTCGCCGACCACACCATGGACTACCAAACCGGGATACTCCCGCGCCACCGCCGCCATGGCAGCCCGCAACGCGGACTCCGAGACGTCCAGCGGCACGAAGCGCCGCAGCGATCCGGTGGCGGTGAGCGCATCGAGCAGCAACCGGGTCTTCTCCGACGAACCCGAACCGAGCTCGACGAGGGCGTCGACGGCAGCTCGCGCCGCGATCTGAGCTACGACCTGCCGTAGCAATTCCCGCTCGGTCCGGGTGGGGTAGTACTCGGGCAGCATGGTGATCTGCTCGAACAGTTCGCTACCGCGGGCATCGTAAAACCACCTGGGTGACAGCCATTTGGGATCGGCAGACAGCCCCAGTCGAACGTCGTGGCGCAGCGCGTGGGCGGCGTCGGTCTCGGACAGGTGAACCTCGAGCACGGGCGCGGTCATGGCTCCTCGGCAATGGTCGCAGGGATTGAGGTGATGTCCACAGTGGACGCTGTCGCGGTGAGCAGATGGCCGTCCGGGACGGGTTGCCAGCCGGCACAGTGGCCGGTCGGCTCGGAGCAGACCAGCACCGCCCCGTCGTCCAGCCGCACGGCCAGCGCATGGTGCACCGCGGTGGCGGCGAGAGTGGTGCCGTCGGTGACCAGTAGGTTCAGCTTTGAACCAGGAGCGGCGGCCAGCACTTGCGCGGTGACCGTGCCCAACGCTTGGCCTAGCGACTCACCAGCCACCAGACGGTGCCGGACCAGCGCCCACAGCAGCGCGGAGTCGGTGGGTGCTTCCAGGGTGAGCAAGTCGGTCACCGGCAGCTGGCTGGCCAGCTTAGCCATGCTGTCTGGCCAGCCGGTGACCATGCCGTTGTGGCTGAACAACCAGCGGCCGCTGGACAACGGAGAGCAGGCGAGTTCGGTCATGGGCATGCCGATCGTCGCCGACCGGACGGCGGCGAGTACCGCGGCGCTGTGCACAGCGCCAGCTAGCGCGGCGAATGACGGGTCGGCCCAGATTGGGATGGCCCGCCGGTACCGGATTGGGGTGACCGCGCCGTCCGGATACCAGCCTGCGCCGAATCCGTCGGCGTTGACGACTGCCTCGCAGCGCATATCGGCTGGGGCGTAACTTTGCCGCAGCAGCGAATGCGGCGGGTGCAGCAGCAGCGTCGCCAGGTCACAGGGCGGCCCGAGATAGGCCAGGTGCCGGCACACGAGGGTCAACCGGCCTGCTGCTCGGCGGCGGCATCCCGAGCACAGCGGAAACCGGTGAAGATCTGCCGGCGGATTGGGTGATCCCAGTTCCGGAAGGTCCCGCGGCAGGCAGCGGCATCGGTGGCGAAGGAGCCGCCCCGCAACACCCGGTAGTCCCCACCAAAGAACACCTCGGAATATTCCCGGTACGGGAACGCAGTGAAGCCGGGATAACCGGCAAAGCCGGAGGACGTCCACTCCCACACATCGCCGATCAGCTGGTGCACGCCCAGCGGCGAAGCACCCGTTGGATAGCTGCCTGCTGGTGCGGGCTGCAGATGCCGCTGCCCCAGATTGGCGCGTGCCGGGGTCGGGTCATCATCGCCCCACGGGTAGCGGCGGGACCGTCCGGTGGTGGGATCGAACCGGGCGGCCTTCTCCCACTCAACCTCGCTGGGCAAGCGCTTTCCGGCCCATGCCGCGTAGGCCTCCGCCTCGAAGAAGCTGACATGCACGACGGGCTCGTGAGGTGGGATCGGCTCAACGACGCCGAACCGGGTGCGCCACCACTGTCCGCCATCAAAGGACCAGAACAACGGAGCCACCAGCCCTGCTTCGCACCGGTGCTCCCAGCCGCGGTTGCTCCACCACCGCGGGTCGTCGTAGCCGCCCTCAGCGATGAACCGGTGGTAGTTCTGGTTGGTCACCGGAGTGGTGTCGATCCAGTACGCAGGGGTGCGGGCTTGGTGGGCGGGGCGCTCGTTATCCAGTGCCCATGGTTCGGTTGACGTCCCCATGGTGAACTCACCCGCGGGGATCAGCACCTCGTCGGGCAGGTTCGTGGAGTGCTCGGGCTCAGGGGCGGGAGCGCGCAGCGCGGCCGGGCCGACCCGGAGCTGGTGGGTGGCCAGCATCGTTTCGTCGTGCTGCTGCTCGTGCTGCACGATCATCCCGAAGGCGAAACCGTGCTCGACAAGCTTGCGGCCCTCCAGCCGGACGCTATCCAGTACGTCGAGCACCTTGCTGCGCACCACACCCAGGTAGTGCCGGGTCTGGGCCGGGTCCAGGAGGGGCAACGCGAGGCGATTGGGTCTGGCCTGCTTGAACGCATCGTAGAGGTAGTCGATATCGGCCCGGACGGGATCACGACCACCCACGTCGCGCACCAACCAAAGCTCCTCCTGGTTGCCGATGTGCGCGAAGTCCCACACGAGCGGGGACATGATCGGGGAATGCTGGCGAATCAGCTCAGTGTCGTCCACGGCAGCGGTGAGCGCCTCGCTGCGGGCCCGGGTCCGGCCCAGCTCGGCGGCCACATGATCGCGCAGCGCGGCGGCGTTCAGCTCGATGATCGGTGTACTCACAGCAGCTGCCCTCCAGTGCATCGCGATCCATTACGTCGTGTGCCACCAGCTGCGGCGACGCCGTCGCCCGCGGCATTGATGAGATCGTCTGCTGGGCAGCGACCCCGCCGGATCCGGTACTCGGTGATCTCCTCCAGGAGCATCTGCACCTCGGGTGGGGCGTCCAACGCTGGCAGTGCGCCGCAGGCGAGTTCGAATACCTCTGTTGCGGCAACGGCGAGGGTCTCGTCGCGCAGGCCGCGTTTGGCGGCCTGCAACCATCGTCCAGCGGCCGGCGCGCACACCTCTCGAGCGGCCGCCGTCACCTCGGGGTCGGCGAGCAGCGCGGCCAGCACAGCCACCGGCACCAGCCACTGCCCGACCGGCTGGGCGTCCAGATAGCGGACTTCGAGGTAGCCATGCGGTCGCACTGGCGGGAACAGCGTGGTCAGGTGGTAATCCAGATCAGCGGTGCTGGGTCGGCCTGGTAGCGCTCCGGATAGCCAATCAGCAAAGGTAACCCCGCTGGGCACCTCCCAACTGCCGCAGGGACGGCGCTGGCAAAGCAACGGAGTATCCAGCGCTCGGCGGGCCCAATCAGCGGCTGGATTCCACTCCAATTCCGGATCCCACTTCACCGGACTTGGCCTGGTGCGGGTCGGATCCAGCGCGAACCAGGCCTGCATCCGGGAAGACACCCATCCAGTAAGGCGGCCACCTAGCCACGGCGAGTTGGCGAACGCGGCCACCAGCACAGGCCCGAGATCGTGTAAGGCTGCCCAGCGCAGTGCCACGTCAGAAGGGGTGCCGGCATCCAGGCACACCTGCACCGCCGCGGTGGAGCACATCATGGCCCGCCCCATCGGACCGATCCGGTCGAATGCACTTTCCATGGCGGCGTAGCGGGGAATGTCGACCAGGCGGCGGGACGGCCGATAGGGGTCAGAGCCCAGATCGGTAAGGACGAGGCCTGCGGGATCGAGCAGTTCGGTCAGTGCGGCGGTATCGCCTTCGACGGTGGCGATGAGCTCGGTCAGCGAGGTGCAAGGAGGGCTCGAGATCTCTAGCTGACCACCGGGTTCGACCGTGACGGTGGAGCCGTGGGGAAGGGGATTGTGGGGACTGTCGGGGACGAGGGAAGGGGGAACATGTGCGCCGAGCGTTTCGGCCAGGTGCTGGGCCTGCAACGGGCGATGGGGATTCCCGGAATGCTGCACCACCCACTCAAGCTCGGCGCCGAGCAGCCTTGGCGGGCCGTGCTTGAAGCAGACCGACGCGACATAGATTTCGGCCTCTTCGCGGCAGCGCAGCACCGTGGGTGGTGCGGCTGGCGCTGACGTCCAAGGCTGCGCTGCCTCTGCCGTCACAACCCACCTCCTGGGAATTGACGGGTCCTCGCCACGCTACCCAGTTACTCCGACACTCGCACCGTTACGCCAATGACGTTCGTTTACCGTTCCCATCCGGTTCCGACCCTGTGTCGCGCTCTCGTGCCTGGTGTGTCGGGCCACGTGGCCCGACACACCAGGCACGAGAGCGCGACACGCCCGCATTAAGCCAGGGCGAACTGAGTGTGGTGCAGTTGGGCGTACCGACCACCTGCGGCGAGCAGCTGTTCGTGTGCGCCCCGTTCGACGATCCGGCCGTCTTCGATCACCAGGATCTGATCGGCGGCGCGGATGGTGGACAGCCGGTGTGCGATGACCAGCGCCGTGCGTCCATGCAGCGCCTCGCCGAGCGCGGCCTGCACCGCGGCTTCAGACTCAGAATCCAGATGCGCGGTGGCCTCGTCCAGGATCACCACGCGAGGTCGGGCCAGCAATAGCCGAGCGATGGCCAGTCGTTGCCGCTCACCACCGGAAAGGCGGTACCCACGGTCGCCGACCACGGTGTCCAGCCCGTCAGGCAGTGACCGCACCAGCGGCTCCAACCGGGCTCGCCGCAGCGCGTCCCACAACTGTTCATCGGACGCGTCCGGTGCGGCGAAGCGCAGATTGCCCGCAATGCTGTCGTGGAATAGGTGCCCGTCCTGAGTCACTACGCCTACCGTGTCGCGCAGCGCGGCGAAGGACAGGTCCCGGACGTCGATCCCGGCCAGGCGCACTGCCCCGCCGCTGACGTCGTACAAGCGGGGAACCAGCGACGCCGTGGTGGACTTGCCCGCCCCCGAGGAGCCCACCAGCGCCACTAGTTGTCCGGGTTCGGCTCGGAAGGTCACCCCGTGCAAGACCTCGGTACCGCCCCGCGCATCCAAGGTGGCCACTTCCTCCAGAGATGCCAGCGACACCTGCTCGGCCGAGGGGTAGGCAAAGTGCACGTTGTCGAATTCCACCGAGACCTCGCCCGAGGGCATCGTCCGGGCATCCAACCGCTCAGTGATCATCGGGCGGACATCGAGGACCTCGAAGACTCGCTCGAAGGCGACCAGCGCGGTCATGACGTCGACCCGGGCATTGGCCAGCGAGGTCAGTGGTGTGTAAAGCCGGGTGAGCAGCAGCGCGAGGCTGACCACGGTGCCTGGCGCGATGTCACCACGCAGCGCCAGCCAGCCTCCCAGCCCATAGACCAGCGCTTGGGCCAGCGCCGAGACCAAGCTCAGCGCGGTGAGGAACACTCGCGCCGACATCGCGTTGCGCACACCGATGTCCCGGACCCGAGCTGCCCGATAGCCAAATTCCGCCGCTTCGGTCTCCGGGCGCCCGAACAACTTGACCAGCGTGGCGCCTGGTGCGGAGAATCGCTCGGTCATCTGCGTGGTCATCGCCGCGTTGTGCGTAGAGGCCTCGCGCCGCAACTCGGCCATCCGTGCGCCCATCCCCCGCGCCGGCATGACGAAGATCGGCAGCAGCACCAACGCCAGTACGGTGACCGGCCACGACAGCATCAGCATCACCACCAGCGTGAGCACCAGCTGGATCACGTTGGTCACCACGCCGGACAGCGTTGAGGTCAGCGCGGTCTGCGCGCCGATGACGTCGTTGTTGAGCCTGCTCACCAGCGCCCCGGTCCGGGTGCGGGTGAAAAACGCCACGGGCATCCGCTGGACGTGCTCGAAGACTGCACGGCGCAGGTTGAAGATGAGGCCCTCACCGATCCGGGAGGACTGCCAGCGTGACGCTAGCCCAATCCCTGCGTCGAGTACGGCTAATCCCGCGATCAGCGCAGCCAGTCCCCCAACTAGTGCAGGCCGCGCATGCCCAACGATGGCATCGACGACACGGCCGGCCAGCACCGGGGTCGCCACGGTGAGTACCGCAGACGCCATGCTCAGTGCGAGAAAAATCAGCAGCGACGTCCGGTGCGGCTTGGCGAATGCGGCAACCCGGCGGACCGTACCCGGCGCCAGGGCACGGGGTGTGGTGCTCTGACGCGCCACGCTGTTCAGCAGGCCCCACGTATTGTCCATCTAAGCATCCTTTACTGCTGCCGCGAACGTCGGCGTCTGCTGACTGTAACGCTGTAATAATCGAATTATCCCGATGTCGCTTGGCGTACCCTTAAAAACCCCTGTTTCGATATGTTCTTATTACTTCCTGATTGCCTGCTGTTACGTCGAGCGTAATCGGGCAAAAACAGAGTCGAGTCACCGAACTCGTGCCACAAATAACGGTTTTGCACCGCCGCAGTGTAGGCAGCATTGACGAGTTCGGCTCCGGCGACGGACTCAAGTAACAACAAATGGCTGGCTTGTGGCGCATGCAGGCCGGTGATGAGTCCCGTCACGGCTCGGACCGGATGCCTGGGGCCGAGGACGAGATCGGTCCAGCCGCGCGCGGCTTTAATCAGGCCGCTAGGGTGCGCCGCAGTCTCCAACGCCCGCACGACGGTGGTACCAACCGCAATGACGCGGTGCCCAGATTCGCGCGCATTCTGGACCAGCCGGGCGGTGGGTTCGGGCACCTCGAAGCGCTCCGAGGCCGGCGGTTCATGCAGCTCGAGGCTGGAGACGCCGGCATGCAGGACGATCGGAGCAAAGGTGACCCCCATCGCCATCAGCTGCACCAGCAACGGCGCAGTAAACGGGCGGCCGGCGCTAGCCATTTCAGCACTCCCCGGCTGCCGGGCGTATACCGTTTGATAGTCGGCTAACGGGTACTGCTCGGAGAGATAGTCGTAGCCAATCGGGCGGCCATACGTAGACAGGTAATCCACGAGTGCGGTCGGCGGCGTCACCGCCGCCCGCCACAACCGGCTTGTCCCATCATCGGGTGTGGGGTCCGGATAAGCGGTGCTGAGCTGGAGTTTCACGCCGCCGGGCAGGTGCAGCTGCTGCCCTGGACGAGTGGTCAGGTCGGGTGCGCGCCCGTCGTGCCGGCGGATTTCCACCACCCACTCCCTCGAACTCAATGAGGTGGCGATGTGCACCGGTGCGAGGTTGCCATCGTCACGACGCCCGCTTACGGCTGCCGGCATGGTGGCTGAGGTGTTGACCACCACAAGGTCGCCGGGCTCCAGCAGAGCGGGCAAATCGAGGAAACGCCGGTGCTCGATCCGGTCAGGCCGAGCCACCAGTAGCCGGACACCGTCGCGCGGCACTCCACGGCGTTCCGGTGGTCCGGTGGCTTCGCTTCCCGGCGCCAGCGTGAACTGCGTAGTCGGATACTCAGCGGCGATTGTCACCGGACTATCCCCATCATGAGTTCTGCGGCCCGGTAGCGACCGCTTGGTAGATCCGCTTCGGCCAGCACCAGTAACGCTGGTACAACGCTGTCTGGTGGCGGCCGATCGCTGATGTCCTCGCCCGGAAACGCCTGCTGGTGCAGATCGGTGGCCATGTCGCCCGGGTCAAAGGCATAGATCCGAAGTTGTGGGTGCTCCACCGCGAGAACCGCCGTGAGCTGGTCCAGCGCCGCCTTAGTCGAGCCGTAGCCGCCCCATCCCGGGTATGGCTCCACCGCAGCGTCCGACGAGACATTGATCACCCGTCCTGCGTGGCGCGCGAGTTGCGGCAGCAGTAGCTGGAAAAGTGCCAGCGGGGCCAAAGCATTGACCGTGTAGACCTGTTCAAGCACGTTAAGGGGGTAGTCAGCGAGGCCGGGCTGCGGGCTCGGGCCCAGCACGCTGGCGTTGTTGACGAGCATGTCGACACCGCCTACCGCGTTCGCCACCTCGGCCAGCTGCACACGATGGTGAGGATCGCTGACATCACCAGATATCGCTGTCACCGCGTGCGGGGTCCCGATCTCAGCAACCGTCTTGGCAAGCCGCACGGGGTCACGAGCGTCGGTCACGACATGCCAACCACGGCGCACGAGGCCGACGGCGAATGCTCGACCGAGGCCGCGACTCCCGCCGGTCACCACAGCTACCCGCGTCGCGGGAGGTGCACTTTCCTGCGTCATGCCGCGAGCATGTAACTTGAACCTCACTTCAGGTCAAGGGATGGGTCGAGCAATATGGACAACACTGACCTGTTACCGATTGGTGAGATAGCCAGCCGCGCCGGGGTGGCTCCCTCGGCTCTGCGCTACTACGAACGGCGTGGGCTGATCAGCGCCGTCCGGACCTCGGGCGGTCAGCGGCGCTACCCGCGCAACGTGCTGCGACGGCTGGCCTTCATCCGTGCCGCACAGAATGTCGGGCTCTCGCTACACGAGATCTCCAGTGCACTGGACACCTTGCCGGCGCAGCGCACACCCACCACAGCGGACTGGGCACGACTGTCCCGCTCCTGGCGTAGCCGGCTTGATGAGCAGATTGCCGGGCTCACCGCTCTGCGAGACGGGCTGACGTCATGCATCGGCTGCGGTTGCCTATCGCTGCGCCGCTGCAGGCTGTCCAACCCCAACGACAAGGCCGCCAGCTACGGCGCCGGTGCCCGTTACCTGCCGCCCACTCTGCGCCGCCCCATCGACGCGAAGGCCGGACAGCAACGGTCTGGGAACGCACGGTAAGCCGTTATCCAGTGACGGCCTCGCCTGACCTCCTGCCTCACCCTGGAGGCATATCGGGGTCAGAAGGTTTCGCTTACCCCGATATGCATCCACGTCGGGGAAAGGGCCCTCTTGGTCGAGAAGTCTACTTCTTCTTTGTACGGGTGGCGCCGCCACGACCACGCAGCGTCACACCGGACTCGGAAAGCACCCGGTGGACAAAGCCGTACGAGCGCCCGGTCGACTCAGCCAACGCCCGGATGCTGGCTCCCTTCTCGTACTTCTTCTTCAGCTCGGATGCCAGCTTGTCCCGTGCCACACCGGTGATCCGGCTGCCTTTTTTCAGGTCGGCCACCTCGAAACGCCTTTCTTCCGATAGCAGAAGAGCCGGTCACGGCCCTTGCGGCAATGATCGACCACGTTAGCGATCTCCGCTAGACGATCTCCGGGTGGATCTGTGAGCGGTACCCATAGCGGGCTCAGATGCTCAATATAGCGACAAAAACGACAAAGCAATCGGTTGGCCGGTTGTGAGTACGCTGAGTAGTCGGGACATCACAATTTACGCTAATTGCACTAGTTCTAGGTAATCAACGCTCCAGTGGTCTTCAGTGCCCTCCGGCAACACGATCACTCGCTCTGGACCGAGTGCCTGCACCGCCCCGGGATCGTGGGTCACCAACACGACCGCACCCGAGTACAGCCGCAGCGCGTCGAGCACCCGCTCCCGGGACACTGGATCGAGGTTGTTGGTCGGCTCATCCAGAAGCAGCACGTTGGCCGCTGAGCACACCAGTGCAGCCAGCGCCAGCCTGGTCTTCTCGCCGCCGGACAGGGTGCTGGCCAGCTGGTCCAACTGCTCTCCGCGAAACAGGAAGGCACCCAGCAGGGTGCGCAGTTGTTGTTCGGGGACATCCGGTGCAGCGTGGCGGAGGTTTTGCCACACCGTGGCATCGAGATCCAACGTGTCGTGTTCCTGCGCGAAGTATCCCAGTTGTAACCCATGCCCTGGTTCGACTTGGCCGGTGTCAGGGGTTTCCATCCCGCCGAGTAAGCGCAGCAAGGTGGTCTTTCCGGCGCCGTTAAGGCCGAGGATGACTACCCGCGCGCCCCGGTCAACGGCGAGGTCCACCCCGCTGAACACTTCGAGTGAGCCGTAGGACTTACCCAGCCCACTGGCTCTCAACGGGGTTCGGCCACAAGCGGCGGGTTGGGGAAAGCGGATCTTGGCCACCTTCTCGGCACGTTGCTCGGTCTCGGTGCCGGCCAGCAACCGTGCGGCCCGTCGTTGCATGTTCTGCGCGGCAACTGCCTTGGTTGCCTTGGCTCGCATCCGGTCGGCCTGCGCCATCAGCGCGGTAGCCTTCTTCTCCGCATTGGCCCGTTCGCGGCGCCGGCGCTTCTCGTCGGCCGTACGGGCGTCCAGGTAGCGCCGCCAATCCAGGTTGTAGACGTCGACCTCACCGCGGATCGCATCGAGAAACCAAACCTTGTTCACTACCGCCGCGAGCAGGTCGGTGTCGTGGCTGATCACGACAAGGCCGCCGTCGTGAACCGTCAGAAAATCCCGCAACCAGATGATCGAATCGGCATCGAGGTGGTTGGTTGGCTCATCGAGCAGCAGCGTCGTGTTCGAGCGGCCGCCTGAGCCGTCAACGGCACCGAAGAGGATCCGAGCCAGTTCGACCCGGCGCCGCTGCCCGCCGGACAGTGTGCTCAGCGGCTGCGGCAATACCCGGTCAGGCAGCCCGAGACTGGCACAGATCCGCGCCGCCTCGCTTTCCGCAGCGTAGCCACCCAGCGCCGAGAACCGGTCTTCCAGCTGGCTGTAGCGGCGCACGGAGCGACCCTGTTCATCGGGGTCGACCAGCTCAGCCATCGCCGACTGAACCTTGTCCATGTCACGCAGCAGTTCGTCGAGCCCGCGGGCGGACAGCACCCGATCCCGTGCCGAGATGGTCAGATCGCCATCCCGGGGATCCTGCGGCAGGTAGCCCAAGTCCCCACTGCGCTGCACCTGCCCCCCGTAGGGTGCGGATTGGCCGGCCAGCACCCGCATCGTGGTCGTCTTCCCGGCTCCGTTGCGGCCGACCAACCCGATCCGGTCACCGGGCTGTACCCGCAGCGATGCATCGGATAGCAGAGTGCGAGACCCCGCGCGGAGTTCAAGGTCGCTAGCAGTGATCACGTGAGGTGACTCCAAAAGTGGTCGCCGACCAGGGATCGATTCCCCGCGCGCCGTGGCGTGCGGGGCCAGTCACACATCAGCTTGTCGCGACCACGGACTCCATCCTACCTAGCGGCCACATCTGAATTAGCCACGGTCTCAACGGGTGCAGTAGCCGCTCATCCACCCTGGCTGCGCTTCACCAGCTGCACCTCGACGCATCGCGCCCGCCGGGCGGCATCGTCGAGCACTGCGCGGCGCGGCTCAGCGATGGCGAGTATGCGGGGCTGCATGCGTTCCCGTAACCCGATCAACCGAGGGTCGGCAGTCACGGTGCGCAAGGCTGCACTGTCTCCACCGAGAACAATGGCATCCAGCTCTGCGGCGCGGGGCAGCAGTACACCCGCCGCGGCGTCGGCCGCGGCACGCAAAGCCATCCGTACTTGGCCTTCGCGTCGCCGGGCGAACCGCTGCTGGGATTGCCCACCAGCCGCGCTACGCCCGTGCACTAGCCGGCTACCGGTCTTAGAAGACAGGACTATCCCAGCGCGAGCGATTCCCACGCTGTATCCGCCTAGACGAACCAGCAGCAACCCAATTGTGCGCGCCGCCAGGAGGTGGTCGACCAGGTCATCCACTGCCAGCCCGGCCCGCTGCCCGGTTGGTCCCGCAAATGGGCCGAATGGCAGCGGCATGGAAGCGATCCACCCGTCAGCGGTGACCACGTCGACTTGCCACGGCTCGGCTCTGGTGGCCAGCGCACCGCCATGATCGTCGACGAAGCGCTCCAGGAATCTCGCCAGCCGCTCTGGTTCCACCTCGACCGCACGGCCCCCGCCGGCAAGTTCCCGGATGCGGCTCATCAGCGGCACATTACGCCCGCGTAGCGTGCACTTGTGCTCGATGTGCTGGTAGCGGGAGGCGGTCCGGCGGGATGGGCGGCAGCTGCGGCATGTGCGCGCCTGGGCCTGGCCACTGAGTTGGTAGACCTTGCGCCAGATCGGCCGTGGCGGGCTACCTACGGCTCCTGGCGGGCCGAGCTGCCCGCCGAGACAGACGCCGCGGTGGCCGCAGCCGGCCACGGCGAGGCGATCGGTACCACCACACATCACCTGGGGTGGGTATACGCGGTGCTGAACAACAGCGTGCTGCGGGATGGATTCGCCAGCTCGCCGGTCACTGTCGTCAAGGGACGGGTACGCGCCGCCCGCCCGGATCCGCAGGGTGTCACCGTCGACGTAACCGGCGGGCAACGTCGCGCTGCAGTCGTCCTGGACGCCACCGGCGCGGCACGCTCGGTGCTCGGCGTCAGTTCCCGCGGCGCATCCGCAGATCAGACCGCGGTCGGGGTGCTGGTGGATGCCGAAGCCGCCCACAAATTGGTGACTCCGGGCACTGCCTTATTCATGGATTGGCGGCCACACCACGGCGAGGCGGGATGGCCGACATTCCTGTACGGGGTGCCGGTGACCGCCAACCACGTGCTGTTGGAGGAGACGTCATTGGCCCGACGGCCTGGCCTCGAGCTGGCAACGCTACGTCGCCGCCTGCACGCCCGGCTGGCATACCACGGCATCGCGCTGCCCGCCGGGGGCGAGGAGCGAGTGCGCATCCCGGTGGACCGACCGCTTCCGGCCCCCGGCGACTGGCGCCAACCGGTGGTGCCGTTCGGTGCGGCAAGCCCGCTGGTGCATCCGGCTACCGGCTACAGCGTGGCCACGTCACTGCAGCTGGCTCCTCGGGTGGCCGCCGCCGTACGCGATGCGCTACAGCGCGGCGGCCCCGCAGCGGCGGGCGCCGCAGCCTGGCGCACGGTATGGAGCCCGGCCGCGTTGGCGGTGCATGCATTGCGACGGCGGAGCCTGGATTCCCTCCTGCGCATACCGCCGGGACTGGTGCCGAGGTTCTTCGATGTGTTCTTCGCACTTGCTCCCCAGCATCGCTGGGCCTATCTCACCGGTCGTGAGGACGTCCAAGGCAGCGCTGCTGCAATGGCCGCTTTATTCGCGGCATCCCCGTGGTGGCTGCGCAGGCGCCTGGTAACCGGCGCACTCGATCCGCGGATACCGCGCGCCGTCGACGAGCGGTGAACACTACGTGATACCCAGCTGCTGCACCGGAAGGTAATCCGTTTGGGGACCACCGGGTGATGCGGCCGTGCTTCGGGTCGCGCGGCGCTTTCCGGCTGATTTCCGGCAATGCGAGCCCGACCAGAGGACGCCGGATGGTTGCAGACCCTTGCCTTGTCTTAGCGAAGACCACCGAATCGTCGCCTAGGCACTTACGCACAGACGTTGGCTGGTCGGGAACTCCTGCGGTGAGCAAACCTCATTCACGAGCCCGGACTCTGCTACCCGCGTCCAGAGCAACGGCTGTCAACTCGGAATGCTGATGGTCACCTCGACATCAGGCTTGATTTTCAGTGCCCCAAGCATCGCTGCGAAAGGCTTGATCCCGAACTTTCGTTGGTCCAGAACGAGTTTAGCGTTCCAATGCTGACCATCGTTTTGCGCGTCGAGTGAGATCGGGTTCGTCACGCCGTGCACGGTGAGGTCACCCTCGATGCGCGCGCGGTTACCATCGCGCTTCACGGAGACCGATCGAAACTGAATTTTCGGATACTTGCGGGGCTCGAGCGTCTTTTCGGCGTTGCGCTCAATGTCCTTACGGTTGGAGTCTGAGATGTTGTCCATCACACGCAAGGAAGCGGGGTCGAAATCGGCGGTAATGCCGTCGTCGTCCCCCACGTCGAGAGATAAATTCGTTACCCGCAACGTCGCATCGTGACCGAAGGAGCTCAGCGCTCCTTCGACGAAGACCAATACCCGGCAGTCCACAGCGTTAGCGTCGTAAGTTGGCACGCGGTGAGCGTAGCCGGGCAAGACACAAAGAGTCACCGGCATTCACCCGAAGTGCCGTGGGTGTTCACTCAACGAGAGTGGCCAGCGCATACGCTGCGGGCTCAACTGCCTCGGCGAGCTTTTTCACGTCAGGCAGCCCATCTCGATCAGCGTGCAACCCGACATACGCACGGTCCCGATACCAGGACAGGCCAATCACCAGAGCCTGGCCTGCGAGCAGCGGCGGCATCGGAAATATCTCGACCAGCTCGGCACCGTCGCACGTCAACGAGATATTCGGCACCGGAACGCTGGTCAGCATGAGGTCAAACAGCAGCGGGGCACCCTGACCGGCCATTGGAGTAGCTATTCGGTGCACCGCGGCTGGTAACCGGTCGGCAAGTTCCGGTATGGCGCCGGGGCCGCGACTGGTACCGGCAGCTTTGTTCTGCGCCATCGTGCGCTGGATCTGGAGCAGCCGCTCGGTGGGACTAGGCTCACCCACTGGTAATTCGCACAGGTAACCAGACAGCCGGTTTCCCCCGATACGCTGCACAGCTCTAGACCGTCTGCTGACCGGGATGAACGCCCGGAGCGTCAACCTCTCGACCTCGTTACCGCGAGCCATGAGCCAATCCCGTAACGCTCCGGTCACCACCGACAGCAAGACATCGTTGACTGTGCCGCCGTAAGCGCGCCGGATCCGGCGTACCTGCCGGAGACTTAGCGACGCCATCGCCAGCGCCCGCCGTCCCGATGACCAGGCCACCAGTGGCGACCCCGGGGTCGGTAACCGGGCGCTGCGCAAGACCGCCACGGCGGTGCCTGCCGCGTCCCCTAACCAGCCCACAAGGTTCTCCACCGTGCTGCGCACGTCACCGGGCTGGTGCCATACCCGCCCCGACACCGTGGCCTCGGGAGGCGATGGCGTGCCGTTGACAGCGTTCTCGCTACCGGGTAGATCGCCACCTCGCGGGAACTCATCCAGTAGTCGCAGACCAATTCCCAACGCGCTGAGTCCATCGCCGAACGCATGGTGCATCTTGAACAGCACCGCAAAACGATCCCAATCACTGCCGGCGATGACATGCAATTCCCACAGCGGACGGTTTCGCATCAACGGATGAACCAGCAACTCGGCAGCCACTGCGGCGGCGCTCTCCAGGTCGGCGTGGTGTTCGAGCTGGTGCACCTGGAGGTGATCTTTGGCGCAGAATCCAGGATCATCAGCCCACGTTGGTGCGGACAACGGGTTCCATGACGGCTCTACTCGCCGGCGCAATTCGGGTAGGCGCTGGGCGCGCTGCGCTAACAGCGCGGCCACCCGCACGGGATCGCCGAGTCCAGTCCGCCGGAAGGTCACCAAGGCCCCGAGATGCATCGGCGATGCATCGCGATCCAGGCACAGGAAAGCTGTGTCCAGTCCGGTAAGCCGCACCGATGCAGCTTCGCACAATTGATCGTGTACGGCGCGCAAACCTGTCGAAACGAGCTGCGGCATGATCGTGCCCATGCAGGTACTGGTCGATGCGGACAATCTCGACGTGCCCCGGTTGCGCCTGCTGGTCGCGGCTCTGCAGGGAGCCTCACCTGCGGACGTCGTGGTGGCTGGTGCGCCAGCCGTCCTGGAGGCGGTCGACTGGCCGACGCACACCCAGCTTCTGCCGGCCACCGGCTGGCAAGGCGCCGACCTCCTACTGGCCCGTGCCTATCGCGCCCAACACCAGCCGCTGCTGCTAGCCACCGGTGACGGCGACTTCGCTCAACTGGCGCGACGCCACCCAGGCCCAGTCCTCCTCGTCAGCAGCACCGCCAACCGCTCTCACAACCTCACCGCACCCCATATCATCCCCACCGACCCCGCCCTGGACGGCGGCGCACAGCTACGTGCCTGGCTTGCCCGTGAGCAGCGGTGCGAGTCATAACTCGGCACCGGAAGGAGAATCGTGTCGACTCTGTTCAGCCGCATCATCGAGGGAGAGATTCCGGGCCGATTTGTCTGGCGCGACGAGCGCTGCGCGGCATTTCTCACCATCGCGCCGCTACGGCCAGGACATGCCCTCGTAGTGCCCCGGCAAGAGATCGACGAGTGGACCGACGCGGACGACGGCCTGCTCGCCCATCTGATTGCGGTGGCAAAGCAGATCGGCGCCGCGCAGAAGGCGGGCTTCGACGCGCCCCGAGCCGGATTGGTGATTGCGGGGTTCGAAGTCCCGCACTTGCATGTGCATGTATTCCCGGCCTGGGACATCGACGACTTCAACTTCGACAAAGCCGACCGCGACCCGGATCACGCTGACCTCGACGCCGCGGCGGACACGCTACGCCAAGCTCTACGGCAAGCCGGGCATGGCGATCGCGTGCCCAACTGACGATCTGCGTGGTATCCAGCCGACCGGCCTACGGCGTCAGGTCGGGATAAGCGCGGTTTCCCCCGCCGATGGGGTCAGCGGACGGAAACCGCGTAGCCGAAGGCTGTTGGACACGACGAATACCGACGACAATGCCATTGCGGCTCCGGCAATCATGGGGTTGAGCAGGCCCATTGCGGCCAGTGGGAGTGCGGCCACGTTGTAGCCGAAAGCCCAGAACAGATTGCCCTTAATAATCCGCAAGGTGCGCCGGGACAGCCGGATTGCATCGGCGGCCACCCGCAGGTCTCCGCGAACCAGAGTGAGGTCGCTGGCCTCGATGGCAGCGTCGGTGCCGGTGCCCATGGCCAGCCCTAGGTCTGCTTGAGCCAGTGCGGCGGCATCGTTGAGTCCGTCGCCGACCATCGCAACAACCCGCCCCTGGCGTTGTAGGCGGGTGACCTGTTCCACCTTTTCCTCGGGTAACACCCCAGCGATCACGGTGTTGATGCCGACCTCGGCAGCCACACAGCGCGCCACGGCTTCGTTGTCACCGGTGAGCAGCATGGGAGTCAGCCCCAGGCCGCGCAGCATCCGCACCGCCTCGGCGCTGCTCGGCTTCACCGAATCGGCCACCGACAGCAGGCCACGGATACTGCCATCCCAGGCGACGGCAATGACGGTGTGACCCTTCACCTGGCACCGGTCCGCAGCAGCGTGCAGGGTGTCGGGCAGCGGCAGCGACCACTGCTCGGCCAACCAGGCTGGCCGGCCTACCAGCACCATGCTGCCGTTCACCACACCCTGGACGCCTCGCCCGCGTACTGAGCGAAAGCCGGTGACGGCGGGGACATCGCCCAGCCGCTGCCGCGCGCCAGCGGCCACTGCGGCGGCGACGGGGTGCTCGGAGAAGTCCTCCACGGCGGCCGCACGGCGCAGCACGTCGTCGGCGTGCTCACCGGCGGCGGGTAGCACATCGACCAGAGCCATCGTGCCCGTGGTGATGGTGCCGGTCTTGTCCAGCAATACGGTGTCCACCCGCCGGGTGGACTCCAGCACTTCCGGGCCTTTGATCAGGATGCCCAACTGGGCACCACGACCTGTGCCGACCAGCAGCGCGGTAGGCGTGGCCAGCCCGAGAGCACACGGACAGGCGATGATCAGCACAGCTACCGCAGCGGCGAATGCGGTCCCCACAGCCGCACCGATGGCTAGCCACACGCCGAAAGTGGCCATCGCGAGCAGGATCACAACAGGCACGAACACCGCGGAGATCCGGTCGGCCAAGCGCTGCACTCTGGCCTTGCCGCTTTGCGCATCCGCCACTAACCGGGCCATGTGCGCCAGGTGGGTGTCCGCGCCGACCCGGGACGCGCGCACCCGTAGCCGACCAGACAGGTTCACCGTGCCGCCGGTGACCGGCGTTCCAAGACCGACCTCGATGGGTATCGACTCGCCGGTGAGCATGCTCGCGTCCACCACCGATGCGCCCTCAAGCACGTCACCGTCCGCGGCGAATTTCTCTCCCGGACGGACCACGAACTCATCGCCGACCACGAGGGAATCGATGGGTACACGCGCTTCCTGACCACCGCGCAACACCGCTGCATCCGTAGCGCTGAGGTCTAGTAATGCGCGCAACGCCGCACCCGCGCGCCGTTTCGCGCGTCCCTCGAAATACCGGCCGGCGAGAAGGAACACGGTGACGCCAGCAGCGACCTCAAAATAGACCGGACTGTGTGCGTGGTTGCCCGAACCAGCACCCCCATGCGCGGTGACGAACCCGCCGCCGGTGACGAACCACGCATAGCAACTCCACAGGAATGCTGTCACCACACCCATCGAGACCAGGGTGTCCATAGTGGCCGCGCCATGGCGCAGATTTCGCCATGCTGCTCGGTGGAACGGCCAGGCTCCCCATGCCACCACGGGAGCGGTCAGCAGCAGCGACAGCGGCTCGACATTGTCCGGTACGTGCAACCCCGGCACCATCGGCGCCATGGACATCGCGATCACCTGGATGGCGAGCACGGCGCTGCCCAGCAGCCGTTCTCGCAGTGACCGCAGCTCGGCACCGTCATGTGCGACGTAAGAGCTCGCTGCTTGGTCGGCAAGCAGCTGCGCGGAATATCCAGCGCGGGCCACCGTCGCCACGAGATCGTCCGGGGTGACACCGTCCGCGTAGCTGATCCGCGCCTTCTCGGTGGCGAAGTTGACGCTGGCATGCACTCCTGGTAGGCGGTTCAATTTCTTTTCAACGCGTGCTGCGCAGGATGCGCACGTCATGCCGTAAATGGTCAATGCGACTTGACGGTTGGCGTCCCCGGGTCCGGTCGGGGTGCCGGTGCCGTAGTCATGGGCAGTGGACACGTCTTACCTCGCCAGCGCGGTGAATTCGACGGTCCGCAACTGGCCATGATGCTGGAACTCCAGAAACATCCGGTAATAACCAGTAGTCGGCACTTCGACGTCAAAATCGGTTGCGGTCTCCTGGCGAGGACCGCCGACGGGACGCACATTCAAATAGGCGAGGTCACCCTCGCGGAGAATGACCAGTCGGGCACCGCTCCCGAGAATGGGATCGAGATCGGTGACCGGCAGGTTGTCGCGCATCACGTGTACCCATATTCGCGACACCGTCCCAGCGATCAGATTTCCGGTCCAGATTGCCGTGTAACCATCGATGTCGGCAGCCGTCGACTCTTTCGATATAGGACCCGGTTCGAAGAAACCGGGCGCATCAAGGTCTACACCGAGAGTGACGGGTGTCTTGGCCGTGCCGGGAAGGAACTCCGCGAAGGCGCGGTAGCTTCCCGGCTCCTCAAGATCAAGCGGCACAGTCCAGGTGCCATCACGATCCATGACGGGGTAAAGATGCTGATAACCACTCATATCCCGACGTACGACGATGAGCGTCATCAGGTGATCGCCACGCCGGGCAAAATCGGTGACCGGCTTTCCGTTACTCGCGAAGATGGCGAATCGAAATGTGTCATATTCGCCCGCGGTAAATCGGGTGATCCGGGGACGCAGTACGTAGCCTTGGCTGGCGACGGCCAGCCCACCTGGGCCGGTGGCATGATTCTCCTCGCCGATGCCCCGCCCTTCGCGGTCGTGCGATGCTGGGCCGGTACGGCCGACCACGGCTTCCCCGAAATTGATGGCGAGCCCGAAGAGCATCACTAAACCAGCGAGCAACGCGAGCACTGGAGTCGGAGTCCGCACCCGCTGCGGTTGCAATTTGCCGGTCTGCACCCTGGCTACCCTGAGCTCACGGGATGTGAAGGCTCATCCCACCACTTCATACCCGGCCTCATCGATGGCGGCGCGGACCGCGGTGCGATCCAGCGGTCCAGTGCTCGTTATCCGTACCCGACCGGCGGCAAGGTCGACCTGCACGTCGGTGACGCCCTCGATTGCCCCGACTTCCTCCGTCACCGCCGATACACAGTGCTGGCAGACCATCCCGGTGACGGTGTACTCGCTCACCGTGGCGGTGTCCCCCATCTCACGACCTCCTGAGGTCTGTTGCGTCTGCCTGCGATACGTCATGAGCGAACGAGGCGAGCTACCGCGTCTGCTGCTTCCTTAACTTTGACCGCAGCATCGGCACGGTCAGCCGCTGCATCGACGACGCAGGTGGCCATGTGTTCTTCGAGCAAAGCCAGCGCGAAGGATTGCAGGGCCTTGGTGGCAGCTGAAACTTGGGTCAGCACATCGATGCAATATTGGTCCTGCTCCACCATCCGCTGTAGCCCGCGTATCTGGCCCTCGATCCGGCGTAGCCGGTTGAGGTACGCGTCTCGATCCTTGGTGTAGCTGGCCACCGAACGTCCTCTCCCCGACCGCAGATCTGCTGAGTAACACCTCTCTGAGACCGGTAATATACCCCTAGGTGGTATCTGTTCGCCAACGTCGGCAAGTTTTACGTCTCCAGCCGTCGACACGGATCACCTTGCAATATTTAGGTCGGGATCAGTACCACCCACACTGGGCCCGGCGCGAATGTCAGCGGCGAACCATCCGGCAGGGTGTAACGGGTTGCCGCGTCAGGCGCTGGGCGCGACCAGTTTCCCGAAAAGGCCTGGCCGTCACGGAGCACCACCACCTCACCGGAGCCGACCGTCGCCGCGAACGGCGATGGCGACCCTGCCGCGTCGCGGATTCCAGCGTCGCGCACCCCTACCCGCTGTAACACCACCGTGGTAGCGCTCGGTCGAGGACCAGATGCCGACAGGAGCGGTGCGCCATCCATGGAGATCAGCCACCGGCCTGCGGTGGGCTCCCACTGCAATCCGACGGAGGTGGCCGGGTAGCTGACAGCAGTTTGCTGGAGGGGACGCCCGCCTGGCGGCGTAGGTCCGAAGCGAAAGCCGATATCACGTGGGGGCGCACCGCCTTGGCGCAGCGAATTGGCGTCGCCATAGAGATTGTGCGGCATCTGTCGCTTGGAGTCCCTGCGGTAGTCACTAGGCCGGCTCAGTGCAGAGACGTCCAGTACCGGTGCCTGCGCCACCAGCGCTCCGACCGAGGGAGCTGCTCCAGAAAATGCCAATGCCGGGCGGCCGAAGTTGGCCAGGAGTTCCACGTCAGAAGCTCGAGTGCTCCGCACCGGTCCCACCACCGGTGGAATCTGCGACTGGTACACCGCAAGCAGCCGGCTGAGGCCGCCCTCGACCGGCTCGACATAGACCAAATCCGCCTGCTCGAGCCCGCGTTGCGGGCGGGCCACTGAGGCATTGTCAATCTTCACTCCGAGCACCGGTGCGTTGAGATCGGTGGGCAACCCGGTGAACGGCGAGACCGGTGGCGGAGGCGGCGGATCAGGCGCTGCGACCGGTGACGGAGTCGACATCGCTCCGTGTCCGGGTGCTGGGGGTGACATAACCCGACCTGCACGCGAAGCAGACCCGTCAGCAGGTGCCGGAAGCGCCGTTGATGGTGCGCTCAACGGAACGCTGCTGGAGCTGGTAAACACCGCGATCGGCAGCGCACACACCAGCAGGATCAGGGCCAGCACGCGCAGCGCCTGCCCCCCTTGACCCACCATTGCCACCGCCTTGCCACCGCGTGATGCAACGTTAAGTGACACTTTCATACCAGTGCTGATCGGTGCAGGTGAAATTACGACCCGCCGATTGGCCGCGACGCCTCCCAGACTCACTACACAGAGTTAATTTATTAACCCGATAGTGAGCCTGATCGTCGATGCTGTTATCACTGAGGGTGACAATCGTTCCGTTTTGTGGCCCTCCGGGCGGAGGATGACAAAGAGTCGCTTGCCGATTACGCTGAGGGAGATAGCTCAACGTCACTATCGGGGGCACCTAGTGAGTGCGAGCCACGGGCTTGATTGCGTCGCACCCTGGCGCGGCCTGATGGCTCTGCGCCCACGGCGCTGGAAGCTGTGGAGCGAGCGGAAGATCGTCATCGGCTATGTCCTGGCCGTGGAGCTCGTGGCAGTGGGACTGGCTGCGGGAGCGATAGCAGCAGTCCCGGTTGCCTTGAGCGATCTGTCCCGGTTCGGGCTGCTAGCGGCGGGAGCGATCGTCCATCGCGAGGCGGTTCGCCGCATCGAGAACCAGCGCGAGTGGGTCGCCGGCCATGGTCTGCTGACCAATCCCACCGCTTTATGGATTTTCGCGGGGGTGCTGTCCGTTCCGCTGCCGTTGGTGTATGCCATGACGACGCTGGTCCACTTGCATTCCTGGTATCGGGGCAGCGCCGCGAGGTTGTACCGCAAGCTGTTCTCCGCCGCGACGATGGTGCTGGCCGCTACAGCTGCGGTTGCGCTGCTGCAACTCCTGGAGCCCAACGAATATCCGGTTATCCCGGAAGGGCCGATCGGGCTCATGGTTCTGCTCGGGGCTGCGGCGTTGTACTGGCTGGTCAATGTGGTCATCGTGGTCGGTGCCGTGATGCTGTCCGATCCGCTACAGCCGGTCCGTCAGGCATTGGGCGATCCTGGTGACCAGGTCGTCGTGGTGGCCTCGCTGGGGCTGGCGGTTGCGCTGGCCATGATGCTGGCCTTCCAACCGTGGCTGTTCGTTGTTCCCATGCTCGCTGTGTTGCCCCTGCATCGCGCCTTGCTCCTACCGCACTTTCAGCAGGTAGCCCGCACCGACTGTAAGACGGGCCTGCTCACCGCGGGCTTCTGGCGCGAGGAAGCGGATCGGGAACTCCAGCGCGCCCGCCGGCTGGCCGAACCGCTCGGGGTGCTGATGTTGGACCTCGATCACTTCAAGTCGTTCAACGACCGGATGGGCCATCTCGTCGGTGATCAGCTGCTTCGTGCGGTGGCAGACGAGTTACGTTCGGAAACCCGGCCTTATGACCTGGTAGGGCGATTCGGCGGCGAAGAATTCGTCATCCTGCTGCCCGGTGTCGGAGCCGCGCAGGTGGAGGCCATCGCAGACCGGATCCGCGAGCGCATCAGCCGGTTACGCGTCTTGGTAGACGGTCCGCACGATGGCCCGACGACGGTCGACGGCATCTCGATCTCGATCGGCGCGTCGGTCCGACCCAATGATGGTGATGACATCGACCATCTCGTGCTGGCGGCCGACGGCGCACTACTGGCCGCCAAGGCAGCTGGCCGAGACCGTGTCTGCCTAGCCCACCGCTAGTCACGTCTCGCATCCGACGCCCCATCTCGCGCTAAACCCACGGCAGGCAGACACGTCGGAGGTTTAGAGTCGCCTGATAGCCCGATATGGCTCCATGTCGGGCGCGGCGGGAGGGCGTGGTGAGTGACGGGGGCGGGCTTACGCAGTTGAGTACGGGCCAACTGTTGGCACGAGCCCGCGCGGTACGTGACACCACCTGCGGCAGGCGGATGACCTACTCCCCCAAGGTGTTCATCCCGTTAACCATGTTGTGCCGCGACCGCTGCGGCTACTGCACCTTCGCGCATGCTCCCCGCGAGCTGCCGTCGGCTTACCTCGAACTCGATGAGGTCCTGGCCATCGCCAGCCATGGTGCTCAGCTTGGGTGCCATGAGGCGCTGTTCACCTTAGGCGAGTGTCCCGAGGCACGCTACCCGTCGGCCCAACGTTGGCTAACCGACCACGGCTACGATTCCACCGTCGAGTACTTGGTCGCGGCATGCCGAGCGGTGCTCGACCAGACCGGTCTGCTACCGCACGCCAATGCGGGTGCGTTGGCTCGCGACCAGCTCGCTGCGCTGCGTCGGGTGACCGCCAGCCAAGGCATGATGATCGAGTCGTTGCGGCCAGATCTGGCTGCGCATCGAGGCGCTCCGGACAAGCATCCTGACCGGCGGTTGGCCACCCTGCATGCAGCGGGCGAGCTGGGCATTGCGTTTACCACCGGCATCCTGGTCGGCATCGGTGAGACGGAGACCGATCGGGTTGTGGCGCTGGAAGCCATCGCGCAAGCCCACCGCCGGTATGGGCATGTGCAGGAAGTGATCGTGCAGAACTTCCTGCCCAAGCCCGGCACCGCGATGCGGCATGTCCCGCGCTGCCCCCCGGAGGAACACCTTAGGGCTATTGCGCTGGCCCGGCTGCTACTGCCGCCGGAAGTCCATGTGCAAGCGCCCCCTAACCTCACCGACGATCTGGGCGATCTCGTCGCTGCGGGGATTGACGACTGGGGCGGCATCTCACCGCTGACGGCGGATCACGTCAACCCCGAGCGGCCGTGGCCCGCGCTGGCACAACTGCGTGCCGCCACCGAGGCAGCAGGGCATACCCTGGCACCACGACTGACCATCTATCCGGAGTATGCCCGGCAACCACAGCACTGGCTTGACCAGGCTTTACGGTTCGCCGTGCTGGACCGCGCCGATGCCGAAGGGCTTGGCCGCGACGATCCGGGTGCGGTGTTCTGCGAAACCGCACAACAGGCCGTCAACGTCGGCGACGGGGCTGAGGTGACCCTGTCCGGACGACGCTCCACCGCCTGGTACTCCGGCACCGACGTCGCACCGCCGCTGTTGCTACCGGCGACGCCGCGCGCCACCGGGGCGGTGCGTGAGGTGCTCGACGGGGTTCGTGCGGGGCAGCGTGCCGAGCTCGAGGAACTGGTCACGTTGCTGCGGGCCCGTGGCCCGGAGGTGGCTGCCGTCGCAGCGCTGGCTGACGAGCTGCGCGCCACAACCATCGGCGACACCGTGACCTATGTGGTTAATCGCAACATCAATTACACGAATGTCTGTACGTTCCGCTGCCGTTTTTGCGGATTCTCCAAAGGCAAGCTGTCGCTGAACCTGCGCGGAGCACCGTACCTGCTGGATCTCCCCGAGATCGTGGCGCGCGTGCTGGAGGCACAACGCAAAGGTGCCACGGAGGTCTGCCTGCAGGGCGGGGTGCACCCTAGCTTCGACGGTGACTACTACGTGATGGTCTGCCGGGCGATTCATGAAGCCGCACCTGACATCCATATCCACGGCTTCACTGCGCTGGAGGTCACCGAAGGCGCCCGCAGGCTGGGCGAGCCACTTGCCGCCTACCTGACCCGATTACGTGAAGCGGGACTCCGTTCGCTGCCTGGTACCGCGGCGGAAATCCTCGATGACGAGGTTCGTGCGGTGCTGTGCCCGGACAAGATCACTACTGCGGAGTGGCTCGAGGCTCACCGGGTGGCGCACACGGTGGGGCTGCGCTCGAACGTCACGATGATGTTCGGGGCGATCGAGCAGCCGGTGCACTGGGCGCGGCATCTGGTGCGGGCGCGTGATTTGCAGGCGCAGACCGGCGGGTTCACCGAGTTCGTCGGGTTGCCGTTCGTCCATATGGCGACTCCGATGTATCTCAAGCGCGCGGCGCGGCGCGGACCGACTTGGCGAGAGGTGCTGCTGGTGCATGCGGTTGCCCGGATCGCCTTGCACGGTTTGATCGACCACGTGCAGGCATCGTGGGTCAAACTCGGCGTCTCCGGCGCCCGCCAGCTCCTCCAGGCCGGCGTTGACGACCTCGGGGGCACGCTGATGGACGAGAACATCAGCCGTGCTGCCGGTGCCAGCCATGGGCAGCACCTGGACCAGGCCGGTTTCCGGGCGATCGTCGAGCCGCTTGGCCGTGCGTTGGCTCAGCGCACCACGTTGTACGAGCCGGTGGAGATCACGACGCCTTAGCCCGAACTGCCATCTTCAGCTGGGCGAACAACTCGTCGCGGCTGCTGACGTCCAATCGCTGGCGCATCCTGGCAACGTGGTGCTCGACGGTCTTGGCTGAGATGAACAGGCGCTGCCCGATCTGGCGGTAGGTCAGCCCCGTCAAGATGAGTTCGGCAACCTCGCGTTCCCGGTCGCTGAGCACAGGTGTAGCAGCCGGCCGGGGGGTGGTCTGCGGCTCCAGCCGATCATCCCCGCCGCTATCGGCTGCCGAGCTGGCCGCACCGGGGCCGTTGGCCTGCAGCGCCCGAGCACACCCGAGCAGATCGACCATGGCCTTTCGGTCGGTGGTCCGGATCGCGGCTTGACCGGCCAGCCGGGAACCGTCGTTTGCCAGCCCGATTGACTGCAGCCCGCGGGCCGCGGATTCCACTTCCGAGCTGTCGAAGGTTCCGGCCAGCACCTGTATCCAGGTTCGGCTGGCAGCCGCGAGAACGGCGGCGTAGTGGCTGCTCTGGGCTGCGTCCGCAAGCGCCGCAACGTGATTCTGGGCCACCGCGGGCTGCTCTCTCAAAACCGCGGCATGCATGCCGTACCAGTGCAGTGGCACTGACCACAGCGGTGGGTCACCGAGCCGCTCCAGTAGCAGGCGCGCCTGTTCCAGATGCGGTGCCACCCGGTCGAACTCGCGTAACCTGGCTGCTGCAACGGCTAGCTCACCCAGCGGCAAGAGGGTGAACAGGTCGACTGGATACCGGACGATCGCCTCTCTGGCCGCCGCCCAAGCCCCCTGCAGCGCCGGAATGTCGCTTTCCCGTCGAGCCAAACCAACCACCAGCGCAGTGGCGAACAGTTCTTCGCGGGGTTCCAGGGTTCCTGAGTTGGAGGAAGCGCGGTCCAACCAGCGCCGGGTCAACGCGTCCTCGCCGCGGATCATGGCGGTCCAGGCCAGCAGGAGCTGATACCGACCCCGGGCGAACAATCCGCCGGCATCGCGTTCCAGGGCACGTTCCAAGACTGACGTGGCGACATCGAGTTCTCCGGAATGCAGCGCCACGATGGCTGCCAATGCCGCTGGCGTGTCTGGAAGGAGTACAGCGCCGCCGCCCGGTTCGAGTAAGGCGGCAGCCTGGGTCAGCGTGGACAGCGCCGTGGTCGGTGCCGACATAGGCGAGTCGGTGATTGACTGGAGCACTCCGCTAGCCATCAACATTTCCGCCCCGGCCACCAGCGTGGGTGGTCGATCGCCGTTGGCGGCCGCCAGCACCTCGCGCGCCTCGGCCAGCGATCCGGTGCCCATCAGCGCCAAGGCGGCCAACGGTGCCGCTGAGCCCATGCGGGAAGTGCCGATCCAGCGGTAGACCTCGGCACTGCGCGTGAGCAGACCACGCTGCGCCAACACTGCTCCCGCCACAGTGCCAGCCCGGGCCAGGTCGGCGCAGTCCGGATTGGATAATGCCTCGTCAGCCAGCCGCAATGCGGTGTCCAGATCACCGGCGCGGGCGGCAGCCTCAGCTCGGCGCGGCGCCAATGAAGCCGCATCGCCACCAGCGCAGACGGCTTGGGCGTAGAGATGTGCAGCGTGCGCCGCAACGTCAGTGCCGGCTCTGGCACCGGGGGCCGAGCCAGCCAATGCAGCGTCGCCGGCAGTTTCGAATATCGCAGCGAGGTCGCGTCCGCGAGCGCCGGAGGCCAGCAGCTGTTGCGCCAGCTCAAGCGCTGGACGGCCACGTTGCAGGTGCGCGTCGAGTACCAGCCGCTGCATCACCCGGCGGGTACCCGGTGCGGCTCCAGCAACCAGTGCCTGCTGTACGAGCGGGATCAGCTGACCCTCAGCGAGCAGCAGACCATGCGACTGCGCCATCGACCACAGGTCGGTGATCACGGATGGATCGACGGCGAGTACAGGAGCGAGGATGTCGGGATCGGGTGCCGCGCCTAGTCCCACCGCAAGCAGCAGCCCACGCAAAGGTCGGGGCAGCCGGTCAAGGTCGTAACGAATGCGGTCGATCACATCGGGCGGTAGCTGCAGATGGTCCTCATCGAGCCGGCCAGCGCTGCGCAGCGCGCGCATGACCTCGTCGATGAGCATCGGTGATCCACCGGTCTGTTCGCAGAGCAGGTCCACCAGGGCCGCAGGCGGGGCTTGATCGAGCAACGCTGCGCAGCGCAGCTGCGTTGCTCGGCGGTTGAGCCGACCCAACAGCACCGGCGGTTGCTGCCGGCTCACCGCATCCTCGAGTGCATCCAGTTCAGGTTTACGTGGCCAGGGCCGGTAGGCGACGACGATGCGCGTGTTGCCGGACAGCGCGAACCTGCACAGCCGGTCGAGGTCGCTGCTGTCCAGCAGATGGGCATCGTCGACGAGCACAGCCACATCCGTCACATTCGGGGACTGCATCGACGCGATCTCAGTCGCCTCCACTCCCACCACGGTCACTCCGGCCGCGAGGTAGGCCTCGCGCAGGGCGCCTAGCAGCGCGCTCTTGCCACACCCGCCGGGGCCCACGACGCCGGCCGACAGCGGCGCGGATGGATCAGCGCACACCGTGTCGTACAGCACCTTCGCGGGCAACAAGCCCGCCAGCATTACCTCCGGTCCGTCCTGCCGTGGTCGGGAGCGCGCCGTCACCTGGTTCACGTAGGTGGCCTCCGGGGGTGGGTTGGGCTGGTCGTGGGCGGAGCTGCGATGGTCGTGCTGGGGTGGGGCCGGGTTGTCGGCGGGGGCGCAGACGTCGTCGTGGTCGGAGAAGCCGTGGTCGGAATCGTCGTGCGGGTCGTGGTCGGAGGGGGATTAGACCAGCTCGTGGTCCACGTGTAGGTGGTGACCCAATCGGGGGCTGGCACGCCGGCGGGCGCTGTGGCGGGATCCGGCTTGGCGGGGGGATCCGCGAGCTGGTGCGGCGCTGCCGTCTCGGTTTTCCGGATCACCCCGCTCGACCTGGTCATGGTGGAGCTGACTTCCCCATCTACCCCCGCGCCCGCCATCGGGCTCGCCGAGCTGGGAATGGGCGACGCATCGGGCACTGGCGTACCCGGTGGTGATGGCGCATTACGCGCCGAGGTGCCCGCATTCGCCGATGGGCTGGGATCACTGTGCGCGAGCAAGAAGGGAACTGCCGCCACCCCCGCCGCAGTAAGGACTGCGAGAGTGCTGGAGACGGCGATGCGGGTGGCCCGCCGGGAGTTGGTTCGGCGCCGTCGGACCTCGACGGTTTCGATATCGAGCGGGACGGCGGTCAGGGACGGGGGTGGGGGGTTGTTTTCGGGCTTCAGAAATGTTGTTGGGGCAGGCAGTGGTGGGGGGCTGCTGTCCAAATGTGTGGTGGGGGCGGCGAGGGTGGCGGCACCGCGGGCAATCGTGGTGCTCGGGTCGGCGTCGATGGTGACGGGCTGATTGAACTCACTGGACAGGAGTTGGGCGACGAGAGGAATGCGAGAGGAGCCGCCAACGAGCAGCACGGTGCCGAGCTCGGTGGGTGACAGCTGCGCAGAGTCCATGGTGCGGCGCAGAGCGTGGACTGTTTCGGCTAGTTGCGGGCGGATCATGTCGTCGAACTCGGTGCGGTGGAGCCGGACCGAGGTGGTGATGCCGGGCGCGGCGACCGGGATGGTGACTTCGGTATCCGCGGATAAGGCCTGGGTGGCGAGAGTGCATTGGTGACGTAGCGTGGCGGTGGCGGCCAGGGTGGCCGGGTCGTCGGCGTCGAGTTCGGCGAGGGCGGGGGTCGTAGCGAGTACATGACCGAACACCGCGTCGTCGAAGTTCGCCCCTCCCAGCTGCGCCAAGCTGTGTGAACTGCCCAGGGTGGTGAACTCGGTAGGGCCGCCGGCACGCAGCACGGTGGCGCTGAAGGTGGTCCCACCCAGGTCATAGATGGCTACGGTTTGTCCAGGAATGAAGGGCTGCGTGGCGGCGTAACCGGCCGCGGCAGCGTGAGGTTCGGGGCATAGCCGCACCGGCGGGAGCCCTGCGCTGGCCAGCGCGGTGGCCAGCACTTGACGTTTGTAGTCACCCCAGCTGACCGGGTGAGTTACCATAATGCCCGCTGCTGGACCGCCGTGCTGGCCGGCGCCTTGGTCGACCACCCAGCCGATGAGCATCGCAGCAAGCTGCGCTGCGGTGTAGGCCTGGCCGGCGATGACCATCGGTACCTCATCGCCGATGCGCCCGATGAACCCGCGCACCACCCGGTCCGGTTCGGTCACCGCATAGCGCACCGCGGCTGACCCCACCACCACTTGGCCACCGTCGCCCAGATACATCACCGAGGGCACCACCGCCGAGCCTTCACCCAAGGCGATCACCTCAGCTGGGCCATCTTCCCGGCAGACCGCCGCAGCCGTGACTGTGGTTCCCACATCGATCCCCAGCCAGTAGCGCATCGGCGTACCTCCTCGTCCCGGCCCCCGCAGACCCTAAAGGCACGCATAAGCCGATCTGAACGGGACTGGCTGGGTATCGTGCACACGCTCGGCATTGTTAGCGAAACGGTAAGTGACGATCTTGACCGCTGCCGTCGCGCCCGGTCCCTGGTAGTAGCCTCCGGGAGCCACGCACCAGGCCAGCTTCGCCACTCCTGCTGGTGATGGCGGAGCTGGTTGCATGACCGCCTCCAGAGAGGGCAACCCAGTGACCACAGCACGGCCGGCCGGCTTGGACCTCGTTGACCGGGCAATCGGTTTGACCGAGGCGGGCGACCGGAAGGATCTGTCGCAGCGACTGGTGAACACGCGCCGGCGATTGCTCGATCCCACTGTCCGGGTGCTGGTGGTCGGCGAGTTCAAGCAGGGCAAGAGCCTGCTGGTCAACGCTCTTGTCGATGCCCCGGTGTGCCCGGTGGATGATGACATCTCCACCGCGGTGCCGACTGAAGTTGGTTACGCGAAGGTTCCAGTCGCGACGCTGGTGCGTAGCACCGGCAATGGTGGAACTGGTGACGATGACCATCTCACCCGCGTTGAGGTGCCGCTGCATGAACTCGCCTCATATGTCTCCGAGGCGGGTAATCCGACCAACCGCCAAGGTTTGTTGCGCGCCGAGGTCGGCATCCCCCGGCAGATCCTGGCCGACGGACTGGTCTTGGTCGACACCACCGGAGTTGGCGGCCTGAGCTCGGTACACACCACCAGCACCTTGGCGACGCTACCGACCGCCGATGCGGTGCTGCTGGTCTCCGATGCTTCCCAGGAGTACTCAGAACCCGAAATCAACTTTCTGCGTCAGGCGGTGAAGTTGTGTCCCAACGTCGCCTGCGTCTTGACCAAGATCGACCTCTACCCGCAGTGGCGCCGCATCGCGGAACTGGATCGTGTCCATCTTGCGGGCGCCACACTGGCGGCCGACTTGCTTCCGGTGTCATCGACGCTGCGTCTGCACGCGATCAAGGTTGACGACAAGCAGCTGCATGCGGAGTCCGGCTTCCCAGCGCTGGTGGGCTACCTGCTCGGCGCGGTGGCCAATGCCGACCGATTGAGCCGGCGCAGCGTGGCGCATGACATTTTCACCGTCACCGACCACCTCGCCGTGTCGTTGCGCGCTGAGCTACAAGCTCTGCAAAACCCCGAGGACAACCTAGCGTTGATGACCGAGCTCAAAGCTGCCCAGACTCGGGCCGAAAGCTTGCGTCAACGCTCGTCACGCTGGCAGCAGACGCTCAGCGATGGCATCGCCGACCTGTACGCCGACATCGAGCATGATCTGCGTGACCGGTTGCGTCAGGTGATCCGCAACGGCGAGGCCGCTTTGGAGCAAGCTGACCCGAGCGCAATCTGGGAGCAGTTCACTGAATGGCTCACCCAGCAGCTCGCGGCGGCCACGTCCGACAATTTTGTCTGGGCCAACCAGCGCGCGCAGTGGGTCGCGCACCAGGTCGCGGAGCACTTCGCCGAAGATGGCGGGAAGCTGCTTCCCGAGCTCCGGCTTGGAAACGCTGCGACCACGCTGGATGCGGTGCCTGAGCTGGTGGCGCCGAATGCCGACGACTCCAAGCTTTTCGGCAAGCTGCTGACCGGGATGCGAGGCTCGTATGGCGGCATGTTGATGTTCGGCATGTTGACCACGTTGGCCGGAATGTCGTTGTTGAACCCGATCTCTCTGGCAGCCGGGTTGCTACTCGGGGGCAGGACGTTGCGCGAAGACAAACAAAACCGGCTTAAACGACGCCAAGCTGAGGCCCAGATGCTGTTACGCAAACAGGTCGACGACGCAAGCTTCCATGTCAGCAAGGAGCTGCGAGACCGGTTGCGCGAGGTGCAACGGCTGTTGCGAGATCACTTTACGGATGTGGCCAGCGAGCTACACCGCTCCGTATCAGAGTCGCTTCAGGCCGCAGAGAAGGCTGCGAACACTGAGGCATCTGCGCGGCAGCTGCGGATCCAGCGGGTCAAGGCTGACCTGGCGCAGATCGACACGTTGCGCCAGGCTGCCCGTGCCCTGTTGACGAGCTCGGAGACTGGATCGTGAGCTCGCCGAGGGGCGCCGCACCCAGCATCGGGGCGGCGGTGCGGGCGGTATTGCGGCAGTCCATTGAGCTGTACCGCGACAGTCCGAGCACGGTTGCACGGCTGCGTGATCAGATTGATCGGCTGGACGAACCGCTCCGGGTAGCCATTGCTGGCAAGGTGAAAGCAGGCAAATCGACGCTGCTCAACGCGCTGGTGGGGGAACAGATCGCGCCGACCGACGCCGGGGAATGTACCCGCGTGGTTACGTGGTACCGGGACGCTCCCAGCCCGCGCGTCACCCTCGTGCCGCGCACTGGTGCGCCCCGGCAGCTTCCGCTGACCCGCACCGATGGCCGCCTGGAGTTCGATCTTCGGGGCAGTGCTCCCGACGACGTCGATCGATTACTTGTCGACTGGCCCTCCCGCAGCTTGCGGACCACCACATTGATCGACACGCCGGGAATCGCGTCACTGTCGACACACGTCTCCGCCCGATCCGTCGAGCTGCTTGCTCCGGATGATCAGCCGTCAGATGCTGACGCCGTCATCTATTTGATGCGTCATCTGCACGCCACCGATGTGCGGTTCCTTGAGTCTTTCTACGATCAAGGCGGTGCTCCCGCGGCGGTGGTCAACACCGTTGCGGTGCTGTCCCGGGCCGATGAGATTGGCGCTGGCCGGCTCGATGCGATGGTGTCGGCGCGGCAAGTCGCCCGCCGCTACCGCGCTGAACCTAAGGTTCGCCAGCTGTGTCAGACCGTGGTTGCCGTAACCGGACTGCTCGCCGAGACCGCGCGGACGCTACGGCAGGCGGAATTCGGCGCGCTGAGCGAGCTGGCTCAGATGCCACGATCTGATTTGGACTACCTCCTGCTCTCGGCAGACCGGTTCGCTACGGCGCAAGCACCCCCTACCCTGCCGGCTGAGACGCGTAGCGCCTTGGCAGAGCGGTTCGGACTGTTCGGATTGCGGTTGGCGACCACGCTGATTCGCCAGGGGTACCGCGATCCAGCCGGCCTGGCCGATGAGCTGGTCCGGCGTAGCGGCCTAGACGAGCTACGCACTGTGCTGGCCACCCAGTTCACTGAACGCCGCGATGTGCTCAAGGCCCGTTCAGCCCTGCTGCTGGTGGAGCGGGTCCTGCGGGAACAACCTCGCCCAGAGGGTCATCACTTGGCCAGTGACGTAGAGCGGATCATGGCCGGTGCGCATGAATTTCGCGAGCTGCGACTGCTTGCCGAGTTGCGTGCACCGCACGTGACATTGCCGTCCGATGCTCGCTCTGATGCAGAGCGGCTGCTCGGTGCGCACGGTGCGTCGACCCACAACCGGCTCGGGCTGGCGCCCGACGCAGATTCTGGGCAACTCCGGGAGGCTGTGGTGGCTGCGCTGGCCCGCTGGCAGCGGCGCGCTGAGAGCCCGCTGTCAGATCGCGCTGCAAGTGACCGAGCGCGGGTGGTAGTGCGTAGCTGCGAGGGAATGCTGGCCCGGTTGTCCGCAGGGCAAGGCCAGCTGACGTAGCGCAGGCGCGGGGGCGAAGCAGGTTTGCGCCCCCGCGCCGTGCCGGCGCCCGAACTCGGCCACGTTATACCGTCAGTCAAGCTGGCCGCGGATCGCTCCGGCTTGGTGCGCGGTGGTGTGCAAGTTCAGGTAGAAATCAGATGGATGGTCGAGCACAGCGTAGATCTTGTCTCGGCTGGCATGAACGCAGTTGGCAACGGTGTGGTGATCTCCATCGAAATGCTCGTCGTTGAAGAAATCAATCCAATGCCCACCGTCGTGATGACGAGGCGCGTTGTGGAGATGGAAGGCGGTCACCGCCCCATCGAGCCTGTCCCAGGTGATGTAGTAGCACACTCTCTGCAGTTCAGCGTCAAAATCGAGGCCGGCGACACCTCGCCCGTCATGGTCTCCACCATCTTCCAGCTCGTCTCCATCAAGCTGTACAAGGAATTGCTCATGGCCGTGGTGGTAGGCAGTGGCCACCTCATGCGCTGACGCTGAGCCAGGCCCGGCAAATACCAAGATTGACGAGGCGAATGTTAGACACGTTCCGACTTGCCCGATCTTCCGGAGTCCTGCGCTGCGCTGCATCTGGTGACCTTTCTTCTCCTGGCGAGCCATCTGCAAGCTAGCCGTCACGATTCGGTGGTATAAGCCCGGCGTACGGGTGCCGTCACCGATAGATAGACGTCACGCGAACGCTCCAAAGAAGGCGAGCAGAACCCCGACTTCATGAAAACTGGCTATTTCGGCGCACAGCATCAACTGAGCTCCGCTCACCCCTCTGAGAATGGCAATGACATCTAACTGTCGTCATTAGGCGGTACGGCGTTACATCTCTATCGGGCTCATTATCGCGGCCGCCCGCTTGCGCTCCGTGCGCAAAATACGGGCAGAGAGAGCAAACATTTCCGAAGTTTCACCCAGCGAGGGCAGAGCTGCAAAGAAAGCCGATTACACTGCGTGATTATTCGGTTACGTTACGGCTTGATCGCCGGTCCGAGGCCCGTGTGGCGAGGATGCAAGCAGATCCTTGGCCGGTCGCGTTCGGCCGGCCAAGGACTGGCAGATGAGCCGATCAGCGCAGCTGTCCACGAAGCGCTCCCGGAGGGAACGCCGTCGAGTGAAGGTTCAGGTAGTAGCCCGCGGGATTGTTGATGACCGATCGGATCTGGTCTGGAGTGGTAGGGACACAGCCCGAAGCCTTGCCGTCCGCGCCGGGGAAGTGCTGGTCGTTAAAGAAATCAATCCAGTGTGGCCCCTCACTCCCTGCCGCGGCGACGTGGAGGTGAAAGGCGGTGACTTCCCCCTTAAGCCCTTTCCAATCAACCGTGAAGCAGGCCTGTTTTCCTGGCTCGCTGAGGTTGAGTTCAGCGGTACCTTGCCCGTTTGTGTCACCGCCCTCTGGAACTTCCCGAGGGGTCAGCTGGACGGTGAATCGACCATTGGGGTCCTGGTACCTCGGGCCGATCTCATGCGCTGCCGCCGAGGTCGGCCCAGCAACTACGAAGATTGATGAAATAAAAGCAATACATAGCCCAGCCCGGCCCAGCCCCCGGGTGCCTCCGCTGTGCTGCAGCATTATCGGACCTTTCTTGTCGGTGCCAGCCATCCGCGCCTGATCTTAAGTGTCTGGCGGTCCCAGATAATGCAGCCAAGCCAGGAAACCGCCAGAATTCGCCAGCATTTTGGAACCATTGCGAAGAAACGCCAGTTCGCCCCTTCACCCACTTCAGCATAGCCGAGCGCGTCGAACGCACTTGGCCCCACCCTCGACGTTTCTGTTGGCTGTCCGTGCACGAATTACCGGCGATCCTGAAGACGGCCAGCAATCTACGCTCCGATAGGGGAATCGCTGTGGATATCTTGTTACTTTCCGTGGCAGACTCGGCGATGGCGTCGGTGGGCTAGCTAGGCTCGTCGTTGTGAGCTATCCCGGAGGGGGCCTGCGCAACCAGCTCGCACATGTCGGTGCGGAGGCTGTGCGTGCAGGTCTGGTGGTCGGGTCGGGCGGCAACCTCTCGGCCAGAGCTCCGGGCTCTGATAGATGCTGGATCACCGCGGCGGGCAGCTGGCTTGATCGGCTGGGACCGACCGAATTCTCCTTGATCGGCATTTCCAGAAATCAGCTAGAGGATGGTCATCCGCATCCGTCCAGTGAGTGGCGATTGCATACCGAAACCTATCGCCGGCGCCCGGATGTCAACGCCATCGTCCATCTGCACCCACAGGTCAGTGTGCTGCTCACGGCTCTGGGTCACGACATCGCGTTGATGACCACCGACCACGCGTATTACCTTCGTGAGATCGTGACCGTGGCGTTCGATCCGCCTGGCACCCTTGATCTTGCGATCGCCGCTGCGGACGCCGTCGCGAACGGGGCCAATGCCCTCATTCTGCGTCATCACGGCTGCTCGGTGCTGGCCGATTCGGTGGAACTTGCGCACAAACGCGCGGTCAACCTGGAAGAAGCCGCCCGGGCAACCTATGCGGCACTTCTGCTGTCGCAAGGCCGACCTGCGCAGATTCCTGCGGTCCCAGCCCAGTTTCTCGACGCGGTGCGGCGCGACGAGGCGCAGGTATGAACCGCCCGCAGATCGATCCTGGCACCACGGAGGTACTGCGGTTACGTCCGCCACGCCACCGGGTCAGTTCTCGCGCCATCATCTGGTGGACCACTCAGGCCGCGCTGGAGGTCGCCGCCGTGGTGATTCCGCTGGGAATAGCCGCGATCGTCTGGGGCACTGCGCTGCCGTGGCTGGTACCCGGCACCGGAGTCGTCGCTGCTATTGGATTGGCTTACTTGCTGGTGATGCCCCGGTGGCGCTTCCGGGTGCACCGCTGGGAGACCACAGATCACGCTGTCTATACAGCGCAGGGATGGATCAATCAGGAATGGCGCGTTGCGCCGATGTCCCGGATCCAGACCGTCGATACCGAACGCGGTCCGCTGCAACAGTTGTTCGGACTGGCCACCGTCACAGTCACCACTGCGTCGGCGGCCGGTGCGCTGCGGTTGGTGGGGCTGGATCGGGCGGTGGCCGACGATCTCGTCGCGCAACTGACCGAGACGACCCAGGCCACCCGCGGGGATGCCACGTGACCGTCGTCCCGGCCATCAACCTGCCTTTCACCCAGAACGCCGCCCATTTGTTTCTCCCCGCGGTGGTGGCCTGGTGAGTGCGTCTGGTGGTTCCAATTGGCAACGGCTCGACCCTCGGATGCTCGCGGTGACCCCATTGCGCCTGCTTGGCGGGTTTCTTCCGGTGATCGCGGTCGTACTGATCATCGGCATCGGGGGGGATTTCGGCAGCCGGGTCTACGGGTTGCTGGCTGGCGTGCTGTTCGTACTTATCGCTGGCACGCTGCGGTGGTTCACCACCCGCTACCGGATTGACAGCGACCGCGTTGAGCTGCGTTCCGGCTTGCTGTTTCGAAGCGCCCGATCGATCCCGCGGGACCGGATTCGCACCGTCGATGTCACTGCCGGACTCGTCCACCGGATCTTTCGCCTCTCCGTGCTCAAGATCGGAACCGGGGAGCGCAGCGATGGCGGCGAATCCCGTGAATTGACCCTCGATGCGATCGCTGCCAGCGAAGCCGACCGGGTACGGCAGCGACTATTGGATCCGTCGGGTGCCGGTCGTGACCACGAGACAGTTGCGCCGGCAGCGGAGGTACTGGCGGCACTGAGATGGTCCTGGCTACGTTTCGCGCCCCTCACGGTGTCCAGCTTGGTGGCGTTGGGCGCCGTCGGTGGCGCGTTCGCGCAACTCGTCAATGACGTCGGCGCTGAGGCCGTCGATGTGGGCAAGGTCGGTCAGAGGCTGACCACGGCGCCGTTGTGGCTTGGCGTCACCGTATTGACTGTGGTGATCCTCCTGGTCGCCTTGGTGGGTTCGGTGCTGGTCTTCATTGAGGCCTGGTGGGGTTTTCGGCTGGTGCGCGAGCCAGGCGGCACCTTGCGCATCCGTCGCGGGCTGCTCACCACCCGGTCGGTGTCTCTGGAGGAGCGGCGCTTGCGGGGGGTCGCGGTTGTGGAGTCGCTGCTGCTGCGGGCCGGACGGGGGGCACGGACTGTCGCGGTGGCGACCGGGCTGGGCGGCCATCAAGGCCATGGCCGGGGCAATCTCTTGCCACCCGCCCCGACAACCGAAGCACACCGGGTGTCCGGTGTGGTACTCGCCGAAATGCCCTCCCCCACGAGCACGCTGCTGCATAGGCATCCACGGGCAGCACTGCGCCGCCGGCTGGTCCGCGCGGCGGTGCCGGTATTGGCGACCGCCGTGGCGCTGTGGTTCGCTCCGGTGCCGGCTTGGGCAATGTGGCTAACGCTGGTCTTGCTGCTCCCGGTGACAGTACTGCTCGCCGTGGACGCTTACCGCAATCTGGGGCATGCCCTCACCAGTCACTATCTCGTCACCCGGCACGGCGCGGGGATCCGCGCCACTGTCGCCCTACAACGCAGCGGCGTGATCGGTTGGACGGTCTCGCAGTCGTTGTTCCAGCGGCGCCTCGACCTGGTTACCGTGACCGCGACTACCGCCGCTGGACACGGCGCATACGCGATAATCGACGTCTCGACCTCGGCGGGGTTGGCTGTTGCGCGGCAGGCGGTGCCGGAACTTCTTGACCCGTTCCTGCAGCATGAGGTGGTCGTGCCAGGTACCCACTAGGCTCAAGGACGTGAACGACCGTCTGGTATGGATTGATTGCGAGATGACGGGGCTGGACCTCGGCAAGGATGCGCTGATCGAGATTGCCGCATTGGTTACCGATGGGCAGCTGCGCACCCTCGGTGAGGGCGTCGATGTGGTCATTAATGCCGATGATGCGGTGCTGGATTCCATGCCAGAGGTGGTGCGGGAAATGCACGCCCGCTCCGGCCTTACCGACGCTGTGCGGCGCTCCACGGTGAGCCTCGCCGAGGCCGAGCGGCGGGTGCTGGCCTACGTCCGCACCTGGGTCCCGGACCCTCGATCGGCACCCCTGGCCGGTAACTCGGTGGCTACTGACCGGGCGTTCCTCGCCCGCGACATGGCCGAACTCGACGCGCACCTGCATTACCGGATGGTTGATGTGTCATCCATCAAGGAACTGTGCCGGCGCTGGTACCCGCGTGTCTATTACGCGCAGCCGGCCAAGGGACTCGCGCACCGCGCACTGGCTGACATCAAAGAGTCCATTCGCGAACTGGCCTACTACCGGCGCACCGTGTTCGTGCCCGCACCAGGACCCAGCTCGGAGGAAGCGCAGGCAGCGGCCCGGTCCGTCAGCGCACCGATACCCGATCGGTAACCGATGGTCGACCCGCTACCATGGTCAGCGCCGCTGGCCCAGGCCGGCGCATGGTGGGTGTAGCTCAGCTGGTAGAGCACCTGGTTGTGGTCCAGGATGTCGCGGGTTCGAGTCCCGTCACTCACCCCAGGTCAACGACCGTCCAGCGCCGACTGAATGGTCCCTCTAGCAGTCCGTACGGCAGCGAAGTACCGCAGTAGGTCATTCGGGCTGTCCCTTCACTCTTCTTTAGCCCGGAGGTGGCCTCGTCGTAGATTCCCATCGTGACCGCACACTGCGCAGAAGCCAGTGTGGACGTGGCAACGCAGGCATAAGCGAGGTCATGTGGACGATGATGCTGGGCAAGCCTCGTTGAGAACCCGAGCGTCATAGGAATCCAAACGTCCATCCGTGATCCGACCGTTACCTGTTGGCTAGCTGTCGAATCGGACAGCTGAACAGCGCGGTTCCCTACTCCGCCCACGAACTCCGCAGTAATGATCTGGCCCCGCCCCTTGCGACAGCGACTCCCCAACCGTCCACCGCCGGCACTTGTAGTCCAGGATGTCATGGGCTCGAGTCCTGTCACTGCTCAGTTTTCGGGCGCCTTGGTTGCTGACACTAGAGTTCCGCGCATGAGCAGCGTCGAGGTTTACCACGACCTGACCGGATCACCGGATTCGCCGGTTCTGGTGTTGGCCGGGCCATTGGGTAGCACGCTGGACATCTGGCAACCGCATGTCGAAAGCCTGGCCACCAAGTTCCAAGTGCTGCGGTATGACCATCGCGGACATGGTCGATCTCCAGTCCGGCACGGATCCTACGCGATCCAGGACCTCGGCCTTGACGTGCTGGCATTGCTAGATCGGCTCGGTATTGAGTGCGCGGCCTTTTGTGGGCTCTCCCTGGGCGGAATGGTGGGCATCTGGCTCGCCGCGCGTGCTCCAGAGCGGTTGTCGTCGCTGGTGCTGTGCAGCGCCACTGCGCGTTACGACGACCCCGGCCGGTTTATCGAGCGAGCAGCATCAGTTCGCTGGCTGGGTACCGACGGGATCGCGGAAGAGGTGGTCGCCGGGTGGTTCACCCCCGAGTGGGCGGCAGCGCACCCCCAGGTGGTCGAGCAGTGCGTCCAGATGATCGCCAAGACATCCGACGACGGCTACGTCGAGTGTTGCTCAGCCATCGCTGGCTGGGACGGCCGCCAGTTGCTCGGCCGGATCACCGCGCCCACCCTCGTGATTGGGGGTTCGCGGGATCGCGGCACGCCCGTTACTCCCCACGCCAGGACACTCGCCGCAGCCATCTCCCGAGCGAAGTTGGAAATCCTGGACGCTGCGCACCTGGCGATCATTGAGCAAGCTGACCAGGCGAATCGACTGATCGCCAAGCACGCCGCCGCGCGATGAGGTCAAGTCGGCCTCTACTTGTTACCGGAGACCCACTGTGTCCACGGCACCTGCCAGTCTCCAAAACCATCCCACGGCTTGAGGTCAGGACCGCCGGTGTTGGTGTTGATTACGACGTCGCCCTTCTTCACGTGGTCGAAAAACCATTTCGCGTTCTCCGGCGAAAGATTAATGCACCCGTGACTGACGTTGCTGTTGCCTTGCTGGGCGACAGACCAAGGCGCGGCATGTACGAACTCCCCGCCGTTAGATATACGGGTTGCCCACTGCACCTTGGCGATGTACCCGCCGGCATCGAGCGCGAGGCCGAACGTGGTGGAGTCCATCACTTTCGTCGCGTTCCGGTCAGTGACCACATGTATGCCGTTGGTGCTTGGGCTGCTGGGACGCCCCATGGAGATCGGCATCGTGCGCACCATCTGACCGTTGATATCAACAACCATTTGGTGGGTTGCTCCATCGGCATGGGCGACGAACTCATCACCAATGGTGAAATGCGAGATCCGGTCCTCCTGGCCGTATATTCCGTTGCCGAGATCCTTGCCGTAATCGTGTATTTCAACTGTCACCTGGGTGCCGGGCTCCCAGAATTGTTGAGGACGCCAATGGACCTCATGCTTGGAGAACCAGTAAAAGGCACCCTCGACGGGCGGATTCGTGGTGACGCTGATGGTGCTTTCGGCTGCTTGCCGATCCGCGATCGGCTCATCAAAATACACTGACACCGGTTGGCCCACGCCAACCGTCTCGCCGTTGAGCGGGTTGATCGATGGGAATGTCAGCGTCCGCGGCTGGATGGTCGTGAACGTGGTCGTACTGGTGACGGCCCGGTTGTCGTCGCCAACTGCGTTGGCAGTAATCGTGTAAACCCTGCTGTAGCCCAGCGGCTTGGTGGTTTTCCACGACTTGCCATCAGCATCAATCTGGCCGACAACAGGGGCGCCCTGCGTATTGGTCAACGACACCTGGGTGAGCTTGCCTTTGGTAACGGTCACGGCGATGGGCTTCAAGGGTGAGATATCTGTTGCGCGATCCGGCGGGTCGGTACTGATCACCGCGACCGGTGGTGGCAGTACTGGGGCGGCGTGATGCGCGGCAGGGCTTGGCGCACCGGGATGACTCGCAGCGCATCCTGCCACCAGCGCACTGAGGACGCCCACAACAAACAACAATGTGATAACGGCGCCACGCCCGAGGCGCCCTAACCCTGCGTTCCGATCCCCGGCCGCCGGACACGGCGTGCTCACCCGCACAGGACCATCCATTTCCATAATCAACTAGAAGAGATTCAGCCTGCTGCCCCGAACCGGCAGGCCTTAGTGGCGTCTGTGCCCACGTGTAGCGACGCACGGCAGTCATGCCCGGTTGCTTCGTAGCCTGGTTCCGACCTTGCAGCGTCACCGTGATAGCGTCCTTGCCATCGCGCGGGGTAGCCGACACCAGCGCCGCTAGCTCAACTGGCAGAGCAGCTGACTCTTAATCAGCGGGTTCGGGGTTCGAGTCCCTGGCGGCGCACCAAACAGCCTCTGACCAGCATATACGCTGGGAAGTGCTGCACCAAGGCTCCCGTCTTCACGCAGTTAGGCGGCCTGGAGACCTTTGAGCTCATTCGCCCCGTAAACTGGGAATACACCGGCATCTGAGATCGACTATCTGTTAGCACAGCGCTTCACAGCGTCTGATTCGGAGCACGCTGTTACAGCATCACGGTGCGGGCGGTGCCGTACAGCACGGTGGCCGGGCCGCGATGTGCCACGCCATCGGCTTCGGAACCGGCATGCCCACGTCGTGTTCCAGAGCCACGCTGGCGCCCCATTTGATCATGGTGACGTGGTCGGCGCGGCGTAGACGATCTCCGGCCGAGGGACGGGAAGTGTCGGACGGGACTTGTAGGGTCGGACGGGTGAGTGCCCAAGATCACGCAGAGGCTACCGATACCGTGACTACGGCGAGTCGCCATTACCTCGCCGCCGAGCACCTTTGGGGAGCTCAGGACAATGCACGCCGTGCGAGAGGCCTCGAAGGTTCTCTGGTAGGAAGGTCGTCTTCAGCCCAGAGCATCGGGCCTGCGTCTCGGGCTCAATTCTGCTATCGGTAGCGTTTCTGGAAGCGCTTGTTAACGAGGTCTTCGAGGACGCTGACGATTCCGTGAAGAAGGGGGCGCCCAACTCTCGTGTGGCGTCGCTAGGAACTCGCTGCCTCGAACTGATGGCCGAATCGTGGGCAGTATCTGAGCGAGGTTGGAGCACCCTCGAGAAATATCAGATGTCGCTGTTTATGCTGACAAGCCTCGCTTCGACCCTGGCCGCAATCCCTGTCAGGACGTCGTCTCTGTTGCCTCTATCCGTAATGATCTCATCCACTTCAAGCCTCGTTGGCACCAGCATGGTGGAGTTGACCGTCTAGAGCAGCGATTGACTGGAAAGTTCGATACCAATCCATTCCTCGCAGGAACAGGGAATCCTTGGTTTCCAGGCAAGGTTCTGAGTGCAGGGTGCGCTGAATGGGCGCATACAGCCTGTAGAAACTTCGCCGACGAGTGGAGCGATCTCCTCGGCCTCCCTCGCCACTACAGCGAGACCCTTGCCGCGTGGGAGCGTAATGCCCCGCCTCCCTGATGCCGTCTCGTGGCATGCAGAGGCCCCGCATGACCCAGGGGACTCGGAGTGCCCATCGTTGGCAGCCGCTGGGTTAAGCCATGCAGCAGGTGGCTTCAGCTGGCTCGTCGTCTGCGGTCTCGACCATGGGGTGGCCGCATTCGCAGTTGGCCGCCGCGAGTGGTGATGCGCCGACGGGATGGATGCTAGTGGCCTCTGGTGCGTCGGCCTTGACGGTGTAAATCTCCCAGGGCTCGTTGCCGGGTCCGTGGACCCACACCTTGTCCTGGACGGCATAGCAGCAGGTCGTGTCGTTCTCCACGGCGGTGTACATGCCCAGCTCGGAGAGCCGGTCGGTGGCGGCGTTGACCTCCTCACTGGTCTCCACCTCGACACCGAGATGGTCCATCACGGTGGATTGGTCAGGATTGCCCTCGATGAGGACCAGCTTGAGCGGCGGTTGAGTGATGGCGAAGTTGGCGTAGCCGGGGCGTCGCTTGGTCCGCTAGCCGCCGAACAGCGAGCGGTAGAACTCGACGGAGCCGTCCAGGTCGGCGACTCGCAAGGCCAGCTGCACTCGTGACACGACACGTTCCTCCCTGTCTCACCCTGTTTCGATGGACATCGATGCAAACACCTTGCGCCTTGATTCGGCGACAGTCAAGGTAGACGTGTGTCTAAACAAGAGAGCGAGCTGCAGTGTCTCGCTGAGATGCTCGGGTGCTGCTCGCCGGTGGTGCGCGAACCCTTGTCGGAGCCCCAGGCCAGCGATCTGGCCCGCCGGTTCAAGGCCCTAGGCGACCCCGTGCGGTTGCGGTTGCTGTCGTTGATCGCTTCGCACAAGGGTGGCGAGGCATGCGTGTGCGATCTGTCCGGGGTGTTCGACCTGACCGGCCCAACCATCTCGCATCACCTTAAGGTGCTGCGGGAGGCGGGGCTGATCTCCGGTGAGCGACGGGGCACCTGGGTCTACTACCGGGTCCATCCGGAGGTCCTCGGCCAGCTCTCCGCCGTGCTCCTGCCCGCACAGGTGTCCTCGTGACCACCCCGCTGGGTCGTCGACTGCTGGCCGAATCCGCTGGTACCGCTCTGCTCGTGGCGGTCGTAGTGGGTTCCGGGATTGCCGCCCAGCAACTGTCGCCCAATGATGTGGGCCTGCAGCTGCTGCAGAACTCCACCGCGACCGTGCTGGGGCTCGCGGTGTTGATCCTGCTGTTCGGGCCGGTGTCCGGGGCACATTTCAACCCGGTCGTTTCCGCCGCTGATTGGCTGCTCGGCCGCCGCGCTGGCACCGGCCTATCCGCCCGCGATGTCGCCGCGTACACGGTCGCCCAGTGCGCCGGGGCGGTGATCGGGTCGCTGCTGGCCAACGCGATGTTCGGGCTCGCCGTGCTGCAGATATCCGATAAGGGCCGCTCCAGCAGCGGGCATTGGCTCGGTGAGATCGTGGCCACCGCCGGTCTGATAGCGCTGATCTTCGCCCTGGCCCGCTCCGGGCGTGGCGCGTTGTCTGCCGGCGCGGTCGGCGCCTACATCGGTGCCGCCTACTGGTTCACCTCGTCGACCTCGTTCGCCAACCCCGCCGTCACCATCGGCCGGATCTTCAGCGACACCTTCGCCGGCATCGCGCCCAGTTCAGCCCCCGGATTCATCCTCGCCCAATGCATCGGCGCGGTACTCGGTCTTGGCCTCACACTGGCGCTCTATCCGGACGCCGCCGAGACCGCTTCTGACGCAGTGATCCCCCACGCCGAGGACCCCGCCCACCAAAGCTGAGCCACCCATCGACACTCAAGGAGACAGCTGTGGCCGACACACCCGAGGTGCTATTCGTCTGCGTACACAACGCCGGCCGCTCCCAGATGGCTGCCGGACTGCTTGCCCATCACGCCCAAGGCAGCGTGCGAGTCACCGCCGCCGGCTCCGCACCCGCCGACCAGATCAACCCCGCCGTCCGCGAAGTCATGGCCGAGATCGGCATCGACATCTCCCACGAGTTCCCCAAGAAGCTCACCACAGACGCTGTGGAAGCCGCCGACGTCGTGATCACCATGGGCTGCGGTGACGCCTGCCCGATCTTCCCCGGCAAGCGCTACCTCGACTGGCAACTCACCGACCCGGCCGGCAAGGGTCCCGATGCCGTCCGCCCGATCCGTGATGAGATCGACAAACGGGTCCGCGAACTACTCGCAGAACTGACCACCACGACCTAGGTGAGGCGATCATGGCCGTTGCGATCAAGCCTCGAGTCCGCCACTGTCCATGGATGACTCTTAAATTTTCGAAGGGAAGTCGAGGTCATCTCAACTGGGTGATACTCTCTGTATAACAAGATCACTAAAGATCATGATCTGATCCATAACGCACCCTCTGATTTTGCCACTTATGCTCTGCTGCGAAGTGCGTTTATGCAGGTCAGCACAGCGC
>Ga0213881_10000130_pt1 | contig 60483 bp, 61 predicted proteins | sample BarmaccoBMER_R08_FD_160104 | JGI IMG/M metagenome (GOLD analysis project Ga0213881, IMG submission 160104) | Barbacenia macrantha exposed rock microbial communities from rupestrian grasslands, the National Park of Serra do Cipo, Brazil - ER_R08 ...
TAGGTGTCCTTATCTCCTGGATGATCGATCTCGTTGCAAAGACCATTATCCCAGGTCACCAGGGCACCTATCGTCATCTCACGACGCGTGTCTTCCCGCTATTCGCGGATTCGGGTCAGATGAGCCTCTTCTCGACACGACGCCGTACGGATCTGACAAAGATGACTCAATCAACGACGTAACCGAGAAGGCGGCAACCACCCAACACACTCTCACCATCAACGGCACGTCGATCCCCTATACAGCGACAGCGGGTCATCTTGTCACGACTGATCCGTACAGTGCGCAACCGGCAGCTAAAATTTTTTACGTGGCATTCACCGCTAACGGCGTCGCCGCGCCAAGCCGCCCTCTTACCTTCTTTTACAATGGCGGCCCGGGTTCGTCGTCGGTCTTTTTGCTGCTCGGCTCATTTGGGCCACGACGGATCAAAACTAGCATGCCTCACTTCACTCCACCAGCCCCCTACGCATTAGAGGACAACCAACACAGTCTGCTTGACCACACCGACTTGGTTTTTATCAACCCGGTGGGTACTGGTTATTCGACGGCAATCGCGCCCAGAACGAACAAAGACTTTTGGGGAGTTGACGAAGACGCGGGCTCTGTCAAACAGTTTATTAAACGCTACCTAACGGCGTTTAATCGATGGAACTCACCCAAATTTCTATTCGGAGAATCGTACGGGACCCCACGCACCTGTGTCCTCACCTGGTTGCTGCACGAAGACGGCGTGGACCTCAATGGCGTGGTTCTGCAGTCCTCGATTCTTGACTTTTCCCAGGAAGGCAATGCGGTGGGGCTTCTTCCTACGCTAGCCGCAGATGCTTGGGTCCATTGCAAGGTGAAACTCTCGCCCCGTCCCCATTTGCGTACCTTCATGAGCATGGTTGAAGAGTTCACTCGAAAACAATATGCAGGCGCGAAGGCAACATTTGCGCTAACTTCAGAAGTTGATCCCACCGTCCTGCAGTGCTTGAGTGACTTCCTCGGAATACAGGGTGACGTATTGAAGAAGTGGGAGCTCGACCCATCGATAGGGAACGGTGAGACATTCTTGACGAGTCTCCTTCAGGACGAAGGGCTTGCCCTAGGCATATATGATGGTCGCGTCACCGCGGTGGACACCGGCATTGCGAAATCAATAGACCCAAAGTCGGGTAACAACGACCCCGCCATTACGGCGGTTGGTGGTGTGTATACCACTATGTGGAATGTATATCTTAACGAGGAGCTAAAGTATACATCGACGTCGCCTTTTGTAGATCTAAATGATCAAACTTTTGATAACTGGAGCTACAAGCATATTGACCCGACGGGAGCACAAACAAGCGACAGAGAGCAGCTGTACACTGCTGGCGATCTTGCCGCAGCAATGGCTGTGAATCCTTGCCTGAAAGTTTTCTCGGCCAATGGCTACTGCGACGCGGTAACCCCTTACTTCCAGACGCAGCTGGACCTTCATAACATGCCGCTGGATGACCAGGACGCTCACAAAAACCGCATCATCATTCGCAACTATCTATCCGGTCACATGATCTACCTCGACAACGAGTCGATATCTGCGATGAAAGCAGACCTCGCCGCATTTTACACGGAGTCAAGCGTGCATTCTCTTCCTGTTGCGACCTCGCTACCATCCGACAAACCTCGACACGTTACCTATTCGCGCTATCGCAGGCGCTTCAACCGCACACCTTACTGAACCCACGACCGTGCTGGACAGACGATCAAAACGTTCCACGCGCCAGCCGCAGAGAGATCACCCGACACAAGACCTACGGCCACATCCCCCGCGCTGCTCCAACAGCTGCCGTTCGCTGCTTACTACCGGGAGGCTGAACGGCGCGCGCCCTCAACGATCATGCACAGGCATCCACAAGAACGTCAGTAGCGCCAGACATGGAAAGGAGATAACCCGATGAATCGTTTCGAACGAGTGATCCAGATCCTTGATGAGGCCATCGGTGGCCCGACCGCGTCGATCGGTGCCCACGGGACGTTCTGGCGAGGGCTGACCCGCGACGAGTTTGTTACCCAGCAGGTGTTCGACCAAACCCTTATCGTGGTCGGCCGGGGTGGCGACTCCAACCTCGTCAAGGCGTTGCGTGGCGAGTTCCCGTTCGGGAGCAACACCGGAACCCCAGGTGCGATATTTCGACGGATGCCCGCTGGTCGACCGCCAGTCCCCGCCGATCAGATCGCTTTTATCGAGCGCTGGATCGACGACGGCTGCCCTGAGGATGCCCTGTCGTCAGGGCTTGCCCTTACCTGGCGTGCCACGAATGCACCAATGGCCAACCAGTCAGAGGGCAAGCGATACGACGATATTTGGTTCGTGACTCCCGACCTAGGCTGGGGAGTCAACAGCGATGGTAAAATTCTCCGTACAACGGACGGCGGCACGGTCTGGGATCAGCAGTTCCACGACCCCAGCACATATTTCCGCTGCCTCGGATTCGCCTCCAAAACACGCGGCTGGGCCGGTACGTTATCCGAGCCAGCCAGGTTGCTCGAAACCTATGATGGGGCCACCTGGCGTCCGGTTACCAACCTCCCCGATGGCGGCCCAAAGATGATCTGCGGCCTCACCGTCGTCAACGAGTCCGTGCTGTATGCGGCCGGCACGAACTATCCGTATCCGTTCTCTGATAATCCTCCGCCTGCGATGATGAAGACAGGCGACGGCGGTCGTACCTGGACAGCGTTGGACATGAGACCCTACGCTTCGTTGCTTGTTGACACCTATTTCATGACCTCCGAGAAGGGCTGGGTCGTTGGGGGAAAGGCGGATCCGACAATTGCGGCCGGCCCAGACGGCCGAGCTAACATAAAGCCCGTTGTGCTCTTCACCGAGGATGGAGGACAAACGTGGACGAATCGCGTAGCCGATCTCCAGGATGTATTTTTATTTGGTGAATGGGGCTGGAAGATTCAATTTCTTGATGAGCGCATCGGCTTCGTCTCCTTGGAGAACTTCAGCGAAGGTGCGATACTGAAGACCATCGACGGTGGGAACCGCTGGACGCGCATCAAAATTAACGATCCTCAGCACAACGCCAACCTCGAGGGGATAGGATTCGTCGACGAGAATCGAGGCTGGGTCGGAGGATGGGGAACTCCGGCGTTCGTGGGCGGCCAAAGCAGCGCCACCAATAACGGCGGACAGTCTTGGACCAACGCCGACGAGATCGGCAAGTTCATCAACCGTTTCCGCTTCCTCGGCACCCCGGCCAAAGTCGGATATGCCGCCGGAGCCACCGTGTACAAGTACTCAGATCAGCCTGTCCCCGCACCGCCACCAATGGCTGTGTCACCCGAAGCTACGACCAGCTTACTGGAGAGTGATACAACGACTGATAATGGTCAGGTGCGGATCCCACTCACCGTTCCGGATCATTCCTCTCATGTCGTGGTCAATATTTGGGAACGGTTCGGCCGCCACGTCGGTCAAATTCTCGATGAATCGAATCCCGCTGCTGGCTGTCGAACCCTCGTGTGGAACCCTGCAGGTCGCTCGGGCAGTTTTATTGTGCGCGTCACCGTGGATGACAACTCCGAAAGCCAGATCATCTCGGTGGCACCACAGTGAGGAGGAGCAAGATGACAACATACCTCCTCGGCCTTGCGGAGGACCAGCAAGGTGATCGGTGCGAACGCATACATGATCACCGTTGCTGAGGTAACTACCGAGACCAGACTTCGCCAGCTCGGGAAGGGCAGAAAGCAGATCAGCCCCACGATGAAGGCCGGGATGACCGAGGTGATCGGGACTCCGCGACTGCTGATCCGGGTGACTGTGCGGGGCAGGTCCGCCAGCCAGCCCAGACCCAGTCCCGTGGCCAGCGTGGCATAGGGCCCGAAATCACCCGTGCCTATCGGGTGGGCCCATCCGTGCGCAAGGTTGACGGGGTTCAGCGCGCCGATGAAGACAATCTCCAGTGCCGCGTACAAGATGGTGCCCAGGATCACGGAGCCGATCACAGCGCGGGGAACCTTGCGTTGTGGGTTGCGTGCCTCGGCCGCCATTTGCGTTGCTTGCTCAAAGGCCCTGCAGTGCGAAGATGACTCCCAGGGGCAGCGCCGCAAACACACCGTGGAGGCCGTGGGGGGCGAAGCCACCGCACCTCGAGAATGTTGATCACGGTGAACAACAACATCAACGCGACAGCCGTCCCCAGCCCGGTTGTTGTGAGCGCTCCTGCGGTGTTGAGCAGTCCGGGCCACTGGTGGTTGAGGTAGCCCAGCGCGGCCTCGACTTCGATCGGGACAATGGTCACGGCCTGAAGCCAGGCCATCCAGCCGGCCGTGAATCCACCTAGCGAGCCGAACGCCAATCGTGGCCAGCGCGCCGTTCCCCCGGCCAGCGGGTAGGCCGCGCCGATCATCGAGCCCAGTGAGACAGACCCCAGTTCGAACGCACCGACCTCACGCCGGAAGCTACGCTGCCCGCGAGGTGTCATCGCGGCGGTGGGGCTTCGCGGCATGATCGAGCAATCCTGTCGTCAGATGATGCGTGAGTGATCTCACCAGGACCTGGTACAGGCGTGAGAGGCCGGCGGGTCAGCGCGTTGAGCAGCCGATCAAGGACCTCCGTCGCCGCATCCCGCCGGATCTGATCGGTCGATGACATCGCTATCAGCGCCACTCTGCTGATCAACGTGACGATCAGCGTGATAGCCAACTCCAGCGGGAGAACGCCCAGCACGCCCACAATGTGCGCCGGGATAAGCATCGCGTGCGGCACCGCGGTGTCTATTGCCCAGCCCACGCCCACGATCCCGGCGCTGGGAGCCAGCCATCTCGCCATGCTCACCCCTCCACTCGGGCATGATCCGGCGGGCAGATCGATACCGGCAACGACCCGACCACCTCAGCGTCCACCGCCCCGGGCATAACGGACTGCGAGTCCAGATAGCGGGCGAGGCCTAAGGCAAGGTCACGGTAACGGGTGATGTCGCAGTAATGATCGAGGACGGGATCAGCCAGGGCGCGAAGCAGGGCGAAGCAGAGGGCTAGGGCGCGACTCAGGTCGCGGGAAAGGTCGAGTTCAGTAGCAGCGGAGCAATCGGAGGCATCGTCACTGTCCAGCACGCCACTGGGCGCTGAATGAAGAGCCTGAGCAAGGTCGCGGGCACCCACGGCAGCACGGTTCAGAGCAAGACTACGGTGCACGGGATAGCAGTACCCAGCGCGCTGACAGGGTCGCGGACGAGACCCCCAGCAAGAACACGGGCCCGGACCGGCGGGCGGGCATCAAGCTTTAAAACTATGTCAAGAAGCTGCGCTGCCTGGAGGGCTCTGGCAGATCGAAGTTCAAATCGAGCTTATTGGCGAGTTCCAAAGCTCGGGCCAAAGCGGCGACGCGGTCCAGAGCACCGAAGCAGTCACGTACCAAGCTGAGAATCACGCGCCGGTTCATCAGACACCTTTGCCCAGCTCTTCGACCGCGCTGCCGGGAGCCCCACGGCAGAGAGCTCCTACACCAGCTGCCGACGGAGGTCGAGGAGGTGGTGGCGGACCTCGTGGACGGTGTGGACCGCTACCCATTGCAGCGAACGCTCGGCCCGTTGGGGGTAGTGGTACATCACGCTGCGGTCCCATTCCTCACGGCCCAGTCGGGAGAGCACATGGGCGAACATCTGCGCAGCATCGGTGAGCTGGCGGGCGACGTCATCAGGATCTTGTTCGGCGTAGCCGTCATGGTCGGCTCGCTCCTCGCGGCCCATCGGGCTGAACGGCGGCCGAACCACCCGCCGGGCCAGGAGCACCCGCTCGCGCTGGACCAGAAGCACATCCCTCAGGTGACAGCCGTACTCAAGGGGCGACCACGTGCCGGGCTGTGGCCGGGTCGTCACCTCGACATCGCGAGCCCTCAAGATGGCGGCGAACTCGACGACTCCCCCGACGATCGCCTGGCCGGCCTTCCTCGCTTCGCTGAGGTCGTATTCGAAGCCGCACTCCTTGCACCAGTCCATTACGGCAACGGTAACCGGGGTGACGCCATTGCGGTTCCAGGGCCGGCCTCGACGGGCGGTAGCGCCCGTTACTGAGGCCCCGACTCTCCCCATCGTGACCGAGTGGAGCTACCGGCCGCTCAGCAGGTTGTGGAGCAGCTTGCGTAGCACCTGGCCGGGCTACCGATAGTCGCCGAGTGACTACACTGCAAGGGCGATGCTTGTGCGAGTAGGGGAAGACGCTTATCCCGCGTAGGTTGGTGAATACAAGAAGGCTCTGGTTACGATCAGCGGGGGTTGACCTGACCCCTACGTCACCATATGACGTATCGGAGTGTCGCTAACGTTGTATCCGTTCGAGCAGACGCCGATCTGGCAGTGTGCGCTGGCACCCCAGCAGGGGGACCAGCACGCTGGGGCGAAGGAGCGGCTGCGCTCGGCGTACCTCCAGTTCCGGTCCACGGTCGAACCGCTCGCCGCGGAGATCAGTCGCTCGATGCCGATGTTCACCGACCACTCCATCGCCCACGCCGACGCCCTCTGGGACACAGCATCGCTGGTGTGCGGTGATGCTTTTCCCATCAACCCCGCTGAGGCATTCGTTCTCGGCGGCGCGTTCTTGCTGCACGATCTAGGGATGGGGTTGGCGTCGTACCGCCAAGGGATCGCAGACCTCGAGCAGGACCCTCAGTTCGAGGATCTCTACGCCAGTGCTCGGGCTCGGCTTAACCGGAGCGACCCGTCCATCGACACGGGCGCAGTACACCGTGCGGCACGCGAGGAGACCGTCGCGAACCTGCTGCGTCTGCGCCACGCCGAGCAGGCTGAACGGCTCGTCACCACCGCGTTCCAGACCTCCGACGGCGAGCCGTTCTATCTTCTCGGGGATCCGGTGCTTCGGCACACCTTCGCCTCGCTCATTGGGCGAATCGCGCACAGTCACTGGTTCGACGTGTCGGAGTTGCGGGGCTTCGACCAGCTTCAGGGGTCGTGCGTCGACCACCCCGCGAGCTGGGAGGTCGATCCGTTGAAGCTCGCCTGCGTGCTGCGCCTGGCCGACGTTGCCCACATCGACAACCGTCGCGCGCCGACCTATCTCCACGCGTTTCGCCGGCCGAGTGGCACTTCGCGCGGCCACTGGTATTTCCAGGAGCGGCTGACCAGACCGCGGGTGGATAGCGACAGGCTGGTGTACACCTCCACGCGCCCATTCGGGAGGGACGAGGCGGCCGCCTGGTGGCTGGCGTACGACACGATTCGCGGCGTCGACGAGCAACTGCGCCGGGTGGACGCGCTCAGCGCAGACCTGGGCCGCCCGCGGTTCGCCGTCCGTTCCGTCGCAGGAGCAGACTCCCCGGAGCGCCTCGCCCTCTACATCCGCACCGACCGCTGGGAGCCGCTTGACGCGCGGCTGCGGGTCAGTGACCCGACGCAGCTCATCATGAACATCGGCGGCGTCGACCTCTACGGCCACAAGCCCCAGGTCGCTATGCGTGAGCTGATCGCCAACGCGTCGGACGCGACCCACGCGCGGAGCGTGCACGAGGGTGGTCAGGGCAGCGCGGTGACCGTCCGGCCGTGGAAAAAGGACGGGTCCTGGTGGCTGGAGGTCGAAGACCACGGCATCGGCATGGCACCCGAGACCATGGTGAGCGCGTTGACGGACTTCGGCCACTCGCGGTGGAAGTCCGCGGCGATGCTCAACGACTTTCCCGGGCTACTCGCCAAGGGATTCACGCCGACCGGCCGCTTCGGCATCGGCTTCTTTGCGATCTTCATGGTTGCCGACGAAGTGGAAGTACGCAGTTTGGCCTACGACGAGGCGCCCCGCTCCACCCACGTCCTCGAGTTTCGCCACGGCGTCACCGTCCGGCCCCTGTTGCGGCTGGCCGACGTCCACGAGCGACTGCGGGGCAGCGGCACGGTCGTCCGGGCCAAGCTGCGCCACGACCCGCGCTCGATGGAGGGACTGTTTACCACGACGAACCGCCGGATGAGCCACACACAGCTCTTACACAGCCGGTTGATCCGCATGTGCGCCCTCGCCGACGTTGACATCAAGGTCCAGGGTCCTGACGATGAGCAGCCGATCCGCATCATCCAGGCCGGGGATTGGACCCGCATTCCGGCCGACGAACTCTTTCGCCGGATCTACCGGCGGGACGAAGCCAGCCATCTCGACCGCGTCATCTACGACGGGTACGAAAAGTTATTCATCGACCACGCCAGTGACTTGCTTGACGGTGCCGGCAACGTTATCGGACGTGCCATCGTGGCGACCGGTCGTGAGTTGGTCCACCCGGACCTGCGCTGGATGCGCCGGCCGGAGGCGCCGATCTACGTCGGCGGGTTTGCGTCCGGCGAGATGTATTGGTGCATGGGGGCCTTCGTGGGCTATCCCCTGACGGCGGATCGGCTCAAGGCGTTCCCGGTCGCCGACCTGAGGCAGTTCCAGACGTGGCTTGACGCCCAGGCCGAGACGGTCCGGCACAGCTCGTCGTCGAATGCATTCGAGCGCTCGCTGCTGGGCGACCTCATCCGTGCACTCAGCGCGGTAGCGCCCCATCTGCCCTGCGTCCAGAGCGCCTGCGGTCCTCTGGACGCAGGCGAGCTGCGTGCGTGGGCCACCGGCCGGGACGAAGTCTTTCTCGTCTCACAGGATTGTCTCATATGGGGGATTAACTTCCCGATATACCTCACCTTCGAGGGCAACCATGTCGAGTTGCCTGACGATTACCTCATCGTCGAGATGAACCCTGAGTGGCTTATCCCGGAGGAAGTCAGCGCCCGACCCCGAGATGACCGCTTCGCCGACGCGATCGAGGCCACGTCCGTCTGGAACCCGCGCACGTGGTGGTACGACACAGGAAACTTCGGCTCGGTAGGTTTGGCCGTCCGCACCATCTCGGAAGCGTGGGGCCTCGACGTGGTGGGGGCGGTCAACCTCATGGAGCCCCTGCACCTCCAGGACGACGGCGACTTCCGGCCGATGCTCCCGACCTCGGACGGCGGCACCGTACGTCTCACGGCGATCCGTATGCGACGATCGTAGCAGGCCACACCATGAACTGATCGTAACGCCGGTAGAGCTGAGTCCTCTCTCCAGCGGCGATCTGCGCCTGAAGGCACCGATCCAGGTAAGCGCCTCGAGAGGGTTGGACGCGGATTTCGCAACTGTGAGAACTACGTGCTCCACTTCATCCTCCCCTGCGGAGCCGAGTGAGAATCTGTGCACCAATCGACCAGATGGTCAGTTTACCACGGTTCGTTTTGACGAGCCGAAACCGAACGCTTTGCTACCATGAGAGCTTCATGCGCCTCGAAGCCAGTCAATCGGGCTGCAGGGCCTAAGGAGCCATGACACGATGTACGCCGCCCCCCTCAGTCTTAGGCGCCTTCCAGGGAGGATCTACACATGGATGCCAGCGAAACGGTGAAATCGATCGAAGGCCACGAGAAGACGCCTGAGTTCGTGATTGAACGATACAAATACATCCTGCAGCAAATTCACGCCATCAACGAAAACGTCTATAGATTCCTCGCATTATTTCAAACAGTGGGCACGGCATTAGTTACGACAACCCTTGCCCTATTTGTCGGTCACAACAAATGGGGAATTCCACCTGATGTTGCCTATGCGGGCGTGGTCGGCCTATTGTTGCTTATTACAGTCAGTGCAGCTTTCGTGGTGCTCCTTATAATTGTGGGTATAGCGTCTTGGATTGATTACAGACGAGAAGAGTGCGAGCTTGCTAATCGGTTTTTTCTGCCCGACTTCCGAACACCTCCTCGCTTGCGAAACTGCTTACGATGGTATGAAACCTACATTGCACTCTTTATAGTAGTTGTTACCTCATTTTTGTGGATCCTCGCCGCAGTGTATCTCCTTCCACACCTTTGATCCTCGAAGCGGTGTCGGCACAACAACCCAGCGGTAGGTGCCCAGGTCGAGGCCGTGTCTGGTGAGATGACTCGTTAGTTGAGTACCTTGAGCAGTTGCTGTGCCAAAGGCGCGGCGGACGCGGGGTTCTGCCCGGTGTGCAGATTGCGATCCACGACCGTGTACGGCTTCCAGATCTCGCCGCGGGTGAAGTGGACGCCCATGTTGACCAGTTCGTCCTCAAGCAGCCACCTGGCTTTGGCGGCCAGTCCGACGGCGTCCTCTTCGTCGTTGGTGTAGGCCGTGACCTGGTAGCCGGCGAAGGGTGAAACGCCCTTGCGTCGGGTGGCCAGCATGGCGGCCGGCGCGTGGCAGACGACGGCCAAGGGCTTGCCCGAAGCGAGGGCTGCGGTTAGCAGCCGGCCCGAGTCGGCGTTGACCCACAGGTCCTCCATCGGACCGTGGCCACCGGGGTAGTAGACGGCGTCGTAGTCATCCGGGCGGGCATCGGCCAGTTCGATTGGCCGCCGCAACTCCTCGGCGGACCGCAGAATTTCCTCCAGCTCCAGGGCGATCTGCTCACTGCCGGCCATCGAGGGGCGCAGGCTCATCACGTCCACGTGCGGCACGACGCCGTCGGGGGTGGCCACCACGACCTCATGGCCGGCTGCGGTGAGCTGACTGTAAGGGGCCGCGAACTCTTCGGCCCAGTAACCAGTCGGATGCCTGGTGCCATCCTTGAGCGTCCAATAACTTGCTCCGGTCATGACGAAAAGGATCTTGGCCATGGGAAAATCACCTCATCTCAACCGTCCGACCAGTATGCCCGACCTCGGCCCGCGCGGACGATGGCAGCGTCGGCGAATGCGGAAGCAAGCGTGGCCGTGGGCGAGGATTGGTGTGGTGAACGCGGCAACTGGAGGGAAGTGACCCGCGGCCTGCCACGGAGGTGAGGGGGGCGCTGGCAGCCATAGCGCGCACCATCTCCAGGGAAAGAGCCAGATGAGTGCCTATCGAGTGGGGCAGGTCCCCGCGACCGGCGGGCCACATCGAGACCCTCGAACGTGAGCTACCGCGCCCCGGCCCGGGCCACGGACGGATTGCCGTTGTCTGTGAAGCTGACACCACCAGACCCCTCTCGCACATTCAGCCCGCGCGTTGAGCGTTCGCGTGTTCGGGGATCGGGTGAGGTGGGCGTGTCGGTCCTGGTGTGATCGTCGTGGGTGCGACTGCTTTGGCCACAACAACCACAAGTGCCAACGCTACGTCGTTACCCTGACATTCAAGGGAAGCGACCAAGCAGCGAAACGCGCGTCGTCGATCACGGCGGCGAGTGCGTCGCAGATGCGGACTGCAGGCGCTGACGGTCCGCTTGGCTGCAGGCCGCAACCTCTTCTACGGCCCTTACCAGGTTGACCCGCCCTAGCGTCCGGGACTCGCTGCGCCGGTCGCTCGAGCGTCGCATATCGCTCACGTAGCGCGTTGGCGGGTCGCCGTGTTGCCTGGGCTAACATCAGCGTGCGGGGCCGTTAGCTCAACTGGCAGAGCAAAGGACTTTTAATCCTGAGGTTCTGGGTTCGATCCCCAGGCGGCCCACAAAACACCAGGTCAGTGGCCTGCGTAGGGCAACCTAAAGGTGATCATCTGAGAGGGGGGCGGGGCGGTGAGGGCTCCTGCGGCGGCGAGGACTGATTGCTTCGCCGTGCGCTGCGGTGTCCGGTTCACGTACTGTCGGGGGTGAGTCCTGTCCCGAGCCCGTGCTGGGTCAGTTGACCATGTTCCTGAACGCATGGCTGTTCATGCGGCGACACGTTGATCTCTTTCGGCTGACCAGCGCGAGATGCCGCGCTTCATGACCGGTGGCCGACCACTTGCGTCTCAGGGAGTGCCGCCGCGGAGAACGTAGGCATCTACCAGGACATCTGCCAGAGCCAAGGAGAACCTCATGAGCGCATCGGTCCGAATATCGCCAGACCCGACCTTCTACCGCAGCCCCACTGAGGCCGCCGCCGCACCGCCGGAGAAGCTTGCCTACGTTGCCGCGTTCGACCGTGGGGGTCAGCGGCCTGACGCCCTCGCTGTCGTCGACGTCGCCCCCGGCTCGATGCACTACGGGCAGGTGGTGGGGTGGGCGGATCTGCCCACCCGGGGCGATGAGCTGCACCATTTCGGCTGGAACGCCTGCAGCAGCGCGCTGGCTCACGAGGGACATGACATGCACGGTCTGGAGCGCCGTTACCTGCTGCTGCCTGGGCTGCGGAGTTCGAACGTGCACGTCTATGACACCCATCCGGATCCGACCAAGCCCATCCTGGTCAAGACAATCAGCGCCCAGGAACTGGCTGACAAAGCCGGCTACTCTCGGCCACATACGCTGCACTGTGGTCCCGATGGGATCTTCCTGTCCTGTCTGGGGGGCGCCAGCGGTGCGGACGGTCCGGGCGGGATCGCGCTGCTTGACCATTCCAGTTTCGATGTGCTGGGACCCTGGGAGACCGACCGCGGACCGCAGTACCTGTCCTATGACGCCTGGTGGCACCTCAAGCAGAACACGCTGGTCACCAGCGAGTGGGGCACCCCGTCGATGATTGAGGAGGGGGTCAACCCAGCGCTGTTACTGGGTAATCAGTACGGCCATGCGCTGCACTTCTGGGACCTGGCTGCCGGCAAGCATCTTCAACGGGTGGACCTGGGCGCACACCATCAGATGGTGCTCGAGCTACGCCCGGCGCACGATCCCGAGGCGACCTGGGGGTTCGTCGGTGTCGTGGTGTCCACCCAGGACCTGTCCGCCTCGGTATGGCGGTGGCATCGCGACGGGGGAGCTTGGGCCGCGGACAAGGTGATTACCATTCCTGCCGAGCCCGCTGACGCCGAGGCGCTGCCGCCGGCGCTGAAGCCGTTCGGTGCGGTACCCCCGCTCGTCACCGACATCAACCTGTCGGTCGACGACCAGCGGCTGTACATATCGTGCTGGGGTACCGGTGAGCTCAAGCAGTACGACGTCTCTGATCCCGCGAACCCGCGCGAGACCGGCTCGGTGCACTTGGGCGGCATCGCCGGTCGTGCGGCCCATCCGGCCGACCCGGACCAGCCCCTGGCCGGCGGCCCGCAGATGGTGGAGGTCAGCCGGGACGGCAGGCGAATCTATCTCACCAACTCGCTCTACGGCGCCTGGGACGATCAGTTCTACCCTGGCGGCGTGGGCGCCTGGATGGCCAAGATCGACGCTGCCGCCGCTGGAGGGCTGAGCGTGGATAAGGAATTGTTCCTGCACGGCGAGGACTTCCGGGGCTTGCGGGTGCACCAGGTGCGACTGCAGGGCGGCGACGCCTCCTCGGACTCCTACTGCTACCGCTGAGCCTGGGTGCTCAGGTCAGCGCAGCCGGATCAGCCCGCTGCCGCGGACAGCGCGCCCAATGACGGCGCAGTCGTGGCCCGAGGCGTGCAGCCGCGTGATGGCCTCGGCGGCCCGCGCTGCGAGGCCGAACAGCAGGCCACCGGAGGTCTGGGCGTCGGCCAGCACGGTCAGGGTGACCTCGTCGATGCACCCGGTGTCCAGCCGGTCGCGTACCCAGTCGAGGTTGCGGCGGCTGCCCCCGGGAAGGTAGCCGGCTGCGGCGAGGTCGCGGGCGTGCGGCAGTACCGGCACGGCGTCGACGTCGAGGGTGACGTCGACCCGGGAGACCCGCGCCATCTGCGCCAGGTGGCCGAGCAGGCCGAACCCGGTGACATCGGTTGCCCCGGTCGCACCGGCGTCGAGGGCGACCGTGGCGGCCTGGGCGTTGGGGCGGCACATTGACGCGACCATCGCGTCAACGGCGGCCGCCTCGGCGGCCTCGGCCTTCGCGGCGGTGGAGATCACCCCGGTTCCCAGTGCCTTGGTGAGTATGAGGGCGTCACCGTCGCGCAACCCGCTGTTGCGGAGTAACTGCTGGGGATGTGCCTCCCCCACGACGGACAAGCCGAACTTGGGCTCGGGGTCGTCGATGGTGTGCCCGCCCCCCGTCACATACCCGCACTCGGCTGCGACCTCCGCGGCGCCGGCCAGCAGCTCGTCGAGCAATCGCGTGGGGAGTTCGGCGGAGTTCCAGCAGAGGAGGTTGAGCGCGAACAGTGGCCGTCCGCCCATGGCGTAGACGTCGGATATGGAGTTGACGGCGGCCACCCGCCCCCAGATGCGCGCGTCATCGACGATCGGTGTGATCAGATCAACCGTCGCCACCAGAGCGCGGTCGTCACTGATCCGCCACACCGCTGCGTCGTCACCGGTCTCGGTGCCGACCAGCAGGTTGGGGTGATCAGCGGTGACGTGGCGCAGGACCTGCGCCAGCTCGCGGGGAGCGAGCTTGCCCGCTCAACCAGCGCAGTGGCTGAACTGGGTCAGCCGCCGCAGCGTCTCGTCCATCGACTCTCCTTCACTACGGTCGACACTGGGCTCCCAGGTTATCGGGCGCTCGGCGTGGCCGGCCTGGCGAACGCCTGCCACCACGCCGCCGGATCGACCCGCATCGCCGCTTCGCCAAGACACTGCCCCGACGCGTTCCGGGTCGGCGCCCTCCAGCCCTGCGATCATCCACACCAGGATCGCGGTGCGATGTGAGTGCTCGGCGACGCTTTCCGGGTTCTTGATACCAGCGTGCAACCAGCCCGTGCGCGGCAGCCGCTTGAGATGGCCCCACTCATGCGCGAGCGTAACGGCCTGCTCCAGCTCCTGGCTGGTGGCAGGACTGGCGATGGCCGGTCGTGGCTGGGCGGTCATCCTGATCCTTTCGCGGGAGTAAGGGCGCGGAGCAGGTAACGAACCTCGCTGAGTTCTCGACGCGACCTGGTAGACACCGCGTCGGCCTCCAACAGCGACTCGACACGTCCGGCGAGCCCGTCGGCCGCAGTGCTGACGGCCAGAGAGGGGCGGCTGGCAAGGAAGGCCCACAGGGTATGCGCCATCAGGTCAACGTAGCCACAGGCCGGGTCGAGGCGCCCGGCCAGCCAGACGAGCATTCGCTCACCGCGCCAGGCCGGCAGGGAGCCGATCATGAACGTATCTGAGCGCTGTGGTGTTCCCAGCTCCTCGTAGTAGTGCGTATTCCACGCGAGCTGGGCGGACTCAAGGCGCTCGTGTCCGGGGCGGGATCGAACCCTGCCAGGTAGGCGGCCTGGCGGCGCAACTGCAAGCCCGACTCCTGGCGTCCATCCGCTCGTTCGGCGAGGGCCCGCAGCCGTGCGAATACCTCATGTCGCTCTGCGGCGCCAAGCTCTGGGCCGTCTGGAACGGGACCGCGGCGTCGGCCGTTGGCTGGAAGCCGGGGAAACCACCCCGGACGTTGCCCGACGAGGGCCCATACCAGCAGGTCATGCACGCGGCGCGTGGTGACCCATTCCGCCAATGGGTGTACTCGCCGGCTCGGCTCCAGCGTCTGGCCGATGAGCCAGTCAGCTTGCATCGCCGGGTCAAGGGCAGCGGCCAGGTCCGCGTCCGCGTCGGCGGCCATCAGTTCGTGGCGCACGTCTACCAAGGCCGCGACGCGAGTGGCAGGCAGTGGTCGCCGGCCAGACTCCCATCCCTGGACGGTGTCGAGGGAGACCCCGAGCAGCTCGGCATATGCCTCTTGGCTCAACCCCGCCGACGTTCTGGCAAGCTTGAGCACGAACCCGGTTACCGTTCCGGTAAGCGCGCGCGAGCCGCTCTGCTGCATGACGTTGCGAGCCAAACGGACCGTCCCTACGTCCCCATACCCGTACTCCGGGTCGGTTACCCAATGCGCGAGTATGGCCTAGTGTCGTGGCTCCCAACGGTTCAGGCAAGCGGTATCGCGCGGACGATCCGGATAGGAGGCTTCCAGGACCTGATCGGTTTCCTCGGCGATGTCGGCCGAGCTTATGATCTTGGAGTCTCGGGCTATGTCCAGCGGGTAGTAGCCGGATCAGCTGAATAATCGAGATCGTCTATGGGTCGCTCATGTCAGCTCAATCTGTATGGCAAGCACGCCGAGCTTTTCCTTGTCCGGTGGATATATCTCCCGGATAACAGCCAGCAGCTCGTCCCTGGACTCGCCGAGATCTCCACCGATGGCAACCGCATCCTCATGGTCGAGCAGCGCTTCGAAGCTGCCGTACTCGGTAACTCGCTTCACGCGTGTAGTAACGGTGTCGTCACCAGAGACGAAAGTCAGTTCGTGACCCGCTTGGATTCTACGCATCTTCGGGTAGCCAACACGCACCTCAACTGTCTTGATACCGTCAGTAATAAGCTTCAGATATGGCTTACGGAGATTGAGACGGTGGCTGGGCGTGGTATCACTCATGACTTTCCCTGAGCAGCAGTCACACGCTGAGCGACGTACCGGTATTGCTCATGAAACTCGCGAACGCAAGCTAGTCTCGGATAGCGACTCACCAGAGCCCTATCAAGATCGCAGGCACGCAGGAGCACTGACGTGACCACGCGCGTCGAGGTCAATGCCTGGCCGCCGAGGGCGACTGCCTCGTCGGGCGTGCCTAAGTGAGCAAGCGCCATGGCCAGGTCGAGCCGGACAATGGCCTCCCGACTCGGTGAGCTACTGTCAAGGGACGCCGATTCATGCACCGCTAGGGCCGCTTCGGCATGCGTGCGGGCTGCTTCGAAGTCACCTAGCCAGGTATAGGCGGACGCCGGGTAGCCAGTCATGGCGTAGGAAGCAAGGATTCCCGTGTCGATAGTGAACCGGCAGGGTGCTCTGGCTGGCAGTCGCTCATACAGTTGCTGGGCTTCACTGAAGAGTGTTTCGCACAGTTCCCGCTGGCCCAGTCGGGCATGGGCGCGGGCTGCGTGCGCGTGGAGCCGAACAGCCAGCGGATGACTGGCCGAAACCTTAGCGACGCATCTCATGGCAGCCTGAGCCGCGCGGTCAGGATGCCCGGAATACATAGTGATTGTGGCCATGGCGTCAGCTGCCCACCCGCACAGTTCGCCGTGTCCAGCTTCGTTGGCGTAGGTGTAGCTGTCCAGGGCATATGCCTGCCCGGTGCGGGAATTGCCGAGATCGTGGGCCAGCAATGCCAACAGTTCTGACAGCCACGCGGCATGGACGTAGAGTTCTTGCAACTCTTTCAGTGTATGGTGGCCACGGATCAGCTCATCGACTCGGGACCGATAGGCACGAGCCACGATAAACTGCTCAGCGGGTGGGTTCGTCATATAGGCTCGATTGAGGTCGCTGATGACTAACTCAAGATGTTCGAGCGTGCCCTGTCCAACCGCTGACAACCCGGTGAGCTGGGTAAACTCCATGGCTTCGGCGGCAGCGTCAGATAACACCCTGCCCAGTACTTCGGGAGTCACGACGACAGCAAGGCCCAGCTTGATAGTTTCCCGCCGCTTACTCTCGTATCGCGCCGAAATATACTCGATGTCCTGCTGGGCCGCTTCGGGATGCGCCGTATCAGCGCATGTCGTCATAGGAGAGACCGACGGTGCAGCGGGGGCCGCTGAGTCATTGCTTGCAGCGAGCTGACCCTGGGGTGCTTCAAGCAGCTCGCTTCGTCGTGTTCGCACAGGGCGGAAAAGTTGCTGAACCGTGAAACCCGGGAACATCGCCTCCAGGATCCTGCACGCATCCGGATGGGGCATACTACGAACATTACCGCTCAGCCACCGATAGAACTGCGCATGCGCGGGACAGGTCCCGACCAGCGAAGAATCAAGCGTCTTCGCCACCTTGTCCCACTGGCGGGAAAAAGTTTCTCTCTTCTGCCAGTGGCGCATCCTGAGTAACGCCTTCAACAAGGTGGGCTCCTCAATGAGCTGATCCTCGTCCTCCACGGTTGCCATCACACCCCAAAAGAGACAGATACGATACGCCTCGGCAAGTCAGGCCGTATTCTAACAAAACACAGCAGATGTGGTAATGGTAGCTGGTCTTCCCGCAGTCTTGACGCCTACCACGTGGACTCCTCGGAGAGGCGAGCATCACCATGACAGTTCTCCAGCCCAGGACAGACGCCCGATGACGGGCACGGCCCTCGTCCTGTCTCTCATCGGCACCACCGCCAGTCAGCGGCATCTCGTTCCGGTCGAAACTGTCCCCCTGCACCAACGCTCCGGGCGTTGCCCCGCGCTGTGGGGCGTCGAGATCGCCGCGCGGGCCGAGCGGGGAGACGGGCATCTCCAGCGAGAACCAGCCCGATCGCGTCGTCTTCTCCTTGCATGGGCACCCAGGACACGCCGCCACAGTGATCGCCATGCCTAAGCGCGGCCAGGTGTGGCTCGTGTTCCTCGGCGCCAACACGACCCCCGTGATGATGACCGCAGCGCAAGCCACCCACCTGATCACGGCGATCAACGCCGTCTCGGGGACGCCTCCACCACCCACGGCACACCTCCGCCGGAAGGAAGCTGACCCGACGTGACGATCGCGCCGCTCAACGACCGCGCAGGGACATGGCAGGACACCAGACCAACCCAGGCCGGACACGCTCGGTACCCGCGACCCGCTCGTGGTCCCACCGGGAGGTGGTGTGGTGACCAGCGGTCGGGTGGGGCTCATGGAGGATTTCATGGCTGGCCCGACCGTTCAGAAGTTGCCTCTGCGCGGGACACCGTGGCCGAGGTGCGTCCCCACGACGCAGTGCGGTGACGTACTGCCCACGGGGTCTCCGGTTGGCCGCTGGTGGAGCTTCCCACCCCTCACTCCCGGCGGCCAGCCGGCCCCTTCCGCGCATGACCTGATGAAGTGTGGCGCGCGTCCCCTATCAGAGAAATGAGGCTAACCATGCCTGAAGGCGCGACCGCGAACGCCTCCCGCGACAACCGCAAGGCGATCCCGGTCACCTGCGCGCTGCACAAGGGTCCGCGAGGCTTCGCCAACCTCGTGGTGGAAAGGCAAGGTGGCGACATCATCTTCGACCCGCACGTCACCGGCGCATGCGTGATCATTTTTGATGATGACGCCGCGAACACCTTGTTCACCATTCTCGGCAAGTGGCTAGGGTATGAGCAAACACCCGACCACCGCCCCCGGTGCGCAACCGGCAGGCGCCGCTGCGCACTGGAGGAGTTCTAAGCTCGGTAAGGGATCAGGACGACAGCGGCGACAAGCTGCAGAGGTTCCCGGCCGCCGTCGCAGAGGCGCTCCAGCTCGCAAAGGCTGAGCAGGAAGGACAGGTCGTCGCTGAGTGATCTCAAAGCGATCCCTCATCGGAGCTGAATGCTGTTCGCGCCATGTGCAGTGAGGCGTGGGCCCGGAACGAAATGCGCATTGCGGCCTCGGCCAGTTCCACGCATCAATAGTCCTCGGACACCAGGCGTTCCAGTTGCCCTAAGGCGCCCTGCTTTGTCGGACCGGTGAGAGTGACGTGGTCCTCGGTGGTGATCCGGTCATGGGTCGCCAGCCACGCTTGAGCGACCAAGAGAGCAGTGTCGGGCCGACGGTAGGGGAGAGGGTCCAGACGTCCTTGAATCGAACGATGAGGGGGTGCCCATCGACGCGGCAGTCAGCCGCGACGTCGAGGGCCTCAGCTGCCTCGGCGGGTGTGCGCTGGAGCACGCTAGCCACCCGTTCGGGGGTGATAAAGGGCTCGCGCAGCAGGCTGTCGATGATCAGGGCCACCCGCACGTCCCGGCGCCGCTGTCGCCGAGTTCGACACCAGCGCTGTCCTCGTTCCCCCTCTACAGCCCTACTGTCGAACTCGGCGACAAGACGGCGAGGCCCACCCAAGATCAGCGCGGTTACACCCGCGATCCACCCCGACGGACTTACGGGAGCGACCGCTAAGCATGCCTGATCGCAAATGTCGGCGGCGGGTTTGCCGGGTTCGCGTGCCTGCCAAGGGCGCGGTATGGCCCTCACTGTCATCGCGGTGTGGCTGAGTAGAGCATGAGCACCGCCCCGGCACATCAGCCTGAAGCTAGTCTACTCACAGTGATACTAGCTGGTCAGGCCCGGTGCCCCCGGCAGGATTCGAACCTGCGCTCCCGCCTCCGGAGGGCGGTGCTCTATCCCCTGAGCTACGGGGGCCTACCCCGGCGGAGCATAGCGCACTGACCGCGCGGGTATCAGATCACGCACTCACCCGGTGGGCAGCGGTGCGGCCACACTGGTCCGCCGAGCGGGCACCAGATCTCCCTAGACTCCCAGGGGTGACTCCCGCTGCGCTCGCCGAGCTGGTTCGATCCCTCGCCCACGACGTACTGACCAGCCGCGGCCTGGACCCTGCTGCGCTTCCGGCCACGGTAACCGTCCAACGTCCCCGCAACCCCCAACACGGTGACTACGCCAGCGCCGTGGCATTGCAGGCCGGGGGGAGAGCCGGGGTGGCGCCGCGGGAGCTCGCTGGCGCGCTGGCGCAGGCGCTGGCGCGCTGCCGCGGGGTCCGCTCCGCCGAGGTCGCCGGTCCCGGTTTCCTCAACCTGCGGCTGACGGCGCAGGCCCAGGGCGCGATCCTCGCACAGGTGCTGATGGCCGGGGAGGGGTTTGGTGCTCTTCAAGGCCGGCCAACCCCCGGGTTGGCCGGCCTTGAAGAGCTGCCAACGGTGCACGCCGCGCAGTACGCGCACGCCCGGCTGGCCGCGCTGGCCCGCCACGCCGCCGACCTCAAGATCAGCTGTGTAGGCGCTCAGCTGGAGCTGCTGGAGCACGAACGGGAAGGTGAGCTGATCCGCATGCTGGGCGAGTTTCCGCGCATCGCGGCGGCAGCGTCGAGGGCGGTGTCGGGGGCAGCGTCGGGGGCGGCGTCGAAAACTGGCGCACTCGGCCAGGTGCGCCGGCTGGCGCGCTACCTGGAGCAGCTGGCCAGCGCCTACCACCGGTTCGACGGCAGCTGCCGGGTGCTGCCGATGGGAGATGAGCAACCCAGCCCGCGGCATGCCGCCCGGTTGGCGCTGTGCCAGGCGACCCGGCAGGTGCTGGCCGACGGCTTGAGCGTGCTCGGCCTCAGTGCACCGGAGCGGATGTGAGGGCGCATCCAGCCGGGCCGCGTCATGCTGACGTGCTGGCCCGGTCCTCCACCGCAGGCCCCTGCCCGACCGGCCCCGCTGAGGTGGTGCAGACCGAGCTGCACGCGCTGCCTCCGGCGGTCTGGCCGCACGGGGCGCACCGCGGCGATGACGGTGCGGTGCGGCTGGCCGGGGTGGAGGTCGGCGAGCTCGTCGAGATCTACGGCACCCCGCTGTTCGTGGTGGACGAGGCGGACTTCCGGGCCCGCTGCGCCGAGCATGCGGCCGCCTTCGGCGCCCCGGAGCGGGTGCACTACGCGGCCAAGGCCTTCCTGTGCTCCGAGATCGCCCGCTGGGTGGCCGAGCAGGGCCTGAGCCTGGACGTGTGCACCGGCACCGAGCTCGCCGTGGCCCTGCACGCTGGTTTCCCCGCGCACCGGATCGCGATGCACGGCAACAACAAGTCCTCCGAGGAGCTGACCGCCGCCGTCGTGGCCGGAGTCGGCGCGGTGGTGCTCGACTCCTTTCTGGAGATCGCCCGGCTGGATGACATCGCCCGCCGGCACGGCGTGGTGCAGCCGGTACTGGTCCGGGCGACCGTCGGCGTCGAGGCGCACACCCACGAGTTCATCGCCACCGCGCACGAGGACCAGAAGTTCGGGTTCTCGCTGTACGGGGGAGATGCTGCGGAGGCCGTCCGTCGAGTACTCAAATCCGACGGGCTGCGCCTGGTGGGTCTGCACAGCCACATCGGCTCGCAGATCTTCGACGCGGACGGCTTCGAGGTCGCCGCGCACCGGATGGTCGGTCTGTTCGCGGCGATCCGGGACGAGCACGGAGCGCAGGCCGTTGCCGGGGTGTCCACTCTCGATCTCGGAGGCGGGCTGGGGATCGCCTACACCGCCGAAGACGACCCGCCGCCGCTGGCGGAACTGGCCGCGCAGTTGCGGTCCATTGTGGAGGACCAGTGCCAGCTCGCTGGCCTGCCTACCCCCGAGCTGGTGGTCGAGCCGGGCCGGGCGATCGTCGGACCCGGCACCGTGACCCTGTACGAGGTGGGCACCACCAAAGATGTCACTGTTGTCCCATCCAAGCGGCGGCGGTACGTCTCGGTGGATGGTGGGATGAGCGACAACGTGCGCACCGCGCTCTACGACGCCAGCTACGACTGCCGGTTGGTCTCGCGCTGCTCCGAGGCACCACCTGCGCTGTCCCGGGTGGTCGGCAAGCACTGCGAGTCCGGTGATGTGGTGGTCCGGGACTGTTGGCTGCCCGACGACCTGGCTCCGGGGGATCTCCTCGCTGTTGCCGGTACCGGCGCGTACTGCTACTCGATGTCCAGCCGGTACAACCTGGTGCCGCGCCCGGCGGTGGTTGCGGTGCGCGCGGGCACGCACCGGCTGTTGCTGCGCCGGGAGACGCTGGCTGACCTGCTGTCCCTGGAGGTCTCGTGAGCAGACCTCCCGGGGCGACCCCCCTTGGCGTAGCGCTGTTGGGCTGCGGCACCGTCGGTCGGGAGGTGCTGCGGCTGCTCACCGAGCAGGCGGACGAGCTTGCCGCGCGGGTCGGCGCCGCGGTACGGCTGGTCGGGGTGGCGGTGCGACGCCCGCGGCGGCATCCCGAGGTGCCCGCTGAACTGCTCACCCCCGACGCCGCCGAGCTGATCAACCGGGACGGCGTGGACATCGTGATCGAAGTGATCGGTGGCATCGAACCGGCCCGGTCCCTGCTGCTGGCCGCGCTGCGCGCCGGGCGGGGCGTGGTCACCGCCAACAAGGCGTTGCTCGCCGAGTGCGGGCCCGAGTTGCACGCCGCCGCCGACGCCGCCGGTGCCGACTTGTACTTCGAGGCAGCGGTAGCCGGGGCGATCCCGCTGGTGCGGCCCCTGCGGGAATCGTTGGCCGGGGACCGGATCACCCGCGTCACCGGCATCGTCAACGGCACGACCAACTTCATCCTGTCCTCGATGGCCTCTTCCGGGGCCGGCTATGCCGAGGCTCTGGAGGAGGCCAGCAGGCTGGGCTACGCCGAGGCCGACCCGACCGCCGACGTAGACGGCTACGACGCGGCTTCCAAGGCCGCTATCCTCGCCTCCCTGGCCTTCCACACCCGAGTGACCAGCGCCGACGTCTACCGGGAAGGCATCGCCGAGGTCTCCGCCGCCGACATTCTCGCGGCGGGCAAGCTCGGCCGTACGGTGAAGCTGCTGGCGATCTGTGAGCGGGTGGTGGACAGCGCTGGCACCGAGTGGGTCTCGGCCAGGGTGTACCCGGCAATGATCCCCCGATCGCACCCGCTGGCTGCGGTGGGTGGGGCCTACAACGCGGTGTTCGTCGAGGCCGACGCCGCCGGAGCGCTGATGTTCTACGGTCAGGGCGCCGGCGGGGCGCCGACCGCCAGCGCGGTGCTGGGTGACCTGGTGGCGGTTGCCCGCAACCGGGTGGCGGGCGGCTACGGGCCGCGCGAGTCTGCCCACGCGGAGCTGCCGATCCGGCCGATGGCCGACACCCCGACCAGTTATCATGTCAGTCTCGAGGTTCTCGACCGCCCCGGTGTGCTGGCGCAGGTGGCGCAGGTCTTCGCTGAGCACGAGGTGTCCATCATGGTGGTGCGTCAGACCGGGCGCGCCCCTGACCACGTGGGAGCGGGTGGTGCCGGAGTGAACCTGGTGATCGTCACGCACGTGGCGCCGGACACCGCACTGCGCTCCACAGTGGACAAGCTGGCCGGCTTGGACGTGGTCCGCGCCGTGGTCAGCGTGATGCGGGTGGAAGGGGAGGTCAGGTGATCGTGACACCCGCGCCGCAGGTAGCGGCGCGTCAACCCTGGCCCGGGGTGATCAAGGCCTACCCGGACCGGATCCGGGTACCTCCAGGTTGCCGGGTGGTGACCTTGCAGGAGGGCGGCACCCCGCTGCTGCCTGCTCCCGTGTTGTCCCGGCGTACGGGTTGTGAGGTGCTGCTCAAAATCGAAGGGGCCAACCCCACCGGCTCCTTCAAGGATCGCGGGATGACCCTGGCGGTGACCGAAGCGCTGGCCCGCGGTGCGGCGGCGGTGCTGTGCGCCTCCACCGGCAACACCGCCGCCTCGGCCGCCGCCTACGCGGCCCGGGCCGGGATTCCCAGCGCCGTGCTGGTGCCCCGGGGCAAGATCGCGCTGGGTAAGCTCGCGCAAGCCACCGCCTACGGCGCGCGGATTCTGGCCGTGGAGGGCAACTTCGACGACTGCTTGGAGCTGGCCCGCAAGACCGCCGTCGACTACCCGGTGATTACACTGGTGAACTCGGTGAACCCGATCCGGCTGCAGGGGCAGAAAAGCGCCGCGTTCGAGGTCTGCGACGTGCTGGGGCGGGCCCCGGACGTGCACTGCCTGCCGGTCGGCAACGCCGGCAACATCACCGCCCACTGGATGGGCTACACCGAGTACCACACCGCCGGGGTGATACCCGACCGGCCGCGGATGTTCGGTTTCCAGGCCGCTGGCGCCGCGCCCCTGGTGCACGGGGCGCCGGTGCTGGAGCCGGACACCCTCGCCACCGCGATCCGGGTCGGCAACCCGGCGTCCTGGGACGGGGCGATGCAGGCCCGCAACGAGTCCGGTGGACTGTTCGAGGCCCTCACCGACGAGCAGATCCTCGCGGCCTACCGGTTGCTGGCTGGGCGGGAAGGAGTGTTTGTCGAACCCGCGTCGGCTACCGCCGTGGCGGGGATGCTGCGCCTTGCCGACGAGGGCCGGTTGCCGCGCGGTTGCCTGGTCGTCTGCACCGTGACCGGGCACGGGCTCAAGGACCCCGACACCGCGCTGCGCGGCGTTCCCGAGCCCGAAGCCACGCCAGTCGCCCCCGCCGCGGTGGCGGCCGCTCTGGATCTTTAGTGCCCCCCGGCGGGTGTCGCACCGCGGTCCGGGTCCGGGTACCCGCGTCCACGGCCAACCTGGGACCGGGTTTTGATGCCCTCGGACTCGCGCTGGCGCTGTATGACGAGGTCGAGGTGACCCCGGTGGCGTCCGGTCTGCGCGTCGAGGTGCACGGTGAGGGCGCCGGGCAGGTGCCGACCAACGAAGATCATTTGGTGGTCCGCGCGCTGCGGACAGCCTGCGCACGGCTCGGCTGCCGGCCCGAGGGTCTGGTGCTGCGCTGTCACAACAGGATCCCGCACTGCCGGGGACTGGGGTCCTCAGCGGCAGCCGCGGTCGCCGGGGTCCTGGCCGGGTATGCGCTGGCGGGAATGGAACCGGACGGGGCGGCGTTGGACCTCGCGGCTGGATTCGACGGGCATGCCGACAATGCGGGGGCTAGCCTGCTGGGTGGTCTGGTGATCTCCTGGAAGCAGGAGGGGGCCTTCCGCGCCGTTCGTCTGGAGCCCCATCCAGAGCTGGCACCGGTGCTGCTGGTGTCGGAGGAGACCTCCGCCACGAAGGTCACGCGGGGGCTGCTGCCTGCCGAGGTGCCCCACGCCGCCGCGGCCTTCACTGCCGGGCGGGCCGCACTGCTCGTCCACGCGTTGACGGTAGCCCCGCATCTGCTGCTGGCCGCGACCGAGGACCGGTTGCACCAGCCCTACCGGCGGGAGGCCTATCCGGCGACGGCACGGTTGGTCGCCGCGTTGCGGGCGGCCGGGGTGCCTGCCACGGTCTCCGGTGCCGGGCCGACGGTGCTGGCGTTGTCGGCCGGTGGTGAGTTGCCGACCGTGGTGGATACCGCCGGTTTCACCCGGCACCGGCTGGACGTCGCCCGCGATGGCGCTACCTCACAGTGGGTGATGAACCACCCATCTGCGGCCCGGTTGTTGCCGCGATGGCGCCGGAAGCGATAGGCTGGTTAGAGTTCAGACACCGTGTGCACGGGCGCCGGTGCCGAGTTCGGGGCCCTCTCACCCGAACGATTAATCTCCCGTCCTCCAGTTTCGTGGTAGCGGGAAGGCTGGCACCCGGACCTTGCCACGGCTGGACAGGTCCCGTGTCGGTCGGCTCGACACCGATGGCTGTGGGGTACGCGAGCCTCCCGCACCGGATTAGACGCCGTCCGCATCCCGTCGGACGGTGAACAGGCTGGCCTGAGCCGTGTCTCGGGTCGGTTAGGAAGGACCTGGGTGAACGACATCAATCTGTTGGGCAGTGACGTGTCCGCTGCGGCATCTTTGGATCAGCCCCCGGGCGACCAAACGGGGGTGGCTGTGTCGCCTCATGCTACGGCGTCGCGTCGCCGTAGCGGGCTGGCCGGAATGGTGATGGCCGACCTGCGCAAGCTGGCCAGTCAGATGGGCATCTCCAACATTTCCGGCATGCGCAAGAACGATCTGATCTCCGCTATCAAGGAACGGGAGAGCCCCGCCCGCGGGCAGCGGCGTGCCACCAGCGCGCAGCTCCCCCTGGATGGAGCTGAGGCCCCCGCGGGGGTCCGGACGGACACCCAGGCCGAGGTATCGGGGGTTCGGGGGGAACCCCCAGCAGCCGAGCAGCAGGTTGTCCCCGTGGCTGATCGGGGCCCCTCCGAGCCACTGATCCCCGACCAGCAAGACCGGGCTCAGCAAGACCGCGTTCAGCACGACCGGGACCAGCACGAGGGGGACACCGACGGCGGGGACCGGTCCCGCAACCGGCGGCGACGTCCGGTCCGTGGCGGTGATGCCCCTCGCTCAGAGGTTGATCAGATCCCGGCTGGCCAGAACGGCAGCCAGAACACGGCCGTTCAGAGTCCTCCCCGTGATGATGACGACGAGACCGGTCGCCGTCGCGGCCGGCGCTTCCGCGACCGCAACCGCCGTAGCCGCGGTGAGCGCGGCGGTGAACGCCGAGACAACGGGGAGTTGGAAGTTCGCGAGGACGATGTGTTGCTGCCCGTCGCGGGGATCCTCGACGTGCTGGACAACTACGCGTTCGTCCGCACCTCGGGCTACCTCTCCGGGCCTAACGACGTGTACGTGTCACTGGCATTAGTCCGCAAGTACGGCCTGCGCCGAGGTGATGCGATCACCGGTGCGGTGCGCCAGCCTCGCGACGGCGAGCAGCAGCGACAGAAGTTCAACCCGCTGGTCCGGGTCGACACCATCAACGGCCTGGACGTGGAGCAGGCCAGACTGCGTCCAGAGTTCACCAAGCTCACCCCGCTGTACCCCAATGAGCGGTTGCGGTTGGAGACCGAGCAGCACGTGATGACCACCCGGGTGATCGACCTGATCATGCCGATCGGCAAGGGTCAGCGGGCGCTGATCGTCTCGCCGCCCAAGGCGGGCAAGACGATGATCCTGCAGGCGATCGCCAACGCGATCACCAAGAACAACCCGGAATGCCACCTCATGGTCGTGCTCGTCGACGAGCGACCCGAGGAGGTCACCGACATGCAGCGCTCGGTGAAAGGCGAGGTCATCGCCTCGACCTTCGACCGCCCACCGTCAGACCACACCACGATCTCCGAGCTGGCTATCGAGCGTGCCAAGCGGCTGGTGGAGATGGGTCACGACGTGGTCGTGCTGCTAGATTCGCTTACCCGGCTGGGCCGGGCCTACAACCTGGCGGCACCGGCATCTGGCCGGATCCTGTCCGGTGGGGTGGACTCCACCGCGCTCTACCCGCCGAAGCGATTCCTGGGCGCGGCCCGCAACATCGAGGATGGCGGCTCGCTGACCATCTTCGCGACCGCGTTGGTGGAAACCGGGTCCACCATGGACACGGTAATCTTCGAGGAGTTCAAGGGCACCGGCAACGCCGAGCTCAAGCTGGACCGCAAGATCGCTGACAAGCGGATCTTCCCGGCCATCGACATCAACCCCTCCAGTACCCGCAAGGAGGAGTTACTGCTGTCCCCGGACGAGCTGGCCATCCACCACAAGCTGCGACGAGTGCTCTCCGGCCTGGAGTCCCAGCAGGCGATCGACCTGATGCTCGATCGTCTGCGCAAGACCCGGACCAACATCGAGTTCCTGATGCAGGTCTCCAAATCCGCCGCCGGCAACGGCACCGACTAGCCCGATCTTCGGGGCGGAGTGGGTAGCTGGCTCCTGGCCGCTCTCAGCCTGCCGAGTTCGACCGTGGAGCTGTTCGGATCACCTCGAACAGCTCCACGGTCGAACTCGGAGCTGATAGGGCTGGTCACACACCCAATGGGCTAGGCCAGCCGCGCTCGGCATAGACCTCGCCCTCGGCGTAGTGCCTCAGGGCTTGCGCGGTGTACGGGATCATGTCGGTGGGCAGGTCAGTCAGCGTGAACCAATCCCAGCGGGCGCATTTGTCCGGCTCACAGTTGTCCGGTTCGCCTTCCCAGCGGGTCACCTCGAAGAACAGAGCGATGCGGCCGGAGTCGGTACGGTGGTGCATGAGATGGACCAACCGGATTTCGGCCGGGTCGATACGCACGCCGATCTCTTCGCCGGCTTCCCGGATCAACGCTGTGGTAGCTGACTCGCCGTCCTCGGTGTGACCGCTGGGCAGGTGCCAACTTCCGTCGGCGAAGCCGGTGTTCTGCCGCTGGCCGAGCAGGATCTCCTCGCCACGACGCAGGATCAGGTGGACGTCGATGCAGGCCCGGTAGCGCATGCGTGCTCCCTTCCGCGTAGTTAGCGTGTTGGTCGTAGACGGCGCATATGTCGCCGCGGTACGGACACCAGTTTCCGCGAGGCGGTAGGAACGGCGTGGCGTGCTGATATGACAGACGAGGGCGGCTAGGGTCTGCGGTCGTGACGCGGACCGCCGATGTTGATTTCCTGTGGTGTCCAGAGCCGGTTCCGGATGAGGTGCCGGTGGTTCAGGTGTACGGCTGGTTGGTGGATGATGCGGGCCGGGTATTGGTTCAGGACACTGGGAACCGGTTCAACCTGCCGGGCGGTTCGCCGGAGCCGTTTGACGCTGATCTGGGAGCTACAGTGGCTCGGGAGGCGATGGAGGAATCCCAGGTTACGGCCACGGATGTGGGATATCTCGGGTATGAGCGGGTGCTGCGGGCGGGCCGTCCGCAGGCGTTGGTGCGGACGGTTGGCAGGATCAGCGAGTTTCATCCGCGTCAGCCCGATCCTGACGGTGATCGGCTGTTTCGGCGATTGATGACCTCGTTTGCCGAGGCCCCAGGTTTGCTGAGATGGGGTCCGTCCGGTGTGGCGCAGGCCCAAGCCGCAGCGCGGATCGCGCAGCGCTGCTGGGGTGTGCCAGTGGAGTCGCCAGCATTGCCTGCTTCCTACGTGGACTGAAGACGGTCAGGAAGTTGTTGCAGCCCACGGTGCGACGTTGCCCAGGAACGCTCTGACAGCATGGGTGTGGTCATAGTTGCTGGTGGCGAACCGCCGGGATTCCTCACGGATGCGGCGCCGTTCAGTGGGACTGAGGGCCAGTGCGCGCCGTAGGGCGGTGGACAGACCGGCGGGATCTTCGGGTGCGGCGGTGAATCCGGTGCATCCGTCGATGACTTGCTCGGCCAGACCACCTGCAGTGGTGGCGATCACAGGAGCGGCTCCCGCTGCGTACGCCTCGATCGGGACACGCCCGAACGGCTCAGCCCGGGAAGGCACCACGACGCCACATAATGCTGGGTGTGCCAGCAAACGGCGGATGTCGGAGTGGAAGCGAGTCAGCAGCGTGGCGCTCAGCCCGAGCCTGGTGATCTTCTTGGCGAGGTGCTGCTGATAGGTGCACGGCTCGGGGTCGTCGGTGACGGCGGCCAGCACTAGGTGCGGTACCGCCACATCCTGCTGGTGCAGGAGAGCGAGGGCATCGAGGAGGTCGTCAAAGCCCTTGTAGGGCTGGGCGCGGCCCATCGCCAGCAGAAACCCGTCTTGAGCCGGGGCGGGCAGTGTCGCACTGTCGGGCGCGGTGAGCTGCCAGTCAGCCGGGCTCAGGCCGTTAGGCAGTTCGACTAGGGCGTGGCTGGGCACCTGGTAGCTGACGTTCAGGTGAGCACCCATATAGGAGGAGATTGCGGCGATACGCCCACCGTGCTCGGTGGCAGTGCGCAGCCCGTGGGACTCCCAGGTGATCCGTTCCCAGTCGGCCGGGGAATGGATGCGGGCGGTGGAGCGTGGCACCAGCACCAGGTTCGGCACGGCATGGATCGGCAAGAGCGGCGTGAGTCCGAGGAACGGGGCGTCGAGAGCCAGGATCAGCACGGGGTCGGCGTCCGGAAGTACGCAGCGGATCAGAATGTCGGCGGTGTGGCGGACGAGGTGCCGGAAGCAGTTCACGCCACCGAACCGGACCTGACCTGCTGTGCCGTTGTCCGCTGGATGCACTGCCGCATTGACGTGGGCGAGCAGCGTCGTGATTTCGGCGTGCCAAGTTGGGTCGTATTCGGGGCTGGTGGGGTCAAGGCAGACCGGGACCACGACGAGCCGCACCTCGGTGGGGAGCAGATCGGCGAGGAGTGTCAGGAGTGCACGGTTGGAACAGCCAGCTCCGGTACCGCAACCGTAGAACCCGTCGTGGAGGGCAACCAGCACTGTCGGGCGCTGTGGTCTGGTCATGGGCGATCGGCCAGATCGCGGAGGAACTGAACGGTGCGGTCGGGGGAGCAGTCGCGCAGCGGGTGCCAGGTGGCGGTGCGCAGGCGGGCGGCCAGATCCGGGTGCACTGGGGCCAGGGCCTCAGGGGGGTCGGTGTAGAACGCGGCGAGGCGGATCAGGCCGGGTGGGCTGCTCCACGGGTGACCGGGTGTGAGCCGGCCCGCGCGGCGGTGGAGACTGACTCTCGGATCGAGTTGGAACGCCACATAGGTGCTGGCGAGGGTGAGATCCTTGCGGTCGAGGCAATCGGAAACCCAGCCGACCCTGCTGCTGAGCAGATCACTGACGTCGGTGATGCTATAGGCGTAGGCCAGCGCCGAGAGCCAGTCCCGGTCGCAGAACACCGAGCCGTGGCAGCGGGCGGCCTGGACCTGGCGATGTTTGCGCAACCAGTTGCGTTGGTGCCCAGGGTCGTCATTGGCAGCTGGATGTGCCTCGATCGGGAGAACGTCCCCTGTGGTGGTGGTGTATTCACCGATCACAATGCGATTCTCGGCGGCCAGGGTGTTCGCGGCGGTGGTCTTGCCCGCGCCGGGCATGCCTTCCAGCACCAGCACTGGGTATTGGCCGGTGGCGTCAGAACAGGGTGGGCTGGGCAGCGGCGTCATCGCTGTGGGCGTAATCGCAGGCACGCAGATCTAGGCCGGTGGGGGCTGCGGTGGTGGGGTGTAGGGGCCATCCGGCGAGCAACCGGATATCGGCCAGTAACAGACCGTCCGGGGTGTCAAGCAGTAGGTCACGCCCAATCGCGCAGCGCACCGTTCCGCTGAGCACCGCACCGTTGGCCAGAGAGGTGATCTCCTGGCAGGAGTCAGGAAACGTGTCGAGGCCAAACAACTCGACCAGATCGACCACGGCGCATGGCTCGCGACCTAGTCCAGGCGGCCATGGCACGGTCTCGATGATCTGCTGGTAGGTAGAACACAGCTCGCCGTGGCGGTGGGCTTGATTGGGGAGTTTCCACCAGGCGGCGAGTTTGGCGCGCCGCTGGCGCCGCTCGGGTGCTAGGCCACTGATTGAGATGCGGTGCTCGCCCGCACGGATGGCGGGCAGGCGGCCGCGGGCGAGCCAGGTGAAGGCCAGCGCGCCTTGCTCGGCGAGCCGGTCGGTGCCGCGTTCGGTGGCAGTCAACCCGACTTTCGTCAGGCCAGGCCCGAACCAGGCCAAATACAGCGCGTACTCGCGTCCATCGTCGAGAGTGACGTTGCGCGCGAACATCTTGCCCGGACCAGATGCCAGGCACGGGTCGCACTGGGCTCGGGTATCCGGTGGCGGGATAGGATGCGTGAACGGACACGGTTGGCGCCGCCGCTGCCGGGCTAGCCAGACACCGATGCAGCAACGTTGCCCACCGATTCGGTAACCCACCGTGGTCCCCGGCCGGACTGGGTGAATGCGTTCGGTGCCGCTGGGTTCAACCAGTCCGATGCCGGGAGTCTGATTGCTCCAGTAGAGTCCAGTAGCACGCCAAACGCTGTACTGCTCGATCACGCTCATACCTTTCGTAGAGCCGGCTGAACGTCTCGGTGCCCGCCAGATGATCCAAATCAGCGAAGGCATCCCCGGGGCTGTCGGGCATGTGCAGATGGTTGCGCAGCGCGTCACCCTCGCCGAGGCGGCGACGGATGTCGGACTTGATAGCCTTGGCCTTCCCGATCGCCGAGGGTGACGCAAGCAGGACGAACACGGTGACAGGTGCCGAGGTGAGGTAGCCGTCTCGACGGGCCACGTACTCCCGTCCGTAGGCGTCGGGGTACAACCGGCCCACGTCCGCCGGGATCAGGTGTCGCTGGATTTCTCCTATGACGGTGTGGCTCTCGGCCAGGAGTTCACGCACGGGGACCGGGTCGCTGCCGGGCTTGACCATGCTCACCGTCAGCCGCCATCCAGGCCAGGCGATGTCGGGAGTGGGCCGACGCATCGATCGTGCCCAATCCAGCAGGCACGGACACCCCCGTCGGGGCGTCCCGTTGGGGTATTGGGGCGGCGTGTGAAAGGCCAGCATGCTGGCGTCGAGGGCGCAGACCACGCAGCGACCGGAAGCGCGACGCGGGTCCAACCCGAACTCGGCGGCGGTGCGCTGGGTGCGGTAGCAGACCCACCACACATCCCACGGACCGTCCCCGGCGCGGTCGAGAGGCTGCCCGTGGCCGGTGACCTGGCGCTCGATCACGTAGGCAAGCAGTGCTTTGGTGCGGTCACGGTGGCAGAAGGCCACCGCATCAGCGTTGCGGTCGGTGGCGCGGCTCATAGCGATCATGTCAAGTGAAGTCGAAGCGGGCACTAGCCGAGGTGTCTGGGGCCTCGGAGACCTCTAGCTCCACGGTGGTCAGGCCATAGCCGGGCAGGTACGGCAGCGCTCGCTCAAGCAAGTAACCGGCGATAGCCTCAGTCGTGGTGTTGGCCAGCGGTAGGACCACGACGTCCTCGGCGGGCAAAACGTACCGCTTACGACCGGCGACTATCGACAGCGTGTCGTTCTCCGAAGTGATCAGTACCTCCTCAGAACGCCCTGGCATCATCGTGCGGCGGCGCAGCGGGTCTATGGCCTCCCGCAGGGCAGCCTTAACCTTACCGAATTCGATCAGCATGCCGTCGTCAGCAGGGATGCCGGACAGTCGCAGGGTGAGCTGGAAGGTGTGGCCGTGCAAGGACTCGAACTCGCCATCGTGCAGTCCAGCATGCGCGGCGGAGAAACTGAACTCACCCCGACCGACCTCTACAGTCGAGAACATCCTCATTCTCCCCAGCGTTCAGTGGATGAGATGGGTCAGGGTTCGGTGGCGGCAAGCGCGGTGACGACGGATTGCAGGCAGGTCTCCGGATCGCAGGTGGCGTCCACCCGGTGGTCTGCGGTTGCCTTGAGCAGCAAGAGCTGGGTGAGGCTTTCCGGGAAGTTCTCCAGCACCACCAGACCACAGGTCTGAAACTGCCCTTGTATGAAGGCAGCTTGCAACAGCAGGAAGACCGTCTCCTCGGAGAGCCAGTCCGGCGAGTCGCCCGTGTCGAATAGCCGCTCATCGACGGTGCCATGGCTGCGAAACTCGTGGGCGAACTCGCGCAGCCGGAATACCTGGGCGCCCAAGTGATCAGCCAGCGTTCTGGTAACTGTGCTCTTGCCCACGGCTGGCGGTCCGACCACGGCGACGAACCTCTCCACCGCGTAGAGGCCGGTGTCATCGACGTGCGCGGTGATCTCCCGTCCGGGTGGCTGCTCCAGGACAGCGGCTGCTCTAGTTTGGCTTGCGCCCTCCGACGACAAGGCCGGCACGGAGGAGGTCTGGACAGTTAGCATCTCTGGTCTACCTCCGTAGCGGCTAGCGGGATGGGGATCGCAGATGACTCGGACCGACGATTGCTGGCTGGGGTGCCGACCTGGGCGATAACCTGCGACCAACCAGTTACACACAGCGTCGCCACCGGCGGGTCGGTTGTGAAGGGGCTCAGCGTTGCCGCAACAGCGGCAACACGCGCAAGGGGGTCCGCAGTGGAGACAGATCCACATGCCGTCGCCATGCGGATGTTCGGCATCGCTCTCCGGCACTTCCGCACTCTGGCGGGTCTGTCGCTGCGCGAACTCGGCAAGCGCTGCCACTACGACTACAGCCGGCTCTCACGCATGGAGAACGGCGAGCACCTCAGTGACGAGGTCCTGGTTGGCACGATCGACCAGGTACTGCACGCTGGGGGGCTGCTGAAGGCTCTGCGCTGCGCGGCGCAACCACCATCGGTCCCCATCGACCCTCTCGCGGCGGCGTTTCCGGTGGGGGTGCTGCACGTCGGCGCCGGCGACTCTGTCGTGGTGGAGATCCGAATGCTGGATGGAAGGAGCGTGCGCGTGTCGATGTCTCGGCGACAGTTCGGCGAGATGCTCAGCGCGGGAACGCTGCGCGGCATCCTGCCAGCGGGCGTGCTCAGCGTTGACGAGGCCGACCGGATCACCCAGGCAATCGCCCACCCCCGCCGGGTCGATCAGCAGGTCATCGATTACTTCCAGCGGCTGCTGGTGGAGCATTACACCGCGGACAAGATGCTCGGACCCCGTCAGCTTCTCGGACCAGCGATGTCCCAACTCACTGTGCTCGACACGCTACGTAAGCAGGCCCGCCCGCCGGTAGCCAAGCCGTTGTTGCAAACACTCGCCCAGTACGCCGAGTTCGTCGGCTGGCTACAGCAGGACAGTGGCGATCTTCACGCCGCGGTGCACTGGTCTGATCAAGCCACCCAGTGGGCCCAGTTCGCAGCCGATTACCAGATGGTCGCCTACCTGCTCATCCGCAAGAGCAACATCGCTTGCCTGGCAGAGGATGCCACGACCGCCGTCGATCTGGCCGCAGCCGCCCAGGACGTCCCCGGCGGAATCGCGCCGAGAATCTCTGCTCTGGCCGCCCAGCAGGAGGCCCGCGGCTGGGCCATGATCGGTGACGCCGACCACTGCCGCCGTCAGCTCGACGCCGCGGCCGAGCTGCTGCGCGGGCATTCCGGCGAGACTGACCCGGCCGGACCCATTTACCTCCAGCACTACGACCTGGACACTTTCGAAGAACAGGCTGCCACGTGCTACCGCAACGTCGGGCGTCCTCAGGACGCCATTCCCCTCTTCGAGCGTAGGATTGCCGCCCTACCCGCCAACCTGCACCGCGACCGTGCACACCAGATGGCCAAACTGGCCAACGCCGTGATCGCCACCACACAACCAGAACCGGATAGGGCCGCTCGGCTCGGGTTGGCTTGTCTGGACCTTGCTCGCTACACGGGATCAGCGCGCGTCAGCAAGGAGCTACACACTCTGCATGGGGCGCTCATGGCCCGGTGGCCCGATCAGCCCGATGCTCGCGCCTTCCACGACGCCCTTGCCGCCAGCTGAACCTGGACCTCAGGCTCAACCCCTGTTCCGGCGATCACAGCGCCGGGGAACACCTCGGTGGCGCTGACGGTTTCATCTTCGGTTGGGCCGTTTGGCATCCAGGTCGTATGGCACACTGTGGCGGCTCACTATCTGCCCACGCGGTCGGGCTCCGGTTCACCCCGTGCAGGTTCATCCCAGGTACGCAAGCGACGGGGACCCGGCGGCCACGAGGAGAGGACATCCATGAAGCAGGGCATTCATCCCGAGTACGTCTCGACGCAGGTCACCTGCAGCTGCGGTAACAGCTTCGTCACCCGCAGCACTAAGCGCGACGGTCAGATCCGCGTCGAGATCTGCTCCAACTGCCACCCCTTCTACACCGGCAAGCAGAAGATTCTGGACACTGGTGGCCGGGTGGCGCGCTTTGAGAAGCGCTACGGCAGACGACAGAAGTAGGCCAGGCAGGGATCAGGATCGGGTGAGCCGGGTGGACACCGCAGCGGTTCGGGCGTTGCTGGATCAGCACGCCGAGCTGGAGCGTCAGCTTGCCGATCCGGCACTGCATGCTGATCCCGACACGGCCCGTAAGGTAGGGCGGCGCTACGGGGAGCTGTCCCGCATCGTGAAGGTGCTTCGCGAGCTGGAGCAGGCTCGTGGCGATATCGCGGTCGCCCGCGAACTGGCCGCCGATGATCCTGCTTTCGCCGCTGAGGCCGACACCCTCGCCGACCGGGTCCCGCGGCTGGAAACCGAGCTGGCCGACCTGTTGGCGCCCCGCGACCCGCACGATAACTCCGACGTCATCATGGAGATCAAATCCGGGGAAGGCGGCGCGGAGTCCGCGCTGTTCGCCGGGGATCTGCTGCGGATGTACCTACGCTACGCCGAGCGGCACGGCTGGCGGGCGGAGATCCTTGACGCTACCGAGTCCGACTTGGGTGGCTACAAGGACGTCACGGTGTCCGTGAAATCAGCAGAGTCCGTGAAATCAGCAGAATCTGGCGTCTGGGAGCGGTTGAAGTTCGAGGGTGGGGTGCATCGGGTACAACGGGTCCCGGTCACCGAGTCCTCGGGGCGGATTCACACCTCGGCGGCGGGAGTGCTGGTCTACCCCGAACCGGACGATGTCGAGATCGAGCTCGAGGACAAGGACTTGCGCATCGACGTCTACCGCTCCTCAGGTCCCGGCGGGCAGAGCGTCAACACCACCGACTCCGCGGTGCGCATCACCCACCTTCCCACCGGGATCGTGGTGTCCTGCCAGAATGAGAAGTCGCAGATCCAGAACCGGATCCGGGCCACCGCGGTGTTGCGGGCCCGGCTGCAGGCGCTCGCCGAGGAGAAGGCCCAACAGGAGGCCTCCGAGCAACGCCGCTCGCAGGTCCGTACCGTGGATCGCTCCGAGCGGGTGCGGACCTACAACTTCCCGGAAAACCGGATCTCCGATCACCGCGTCAACTACAAGGCCTACAACCTCGATGCGGTGCTGGACGGGGACCTCGACGGGGTGCTGAACGCGCTGGTTGGCGCTGACCGTGAGCTGCGCTTGCGGGGCGCCTGAGTGGGCGCTCGTGCATAGACAACCGCTGCGCCTTGCGGTACTGGAGGCGCAGCGGATCCTCACCGACGCCGGTGTGGCCTCACCCCGGGTGGACGCCGAGTGCCTCGCGGCGCATGTGCTCGGCGTGCCGCGAGGGCGGCTGCCGATGGTTCCGCTGGTTGACCCCCCCGTAGTCGAAGCATTGCGCGTGCTGGTGTTCCAACGCGCGCAGCGAGTGCCGTTGCAGCACCTCACCGGGACGGCCGCCCTGGGCGCCATCGACGTGGCGGTGGGGCCCGGGGTGTTCATTCCGCGCCCGGAGACCGAGGCGCTGCTGGCCTGGGGTCTGGCCACGCTGGAGGGCGTGGCGGAGCCGCTGGTGATCGATCTGTGCACGGGATCCGGTGCGGTGGCGCTTGCGGTGGCGCATGCCAGACCTGACGCGCAGGTGCACGCCGTGGAACGGGACCCGGTGGCGCTGAGCTGGGCCCGGCGCAACGTCGAGGCCTGGGCCTCAGCCGGGGACACGCCGGTGGTGCTGTACGCCGGTGACGTCGCCGATCGGGGACTGCTCGGCGCGCTGGAGGGGACGGCGCACCTGGTGCTGTGCAACCCCCCCTATGTGCCAGTGGGTACGCCGCTGCCGCCCGAGGTCGCCTTGTATGACCCCCCTGCGGCCGTCTACGCCGGTGAGGACGGCCTCGCCGTGATCCCCGACGTGGTGCGCACCGGGACCCGGTTGCTCCGCGAGGGCGGGCAGCTCGCCATCGAGCACGACGACTCGCACGCGGTGGCAGTCCCCGCTTTGCTGGCCGCCCGACGGGTGCTCACCGACGTGGCTGAGCACGTCGACCTCGCTGGGCGACCTCGGTTTGCCACCGCCCGACGCACCACAGTATCCACCAGTCCAGGGTCCACCTAGTCCAGGACCCCCTCAGCCGCCTGGGCCTCTGAGCGTGTCCAGAGCGAGACTGGTCACCGCGTGCATGCCGATGAGGTTGGGGTGCACCGGGGCGGCTGGGCTGGTCGGCGCGGTCCCCTCCACCCATTTCACCCCGGGCAGCTGGCAGGCGTCGTGGCCCAGCGAACCCGCGTAGGAGTCGACGAATACCGCGCCGTGGTGCCCGGCCTGGTCGGCCAGCATGGCGGTGAGCCGCTGCTCCACCCCGTCCAGGTAGGGCACATCACCGCGGGCGATCGGGAAGACCGGGTAGCACCCGAGGGTGGGCGGCAGGATCCGCAGGTAGCCCACCAGCAGCACGGTGGCGCGCGGTGAGCGCGCCCGGATGCCCTCCAGCACCTGGGCGACCTTCGGTGCCGTGGCGACGATGCGCTGCGCGTAGCGGTCGGTGCCGCCAGCGGTGGCTTGCCGCTCACACGGCTTGCCCAGCGGATCCCTCGCGCTGAGCCGGGTGCAGGTGGCCAGGATGTCGCCGAACCCGATGTCGTTGCCGCTGATGGTCAGCGTGACCAGGTCGGTATCCGGGCGCAAGGCGCTGAACTGGGGTGGGTTGGTGCCCAAGGTCACTGCCTGGGGAGTCGTCATGTTGACGGTGGTCGCGCCGCTGCAGCTCACGTCGGTGTAGTCGCGGATCTGCAGGATCGCGGCCAGCAGCGCCGGATAGTTGTTGGTGGAGCGCAAACAGCCAACCGGATCGGTACGCTGCAGGGGGATCAGCGGACCCGCCGCGTACGAGTCGCCCAGTGCTACATAGTGCTGGGCCACATAGTGCTGGGCCACATAGGGCCTGGGTGAGCTCACGGTCCTGGCGCCCGCGCTGGTGGGCACTCCGACCAGCGCCAGCGCGGTGGCTGCGGTAGCGATGAGGGCACGGCGAGATACGGACAAGTGAGCCTCCGGAAGCGGTCGGAGACGGATCGTGCACCCTCGGTCACGCAGTGTCAACACTGGGTCCACACTCTGGTGCCGACGTCCGGGACCTTGCCCATCGCCGCAACCCGGGCCGTCGTAGTGTTCGGACCCGTGAGCACTGTCTATGACTGCGCGCTGCCGGTGCGTCGCGCTGCGGGGTTGACTGCGGCGGCAGGCGCACTCCGCGCGCGCCAACTCGTCGTGCTGCCCACGGACACCGTCTACGGGGTGGGGTGCGACGCGTTCTCCCCGACGGCGGTGCAGAGGCTGCTGGACGCCAAGGGGCGGGGTCGGGACATGCCGGTCCCGGTGCTGGTGGGTTCCTGGTCCACGGTGGATGGGGTGGCGCTGAGTGTCCCGCCACGTGCGCGCATGCTGATCGAGGCCTTCTGGCCCGGCGGGCTGTCGTTGGTGCTGTTCCACGCGCCGTCGCTGACCTGGGAGTTGGGTGAGGCCCGGGGAACGGTCATGGTGCGGATGCCGCTGCACCCGGTGGCCCTCGAGCTGCTTCGCGAGGTGGGTCCGATGGCGGTGTCCAGCGCGAACCGCTCTGGGGCGGTGCCGGCTACCACCGTCGAGCAGGCCCGCGAGCAGCTTGCCGAGCGGGTCGAGGTGTATCTCGATGGCGGGAAGGCAGGTGGGACCGCCTCGACCATCGTCGACCTCACCGGGGAGGATCCCGTGGTGCTCCGTGAGGGCGCGGTGAGCGCCGCCCAGATCGGCGAGGTGCTTGGCCTGCCCATCGAGGTGGCCCGCTAGCCTGCCCCGGTGGGACCTGTGCCCGTTTCCTCCGGACTGCCACTGCGGGAGTACCTGCTGGTCGGACTCACCACGGCGGTGGTGACCTTCCTGCTGACCGGGTTGGTGCGCATGCTGGCGATCCGCACCGGTGCGGTGGCGATGCCCCGGGAGCGTGATGTGCACCGCGCCCCGATCCCGCGGCTGGGTGGGGTGGCGATGTACGGTGGGATCCTCGGCGGCGTCCTGCTGTCCCACCAGCTGCCCGTGCTGCGCAGGTCCTTTGAGTTCTCCGGGGACGTGGTGGGGGTGCTGGTGGCCGGCGGCATCATCATGGTGATCGGCGCTCTGGATGACCGTTTCGAGCTGGATTCCCTCACCAAGTTCGCCGGGCAGGTCACCGCCGCCGGGGTGCTCGTGCTCTACGGCGTTCAGTGGTTCATCTTCTGGGTGCCCTGGAACGGCGGTGCCGACTCGGTCGGCTCGGTGCTCATCCTGGGGCAGGACCAGGCGGTGCTCGTCACGGTCGCGCTGGCGGTGGTGCTGGTCAACGCGATGAACTTCATCGACGGGCTGGACGGGCTGGCCGCCGGCATCGGGTTGATCGCCGCAGTCGCCATCGGGGCGTTCACGCTGCAACTGCTGTACCGCTCGGGCGGCAGCGTGTCGGTCTATCCACCGACGCTGATCGCCGCCCTCATCGCCGGCGCGTGCCTGGGTTTCCTGCCGCACAACTTCCAGCCGGCGCGGATCTTCATGGGCGACTCGGGGGCGATGCTCATCGGCCTGATGCTGGCCGCGGCGTCAACCAGCGCATCCGGTCGGGTCGACCCCGGCAGCTACGGCGCCACCGACGTGCTGGCGTTGTTCTCCCCGCTGCTGGTGGTGGCCGCAGTGCTGTTCGTGCCCCTGTTGGACCTGCTGCTTGCGGTGGTGCGCCGGACCCGTGCGGGCCGCAGCCCCTTCGCCGCCGACAAGCTGCACCTGCACCACCGGTTGCTGGAGATCGGGCACTCCCACCGCCGAGCGGTGCTGGTGATCTATCTGTGGGCGGCGCTGCTCGCTTTCGGCGCAGTCGCCCTGACGCTGTTCGATGCCTACGTGGTGGTGTGGTCGATCACCCTGGGGTTGCTGATCGCCGTGCTGGGCTCGATGGTTCCCCGGCTACCCGCGCGCTGATCTCCCCGCGTCCGGGGCTCGGGTAGCCGTGTGATAACTTGAAGTCGTCCTGGCTGGGGGTGGGATTGCAGGTCAGGTCGGCCCATCGGCAGCGCTCATGATCATGGCTTTTCGCCATGCGCGTTGCCCCTGGACTGCGAGGAGTGCTTTTGAGCGATGGCGGCGGGCGGCGTCTTGCGCCCGCTGAGGTAGGTGGTCGTGGAACGACGCAACGGCCCGGAACTCGCAACACTGCTTGGTCTCGGCGCCGCGACCGCGGGGATCCTGCTGGTCGGGCTCGGTCTCGGATGGTTACTCGACCGGCTGGTGGGCACCCTTCCGGGGTTCACCCTAGGCGGCTTGGCGTTCGGAATTGTCGGTGCTGGCGGGTATATCTACACCAAGTTCACAAAGTTCCTGAAGGAGTAAGCGCTCCAGTGACCACCTCTGACGTGACCGTACCGGCCGAGACCGTACCGAGGAAAGCGGCCGTCAATCTTGGCTGGGCCACGCGCATCGCGGCAGGTCTCGGCGCCGCCAGCTTCGTGGTGCTCGCGCCGATGGGCCACCCGCTGGTGGCAGCGTTCTTCTGCGGTGGGCTCGCGCTGGGTCTGCTAAACACGGTGCTGGCAGCGCGGTCCGCGGAGCGCTTCGCGGCCCGTGCCGACCCCAGCAAGCGCGCCTTCGCGGTGTCGGTACTCGGCCGGCTCACGCTGATCACCGGGCTCGCGGTCGGTCTGGCGCTGGCGTTGCGGCCAGCGGGCCTCGGGGTGTTCGCCGGGCTGGCTGTCCTCCAGCTAGTTATGATCTTCATTGCGTCGCTTCCGCTGGTCAAGGAGCTGCGCCGGACCGGAGTCGGGGGTCTGCCGTGATGAGTGAACGGGTACTGGCCGCTGGCGGCGGCGGCGTGCAGGTCGGCGAGCACCCCACGTGGCATGTGTGGGGTCTGACGATCAACGCTGACACGGTGATCTCCACCGCGCTCGCTGCGGTCATCGTTGTCGGGATTGGTCTCTACCTTGCGGCTAAGGCGAGTTCCGGGGTGCCCAGCAAGCTGCAGGTGGCTTTCGAGGCGGTGACCGATCAGGTAGAGCGCCAGGTGCAGAGCAACGTCGGCATCCGTACCGCCCCGTTTGTCGTGCCGCTGGCGGTCACTCTGTTCTTCTTCATCCTGATCTCCAATTGGCTCGCGATCCTGCCGCACGCCTGGGAACAGCGCGTCGGACCACCGACGGCAGACGTTAACCTCACCTTCGCGTTGGCTTTTTTTGTGATCATCCTCGTGCACGTGACGGGAATCAGGGTCAACGGCAAGCACTACTTCAAGCATTTCACCCAGCCCTACGCGGCGATGCTCCCCTTGAACATCATCGAGGAGCTGAGCAAGCCGATCACCCTCGCGCTGCGGTTGTTCGGCAACATCCTGGCGGGCGGCGTGATGGTCAGCGTTCTCGCGCTGCTGCCTGCGGCCGTGTCGTGGTTGCCGACCTCGGCCTGGAAGTTGTTCGACCTGTTCATCGGCCTGCTCCAGGCGCTGATCTTCGCGCTGCTGACGATTATCTACTTCGGGTTCGCGGTTGGTGATCAGGAGGATGCTCAGGAGGAGGGGGCCCGCTGACGGCTCGCCGCTCGCCTTCATCACGATGTCACTCGTCCGCGTCATCCGCTCGGTTAAAGTAAACCTAGCTCCCTGAGGACAAGAGGAAAAGACATGAGTTTCTTTGAACTGCTTCTTACCCAGCAAGGGGGTGGCCCCACCGGCTCGGTCCCGATGGCCGGCGCCTTCGTCGGTGGCGGGCTGGCGCTGGCCGGTGGCGCAATCGGCGCGGCGATCGGTGACGGCCTTGCCGGTGGCGCGACCATCCAGGGTGTTGCCCGCCAGCCCGAAGCGCAGGCCCGGCTGTTCACCATCTTCTTCCTGACAGTAGGCCTGGTCGAGGCGATGTACTTCATCAACCTCGCCTTCATGGCGCTATTCATCTTCGTGCTCGCCAAGTGACCTGGCTGGGAGGCCTGGCTGAGAGGACATTCTCATGAGTTCGTACAACCTGGCCGCGCAGGGCGGTGGCAACATCTTCCTGATTCCCAACGCCACGTTCTTCGTCGAGCTGGCGATCTTCTTGATCGTGCTCGGGGTGATCTGGCGCTATGTGGTGCCCCCGGTGAAGCGCATGATGAACGAGCGCCAGGAGATGATCCGCCAGCAGATCCAGGAGAGCCAGCAGGCTAGCGAGCGCCTGGCGCAGGCGGAGGCTCGCTACTCCGAGGCGCTGGCACAGGCGCGGGTCGAGGCGGCCAAGATCCGGGAGAGCGCCCGGGCCGACGCCCAGCAGATCAGGGATGAGCTGCGTGAGCAGGCCGAGCAGGAGGTCGCCCGGATCCGCGAGCGCGGTGAGGAGCAGTTGGCCACCCAGCGCGAGCAGGTCGTCCGGGAGCTGCGGGGCGAGCTGGGGACGCTTGCGGTGACGCTGGCCGAGCGCATCATCGGTGACTCGGTTGCCGACGAAGGCCGGCGGGCCGGCACGGTGGACCGCTTCCTGGACGAGCTGCAGGGTATGGCGGCCCCCGACAGTGCTCCCCAGGAAGACAGTGCTCCCCAGGAAGACAAGGCTCCTCAGAGCAGCAGCGCTCCCCAGGAAGACAGCGCCGCCGAGGCCGTCTCGGTGTCCCCGGGGCGACGGAGGCGCTGATGCAGCCAGCCAGCAGGGCGGCATTGGCCGCGCTTCGGGAGCGGCTTGAGGGCCAGATCGGCGACGCCAGCGTCGCCGAGGTCGAGCGCGTTGGTGAGGACCTGGGTGCCGTCGCGGCGGTGCTCGGTGAGCAGCCAGTGATCCGGCGGCACCTCGCTGATTCCGCGGTACCCGAGCAGATCCGCCGGAAGATGATGGAAGCCCTGTTCGACGGCAAGGTGAGCCGGATCAGTCTGGGGATGCTGGGCGAGGTGGCCGGCTCCCGCTGGTCTCGAGAGCTGGATATGGTCGACGGGCTGGAGGAGCTGGCCTGGCAGGCGCTGCTGGTCCTCGCTGAGCGGGATGAAATCCTCGATGACGTCGAGGACGAGCTGTTCCGATTCGGCCGGATCCTGGCTGCCCAGTCACGCCTGGCGGCATTGCTGGGGGATGAGGCTGCCCCCGCCGCGGGGCGGGTGGAGCTGCTGGACACGGTCCTGGCCGACCGCACCCGTCCGGTGACCCGCCGTCTGCTGGAGCAGGCGCTCCGCTCACTCCGGCGGCGCCCCCTCGAGGAGATCGTCGAGCAGCTCGTGGAGCGGGCGGCCGCCCGGCGGGAACGCCTGGTGGCCCACGTCACCGCCGCCGGCCCCCTGTCCGAGCAGCAAGAACAGCGGCTGATCACCGTCCTCGACCAGATCTACCGGCGGCCGATCTCGCTCAAGCTTGACCTCGACCCCGAGCTGCTCGGTGGGCTGGTGATCCGAGTGGGCGAGGAAGTGATCGACGGCAGCGTGCTGACCCGGTTAGAGCAGGCACGCCAGTGGATGTCCCGGTGAGCGAGATGGTGATACCGGCACGGCGACGGACAGATGGCGAACAGATGACTGACGACGAGAGCAAGGACCGATAGCCATGGCGGAGCTGACGATCTCTCCGGACGAGATCCGGAACGCGATCGAGAACTACGTCACCTCCTTTTCGGCCAAGACCTCGCGGGAAGAGGTAGGCCTGGTCAGCTATGCCGGTGACGGCATCGCCCGGGTTGAGGGACTGCCCTCGGTGATGACCAACGAGCTGTTGGAGTTTCCGGGCGGTGTGCTCGGTGTCGCGCTCAACCTCGACGTCCGGGAGATCGGCGCGGTCATCCTGGGCAACTTCGAAGCCATCGAGGAGGGCCAGGAGGTCAGGCGCACCGGAAGGGTTCTCTCCGCACCAGTCGGGGACAACTTCCTGGGCCGGGTGGTGGATCCGCTGGGCATCCCGCTGGATGGCCTGGGCGACATCGACGCCGAGGAACAGCGGGTGCTCGAGCTGCAGGCGCCCTCGGTGATCAACCGGCAGCCGGTGAAGGAGCCGCTGCAGACGGGCATCAAGGCGATCGACTCGCAGACCCCGATCGGCCGCGGCCAGCGTCAGCTGATCATCGGTGACCGCAAGACCGGCAAGACCGCGGTGTGTATCGACACCATCCTTAACCAGAAAGCGAACTGGGCGAGCGACGACCCAGCCAAGCAGGTGCGCTGCATTTACGTGGCGGTCGGTCAGAAGGGCACCACGATCGCCGCGGTCCGCCAGACCCTGGAGGATGCCGGCGCGCTGGAGTACACCACCATTGTCGCGGCACCGGCGTCGGATTCGGCCGGTTACAAGTGGCTGGCGCCCTACACCGGCTCGGCGATCGGCCAGCACTGGATGTACCGGGGCAAGCACGTACTGATCATCTTCGATGACCTGTCCAAGCAGGCCGAGGCCTACCGCGCTATCTCGTTGCTGCTGCGCCGTCCACCGGGTCGGGAGGCCTACCCGGGCGACGTGTTCTACCTGCACTCGCGGCTGCTGGAGCGCTGCGCCAAGCTGTCCGACGAGCTGGGCGGGGGATCGATGACCGGCCTGCCGATCATCGAGACCAAGGCCAACGACATCTCGGCCTACATCCCGACCAACGTCATCTCCATCACCGACGGCCAGTGCTTCTTCGAGTCCGATTTGTTCAACCAGGGTGTCCGGCCGGCGATCAACGTCGGCGTGTCGGTCTCCCGGGTGGGCGGCAATGCGCAGATCAAGGCCATCAGGTCGGTCGGCGGCACGCTGCGGCTGGAACTCTCCCAGTACCGCGAGCTGGAAGCGTTCGCGGCGTTCGGGGTGGAGAACCTGGACGCGACGTCGCGACGCCAGCTCGAACGCGGTGCCCGGCTCACCGAGTTGCTCAAGCAGGGGCAGCACGCGCCGATGCCGGTCGAGGAGCAGGTCGTGTCGATCTTCCTCGGGACCGGGGGCCACCTGGACGACGTGGCAGTGGCCGACGTGCGGCGTTTCGAGTCGGAGTTCCTCACCACCGTCCGCCGGCAACACCAGGACATTCTCGATACGATCCGGGAGACCAAGCAGTTCAGCGAGGACACCGGGCAGCAGGTAGTAGACGCGGTGAGCGCGTTCAAGAAGCAGTTCACCGCGGAGGACGGCTCGGCTCTGGAGTCGGGGCAGGACGAGGAGGCCGAGGCGATGGACGCCGACGAGGTCGAGCGCGAGTCAGTCAAGGTCACCAAGCGGACTCCACAACGCGGCTCGAAGAAGTGACGCGATCATGACGGCGCAGCTGCGAGTCCTCCGGCGGCGGATCCGCACGGTCCAGTCCACGAAGAAGATCACCAAAGCGATGGAGCTCATCGCCACCTCGCGGATCTCTCGGGCGCAGGCCCGGGTTGAGGCGTCCCGGCCGTACGCCCGAGAGATTGTCAAGGTGCTCTCCGCGCTGGCCAGCGCCGCAGGGACTCTGGACGACCCCTTGCTCGTCGAGCGGGAGAACCCGACCCGGGCGGCGGTGCTGGTGCTGACCAGCGACCGGGGGCTGTGCGGTGGCTACAACGCCAACCTGATCAGGGCCGCCGAGGAGCTGCAGGAGCTGCTGCGCGAGGAGGGCAAGTCCGTGACGCTGTATCTGATCGGCCGCAAGGCGGTGAGCTACTACACGTTCCGCGGGCGGCCGATCGAGCAGTCCTGGACTGGGTTCTCCGAGCAACCCTCTTACCGAGACGCCGCCGCGGCGGGCGAGGAGCTGGTGCGTGCGTTCCTGGCCGGTGTCCACGACGGTGAGGGTGCTCAGTCCGACGGGGCGGGTGTTGACGAGCTGCATATCGTCTACACGGAGTTCCGCTCGATGCTCACCCAGACGCCCGCGGCGCGCCGGGTCGCGCCGCTGGAGGTCGAGTACGTCGAGGAGGACGCCGCCGACAGCGACGAGCGCCCAGGTCAGCGGGGGCGCGCGGAGGGCCCGGGGCCGCTGTATGAGTTCGAGCCGGACGCTGACGAGCTCCTGGGCCACCTGCTGCCCAAGTACATCAACACCAGGATTTACGCGGCGCTTCTGGAGGCCGCGGCATCGGAGCAGGCCGCCCGCCGCCAGGCGATGCAGGCGGCCACGGACAACGCCACCGAGCTGATCCAGGACCTCACCCGTGAGGCCAACCGGGCCCGGCAAGGCCTGATCACCCAGGAGATCAGCGAGATCGTCGGCGGCGCGGAAGCGCTGTCCGCCGCGGGAAGTGATGACTGAAATGAGCCCAGATTCAAGCGCTGCGGAGAAGTCGCCCGTCGCTGACGGTGCCTCCGAAACAGGGCCTTCCGAAACAGGGCCTTCCGAAACAGGGATCGGTCGGGTGGTGCGGGTCACCGGCCCGGTGGTGGATGTGGAGTTCCCCCGTGACCAGCTGCCCCAGCTGTTCAACGCGCTGACCGTGCAGGTCGAGCTGGAAGCGCTTCGCAAGACGATGACGCTGGAAGTCGCGCAGCACCTTGGTGACAACACCGTGCGCACCATCGCGATGCAGCCGGCGGACGGCCTGGTCCGGGGCGCCCCGGTGACCGACACCGGGGCGGCGATCTCAGTACCAGTCGGTGACCAGGTGAAGGGTCACGTGTTCAACATGCTGGGCCAGTGCCTGGACTCCCCGGACACAAAGTTCACCGGACAGCGCTGGGAGATCCATCGCAAGCCGCCGGCGTTCGACCAGCTCGAGGGGCAGACCGAGATGCTGGAGACCGGGCTGAAGGTCATCGATCTGCTCACCCCGTACGTGCAGGGAGGCAAGATCGGCCTGTTTGGCGGTGCCGGGGTGGGCAAGACGGTGCTCATCCAGGAAATGATCATCCGGGTGGCCCGGAACTTCGGAGGCACCTCGGTGTTCGCCGGCGTGGGCGAGCGCACCCGGGAGGGCAACGACCTGTTCCTGGAGATGCAGGAGGCCGGCGTGCTCAAGGACACCGCGCTGGTCTTCGGCCAGATGGACGAGCCGCCCGGCACCCGGATGCGGGTCGCGCTCTCCGCGCTGACCATGGCGGAGTACTTCCGCGACGAGATGAACCAGGACGTGCTGCTGTTCATCGACAACATCTTCCGGTTCACCCAGGCCGGCTCGGAGGTCTCCACCCTGCTGGGCCGGCTGCCGTCCGCCGTGGGTTATCAGCCGACTCTGGCCGACGAGATGGGTGAGCTACAGGAGCGGATCACCTCGACCCGGGGCCGATCGATCACCTCGATGCAGGCGATCTACGTACCCGCCGACGACTACACCGACCCGGCGCCGGCGACCACCTTCGCCCACCTGGACGCCACCACGGAGCTCTCCCGGGGGGTGTTCGCCAAGGGCATCTTCCCGGCAGTGGACCCGTTGACCTCCTCGTCCACCATCCTTGACCCCCAGTACGTGGGGGAGGAGCACTACCGGGTGGCCCAGGAGGTTAAGCGGATCTTGCAGAAGTACAACGAGCTGCAGGAGATTATCGCCATTCTGGGCATGGACGAGCTGACCGAAGAAGACAAGATCGTCGTCAAGAGGGCTCGGCGGATTGAGCGGTTCCTCAGTCAGAATATGTACGCCGCCGAGCAGTTCACGGGTCAGGAAGGCTCGACGGTGCCGCTGAAGGAGACCATCGAGGCTTTCGACAAGCTCTGCAAGGGTGATTTTGACCACATGCCCGAGCAGGCCTTCTACCTGTGTGGTGGTCTGGAAGACCTGGAGGCGAAGCACCAGAAGCTCTCGGAAGAAAGCTGACCGGTTACACTCGGTCAGATCCGAACACAAGGGTAACAACAGAGCAGGGGGACACGCGCGTGGCCGAAATGTCCGTCGAGCTGGTCGCGGTGGAGCGGGCGGTGTGGTCCGGTCACGCGACCTCCGTGTTCGCCCAGACCACCGAGGGCGAGCTGGGCATCCTGCCGGGGCACACCCCGCTGCTCGGGGAGCTTGTCGAGGGCGGGATCGTCAAGATCACCACCACTGACCGCGAGACGGTGACGGCGGCTGTCTTCGGTGGCTTCCTGTCGGTCACCGGGGACAAGGTGAGCGTGCTGGCCGAGGCTGCCGAGCTCGCCGAGGAGATCGACCCCCAGGCCGCCAGGGATGCCCTCGCGCAGGCCGGTTCCGGGCCGGAGGCAGATTCGGTACGGGCCCGCTCCACCGCTCGGCTCAAAGCGCTCGGCCAGACCGCCTGAGATCCGTGCGGCGTGGGGTGGGCCTTCATGGGGATCGGACAGATCGTCGGGTTGGCCCTGGTAACCGGGGCACTGCTGGTCAGCCTGGTGGCGGTGCGGCGACATCGGCGCCTTCGTCCCGGCGGGATCGACGTCGCGCTGCGCTGCCGCCCGAACGACACCGGCCGTGGCTGGCGCCAGGGCCTCGGCCGCTACTGGGGTGGCAATTTTGCCTGGTTTCGCCTCTCCAGCCTGCGATCGGGCCCTGATCGGGTGTTCGTCCGAGAGCAGTTGCAGATCCTGGAGCGGCGCGGTCCAACGGTGCCGGAGAGCCAGGGCCTGCCCAGCGGGTCGATCGTGCTGCGCTGCCGCACCGGCGTCGAGGAGCTGGAACTGGCGATGCGCCAGGACACCCTCACCGGGTTCCTGTCCTGGCTGGAATCAGCGCCCCCCAGCGCCAACCCCCCCTGGCTCTCCTGAGCGTTCAGTCGCCTGCCGTGCGGGGCGGTTCCCGCCAGGCTTCCAGAGCACGTCACCGTCCGGGTTGGCCACCCGGCACAGGATGAACAGCAGGTCGGAAAGCCGGTTGAGGTAGCGCGCGGTGAGCGGGTTGGTGTGCTCGGCGTCCACGGTCACCAGCGCCCAGGTGCTCCGCTCGGCCCGCCGGGTGACCACCCGGGCGGTGTGCAGCAACGCGGCGCCGGGGGTGCCGCCGGGCAGGATGAACGAGTCCAGTTTCGGCAGCCCGGCGTTGAGTTCGTCACACCAGCCCTCCAGCCGGGTGATGTAGCTGTCGTCAATCCGCAGCGGCGGGTACTTGGGATCGGTGACCAGGGGGGTGCACAGGTCGGCGCCCACGTCGAACAGGTCGTTCTGCACCTGCCGCAGCACCGTGACCAGGTTTTGCGGCAGCGACCCTAGCGCGAGCGCCACGCCCAGCGCGCAGTTGGCCTCGTCCACGTCGGCGTAGGCGACCAGCCGCGGGTCGGTCTTGGGCACCCGGGAAAAGTCGCCGAGGCCGGTCGACCCGTCATCGCCGGTGCGGGTGTAGATCCTGGTGAGGTGCACAGCCATGGGAGGCACGCTACCCGGGCCACCGGCCGCACCGCACCGGAAAGTCTCCCCGTAGCCTCCAGTGTGCGATCTCGCGGAAGGTGAGGACCATGCAGGTGCAGTTCATCGCTAGTGTCAGCATCATCGCCCCCGACCCACCGGCGAGCAGGGCGCTCTACCTCGACACGCTGGGGTTGCCGCTGGAGCAACTCGACGGGGACTACTACGCCAGCGAGCACATCCCGGGCAGCAGGCACTTCGGTGTCTGGCCGCTCTCTCAGGCCGCTCAAGCCTGTTACGGAACCCCCGACTGGCCGCGCGAGGTCCCCATCCCGCAGGCCAGCGTCGAGTTCGAGCTGGCCAACGCCGACGCGTTAGCCGAGGCAGCTAAAGAACTCGAAGCGCACGGCTACACCCTGCTGCACCCACCCCGCACCGAGCCATGGGGACAAATAGTTGCACGCATCCTGTCCGACGAAGGCCTCATCGTGGGACTGTCCTTCGCCCCCTGGCTGCACGACAAACCCGCCAACTCGTCCGGCGCCGGTCGCACCGTCGTTGCCTGACCGAATTATCTCCTCAAGGCGGTCAATCTCCGGGACGACTCGCCGTAGCGCGTCAGATCATTGTTGCCGGTCTCCTAAAGTCCTTGAGGTGCGCAGCATCTGCGTGTTCAGCGGGTCAAGTCCCGGCGCCCAAGCGGAGTACGCCGCCGCAGCCCGAGCGCTGGGCGTTGAGCTTGCCGCCCGGGGCACCCGGCTGGTGTACGGCGGGGCGAGCATCGGGCTTATGGGGGTAGTCGCCGATGCGGTACTGGCTGCTGGCGGGGAGGTCGTCGGCGTCATTCCGCAACAGCTGGTGGACAAAGAACTCGCTCACCACGGGCTCTCCGAGCTGCGGATCACCGCCTCCATGCACGAGCGCAAGGCCCTCATGGCGCAGCTGTCCGACGGTTTTGTCGCGCTGCCCGGCGGCTACGGCACCCTGGAGGAGTTCGCGGAGGTCCTGACCTGGTCTCAGCTTGGGCTGCAGCGCAAACCGTGCGGGTTGCTCAACGTGGCCCAGTTTTATCAGCCGCTGCTGGACTTCTTCGACCATGCCGTCACCGAGCAGTTCGTGCCTCCCGAGCACCGTGACCTGGTTCTCGCCGACACCGACGTGGCACGCTTGCTCGACGCGCTCGACACCTGGACACCACCCCCGCTGGACCAATGGCTGGACAAATGGGTGGACCGCGCCCGCCCGCCAGCCTGCTGACCGTGGGTGATCACCCTTTGTGTGCGTTGAACGACACGTGCTGTCGCCTATGGCGCACAAACCGTGATCAGCTTCTGAGGCGATACTATGACCATCACAACAACGCAGGCCAGGAGGGGGACGGGACAGTGGAGAAGACGCCCAATGACAAGTTTCGGGGTGTGCGGGAGCGCACCAAATCACCGGACCACCCCGACGAGTGCCTGTCCCGGCAGGAACTCGCCGACAAGGCCAATGCCTGGATCTGGGAACACCACGGCAAGAGATATGACCTCAACAAAAACTACGTCGGCAAGATCGAGCAAGGCATCATCCGCTGGCCGGACGCAGTGCGCCGAGCAGCCTTCCGGGCAATCCTTAAGGTACCCAAAGACTCCGAACTGGGGTTCATCAACGCCCGCGCCCGGTCCCGCCGCGCGGTAGTAAAGCTGGATGACGTGAAACGCAGACATCTTATCGAAACCACCACCTTCGGCGTGAGCGGCCTCGTCCTCGGGGAAGCGGTGGCGGAGCTGGTAGAGATTCTACAGGTCAGCGAACCGACCCCGATCCCTCGTCGGGTCGGCGCCAGCGACATCGAACACATTCACATCGCCACGCGGGAATTCGGTTCATGGAGCGGCACCTACGGTCCTGAGCTGGCTCGGGATGCCGTTATGGGCCAGCTGCGCTGGTCGGCCGGCCTGCTGAAGGCCACCTGCCCGGAGCGGCTACGCCCTGAGCTGTTCTCCGCAGTCGGTTATCTCGCCGTGGTTGCTGGGGCCATTGCCGGGTACGCCAACGCCCATGAGCAGTCCCGTCGGGTGTTCGGCTTTGCGCTGTACTGCGCCGAGCAAGCCAAAGACTGGAACCTGCGCGCCGAGGTCCTGTCGAGCCTGGCAAAGCAGGAGATCCGGACCGGGCAGCCCGATGAGGGCCTCACCCGGGCCGAACTGGCCCTGGTCCGCGCTGATCGGATCACCCCCACCCAGCGGACGCTGTTGCACACCGACCGGGCCCGCGCGCTGGCGAAGATGCATCGGGTGCAGGAGACCCTGAGGGCGATCGGCACCGCCGATGAGCACTTCACACATGCCACCCCGGACGATGACCCACCGTTCCTGGCCTGCAAATACACCTCAGCGCGCCATGGTCAGCTCACCGGGCGACCCCTAGTCGACCTAGCGCTACTGGGTCACGATCCCGGCGAAGCCGCCCAGCGACTCGCGGCGGCAGCCGCCGGGCACTCCGAAAGCCTCCGCTGCGACCGGGCGGTATGCCTGACCAAGCTGGCTAGCCTCACCATGGTCACCGGGGACCCGCTCCACGCCGCCACCATCGGACACCAAGCCCTGGACATCACCGGCACCCTCCGTTCCCACGACGCCGCCGAGGACCTGCGTGAACTGTCCCGCTACGCCGCCGCTCACCAGCACCTGGAGGAGGTCGAGCACCTGCGGCAGCAGATCGCCACCCTGCTGTGCACCGACAACCCCGGGGAGGGATCCTCCCTCAATCCCTCCTCGACCTCTCTCTGATTCCGCCTTAAATTCCGTCCTTGACAATCGCATGATCATGTGATTTGCGGGCGTGTCCTGAGCCGGGAAGCTCAGGACGCCACCGTCGCTTTCACCCGGTGACGGTGCAGCGAGAGCGTGTCCCTCAACAGCAAAACGGCCGGGAGCTCACCGCTCCCGGCCGTTAACGGATTACCTAAAGAGGCTGCCCCTCGGGCCGCCGGTCACGTTGCGGCTGCCTGTCGTGAACTCGACACCACCGACATCCCCGCGCCGGAAAATGTCGGTGGTGTCGAGTTCACGGCACCGGGCTGCGCAGGACCTGATCAGTGCAGGAGATGATCGGCAGAGCGAGGGGCTGGCCCCTAGCCAGGAGGCTGGCATGGTCGCTGACCTGAACTTTTTAACAAGAGTGTACCCAGCGGCAAATTGCAGTAGCTACCGCATCAACACCCTTTCTTATCTCAGCGCCTAAGCCCGAGATAAAATGTGCGACCGTCCCTGTATCTAAACCTAAAAATCTGGCTAAGAGAATGACAACCTCGGCTTCTCGGCTTATTTCCGCGACGCCGGGAACGCCGAGCGCAACTATTGCAACAGCGATAGCCCATACGCCGCCCTTGCAAGCCCAGCAACTGAGTCTTGGTGGACGAAAATCGGCTTCCTGGCCACTCCTGGTTGCGGATAATTGATTTGTCAGATCTGGGTCGATTGTTTGGAAATGCTGGTTAAACTCTGCATCTCTCCCTTGTGACAGGTCAAGGCCGGTCCGTCTAAAAAACGCTGATGGATCAGCGAGGAGATCTCCTGCGGCTTCGCGGTTCGCAATCGCGTCACCCAGTGCCTGTTGAACTGCTGTCAGCGTAATATTCTCTGTAGGCATGGCGTCTTCGCTCTTTCCGTGTGAGGTTGATGGAATTCTGGCCAGTCATGGCGATTATCTAATCACAGCCTCGAGGGTGTGAAGCGCCGGAACCCGCCCTCAGCGTCGATGACCTGGCCGGTGGTCGTCGCGGCCTGGGACGATAGCAGCAGGGCGACGACGTCAGCCGCCTCGGCTGGGGTGTTCCACCGGCCGCGGGGCATGTGGCGGGCGACGAACGAGTCCTGCTCCGGGCTGGCCCAGCCAGTATCGTGGTTCCGGGATCGACGCGGTTGACCGTGATGTCGCGCTCGGCCAGCGCGTCGGCCAGCGTCGTGGTGATCTGGTGCAGCGCGCCCTTGGTGACGGCTAGGGAATCTCCGCCGGTGCTGGGCCTCAGTGCTGGCCAGAGGTGACAGCGCGATCCGTCCACCCTGCGGGTGTGGCCGGTATTGGGCGGCGAATGCCTCTACCAGCAGCAACGCCGCCCGTACGTTGATCGCCCACGTCAGGTCCTGGGTGCTTGCGTCCAAACTCTGCGACCGTGCCCCGCTGCGAGCGTGCGTGGTTGAGCACCAGCGCATCGAGGGTTCCCCAACGCTCAACGGCTTGGCTGATCAGCCGCTCGGGCGCTGACGGGTCGGCCAGGTCGGCCTCGGCGTGGGCCAACCGGTCACTCTCGCCGCCCAAGGCGGTAAGCAGCGCGGTGGCCTCGATCTCGATCAGCATCTCCGGGAGCGCGAGCCGAGGGACCCCGAGCAGGGTGCTGGCCGGGCGACACTGCGCCGTCTCTAAGACACTGCGCCGTCTCTAAGCGGGGCCGTCCCCAGGCGCGGGATGATGAAGAGTAACGCGGCGGACAGAGCATCGACGTCTGTAGTCGCGTGGGCACTTTCCCAGTGATCAGACCGCGCTGAAGTGCCGGTACCTTGTGACCTGCGGCCTGGATCCACCGGGACAGGCCGCGCTCGATGGACGATGCGATACTAATTTACTCTGCGGTTGCCTCACGCGGGTGTGTTGCCGCGATCAGGAGGCGCTCGCGTAGGTTCGTGAGGCGGATGTCGGCGTGGGCTTGGATTTCGCGGGCGAGGTCATGGTACCGCTTGCGTATACGGGTCGAGGCCAGGCTGGTGCCGATCTGTAGAGCATGCAGACCGTTGTGGTAAACGGCGTCGAGTTCTCCGACGGTTAACTGGGCGCGGGCAAGTCCGATGGCGTCGAATACACGGGATCGGACCTTAGATTCGGCTCGGCCTTGGCTGGCTTCGGACAGTAGGCAGATGGCGGTCGAGGCGTGGGATCGGTTGTCGGTCTTGCGCGCGAGGAACAGCAGGACTTCGCCGAGCGTGGCGGCCAGTTCGGGGTAGTCCAGGTAGGCGAGGTAGGAGGGAACGTCCTCGTTGCTGCCGTCTGCGAAGATCTCGCGGGCGTGCTGGACAGCACGCAGACTCCCGCGTTCGTCGCCGAGCAGTGCGGCGAAGCGTGCATCGAGGGCGTGTAGCCCGGCCCGTAGAAGGGGGCTGGCGGTGTTGCGGGCTCCGTATAGGGCGAGCGCGACGCAGTCACGGGCGTGGGCGGGTTTGCCGAAGTAGCCCCAGATACGGGCCAAACACTGCAGCAGGTGCGCAGTGAGGCTGCGATCGTGGCCCTCGCGGGCGGCGTGCACAGCCAGCATGAGGTAGCTGACGGCGGCGGGGTAGTTGCCCGCGTCATAAGAGGCCCAGCCAACGACGCCGGCCAAGTCGGCGAGTTCGGCGTAGAGTTGGCGCCCGGTCGTCTCGTGATAGGTGTTATCGCGCAGCAGACGGGCGGTATCAGCCAGGTGGGCAGTGGCCGAGGAGAGCATGCTCGCTCCGCCATAACGGTTGTCCAGCTCGCGGAAGGTGGCGGTGAAAGCCGCGAGGCGGGCAACGTCTAAGGCACCTAGGGAACTGCAGGAGCGAAGGGGTGCAGGCAGCGGCCGAGAAGGAGCGTAGGCCCAGTTCTCCAGTGCGAAAAGCAGCCGCGTGGTTTCTCGTTCTGTGGCCGGATCAGGCGTGGGATTGTCCGCTTTGATGGCTATGTTGCACGGTCTGTGCACGAGGCTGGCGCTGGTCGCAGTCCGGATACCGTCCAGGATTTCATGCGGGCCGCGGTAACGGGTGTTGTCTGCTTCGAGGTTACCGAGGCCGAGATCTTCGGCGGTGAGGGGACGACCGACGCGTTCGGACAATACCTGCGCGAGCAGCATGGGCACCGGGTTGCGCGGGCGCTCGCCATCTTCGATCCAGCGGCGTACCCGGGAGGCGTCGGGGCGGATCTGGCGGTGGCCGTGCTTGATGGCGAGTGTGGTGACGGCCTTGGCCAGCGCAGTCTTGCTCAGCCCGGAGCGTCGAAACCAGTAACGCAACGTCGTTTCGTGTGCCGGCAAGGCTGACGAGGCCTGTGCTGTTGGGTGGGAATGCGGTGGTTTTAAGGTGTTGTCCATCTGAGCCCCCTGCGAGTTTCTGTGGCGAATGACTACACACCGTCTATTCAAGGTAACAGGAGTGAAGCGAGGTATGGCTGAGGTATGGTCAAGCTGGGCGGTGGCGTTATTGCTCCGGGCAGCCGCCTGCGGTCCGCCGCTCGTTACGCGTGGGTGCGGCCAGAAATTTCGCTAGGTGTTCGGTATCTTTTCCGCCAGTAGCGAAGGTGCCATGCTTTCTTCATGTGGCCAGTGCTCCAGATCACCCCAACTCCCGACGGCTACCGGCTGCAGTTGCCGAAGACGAAATCACCACAACTACACGTGCATAACAACTTCTGAGGCCGCGGTGAGGTCCTTCGACCCGCAGGAGCCTCTGCTTCGCGTGAGCGCGATGCCACAAGAGGACGGCTCACACATCGTCGTCATAGCGGTCGCCCACTCTATTAGCGACGGCACCAGCACGCTCAGCCTGCACAGCTCCCTGTGACGGGCCTACGCCACCTTCGTCAACGGCGCCCCGCAACCCTCTGGCGACAAAGCCGATTGCGGGCTTCCCGAGCCTGCGGCTGCCAGCACAGGATGTTGACCGAGGCTGATCGAGAGGAGATCTCCCGGGGATCGCGGAGAATCGGGAGGGCACGGTGATCGCGGCCCGGATCGGGCGATCTCCCAGTGTGGTGTCCCGGGAGATCGCCCGTCACGGGGGGCGAGCCGGTTATCGAGTCGTGGCTGCCCGCAGGGCGGCCACGGAGCACCGTTGCAGACTCAAGACGCGCAAACTCGACGCTGATGCGGACCTGCGGGATGAGGTGCTCACCCGGCTGCGAAGCCAGCGACCGGGCTGTCATCGTGCGGACAAACTGCTCCAACCTCACTGGGTCGTTGTAGAGCACCTCGAAAAAGTCCCCCATCCGTGTTGTAGCATTACTTTACCATCCGAAGACGGATTCCTCCGCCCGAACCCTGATCCGCCCGAACTAAGGTCACGTGTCGGTCGCGTTACGACCCCGGAAGCACCTTTCGCGCTAGGAAAAATTGAGCACCGTCAAGAGAGGGAACACCGGGCGAATGATCTCCTTTGGGGCTATCGCCCTGTCGGAGCTCTCCACGTAGTTAGGTGAGCTGCGAGCGAATCCGGAATGGCGGCCAACGGGGACGACGAGATGTTCGCCGAGCCCAGGAGGCTGGATATCCACCGGGTGGCGGTTAGCGTCGGTGGACTTCAAGCAGGCTCTGTGCGAAGTATGCACTGGGTTGAGGTGGGATGATCTGTTGCAGGTGATAGCCGGTGGCCTCTAGTAGGGTTTGGTGCTGCTCGCGGGTGCGGATGCGTCCCCCTACTTGCATGAGCATGAGCAGATTGAGTAGGTGCATCGGGGAGGGTTCGGGTGCGGTCGGCAGGACGCCCTCAATCATCAGGAGGCTGGAGCCGGGTCGGGCTGCCCGGTGACAGTTGGCCAAGAGCCGTGATGCGTGCGCGTCGTCCCAGTTCTGCAGGACTGACTTGAGCACATACAGGTCACCATCTGGCGGTACCTCAGTGAAAAAATCACCGCCGACGAGCTCCACCCGATCAGCTAACCCCCGAGCGGTGAATACCGGATGGGCTGTGGCGATCACCTCAGGCCGGTCAAAAAGCACCCCCCTCGCCTTCGGCGCTGCCTCCAGCAACCCGGCGAGCAAGACGCCCTGGCTCCCACCGATGTCGATGATCCGACTGAACCGGGTCAGGTCATAGCAAGCCACAACCTCAGCAGCCTTGATAGCCGACGTGTTTCCCATCGATCGGGAGAAGACCGCGTCCTCCTCAGGGTGGTCCTGGTAGTAGTCCCACAGCTCCTTGCCCAGGGCAGCTCGGGTGCTGGAACGGCCATTCATCACCGTCTCGACCAGGCGCCCGCAGGGAAGCCACTGCCCCGGGGTGGTCGTCACGATGGCGAGGTCGTGAAGGGATGCGGGTTGAGCGTCGGTGGCTAGGAAGGCCCCTAGGGGAGTGAGAACGAACCGGTCTGGTTTGTCCTCAGTGATCAGCCCCACGCCAGTCGCGGCGCGTAACAGCCGGGTGAGCCCATCGAGATCAGCGCCGGTGGCCTCGGCCAGTTCGGCACTGGACCGTGGTCCCGCGGCGAGCCGGTCAGCCAGATCTAATCGAGCAACAGCACCCACCACCTGAGTAACCTGATAACCCAGAATCATCTGGATCAACCGTGCTGCGGGTGGGACTTCAACCGGTGCGGTAACCGACGGGTTAGCGTACGTACTAGACATGAGAATCCTCAGAGCACTGTAGTGTTGACGTATCAGTAGTGTTGACGTATCAGTTATTGATATGTTCCGGACGGGCACCCAGTCCGATAAAACGACCCATGACGTGGCGCAGCGGCGGAAGTATTTGGAACGCGGTGAAGATCGGTGGCGTATAATGATCTGTGTCGTCGTTCAAATCCTTGGGGTAGAGATCGCGCAGCACCACGACTTGGAATTTTTGGGTGATTCTGGTGGGGAGTTCTCGGCGGGCCTGAACCCGTGACATGTCGCTGTCACACACGGTGCGCGAGCGGAGTGTGGGTCCGAGGATGTTGGCGGTGGCCACCGCGTCCTGGATGGCCAGGTTGATCCCGACGCCCCCGGCTGGGGACATGGCGTGCGCGGCATCCCCGATGCACAACAGACCTGGCCGATGCCAGGTCGTGAGCCTGTCCACCCGGACAGTGAGCTTCTGCACTTTGTCCCACGTCTCGATCTCGGACATGCGGTCGCTCAGCGCGGGAGCCAATGCAGCGATCCTGGCGTGGAACTCAGCCAGTCCTGCCGCGCGCACCTTCGCGAAGGCACGAGCCGGAATGACGTAGGCGACCTGCCAATAGTCCCCACGGTTAATAAAGATCAGAACACCTTTCCCGCTCTGGAAGAACTTGACCTTGTCATCGTCCCTTCGGGATACCCGGAACCACAGCACGTCGATGTTCGGAGCTTCGATGATCGTTTCTAGTCCGCTTTGGGCGCGGCAGGTGGAGTCGCGGCCATCGGCGGCGACGACCAGGTCCGCGCGCACATCGAGGGGGCCATCGAGCGAGTTGGCGCGTACTCCTACCACCCGACCTCCCTCAATGAGGAGGTCGCTCACCTCGGTGGTTTGCAACAGCCGGAAACTCGGAAAAGTCTTTCCCTTGGTAGCCAGGAAATCCAGGAAGTCCCACTGCGGCATGAACGCGATGTACGGGCAGTGTACCTTCAACTTACGGAAATCCGCGAACGTAATAGCTTTTCCATCAATCTCGACGGTAACGTCCTCCATTTTTGAATGGGGAATCTGTTGGAACTCGTCGATCCAGCCCAGTTCGTACATCAGTTCCTGGGTTGACGGGTGGATGGTGTCACCCCGGAAGTCCCGCAGGAAGTCAGCGTGTTTTTCCAGCACGAGCACCTCGACTCCCTGACGAGCCAACAACACACCCACCATGAGCCCCGCCGGGCCACCGCCAACCACACAACACTGAACAGTTTCCTGGCGCATCAACGCCACTCCTCACAGTAGCATATGGTGTCGGAGCACCCGTTCTCCAACGTTGAGTGGGTGCTACCGTTCTGTTCGTTGGCCACCGGTGTGATTTCCGGGTACGCCGCAACCGAATCCCGCGGAACGCACGCACCCGGCAGTCAACACCGGTGAGCTTCCAACAAACTCCACGCCGGGTGTATGCCAGCTTGGGGTGAGATGGTCTGTTCCAGTCGGTAGCCGGCAGCCTCCAACAGGGCTTGATACTGCTCACGGGTGCGGTCACGTCCCCCCACGTAGACAAGCAAGATCAAGTTGTGCCGGTGCAGGGTGGAGGGTTCGGATGCGGACGGCAGGAGGCCCTCAATCAGCAGGAGCGTGGAGCCAGGTCGGGCAGCTCGGTGGCAGTTGGCCAGGATCTGTGACACGTGGGAGTCGTCCCAGTCATGCAGGACCGATTTGAGCACATACAGGTCCCCATCGGGTGGTACCTCGGTGAAGAAGTCACCGCCGATGAGCTCTACCCGATCGGCCAACCCCCGGGCGGCGAGCACCGGGTGGGCTGTGGCGATGACCTCGGGCCGGTCGAAGAGCACCCCGGTGGCCTGCGGCGCTGCCTCTAGCAGGCCGGCGAGCAGGACACCCTGACTGCCACCGATGTCGACGATTCGATGGAACCGGGTCAGGTCGTAGCAGGCCACAACCTCACTAAGGATGCTGGCCGACAAGCCTCCCATGGCCCGGGCGAAGATCGCGTCTTCCTCGGGGTGATCCCGGCAGTATTCCCACAGTTCCTTGCCCAGAGCGGCTTTGGCGCTGGGATGGCCGTTCATCACCGTATCGAACAGGCGCCCGCAGGGAAGCCAATGCCCCGGGTCGGCCGCCCCGATGGCGATGTCGCGTAGGGATGCTGGTTGGGCGTCGGTGGCAAGTAAGGCACCCAGGGAGGTGAGCGCGAACCGGTCCGGTTCGTCCTCGGTGACTAGCCCGGCGGTGGCTGCGGCGCGTAACAGCCGAGTGAGTCCATCGGGATGAGCACCGGTGGCCTTGATGAGCTCGGCGCTGGACCGTGGGCCCGCAGTGAGTTGGTCAGCTAGACCCAGTCGCGCAACAGCGCCCACCACCTGAGTGATCTGATAACCCAGGATCATCTGGATCAGTCGTGCAGCGGGTGGGGCTTCGATCGGTGCGGTGGTGGACGGGTTGGCGTACGTGCTGGACATGGGGGCTCCTCAGGGCATTGTTGTGTCGACTTGTCAGCTGGTGATGTGTTCCGGGCGGACGCCCAATCCGATAAAACGACCCATGATATGGCTCAGTAGCGGAAACA